>Ga0315906_10002771_pt1 | contig 23934 bp, 5 predicted proteins | sample LakEriMetagenome_4_FD_203526 | JGI IMG/M metagenome (GOLD analysis project Ga0315906, IMG submission 203526) | Freshwater fungal communities from buoy surface, Lake Erie, Ohio, United States - Buoy 2 MA122 | ecosystem: Environmental > Aquatic > Freshwater > Lake > Lake biofilm | place: USA: Lake...
TATTAAATCCAAATAACATGGATTATAATAAATCTGAATTACAAAGAAAAAAATTCAGACATTACTTAAATTTCTTAAATTTAAAAAGAAATCAATGTAATGACATAAACATGATATTGAAATTCAGTAATTACAAAACTTTAAATTCATTTAGGTAATGTACAATAAGAAAGTAATAATAGACGCAATTAGAAATTTAAATAAATCTAAACCAGCTACTAAGTATAACAAAGCTTATACAAACAACACAACCGGTAGTAAAAAAAGTGATAATGTAATAAGTGCTGAGAATGGTGTCAATGCTCCTGTATTTAAATCATTAAGTGTTGGCCCATCTAAAATACAAGGTAAAGGTATATTTAGTCAAGAACCAATTGCTAAAGATGATGTCATAGGTGTTTCTCATATTAGAAAAAGTTTTACAAAAAATGGGGAGCAATATCAAGCACCATTTCCATCTGTAGAACTAGGAGGTTATTACAATCATAGTGAAAGTCCAAATATATATGAAGTAGATAATGGAGATCATATATTGATGTTAGCTAAAAGAAATATAAATCCTGGAGAAGAACTAACATCTAACTATTATAATCATAATATTAAAGACTTAGAAAGTCCAGATAATTTTAAAAAGGGAGGTTCTGCTAAGAGACCTAAAATTCCTAATAAGAAAAACTCAAAAGCATACTCTAGAAGCCTTGAAGCTACCAATAAGTTCTTTGCACAAAATCCATTATTCTCTAAACCTAAATCAAGAAAAAATAAAATCTTTGATCCTAATGCAAAGTATTATGCAGATGGTGGAGAGTTGATCAAAGCACAAAATGGTCTTTCTCATAAAGAACGTATGCAAGCATATAATGATAGTTTAGCATTATATAATTCATATAATCAATTCATGAATGTTTTAAAAAATCCACAATATAAAATACCATCTGCAGCAATAAGTAAATTTCAAGGTAGGAATCAGGGATTTGGATCATGGGCATTGCCAGGAAATCCTTATCAAAATATTAGTCCTGTTAAAGTATTTACACATTATCAAGGAAATCAACCATGGAGAGTATTTAAATACAAAAAGCCTATAAAACCTGTAATATCTCAAAACCCTCCTAAACCTTGTGTACCAAAAACAACTATTATAAATAATGTACCGAAGAAAGCACCTTCTGGAAAAAAATTAGTTGGGACAGATGAAGAAACAGTTCCTGTTACTGGAAAAAAATGTGAGTATGTTAAAACTATAAATCCAATCTATGAGGATATAAAAGTAGAACCAATAGAATTACCAATCATTGATCCTCCTTTATTAGAAAATAAAGATCTAGGAGAATTACAGGTACATGACTATAATCTTCCAGATTCCATTGAAGCTCCTCAATATACATTAGACCCATATACAGCTGATAGATTAAGTTTAGATGTTCAGTTACCACAAAATAAAATTGCTGCTTTATTTGATAAAGGAGTAGTAGATAGTAAAGGACATGTTGCTCTAGGTAAAAGAAACAAAACAAGGTTAATTCCTAGAATAGTACAGAAAGCTACAGGCTATGATAAAAATTATTTTGAAGGTTATGAGGATGAAGAAGGTAACTTTGTTCCTGGAGAATTAGACTATGGCAATGCAACTGGCTCTGAAATGGAATTTAGAGGAGCAGCTTCTTTAAGAGATTTAATGAATCAACAGAAGTATAAAAAAGAATATGAGGAGTATGATAAAAATTTAGATACTTGGCTTGAACAGTATGAGCAATCAAAGAAAAAACAAGCAGAAGGTAGAGCATTTAAGTATGGAGGATTATCTAAATTTTTTGATGGTGGAGAAAATTTACAAGAGGAATGTCCACCATATCACTATTGGAATGGAGAAACTTGTGTTCCAGTTGATAGAAAACTTGCACCTCTTGATCCACAATACTTATTAGAAAATCCAGATGTTGCAACAAACATGCAAATTGAACCAGAAGTAAGTGTTAGTCCATTAGGTTCAGATTTTTCTAAAGCATTATCCTGGATAAATAAATGGCATGATTCTCCAATGCATGATAAAATGCTTATGAAATCATCAAAATTATCAACTAGAACAGATTCAGATGCTCAAAAACTTTTTAAAGAAATAAAAGATTTAAGAAAAAAAAATATACAAACTATCCCAGCACTAGATATTGATTTTGATAAAACAAATCCTAATGTAAAATTGATTGAGGATTTATATGGCTTTTCCCCATGGGGAATATCTGATAGTAATACAGGTAATGTTTCAATACATCAATCTTTTCCTGGAAATAAACAAATGTTAGTTCATGAGATTAGTCATTCTTCTGATAGACCAGCTGGTGAATTAGATAGACTTATTCCATATAATGATCAATTAGCAATGCAATATAGAGTTCCATTAAATTGGAAAAATAGTCAATATGGTAAAGATGAAATGGCTTGGTATAAAAACTCACAAAGTAAGTTAGAAGATGAATACATGGGTGAAGAAGAAATACCAAGAGATATATATGAACAAAATAAATTTGATGATTGGAATAATTATTTATTAAGTAATAAAGGAAGTGAAGTTAGATCAAGATTGAGAGAAATACAATTTGGTGCGGATGAACAAAATATTTATGATCCTTTTAATAAGAAAATAACAGGAAGACAATTTAAACAGTTAGATAAAAAGTTATTATATTCTAAGCCATTAAATGAACTTAGAAAAACTTATTCTGATAAAGATATAAAATGGATGTTAAACAACATTTCTAAAAATGATAATGAAACTGATGATACTATTCAATATAGTAAAAATGGTGGAGCAAAGAAAAAAGATTTACCAAAAGCTTCATTTGGTTTACCAGGTACTGGAAAAGATAGATCTTTAACATTTACACCATTTGACTATAGATCTGCTTATGGTCAAGCTTCAGACTTTAATAGAAATCCAAATTATAGTTTAACATATACTACACCTAATCTATTTAAAAAAGCAGATCTATCTGCCAATCCTTTATCTTTTACTTTAGGTAGACCTTACAATACTGATGCACAAAGTTTAACAAACCGGACTTTAAATTTTGTACCTCAAGAAGGATTGTTTAGTAGTTACTATGATCCTGCTTTGGGAGGTGAAAATAATCCAAAGTATCAACAATATTTACAAGATGTATCAAATTATACAGGGACTCCTGTTTCTGAATTAAATCAAACTATTATAAATCAATATAATGCTGCAAAAAATCTAGCAGGAGCAAAACCTTTGTATAAAAAAGGAATTCCACTTACAGCAAATGTAGGTTGGGATGTTTTTGGTAATGCATTTGGAGATTCTTCTAGTGGACCTTTTACAGGATACGGATCTTTAAATGTTGGGTATGCACCTGAACCTGGATTTTATGGTACAGCAGATCTTGGTCTGATGGGTGTTTTTGGTAGAAGAAAAAACAATGCAAAAATATCACCTCAAAGATATTTTGATAAAGGTTTAACAAGGCAGGGAGATATGGCTTTTATACCTAAGTTAAATGTATTAAATTTTGCACTTAGACAACGGCCTGAATATAATGACATCCAAACACAAAATATATTAAATGCATATGCAAATGATATAGAGCAAGGAACAAAAACTGCTCAAGGTGTTATTAATAAAACTGATGAGCCTAGATATGATATATCTTTCCTAAGTCCAGAAGGTACAGTTCAAATAAAACCATTTAAAGACTTTCCTGGGGTAGCTTCTTTTACCGGAGGACTTAGATTAGATTATGGTGGTAAAGACACTATGGGAGATAATATTCCTATAACACTTAAACCATATGGTAATGTAAGATATACAGTTCCAATTGAAGGTGCTATAGATAAATTAAAGGATCTAAATCTACCTGCTATTAAAAGAAAAAAAACATACAATGATTATGCATATGATCAAGACTATGATGAAGAATACACAGGTGATACTCCACAGGAAGACACACCTACAGAAAACAATTTTGAAGTTAACCCACCAGAACTTCAAGTAAATCCTAATGGTACAATTCTAGGTAGAGGAGATTGTCCAGAAGGTTATGAAAGACCATGTCCAAAATGTAGATGTCAAAAATTAAAACAGCCTGCTGTCTATACAGATAAAAGAGGTAAGCATTTATTTGATAATATGTCTTTTAAAGATGGTGGATCAATTGAATTAACATTATCTAAAAAAGATATAGACAAATATGTTAAAGGTGGATATATAGTAGAAGATATTTCTGTACCTACATTAACAAGAAAAGAGGGTGGATGGCCACCAAAATCTGGTAGCGGCCTTATAAAAATAGCTGAAAAAGTACCAGGGTTAATTGATAAACTACCAACTGGATGGGAAAAGAACATAAAGAAATTTACAAGATCTAATTATAATCCTTTTAGTCTTTTAGCAAAAGAAATAGGTTATGATATTGCATCACAAAGCCACCGCGCAGGAAGATATGATACAGATATAATAAATGCAATAAAAGGCTCAGAAAAATATCCTGCAAGTTATTTTGGTACAGGTGTGATGCATGGACAAACAGTTCCTGAACATATTAGACAACTTTATGGTGAAGGTAAGAGAGATTTAAATAGAAATTATTTCTTTGGTGATGAAACAGGTTTTGAGCCAACATTTTATGACTTTGAAAGTGATGCTGGATTACAACAAGCAATAGATTGGTATGGTCCATTAAAAGCTTATGAGTTATTTTCTGAAATAAAAGGAGGGGAAGATCTTTCAATAAAAAGTTTATTAGCAAACATACCAGATGAAAGTAAAACATCTGGTCCTTTAGTAGATCTAATGCAAGGATATAAAAATGATAATTTACTTACTAGTGATGAATTTAAAACATTTTATGACCCTACCACTGGAAAACTTAAACTTGTTGATGCATCACTATATTCACCATCTGAATTTGAAGGGCTTATTAAAGATAATTTAAATTATTTATTTGATCAATATGGTCAAGAGACTATTCCATTTCAAGTTAATGCTAATACAACAAAAGAAGGAGAGTTACCATTTGGTTTTCACTTGAGAAGAAATCCTATTAATCCATATGATGATATACAAGGTCACATGAACTTTTTGAAAAGATTATCAAAAGATAAATTTTCTACAGTAGCACGTGATCTTTGGGGATTTAATCGTAAAGCATATATGGACAAATATAGTTATGAAAAAAATCTTAGTCCTTGGATGGTAGATGCTATGGATGCATTTGGTAAGCCTATGGTTTTAACACAAGAAAATCCTATTATCTTTAAACAATACGGTGGAGCATTTGAATATGAAGTGGGGGATGAAATAGAATTAGATGATCTCTCTAAAGAAGAATTAGAAAGATTAGGTTATAAACTTGAAGAAGTAAAGTAATGGCAAAGTATAAAATTATTAAAGTTCCTAAATTAAGAAATGGAGGGTCTAAGAGAAAATTAAAAACTCAAGTTCCAATATCTAATTGGGATTCTCCTGTTGGACCAATAAACAATAATCCAGCATCAGTGGCTAACTTAACTAATAATAACCAATTAGTTAATCAACCTGACTTATATAATGTAGATCCTGTATATCAACAAGAACCAACATATAATGAAAACATTGATCGTTTATATAACAAGGTATATGCTCCTCAACTAGAAACAGAAGATGGGTTATATGAAACATTACAGCCTGAAGATTGTCCTCCTGGAAAAGTGCCATATAAGGGAGAGTGTATAGATGAGTTTACAGTTCGTCTTTTAAAAATTAGAGTAGATGAGGCTAATGCTGATGAACGTGTAGCTATATTTCAAAAAATACAAGAAATAGAACAATTAAAACAAGAAGAAAAATCTGGGCAAAACCAACAAAATTTTAATGTAAAATGGGAGCAATATACTAAAGATGCATTAAAGAAAGGAAATAAACATAAAAAACTTGAACCAATTTTTTCATATTCTGAAGATGTGTTTAATCAACAGATTCAACCAATAATTGATCAGTTTGAGGAATATTATTTTGAAAAAGGATCAGATGGGAAAGTTAATTTTTATCCAAGACCTGTTATATTAGGTCTAATATATGATCAAGGTGTTAGACCTAATGAATTTAAAAAGTATCATGGTTTAGATTCTAAACAAATTCAAAATGAGTTTGGAAGTTTTATTGCAATGGCTGATAATGATTATAACAAGAATGTATCAAAGGAACTTCTAAAAAAAATAAAATCTGGAATGTCTGCAGAAGATGCCAGAAAAGAATTGGAAAAAGAAGGTTGGGGTACTAAAAAAGGTGTAGATCAAAACTTTAAAGATGTAAGTGAGCTTATTGATAAGCAATTAAATGCAGATGTATATTTTACTGATGACAATGGGGTAATGTATAAAAAAGATACAAAAGGAAATATCTTTCAATACACTAGCAGAAACCAATGGAACAATGATAATTTTTCAGTTCTTAATGATAATTCTAATTTTAAGAATGATTATAAAAATCAATTTACTTGGAACTTTGATTGGAAACCAGTAGACAAAAGTTTATTTAAAACTGATGATTATGGTAGAGCAACTATTAATAATAGTGACATAAGTATCTTTACTACTAGATTTCCAAATAGAAAAAAACAAGATACAGAAGAAAGCATACTTAAAAACTATGAAACAACTATTAATTCCTATTTCAACAATGTAGAAAAGGAAGATAATATAAATAATACACAAGCTAATTACTTAGGATTAAATAATCTATTATTTGATAAAGTATCTGGATCAAATTGGTCAGGTAGTTTAGATCCAATTAATCCTATCTCAGATAAAGTAACCCCTGAGTATGCAGAAGCATATAATGATGCTGTTAAACAGATGAATGCTTTAACAGAAATAGATATGGGGATAGATGTAAACCCAGCTAATATAAAAGCATACTATGATGTTTCTAATGACCCAGAGTCTGTCCAAAAACAAAAAGCTAAAATTCTAGAAGAGTTTAATAATAAAGTAAATAAATTAAAATTTAAAGTTGAGGGAACAGATATATCACTTGGAAAATTAAGTGGTAATAGAGATATAACATCATATAAAGATCCAGATAAATTTCTTAATCAGAAAAAACAAACAATAGATCAAGAAGCAAAAACTTATTTGCAGAATGCTTTTTTAAATAATATTTTACCTACAGAAGTTAATGCTCAGAATACTGATGAGTATAGGGGTTCAAATTTAGTAGAGCAATATGGAACCTTTGAAAATTTTCTAGGCTCTCCTGAAGCACAAAACTTTTTACAACAGTATCGCGCACAACCATCTTATGCTCAAACTTTATTTGGAGAAACATATAAAAATCAAGCTATAAATGAATATAGAGATAAAGCTAAAAAAGAACTAGAAGATGCTAAATTCCTTCAGAATAAATTTCAGAATAATTTAAAAACAGTATGGGATAATCCATATACAAAACTATTAAAATATACAACAGGTTTTGATGTAACAAAGATGCCTTTTGTAATGGATCAAGCAATGGCATTTGTTAACCAACCTTTAAATACATTACAGAAATGGACATCTGGAGAATGGCAAGATCCAATGGTAAGTACTATGACAGATCAAGCTACTCCTATGGAAGCAGATACATGGGCTCAAGCTTATGGTCCAGGTGGAAGACAATTGTTTTATGATAAAGCTCAAGAATTGCAAGATCCTTTAAATCAAGCTACAAGATTCTTTTTACCAACAACATGGGCTGCTCAAACAGGTTCTTCTGCTTATCAAAATTATGTAAATGATAATCCAGATATTGATTCAGGAGATGTTGCTTTAAATGCATTCTTTGCTGTAGCACCTTATTCAAAAACTTTACAAGCATTGTCGGGAGCTAGACTTTTACCAAAGTTATCTAAAGCTGCACCTATTTTATCAAAGTTTCCAACCTATGAAGTTGCTAGAAATTTAGCAACTCCAGGTAATGCATTGCTAACAAAATTTGGTATAGATGCATTTAACTTAGATCCTAATAATCCTGGCTTTGCAATTGAAGCAGGAAAAAATATTTATAAAGGACTTCAAACAGGAAACGAAAAACAAGTAAATGAAAATATACTTCCTTTTGGAATGGGTCTAATGATAGGTAAACATGGTTATAGGAATCTTAGAGATGCAAGACCTTTAGCTCCAGCTCCATTTAAAATAGATCCTACAGTTTTTGATAGAATGTATTATACTCCAAAACAACCAGAAACAGGATTATATAAGTATGGCATGTCTACTGGAGGAGAATTACCTAAAGCAAGTCTTGGTAAAGGTGTTAAAGAAAAAAGATTTGGTAAAGAAAAAGAAAGAGAAAAAGAAAATATTATTAAAGCTCCTGAATTACCATTAATTTTTGAACCTAATCCTATAATTAGAGAAGCAGCACCAACTGTAGAACCTCAACTTGTTTTTCCAAATACTCAAAGCACAGAAGTATTAGGAAAACCTACACAAGGACAACAACTGTCAATGGGGTTTCCAGAAGAATATAAAACTATGACTGGTGAACCAACTAATATAGATGCATTTATTTATGAAACTGTTACTCCCCCTACAGGATTAAATTTAAATGTAACAGCTAATCCTCAAAGTCCTTTATACAAAGCTATTAATCCTAAGACAGGTAAAATAAATTTTGAACAAGCTCTCAGTATTTTACGTAAAACAGCAGGGGGAGATGAAGTTATAGAATCATTATTTAATAATCCAGATTTGTGGCAAGGATTAGATTCCAATGTTTTACACATGGATGCTAAAGAATTATTAGGAAGTGTACAACAAGCTATTCCAGCATTAAATAAAACAGAAGTTCCTTTTGCTTTTGAAGAAGGTAGTTTATTTGGTAAAGATATATTTGATCCAGAAATAGGTGATTACAGGGAAGCTCCTAATTCTACTTATGGTTTAAATTTTATATATCCGGATCCTTTTAGAAAATTATGGTCAAAGTACCAACAAGGGGATAATAGAATGAATGCTAATGTAGTACATGCAATTGATAAATATGCTACTGGATTAGATCTTTTAAAACGTAATTTAATTTACAGCTCAAATGAAAAAATTGAAAAAGTAAAATCTGCTCTTGAAAAAGGAGAATCTACTATTACAACTAATTCTGGTGTTTCAAAATATGTAGATGCAGAATATCTTAAAGAACTTGAACAAAGCTTTGAAAATAATTTAGCTATTATCAATAAAAAACAAGAAGCTTATTTAGCTAACAAAGATACTTTTGCAGATTTTCAACTTACAAATCCAAGAACTATTCAATTTAGTAATGTAGATCAATTTGGTTATGGATCAAAAGAACATGGTAATGCAAATGATACATTAGCACATGTTCATGTTTATGAAAACGCGTATCAACCTGATGCACTCTATGCATCAGGAATTCAATCAGATGCTGCTGAGCAGTTTTCTAAAATGAAAAGAAGATATAGAAAAGATGGTAGTGAAGAATTTGATTTAGAAGGATACTTGCAAGAATTTGAACAACATTCAACTGGTAATTACTTTTCTCCAAATGTTCAATTTAAACCAGGATCTCATATGGAACAATTTGCTGGTGAAGCAGCTGATGTCATTAAAAGAAACTTACAACAAAAAAGAGTTTTAATGACCAATAAAAAATCTACTGAAAAAAGATTAATACAAGAGATGTTACAATATGCTGCTGATCAAGGGAAGAAATATCTTTATATACCTACTGCAGAATTATCTACACGAATACAAGGTAATGATAAAGCATCTGGTATTTATAATGATTATAAAAAACATTACATTAAATTATTTGGTAAATCTGGTGCTGTTCCTGAAACAGATCAATTTGGAAATGAGTGGCTAAGATTAGAAGTACCAGAATCTTACAGTAAAGGAGAAGGTATAATAGAAGCTTATAAAGAAGGTGGATATGTGTCTACAAAACTTACTCAAAAAGAAATAGATAAGTATATCAAAGGTGGATACATTATAGAAGATGAGTAAACTTTATAAGTTTAATGAATAAATTAAAATTTAGTATATTTAATATATAACATGCTATATGAAAAAATCTGTTAGAATAAGAAAGGCTGGTCCCGGTGAAAAACCAGGATACTACAACAAGACAGCTAATTTCTTAAACAAAGCTTTACCAAAAGCCAGTCAAGGATTGCAAGTGCAAGAAAGATTAAAAGTTATCATGAATGATACATATGCAAGTTTAAGAGATGGCGCAGATCCAAATACTATTTTTGAAACTTTAGTTACCAAATATGGTATAGAGCAAAAGATGGCATTTGCAATGATCAATAGAGTAATGACTGTGCTTGCTCAAAAAGGTTATAAAGATCCAGCATATTTAGAAGAAGAGGAAGAGGAAGATACTGCACAAGGAACTAATCCTCAAGCTGCTAATCCAACTCCACAACCAACACCTAAACCAGCTCCAACAAATACTAGTGATGATGAAGATATAGCATTAGCTGAATCAGATATGCCAAGTGGGTATGATGGTATGCAACATTTAGATTCTGGCTCAGAACAATATGCACAAGAAGGAGCATTTCAATATGGTGGTTATTATGATGATGGTGGAGAATATGAAGATGATTATACAAATTATTTTGCAGATGCTGATTCACCACAAGATGCTGTTATAGATCAATATAGTAATCCGGGACAACTATCTGCTGAAGAAGAAGTACCATTTGATTTAAGTAGACTAATTAAGTTTACTCCAGGTGCACAAAACTTTCCACAAACACCAGATCTTAGTTATTACTTAGGTAGCTATAGACCAGTTGCTGATGAAGGTAGTGTACCACAAGATTTATTACCAGCTAATAAGTATGGTGGTTTAAACAAATTTGCTGGTGGTGGTCCAGGTCCTGGAAAAGGTAAGCGTGGAAGAAAAGCTAAAACTCCAGCAAAACCTGAAACAAGAGAAACTGTAGTTGAACCTGTAGAACCTACAGTAGCTCCTGTAGAAAGTGTAGGACCTCAGAGAACTGTAACACCACAAGAATCTGCAGTTACTCCATCAACATGGCAGAACTATCAAAACTTCTTTGCTAAAAGAAATCCATTATCTGATAGAGGGTTTTTTGGTACAAGAGTAGAAAACTTAGGAACAGTTTTAAATACAGTAAGACCACAAAACTGGAGAGAGAAATGGAGAGAGCAAGTAGCACCTTCTACTACCACTACAAAAATTATTACTGATATAAATGCACTTATAGAAAATGATAAGTATGAACCATCAGTATTACAAAAAAATGCAGATAATACATACAGCACAGGTTTAGGTTTTAATTTAGATCCAGCACTTGCAGACTTTTTATTAAAGAGCACAGAGGAATTTAATATGCTTTCTAAAAAGAAGAAACCTACAGAAATAGATATACAATCATTAGGTGCTCTTCTTGGTGGTGTGGGAATGCCAGAGTCAATTGCTCCTGAGTTAGATTTTTTAAGTATCCATAAACAAAACAATGGTAAACTTAAATTTACTAAAGATGAAAATGGACTATTTAAAGTAGAAATTCTTTCAGAAGTTCCAACAAGATTAAAAGGTTATGGTAAAAGTTCTATAAAGTTAAAGGATGAAATTATTATAGATCCTAAAACAAAAGAGATATTAGACCCAAAAACAAAGTTACCTTTAGAGATAGTTGATAAAAACTATTATATGGGTAACCAGTTAAATTGGTATAACTCTCCATATAGATTTCCTTTTACTTCTAAATTCCCGGGACTTGATTTAAGTAAGTATCCTCAAATAATTTCTGAAAGTCCTTTGAAAAAAGAACCAGTTTCTGGTTGGAATACTGCTTGGAACATCCTAGGAAAACCAATGGTCTTTTCTCCAATGTCTCTTCCATTTACATATCCAAGGTTTGCTGAAAGAAGTAAGTTTTATCCTAATGCTTCAAATGTTAAAACACAATATCTTGGAAGGCAAAGAGAAATAGGACCACAAGCTCCTGGTGGAATGACTTTTGGAGATCAACCTTTTGGTGCTCAGTATGCAGACTATAGTTTATTAAAAGATCGTAATTACAAAACAGGATTAGGCTTTTTAAAAACAGCTGGAATTCTTGGTGGTTTAGGATATTTAGGATACAACCAGTTTTTACAAGAACCAGATAAAGATTTTATTTATGATAGGGGAATGGAACAGTTGGTACCTGGAAGTAATATAAATTTCCAAGGAGCTGGTAGAGTTGGTAATGACCCTAATTTTGGAGTTACAAGATCTAGTTTTGATAAAGATAGTATGCTTATTCAAAATGGAGATACAATCCATGATAAAGGATGGGCAACACCATTACCAGATAATTTTAAAAGAGGAGGAGCTCAGAAAAAACAGTTTGTTAAAAATGTAATGTCTAAGTTTGCACCTGGTGGAGAATTAGGAAAAGGTAACAGGATGGATAATGGTAAAGTTTCTGAAAAGAAAAATAATTTTGTTACTAAACTAAAAACTCAAGCAGACAAAATTGTAACTGAAGACCTTTATACTGCTGTTCAAAAATCAGGTGATCCTCAACTTATGAATATTTTCATGGGTAATAACCAACAGCAACAACCTCAAGACAATCAAATGATCCAACAACCTCAGTTTGGTGAAATGGGTGGTTATGTAAATATGGATGTAGAAAATCCACTTACTAGATTTATTTATGGTGGTGATGAAGATCCAGCTTTTTATGAACCATACAGTTTGCCAGAAGCAGGTGGTGGTATAACAATGCCTCCTGGAGGATCTGGTGGACAATATATTGCAGATAAGATGTCACCAGCATTGGATCAAAATACTTTTGAATTAGGTCCAGATAATGATGATATAGTTGAAACCTTCCACAACTGCCCTCCTGGAACTGTGTGGAGTAAGACATATAATCAGTGTGTACCTATTATGCAATATAAACTTAATCCTAAAGTTGTAAGAGGAAGATCTAGTTTGGCAAATACATTGATTCCAATAAATCCTATATTTAGAAGTTACCTTACTGATCAACCAAAGATTAGTAGACGTGATAATCCATATAGCAGAAAGAATTTAAGACAGTTTGGAAAAGAAAATAGATATAGAGTACTACCAATGTTGTTAGCAAGAGATGCTGGTAAAGGTGACCGTGGATTTAATTCTTATGGTATGCAACAGTTTTTGTCAAGAAGCTTACCTTTTGGTGCATTCCTACAACCTAAATATAATACTGGTGGTCCAAAAAATACTGATTGGATGTCTGGTTCATTTAATACTTCTGATATTAATATTGATGCCCCAGAAGGTACAACAATGGGTTTTGATGAAAATGGAAATCCAATAAGTAAAGCACCAGATGCAATTACACCACCAGCATCACCAGAACAATTTTATGTTAACTCTGATGAGAAACCTAATGATACAAACTATTATGATCCAACTCAATATAGAAAAGTAACTCAAATGGACGGAGAAGCTTTTAATAATGCTTTTAATACTGGTGTTAATTTTACTTCTGGAATGATTAATAACTTACAGAATAATCCAAGAAGCCTTGCTACTACATATCAAGCAACTAATTTATTTAATCAAGTACCCATTACTAATGCTCCATATGCAGGACAACAACAAGATATGGCACAAAATATGGGTACATTTGGACCTCAACAAGGCAATGACAGAAACAGCCTTTCTACATTTGGTAACTATCCAGGAGTATCTAAATATGGTGGTTATATGGAATATGGTGGGTTTGCAGATCCATATAATGATGAAGAAATATACATGACAGATGAAGAAATCCAAGATTATCTGGCAAGAGGTGGTGAAATAGAATATTTATAATTTACACTATGTTAAGAAAAGTAAGAATTAAAAAAGTACCTAAAGCAAGAACTGGATACCAAGTTCAAGGAGCATTAGCTAATGATGTACCAGCAATGGGTGGTGCAGATTATAATGCCTATATAGGAAAGCCTAAGCTTAGGGAAAGTAAATATATTACAGCTGTACCAAGAGATGAGGCTAATCTAGAAGCAGAAGGTGGAGAAACAGTATATGGAGACATCAATGGTGATGGGATGCCAGAGCATCAAATTATTAAAGGACCAAGACACCATTCAGGTGGTGTACCATTAAACCTTCCTGATGACACTTTTATCTTTAGTGATACTAGAGGTATGAAGATAAAAGATCCTGAGATACTAGATATGTTTGGTAAGGCAGGAACAAATAAAGCATATACACCAGCACAACTTGCAAAACAATATGATATACAGAAGTATAGAAAAATATTAGAAGATCCTGACTCAGATAAATTAGATAGAGAATCTGCTGAGTTAATGATCAAAAAATTTGTAATTAAATTAGGCTGTCTAGCTCTTGCACAAGAAGCAAAGAAAGGTTTCCCTCAAGGTATACCTGCAGTTGCTAAACCTTGTATGCAAGCTAAAGGAATTACAGAAGAACAGATTGCACCTAAAAAAGAAATAGTAGATCTTAAATCTCAGATAGAAGCAAAGTATCAGCAACAAGAAAATGCTGATGAAACTATGCAAGATGAATATTCTGCAGAACAAGCTCAAGAATTAAATCAAGGACAACCTGTAGCTCAACCTGAAGAGCAAATGCAACAACCAGCACCAGAAGGAATGATGATGCATGGTGGTTATCCTCACAGAAGATTAAGAAGAGCTGAAGAAGGTATGGAACAAGTTCCACCAGAGATGATGGCAGAAGAGCAAGGTGGAGATCAGATGATGGAGATTGTTCAGGAAATAGGAGCTGCATTACAACAAGGTGCAGAACCTCAAGAGGTTGTAATGAGTTTATTACAAAATCAACTTCCTCCAGAAGTTATTGTACAGATCTTTACTCAGTTAGGTGTTCCTCAAGAACAAGCTGTTGGTCTTATACAACAAGTTATTCAGCAAATGCAAGGTGGTGCAGAAGAACCACAAGGACCACCAATGGCTATGTATGGTATGCAAATGGGAGGTTATGATATGCCATTTTATGATGAACCAGAATATGAAGAAGAAATCCCAGAAGCAGACTATGGTATGCCTATGGGAACTGGTATGTCACAAAATTATCAAGGTAGAACTAAACCTTTAATAAAAGCTGGTAATGGGTGGACAATAAAAAGATCAGATTATGCAACTGATGCTGAATATGAAAGAGCAATTAATAAAGCTTATAAAGAAAAACAAGATCAAAAGTCAACAGATGAGATTAAGGTAATTGATGCATCAGGTCAGTCAAAAACCTTTACTGGTTATAAAAGATCTGCTCCTACTGATACAGGCACTCTTGATATGAGTCAATGGGGAAGTACAGATATAGCAAAAACTGCAGCTGCGGAATATTATTTACTTGAGCAATCTCTTAAAGATCCTAACTCTACTGTTTCACAAAAACTTTTTGATGAAACTATAAATTCTTTAAATGAAGAAAAGCATTTTAGAGGTAAAACAAATCCTAGTGTAGCTAGTAGAAACTGGACACAAAGAGGCTATACATTGCCAGATAAGAAACAAGTTATTGATGCTTTTTTAGCTCATCAAAAAAGAAACTTACTGTTTCAAGCAAAATCAATTGATGGGCAATTATATAAAGATACAGGAAGAGGATTTGCACCATGGGAAGATTATACAGTTGGTGGTAAAAATTATAAAGGAGTTGCTTCTTTAATTGCAGAGGGAGCTAGAGTAAGTGATCCTAGAGATCCAACTGGAGATACTCTAATTAAATCTAAAGCAGATTTACAAGCCGCACAGACATATATGAAAAATACATATGGTGGAGAAAATGTTTCTGATATAGCTAAAGGATTAAATGTCCCTTTTGAAGTTGATGGTAAAGATAGAGCATTGCAACAAGCTACTTTTCACGGCTATGCTCAAATGTCAAATAATGTTAAAGGTAAAATTTATAATGATGATGAAATATATGAACTAAGAAACTTTTTAGGAGAACTTCAATCTGGTGTTGCTGATGAAACTAGTAGTTTAAATCTTTACCCTCATCTAGCTGGTAATGCCATGATATCTCCTATTGATGATTTTTATCCTGTTTCTAAATCAACCACCGGTAATACTACCATGGAGCATGTGGCTGCAGCTATGTTAGAAGAAATGCAATTTGATACTCCACCACCTGCAGTACAATGTCAATGTGATGATGCTACTAAACCAAACTATGGTAGATTAGATCCAAATACAAATAAATGTAATCCAGATCTTTGTAAAAATCCACCTGAACAAAATCCATGTCCTTGTATAAAAGTAGATGAGCAAGGTAATCAAACTGAGATAACTCAACCTAGAAATGCAGATGGTACTTGTCCTCCTTGTGAGGAAGATATGGATGTAGATGTCCCAGGTCCTCCTGCTGAATGGTGGTTACAAGATACAATCAAAACTACTGGTGCTTTTGGAGATTTAATGGGTGTTAAAAAATATATGCCATGGGCTCCTGCAGGTGAGTTACAAAAACCAAGACCAGCATTTTTAGATCCTACAAGAGAACTTGCTGCTAATGCAGAACAAGCTAATATCCAAACACAGGGTATGGCTCAATTTGCTGGACCACAAGCATTGTCTGCAAGGTCTGCAAGTGTACAAGGTCAAGCTGCTAAGAATGCTGCGGATGTACTTTCTAAGTATAACAATGCTAATGTTAATATAGCAAATCAATTTGAGTTAAAAGGTACTGACATTGCTAACCAAGAAAGCATGTTGAAACAAGCTAATGCACAAAGATTATATGATCAGAATACTGTTGCTAATCAACAGTTTGATAATGCTAAGTTAGCAATGAGAAATAACTTGAGAAACTACTATACTAATGCTATTACTAATAGATGGCAGACAGATGCATTAAACCAAATGTATCCTAATTATAAAGTGTCTCCAGGAGTAGGTGGTAGAATGGATTTTAATCCAACTGAAAAAACTCCTAATCCAAGTGCCGGTTCTAATACTAATTCATGGCAAAAGGCATATGATGAATGTAAGAAAAATAATCCTGGCATGAGTGAAGCATTATTAAGAGATTGTGCTAAAGCTTCAGCTACAACTACTACATCTGCAAGTACAGGAGCTAATTCTAAAATTGGTATGGGAATGTATCAAGGACAGAAAAAGAAAGGAGGAGCAATAAATAACCCAGGATATATTTATATTAATTCATGGTTTCCATTTATGGACTAAACTTTATATGTTTAATAAACTTAAAAAATTTTAATAGTTTTACACTATGGCAACGTACTTACAAGGAGTCACAGATTACATACCAGATTATCAGCCTTTTCAGCCTGATTTAAATTTCTATGCAAATCTGTTACAAACAAAACAGACCCAGTATGATACTAACTGGAATGCATTAAATAATCTATATGGTCAACTATATGGTGCAGACCTTACGCATGATCAAAATATTAAAAAGAAAGATGAGTTATTAAAACAAATTGACTTTAATCTTAAAAGAGTTTCAGGGTTAGATCTTTCTTTAGAACAAAATGTTAATCAAGCTATGCAAGTCTTCAGACCATTTTATGAAGACAAATATCTTATTAAAGATATGGCATATACAAAGAACTGGAAAAATACATATTCTAATGCACAAGCATTATTAAATTCTCCAGATCCAAAACAAGCTGCAAAGTATTGGGATGAAGGTGTTAGAGGTCTTGAGTATAGAAGACAGATGTTTAAGGATGCAACTCTTGATGAGACATTAAGTATGGCTGATGCACAATATACACCTAAAGTAGATGTCATTACAGAATATATGGACTTTGCTAAAAAGTATGATATAGGTATGGTGACACAAACACCTGATGGTATGTATATGGTAAGAAAGAAAAATGGAGAGCAGCTAATGCCTGGACTTCAACAAATCTTTTGGGCACAATATGCAAATAGACCTGACATGCAAAAGTTCTATAAAGAAAAAGCATTTGTTGAAAGAATGGACTATGCAAATCAGAATGCAGAAAAATTTGGAGGTAATAAACTTGAAGCTGAAAAAGAATATTTAAAAGGTAAATATGACTGGTTAAAAAACATGACAGCTCAACAAGATGCAAAAGCCAAAGATGATTTAAATACTGCTCAAAACTTACAAGCTAATTTACAAAGAGAAGTTGCAACTGGTAATGTAAATCCAATGCAAAAAAGTTATTCTGAAAGATTAAATGAGATGATAGGTGTGTCTGATGCTGTAGAAAAACACACCTCTGAATTAAATAGTCAATTGAATCCTGCTGTTGGTTCTGCAGTAGTGCCAGCTCAATCTGACGATATAATGAATAATATAGAGTTAGCTAGATTAAAAGTTGATGCTGCTATGGCATCTTATTCTGCAGGAACAGATATAAATAGTGCTGCTGGTTCATATGCATATAGTAATTATGAGATAGAATATAAACCAGATGCAGTTGCTATAGCTAAATTTAGAGAATCTGCTGCTGATGCAAGATTAGTTAAATCTCACAGATATAAATTAGAAGAACAAGAAGAAGCAGAAAGATTAAAACGCCAGACTAAATACCAAGAAGCTATGGTTGCTAAAGGAAGAGCATACTATAAAGCAGATGGTACATTTGAGATGAACCCACAAAATTCTGGATTTGATTTAATTTTTCATGGTAAAAAAGATGAGTCTGGTCAAACATCAGAAGGAATTCAGTTTGATAAACTAAACCAACAAGTACTTGATGAAGTAATTAATGAAAAAGCTGGGCAGGGAATAAATTCCATGATGACTTATATTAATGATTTGGTTAATGGTGATAATGGTTCACAATTAACATCTGCTCAGTTGGGTCAAGTTTTAAATCACTTTAGATCTAATGATCCTACTATTGATAAAATTATTGCTCAAGGTAAAAAATATCCAAATCAAAATAAAGCAAAACAGATTTGGAATGAGATATATAGTGAGTATAGTAAAGGTGACAAAGATAAATTTGTTAAGAACGTTACTAAATTTGGAGATATATACCATTTAAATCAGTATATGAAACAATGGTCTGCTAGACATAATGGTAATCAAATTGCTGACCAAATGGTAAATGATAAATCAATCTATGATTTAGAAACATTAGGAAGAAGCCATGAGGCAATGGAAATTACAAGAGCTAATAATGCTAAAAAAATAAAACAAGCATTTACAGAAAACTTAAAGTTCAGTGCTGACAAATTAAAAGAAGACGGTTATAATATTAGTAATGAGCAAATAGACAGAGCTGTTAATAGAGTAATGAATGAATATGTTGCAAGTGGCTATGACTGGGATGCTGTTAGAAGTAATTCAGAAGAATTAAATAGAGCTATCAATGGAGATCTTGGGGTATCATTTGTAAAAAATACTCAAAGTAATAGAAATAGAAGCTGGTGGGAATATATACCTGGTATATATGGAGCTGAAGCAATATATGATGCAGCCACAGGTAATAGAGTTAATGTAGAAGCTTCTTGGATTAATGACATTTTAGATAAGTCATATGTAGAATTAGCATCTAATAATGATCCAGAAAAAGGATTGCATTCATTTGTTCAAACAATTTCTAGAGGTGGAGACAAAGTAGCAATAGCTTCTCAAAATCAAACTGTTAAAGTAGATTCAGATTTTGGTGGAGACTTTGGTCATCAAGCAGCACTTCAAGCTATCAGAGATGCATTAAATTTACCACAAGGAGCTGATTTTAATTTTGCCTTTTCAAATGATCTACCAGCTGAAGGTGAGGGAGATGGATTAAATGATGACTTAGCAAGATCTTTCTTAAGCACATTATACTCTAGAATGGGGAAAGCTGATATGCCAGACTTCTTCTTATCAACTTCAAGAGTAGCTAGAGAAAATAATAAACTAGGTTCTACAACATTTAATATTCCAAGAACAGTTGTAGAAGAAGTAATGAAATCTTTAGAGGGGGATTATGAAGCTGCTGATTTGGCAAGAGCACAAGATAGAATTATTCAGAAAGGACTTACTGTAGTTGCACCACATCAATATTGGACACATAAACTTTGGAATGCTTCTACTCCAACAGCAACTGAAATTGTATTAAGTAACCAAGATATTAAATATACTCATCCTCAAAATTCTGGTAAGTATACTTTATCAAAAATAAATGGAGTTCCGGGTGTTGACTATGGTGCTAAAATAGTTACTAGAATTATGGACAAAGATGGTAATGCAATAGAGTATGAACAATTTATGGACATGAATAAAAGAAGTGGACAAAAAATAGATGATGTTGAAGGTGATGCTTGGAACTTACTTGCAAAACAAAATGAGTACAATCAACAAATGTTTAAATACTTCTATCAAACAAACAATACAAAAGCTATTGAAAATGCAATTAAGAATTTTGGTATAAACCCTAACGATCCACTTTGGAAATACTAGTACTATGGCAGAGAATACACCAAATAATCCTATGGATGAACTTGCAGCAAAAAGTGATTTTTTAGATCCTGCAAAAATAAGTCAACCAGAACCTACTGCATTTAATTTTAATGCACCTAATCCTGTAATAAATCCTATATATTCTATTAAGGATAATGTAACTGGTGTGTCTCCTAGTTATTACCCATCACAGGTTAAACAAAATGTGCTGAATGATCCAGCTGCAGCAGGTAAGGCATTGTTTGATGAGACCATGAGTAAGATCAATAACTATCAAGATAGAAATACTTATGGTTATGCTTATGGATATGACAGTTCACCAAAGAATACATCTAGAGATAGATATAAAGGTTATGGACAAGAGACATTTAATAAGATAGGATTTAATCCACTTATTAATAATGAAGCTTGGTTTAATCAAAATACAACTTTTGGTGATGACTTATCAAGGTTTTGGAATCATGCAGCATGGCCAATGTTGTCTAAAGGATTTATGGACCCTATTAATGCTTACAAAAGTGTAATAGATGGGGATGGTTTATTTTATGCAGATAAACAAAGTGCAAAAGACTATGAATACTACAATGCAATTGGGCAGTCAAGCAAAGGTGGCTTGGGTGGTTTTGCAGTTAACTTGTTGACATCTGCATCTTATTCTATGGGTATTTTACTAGAAGGTGTTCTAGAATCTGTACTCATTGAAGGTGTGGCTGGAGGTGCTACACCTGGTAATATAGCTGGGGGAGCTGCATTTGGTGCTGGTAAATTCTTTAATAGACTAGCTTCTTTACCAAAGTCAATGTATCAATCAGCTAAAGGAGTTACTAAACTTGCACAGTCAATGCAAGACTATAGTCAAATATATAAAGCTAAAGAACTATTTCAATCTGCTGGTAAAAACTTTTTAGATTTTGCTAATCCATTAGCTAATACTAAAGCTGCTCTAATGGACGTTAATATAAATAATATTAATGACTTAGCAAGAGCATCTAAAAGTGCAGGGGCTTTATGGCATGACATGATGGTAATGAACTTAGCATTATCAGAAGGAAAGCTAGAAGGTGGTTTTACAAAGTATCAGACATATGATAAATTGTACAACAACTTTATGCAAGATCCTGAGAATGAAGGCAGAGCACCATCATTATATGAGCAAGAGAATATGATGAAAGAAGCTGCAAAAGGTTCTTTTTGGAATACGCTAAACAACACTGCATTAATATTTTATAGTAATAAACTTGTATTCCCATCACTAACAAATGCTAGTTTTATAAAGGGTGCTCCTAAATTTGGATTTGGAACAGTCCTTGGAGATTTAAATAAAGAATACCAATTGGTATTCCAACCTGGAAAAAATATTGCTAAATCAACATTTTCAAAAGAAAAGATTGGTATAGTAAATGCAATAAAATCTTTAGGTAGACCAGCTTCATATGGTAAACTAGGTTTGAATTACTTTAAAGCTAATGTAGTAGAGGGTGTACAAGAATCATTACAAGATGTTTTACAAGAAGCTACACAAAACTATTATGTAGACACTTATAAAAATCCTGCTGCAAAGAACTTTATGTATGCAACAGGTTTGATAAGTGATGCTATAAATAAACAGTTTAGTGGTCAAGGAGCAGAAACATTTCTTTCTGGTTTCTTAATGGGAAGTATTCTTCAAGCACCAAGTAAAGTTAAAAGCTTTATGACAATGGGCTATAATGATTACTTTAATAAAAGTGAGAAGTATAAAACATACATAGAAGAAAGAGAGGCTGAAGCAGAATCTGTTGTAGAGCACATGAATACCATGTGGAAGAATAGTGATTTGTTCTTTGATCCAAGAATGACAAACTATGCTACACAGTCTTTATTGTACAATACTGTTTCTAATCCAGATGAGAAAAGTACTAAGGAAATTAAAGATGATAGGTTTACTGCATTCCAAACTGCTGTAATTAGTTCTTTGCAAAGAGGAACTTTTGATATGTTTATAAATCACTATGAGAAATATAAACAAGCAACACCTCAAGACATTGAAGAAGCATGGGATTTACAACCTGGTCAAGGGGCACAAGCAATAGAAAACTTTAATGAATCTATAGAAAGTGCTAAGAAGATATCATACAGATATAATCAGGCAAAAGAAAAGATGAAATTTTTAGCTAATCTAGATGACTATGAGAAAGATAGTTATAAATATAAGATGGCTAAGATTTATAATAGTGCTTACATGCAATCACTATTTAATTTTGTTTTCTTACAAGGAGCCTATGATGATGCTGCAGGAAGATTAGATAAACTCTATAAAAAACTTGCATCTATTTCATCAATCAAGAACTCTAACTTTGCTGAATTTGCTGGACTCACTGATCCGGGAAGACTACAGAAAGAAATAGAAATGATGAAAACAGAGATAGAGACATTAGAACAAACTAATGTACCTACTGCTGCAGCTGAAATAAATAAAAAGAAAGAGCAATTAGCATTATATTCTAATTTTAAAGAGAAGCAAGATGCAATTTTAAATGCGTTTATTACAAAGACAAAATTATCTTCTTTATCTGAGGCTATTCTAAAAGCAAATCCTGGTCTTACAAAAGAACAATTAAGTTTACAGACCTTTGATAAGTTAATAGAGCAGTATGATCAAGGTAAATCTAATGAGTTTATAGAATACAAAGACGCATTTAAAAATTTACTTTTAGGATTATCTAAAGATAATGATGAAAAAGTAGAGGTACAACGTCAGATAGATGCTATGGACAAAGGTATGGATGGTCTTTTTGATGATCTTCTTGATACACATATACTTAAGCATGAGAAAAACCAAATTGTACCTTTAATTAATATCTTATCTAATCCAAATGATTTTCATGATCATCTACTTAGAAATTTTCAGTGGATGAGAAATTTGTATTACAATAGAAAAAATATTATTAAAGACATTGTAAATTCTGAGATTACAAATATTGAAAGAAATGCATTAATAAATGAACTTGCAGATCAAGGAATTTTTGTTGACTTAGAAGAGTTTGCTAAGTGGACAGAAGATCCAATGTATGAACCAGAATATTTTATTGATGTAAAAAATAACTCTATTATAAATAAAGGCAGTTTGCTTTATGATGACTATTATAAATTATTTGAAAAGGCTGCAGAACTAGAAGCTGTAAAACCAGCTGGAGAACCTGAAACAGATTCTGAAAAGTTAAAAGGAATAATAGATGATATTACAGAAGACAGAGATAGAAAAATAGATCAGGCAAGACAAAAGTTTGATGAAGCATTAAAAAGTAAATATGATACTACAGAAGCTGAATTAAGAAAGTTAGCTAAAGAAGCATCAGAAGCTTCTGGAGAAGATTTAAATGTATATCAAGCTAGATTGGCAGAGTATGAAGCTATTTTAGAAAGGTTAGAATCTTTAAATAATATACAAAGAATTGCATCAGATCTTATCCTTAGAGAAGAGATGACCAATGAGCAACTTATAGAAGCTACAAATATTATTCTTGATGATCCAAAAAATGATGCTGACATTGCAG
>Ga0315906_10002773_pt1 | contig 23930 bp, 20 predicted proteins | sample LakEriMetagenome_4_FD_203526 | JGI IMG/M metagenome (GOLD analysis project Ga0315906, IMG submission 203526) | Freshwater fungal communities from buoy surface, Lake Erie, Ohio, United States - Buoy 2 MA122 | ecosystem: Environmental > Aquatic > Freshwater > Lake > Lake biofilm | place: USA...
CGCCCTGAAGTCCGGCCGCCCCCTGTCATGCCGAGATCGGAGCGATCCTGCCGGAAAAACCCGCGGAAATCAGCCACAAAACATTTTTTGGGAACTTTTTTCGGGGTTCGCGCATCAAAGGAGTGGGACCGGTTTTGCCATGGCCGGATGTCCACGCGATCACGCCCCCTCCCCATGAAACCCACCATGCCCCTGCCACGACGCTTCCTCGGCATCGCTCGCCTCGTCGCCCTGTTCGTGGCCGGTTTTTCACTCGGCTTCGCTCCCGCGAAAGCCGACGGGTTGCCCAACGACACGAACACGATCGTGAGCCTGACGCCGGAGCAGGCAAAGCGGTTCGCGGATGAGCACCGGCAAGACGTACTTTTACTCAACAGCCTGACCACGCTCGATGCGGCCACGGCCAAGGCCCTCGCGGGGTTCAAGGGCAGTGAACTGTACCTCAACGGCCTTGATACACTCGACGTCGATACGGCCAAGGCACTCGCGGAGTTCAAGGGCAAACGGCTGTCCCTCGGTGGATGGGAGGAGCGCCGCCTGACCACGCTCGACGCCGACACCGCCAGGGCGCTCGCGGCGTTCAGGGGCAAATTGAGCCTCACCGGCCTGACCACGCTCGACGCCGAAACGGCCAAGATTCTCGCGGCGTCCAAGGCCGAACGGCTGGCCCTCCACGGCCTGACCGCCCTCGACGCCGACACCGCCCAGACGCTCGCGGGATCGAAGAAATGGGACGGCCTTTTGCCGGGTCTGACCACCCTCGACTCCCAAACGGCCAAGGTGCTCGTGGGGGCGAAGGTGTTGGACGGAAGCTTTCCGCGTCTGACCACCCTCGACACCCAAACGGCCAAGGCGCTCGCGGAGTTCAAGGGGAGACGGCTGCACCTCTCCGGCCTGACCGCGCTCGACGCCGACGCCGCCAGGGCACTGGCGGCGTCCAAAGCGTGGGACGGCGAACTGGCGAAACTGACCAAAATCGACGCCGAAACGGCCACGGCACTCGTGGGCTCGAAGGTGTGGAACGCGAACGTGCCGAACCTGACCACGCTCGACGCCGAGGCAGCCAAGGCGCTCGCTGCCAACCCGAAATGGAATGGGCAACTTCCCAACCTCACCGCCCTCGACTTCGCCACGGCCAAGGCGCTCGCGGGGTTCAAGGGCTCTTCACTGTCCCTCAAAGGCCTGACCACGCTCGCTGACGAAACCGTCAAGGCGCTCGCGGAGTTCAAGGGCGAGGTGGCTCTGCCCGACGAGGTTGTGGAGGCATTTTTCGCCGACAACCCGCTGACTCCCGAGACGGCACTGGCCTGGGCGGTGGTGTCGAAAGGCGACCTCGCTCGTGTCACCACGCTCGACGCCGACACCGCCAAGGCGCTCGCGGAGTTCGCGGGCGGCTTGTTGAATCTCTCCGGTCTGACGACGCTCGACGCCGATTCGGCCAAGATGCTGGCGGGATCAAAGGCGTGGAACGGTGAACTGCCGAACCTGACCGCGCTCGACGCCGATACCGCCAAGGCGCTCGTGGCGGCGCACAAGTGGGACGGCCATCTGCCGAGTCTGACGGTCTTCGAGGGCCCCGATTCCGTCGCCGTCGCCCAAGCCCTCGCCATGCGAACAGGCCCGCTTTCCCTGCCGAACCTCCAGAAAATCTCCCCCAAGACCCTCATGGCCCTGATCGAAAAGCGGGACGTCGAAATCCCGCTCGTCGAGACGCTGGAGTTCATTCCCGAGCCCTATGGCGGCGGCAACGACGACTTCGTGATCCCCAAGTGGCTGGAAGAGCGGGAGGCCCAGCGGCGGATAGACAACTCCAATCCGCGCAGGTTCGCGATTCCGGTTCTGGAATGAAGATGGCTAAATCCCGCTCATCGAGACGCTGGAGTCGGTCCTGGACCCCGACGGCAGTGCGAATGACGACTCCATGATCCCAAAGTGGCTGGAAGAGCGGGAGAGACAACGGCGAGCAGAGCAAGCGGCTTAACAAGCCAAGTGACTTTTGGCCGGCCGCAAGGCGATCCCGTCGGCGGCCCTATCGAAGCGCGGTTGCCAACCTCTGCATATCCAACCGCCACCGGTTCGCTCTCGGACGCCCCGCTCGCTCAGGCCGCGGAGAACATCGCGGCCACGACTGCGTGCCGCACACCACCCCGATGAGGGGACGCACGGTCGCTTGGCCACGCCAGCGATGATCCGCCACCGCCGGGAAGGTGCGCAATCTGCCCGCGACCGGCCCGGTCGCGCAGCCGCTGCTCAATCGATCCACGGCACCGGCCGATCGATTGGGTGACCATCCCCCCTGACGCAGCCCCCCGCACGAGAGAGCCGCCGATGCCACGCACCTGCCGTCGCCCGCTCGCCCTGCCGCCCCTCGTGGCCCTCGTCGGCGCGGTCCTCGTCCCGTCGGCCGCCGCGGGGGAGATCGGCGACTGGCTGCGGCGCACGGTGACGGCGCCGCTCAACGCCGCGCACCGGCGGCCCCCGCCGCCCGCCGCCGATCCCTGCGTCGCGGACCTCGCCGCCCGCATCGCCTGGCTCGAGCACCATCTCGAGGCCTACGGCTCGATCGTCGCCAAGCAGCCCGACGTCTGGGGGCAGAGCCGGCTCACCCGGCACCGGGTGGAGTACGAGGAACAGATGCAGCGGCAGCTCGGCATGTTCTCGGAGCGGACCAGCGCCGCGATCCGCCGCAGCGACCAGGCCTTCCTCGGCCTGGCGCTGGCCGCGCAATCGGCCTCCGGCAGCCGCCGGGGCCCGGGCGACGTGCCGGTGCCCGACGTGACCACGAGCAACAACGTCGTGACCTCGATCCAGGGCCTGCTGCCCTCCACAAACGAGTCTGCCGGGCGGTCCGATCCCGTCGTCATCGCCCGCACCGCGCCGTTCGCCGCCGTCGCGAACCCCGACGCCATGCCCTTCGACCGGCAGCCCCTGGCCCTCGAGCCCGCGGTGCATCTCGGCCAGCTCTCCCGCTACCTCAACCACCTCAATCAGTTGCGGCGGATCAACGAGGGCGACGACTCGGCCGACGCGCCGGGCTACGCGCTGAACCTCGTCCGCATCCCCGTCTCCATCCTGCCCGGCGGCCGCACGCACCAGGGGCACGGCGCCGAGATCACCGTCACCGCCGAGCCGCTGCTCGGCGCCGACCTGCTCCCGGTCACCTTCCGCGGCCTGGTGATCAACGACCTGGTGGACGTGATCGCCCCGGCGCTCACCTGGTGCGTCAACGATCCCGAGTGCGTGGCCTGGGCGGCCACGATCACGGCCGCGCAGCCCGCCGGGGCCGCCGCGGATCGCCCCGGCCTCGCCGCCGCCATGGAGGGGCTGCGGTCGAAGCTGCCCACGATCGCCCCGGCCCCGGCGCCGAGCGTGAAGACGCGGCGGTCGCGGCTGCCGATCCCGATCACGCAGCTGGCAGACGTGGCCGGCATCGAGCAGATCGCGATCCTGATCCGCGACACCCGCACGGCGCTGGCCGACCATCCCGCCAACACGCCGTGCGTCAGCTACATGGACGTCCGCGGCCACCTCGCCGAGGAGCTGGTCTCGGCCTGGGACCTCCTCGCCCTCGACGCCCACCGGCACGTGTGGGACGAGATGCCCGCGTGGAACCTGGCCGCGGTCGTCCGCGGCCGCCAGGCTCTCGAACTCGCCGCCGTGCGGCGCCGGTTCTTCGCCGGGCTCGGCGCCGGCCACCCGCTCGGCCCCGAGCTGATCCCCGCGCTGCCCGACGGTCCGCCGGCCGACCTGTGCCGCGAGTCCGAGCCGGCGACGGGCCCGCTGTGCCGCACGACCACGGCCGTGCTGGCCTGGGGCATCCTCGTGGAGTCGGCCCTGCTCGACGAGCGGCTGGCCGCCGACATCCGCGAGTCGGCCACCGCCCGCGGCCGCGAGCCGCCCGGCGACGTGCGGCCGCCCCCCTTCTACGGCCCCTGCCCCGCGGCCGAGGCCCGGGCCGCGTTCGCCGAGTACGTCCGCTGCCGCTGGCCGATCCGCGTGTTCGCCCTCGATCCGGTCAGCGAGGAGCAGAACGTGGACGACGCCTACGCCCGGCGCCGCGAACTGCAGATCGCCATGGCCCTGGCCGCCGCCTCCGGCCGGCTCAACGCCCAGGCCATGGCCCGATTCACCCGCCGGCTGGAGCAGGACATGGCGGTGATCGCGGTCAACAAGACCGCCGTCGGCTTCTCCCACGGCGCCGACACCTTCGGCTGGCGGTTCTACCCGCGGGTGCAGACGCCGCCGACGCGGGGCGGCCTGGCCGCGCTCGGCGAAACCTTCTGCGGCCCGACGAGCGACGCCGACCTCGCCCGGCGTAGGCTCGAACCCGGTCAGCGGGAGTGCACGGCGATCGTGGTCATGCCGGCCTTCGTGCCCTGGGTGGCCTTCGAGGTGCGCACGAAGTGGTTCGCGCTGGCCCATCCGGCGGTCACCGAGCCGGGCGTGCGGCAGGCGCTGGAGCTGGAGCGGGCCGTGGAGGCGCTGCACGCCGGCGTCGCGGCCTGCGACCCGTGCGGCCCGCACGACGCCGAACGGGCCCGCCTCCTCCGCGTCGCCGACCAGCTCGCCCGCCGGCTGCCGCAGCAGTCGCTCCAGGCGCGGATTCCCGAGGAGAACACCTGCGGCGGCTTCGAGCTGTTCAACACCGGCGTCGCCGACCTGGCCCCGGAGCTGCTCGGCTGGTTCGGCGGGCCGGGCGTCGATCCGGCGGCGGGGGCGACGCTGTTCGTGGTCGGCAAGGGCTTCAGCGTGCTCGACACGAAGGTCGTCGCCGGCGGCCGGCCGGCCCGCTTCCGCCCGCTGTCCCGCGACCTGCTGGAGGTCGAGGTGCCCGCGGGCGTGGCCACGCTCCTGCCCGCCGCCTGCCCGGCGCCGGCGGCCGCCCTCGGCCACCGGCCGGGGCTGCGGCTCGCGTCGGCCGCCGAGCCGCTGCCCCCGCCCGCGGCCGGCGAATGTCCGGCCTGCGTTCCCGGCGACGCCTGCGGTCCCGACTGCAACGGCCGCGAGGTCGTCGCCATCCACGTGGCCACGCCCTACGGCGTCAGCGGCCACCTGCTCGTGCCGGTGGTCCGCCGCGCCAGGGACGGCGGCCTGGCCTTCGATCCGCCGTGCACGATCGGCCTCACGTTCACGGCGACGAAGACCGCCGCCAAGATCGACGAGTTCTTCACGGCGTCGTGCGACGCGGTCACGATCGCGGTGCCGGAATCGTTCATCCCGCCGCCCAAGGCCACGCTCCGGCTGCTGCTGCGGGACGCCGCCAGCGGGGCCACGGCCGCCGCCTGGTCGTTCCCCGAGCCCGCCTTCGACGCCCGCCGCGGCCGCTACGTGATCGCCGGCGGCGACCTGCGCAACTTCGTCGGCGACACGGCGCGGCCCGCGACCGACAAGACCCTCCGCGGCGCGGTCAAGCCCTACCTCGACAGCCTGCTGCAGCGCGGCTCGCTCGGCGACGACGGCGACGCCGTCGCCCTCACGGCCACGGCCGTGCTCGTGTCGGGCGATCACGAGGTGCCCGTGGGCGGCGGCATCGCCGTCACCGCCACCCGCCGCGCCCGGACCGGGGCCGAGCCGGAGGCCGCCGCGGCTCCCTGACGGCCGATCGCGCCGCCGGTCGCGGCTCAGGGATTGACCACGTTGTGCGGCGTGCCGGCCGCGAACTGGCGGACGTTCTCCGCGGTCGCGGCGATCAGCCGCCGCCGGGCCGCGCGGGTCGCCCAGGCGACATGGGGCGTGACGATGCAGTTGCGGGCCGCGAGCAGCGGGTTCGAGGCCGGCGGCGGCTCCACGGAGAGCACGTCGAGCCCGGCGCCGGCGAGCCGGGCCTCGTTCAGGGCGGCGGCGAGCGCGGCCTCGTCCACCAGCCCGCCCCGGGACGTGTTCACCAGGAAGGCCGTCGGCTTCATCATGGCCAGCGTCGCGGCGTTCACGAGCCGCTCCGTCTGGGCCGTCAGCGGGCAGTGCAGGCTGACGACGTCGCTCTCCCGCAGCAGGGTGTCGAGCGGCACGCACTCCGGATCGCCGCCGCTCCGCCGCCAGGCGAGGATCCGCATCCCGAACGCCCGGCCGATCGTCTCCACCGCGCGGCCGATCCGCCCGAGGCCGACGACGCCGAGCGTGAGGCCGGAGAGTTCGACGAGATCGCCCTCCCAGAAGCAGAAGTCCGGGCACGACGACCACCGGCCGGAGCGGACGAGGTCGGCGTGGCGACCGACGTGGTTGGTGAGTTCGAGCAGGAGTGCGAACGTCGCCTGGGCGACGTTGGGCGTGCCGTACTCCGGCACGTTGCAAACCGGGATCCCGCGGTCGCGGGCCGCGGCCGCGTCCACGATGTTGTGGCCCGTCGCCAGCACGCCGATGCACTTCAGGTCGGGCAGGGCCGCGATCGCGTCGCGGGTGAGCGGCGTCTTGTTCGTGAGCACGACGTCGGCCCCGGCCGCGCGGGCGACGACGTCGGCGGCCGCCGTGCGGTCGTGAACGACCAGTCGCCCGAGCCGCTCCAGCGGCTCCCAGGAGAGGTCGCCGGGATTGGTCGTGTGGCCGTCCAAAACCGTGATTCGCATCGTCGCTCCATGCCCGCGGCGCAGCCGATCGTGCGCCGGTCGGCTCCGCGGCGGCCGCCGGCACCGACGAAATGTCGGCTCCCGGGCGGTCGCGTGCAACCGAGACGCGGCCGGCCGCGTGTGTCGCCGGCTTGCCCGGGGCCGCGGTCCCGGCGAAGGATTCGTCATCGGCCGGGACGCCGCCGCTTCCCGCGAGGGCCCCGCGCTCATGTCCCGCCATGCCGCCTGCGGCCCGCCCCTGTGGCTGGCCAAGCCGGATTTCCAGGCCGTGATCGACGCGCTCGCCGCGGCGGGTCATCGCGTCGTCGGCCCGCGGGTCGCCGACGGCGCGATCGTGCTCGCCGACGTCGCGCGGGTGGCCGACCTGCCGGCCGGCTGGCTCGACGAGCAGGACGGCGGCTCCTATCGCCTGCGGCGGGACGAGGCGGCCGGCGTCTTCGACCACGTGGTCGGGCCCCACTCGCTCAAGAACTTCCTCTTCCCGGCGCGGGAGCCCCTGGCGACTCTCACCCGCGACGGCGACGGCTGGTGCGAGCGGCCCGTCGTGCCCGATCCCGTGCCGCTGGCCGTGCTCGGCGTCCGCGGCTGCGACCTGGCCGCCTTGGCCATCCAGGACGCGGTCTTCCTCCGCGACGACGTCGCCGACCCGGCCTACCGCGCCCGTCGCGAGCGGCTGTTCCTCGTGGCCGTGCACTGCCGCCGGGCCGCGGCCACCTGCTTCTGCCATTCCCTGGCCTGCGGCCCCGCGGCCGGGCCGGGCTTCGACCTCGCGGTCACGGAAGTCGGCGACCGGTTCGCGGTCGAGTGCGGGTCCGCCAAGGGCGCGGCCCTGCTCGCCGACGTCGCCGCGCGGGCGCCGGTCTCGGCCTGCACGCCGGCCGAGATCGCGGCGCTCCGCGACGTGCCGCAGGCCCTCGCCCGACGGATGCACGCCCGCCGGCCCGTTCCCAATGAGCCCGCGCCGCGTTCGCTCGACACGACGGGCATCCGCGATCTGCTCTTCGACAACCTCCAGCACCCCCGCTGGGCCGAGGTCGCCGACCGCTGCCTCGCCTGTGCCAACTGCACGCTCGTCTGCCCGACCTGCTTCTGCCACTCGGTCGCGGACGTGGCCGATCTTTCCGGCGACCGGGCCACGCTCGAACGGCGCTGGGCGTCGTGCTTCACGCTCGACCACGGCCACATGCACGGCGGCGACGCCCGGCCGACGACCGCCTCCCGCTACCGCCAGTGGCTGACCCACAAGCTCGCCGGCTGGATCGACCAGTTCGGCACCTCCGGCTGCACCGGCTGCGGCCGCTGCATCACCTGGTGCCCCGTGGGCATCGACCTCACGGCCGAGGTGGCCGCGATCCGGGCCACGGCACCAGCGCCATGAACGTCTTCGTCGGCCGTCCGCCGGTGGCCCGCTCCCCGTGGCACGGCCGGCCCGCGCGGCTGGTGGCCGTCGAGCGCGAGACGCCCGACGTGGCCACCTATCGCTTCGCCGGCGACGCCGCGGTGCCCTTCCTGCCCGGCCAGTTCAACATGCTCCACCTGCCCGGCATCGGCGCGGCGGCCCTGTCGATCAGCTCGGATGCCGCCGACCCGACCACCGTGGCCCACACCGTGCGGGCCGTGGGCGACGTGACCCGCGCCCTCGCCGGCCTCCGGCCCGGCGCGGGCGTCCTCCTCCGCGGCCCGTGGGGCGCGGCCTGGCCGCTCGATGGCCTCCGCGGCCGCGACGTCGCGATCGTCGCCGGGGGCGTCGGCCTGGCGTCGCTTCGCGCGGCGATCGTGGACATGATCCGCCGCCGCGCGGAGTTCGGCGCGATCGCGCTCGTGATCGGCGGCCGCTCGCCCGCCGACCTGCTCTTCGCGCGGGAACACGACGCCTGGCGGGATGCCGGCCTCGACGTCCGCACGATCGTGGACCGCCCCGCCACCGGCTGGCGGGGCCCCGTCGGCCTCGTCACCGACCTCGTCGCCGGCCTCGACTTCGACCCCCGCCGCACGAGCCTCCTGTGCTGCGGCCCCGAGCCGATGATGCAGGCCGTGGCCGCCGCCGGCATCGCCCGCGGGCTCGCGTCCACCGACGTCTTCCTGGCGGTCGAGCGGCAGATGGCCTGCGCCGCCGGCCTGTGCGGGCTGTGCCAACTCGGCCCCGCGTTCGTGTGCCGCGACGGCCCGGTGTTTCGCCACGATCGGATCGCCCCCTTGCTCGCCGTGAGGCATCTGTGAGCGGCACGCCCCGAGAGCGGCTGCGGCTGGCCGTCTTCAAGCTCGCGTCGTGCGACGGCTGCCAGTTGCAGCTGCTCGACGCCCAGGGCCGCCTGCTGGAGATCGCGGCGCGGTTCACGATCGACCACTTCCTCGAGGCCAGCTCGCGGGTCCTGCCCGGCCCCTACGACGTCGGCCTCGTCGAGGGCTCGATCTCCACGCCGGCCGACGCCGCCTGGATCCGGGAGATTCGCGGGCAGTGCCGGTTCCTGGTCACGATCGGGGCCTGCGCCACGGCCGGCGGCATCCAGGCGCTGCGGAACTTCGTCTCCGGCGACCGCGTCGTGGCGGCCGTCTACGCGCGGCCGGAATACGTCGCCACGCTCGCCGAGAGCACGCCGGTCGCGGCCCACGTGCCGGTGGACTTCGAGCTCCGCGGCTGCCCGATCGACACGGGCCAACTCGTGGAATTGCTCACGGCACTGGTCGTCGGCCGCCGACCCCGCGTGCCGCGGCACTGCGTGTGCGTGGAGTGCAAGGCCCGGGGCACGGTGTGCGTGGCCGTGGCCCGCGGCATCCCCTGCCTCGGCCCGGCGACGCAGGCGGGGTGCGGCGCGATCTGCCCGGCCTGCGATCGCGAGTGCTTCGGCTGCTTCGGCCCCGGCCCGCAGCCGAACCTCGTCTCGCTCTCCGGCGCCTACGAGCGTTGCGGCACGCCGCGCGACCAACTCGTGCGGCTGACGCGGTCGTTCAACGCCTGGGCCGACGAGTTCCGCGCGGAGAGCGACCGCCTGGCGGGCCGGACCGCCGCGGCCGCGCCGGAGCCGCCGCCGTGAGCGACGCGGCCGCGGGCGCGGCGGGATTTCGGCGGCTCGACGTCCGGGACCTGACCCGCGTCGAGGGCCGCGGCAGTCTCCGGGTGCGGGTCGGGCCCGACGGCACGATCGAGATCGCTGAGTTCGCGATCTTCGAGCCGCCGCGGTTCTTCGAGCGGCTGCTCGTGGGCCGCGCGGTCGGCGAGGTGCCCGACATCGTGGCCCGGATCTGCGGCATCTGCCCGGTCGCCTACCAGCTCGCCGCCTGCGGCGCCCTGGAGGCCGCCCTCGGCCTGCAGGTCACGCCCGAGATCCGCCTCCTCCGCCGGCTGCTGCTGTGCGGCGAGTGGATCCAAAGCCACGCCCTGCACGTGTTCCTCCTGCACGCCGCCGACTACCTCGGCCTGGAGAGCGGCCTCGACATCCCTGCCCGCCTGCCGGGCTTCCTGGAGACCGGCCTGCGGCTCAAGGAGATCGGCGGCCGGATCATCGAGGTGCTCGGCGGCCGCGCCGTGCACCCGGTGAACGTCGCCGTGGGCGGGTTCCATCGCGGCCCCGACGCGGCCGCGATCCGCGGCCTGCTGCCCGACCTCGCATGGGGCGGCGCCGCGGCGCTCGCGGCGCTCGACGTCGTCCGCGGCTTCGACTGCCCGGCCTTTCCCCGGGACTACGAGTGCGTGGCGGTCGCTCCCGCCACCGGCTTCCTGGCCGCCGACACCGCCTCCGCCGCGCGGATCGTCTCCACGTCGGGCCTCGACATCCCCTGCCCGGCGTTCCCCGAGCACTTCCGCGAGCGGCAGGTGCCGCACGCCACGGCCCGGCACTGCCTGATGCTCGCAGCCGACGGCGCGGCCGACGGCCGGCCCTATCTGGCCGGCCCGCTGGCGCGGCTGAACCTGTTTCGCGACCGCCTGCCGCCGACGGCCCGCCGCGCCGCCGACGCCTGCCTCGAGCACCCCTGCCGCGACACCTTCCAGTCCATCCGCGTGCGGCTCGTGGAGATCGCCGCCGCGTTCGAGGAGGCCGCGGAGATCGTCCGCGGGTGCCGGGCCACGATCGCCCCCTGCCGCATCGAGTCGGCGGCCCGGCCGGGCGTGGGCAGCCATGCCGTGGAGGCGCCCCGCGGGCTGCTCTGGCACCGCTACGAGATCGGCGCCGACGGCCTCGTCACGGCGGCCAGGATCGTGCCGCCGACGGCGCAGAACCTCGCCGGCATCGAGGCCGACCTGCGGGCCTTCGTTCCCGGGCTGCTCCACCTCCCCGCAACCGAGACCGCCCTCCGCTGCGAACGGCTGATCCGCAACTACGACCCCTGCATCAGCTGCGCGGCCCACTTCCTCCGCTTCGTCGTGGAGCGGCCCGTGGCCTGAGCGGATGCAGCGGCCTGCCGCCGACCGCTCCCGTCACGGGCGTTTCGCCGGCGGGGTCGCGACGGCGGGCGAGGCGATCCAGTCGTAGCTGGGCAGCAGCCGGCCGTCGCCGAGCCGCACCCCCGACGGGTTGGCCGGGCAGCCGTCGGCGGTCGTCGTCGCCCTTACCGCCAGCCCGGTGACGCCCACGCTCGCGAGCGGCACCACCTCGCCCGGCTCCGAGACGCCGTTGCCCGTCGCGTCCCGCCACACCGCCAGGCCGGCCAGTTCCGAGCCGCGGAGTTCGCCGTCGCGGTCGTCGTCGAGCGCGTCGAGCGCGTGGTAGCCGTCGATCCAGAACATCCACCCGGTCACCGAACCGAAGAGCTGCCGGCCCGACGTGATCTTCCCTTCGCCCGTCGGATCCCAGACGAGGATCCCGGTGTCGGGGCCGACCCACGACCACGGCTCCGCGTGCAGGTCGCCGTCGAGGTCGAAGATCGCCGGCCGGTCGGAGAGCAGCTCATCGAGCGGCCGCGGCGCGTCGAGCGGGAAGATGATCGGGGTCACCTCCCCCTGTGGCCTCGTCTTGACGGCGGCGAGCCCCTTTTCGACCGCCTGCGTGTCGGCGGCCGCGGCGGGCACGCCCGCCTCGTTCACCAGTCGCAGGAACACCGTCCCCGCCTCGTGGCTGATCACGTGCCGGATGCCCGCGACGTCGAGGAACACCTTCTTCACATTGGCATCGACGCTCTTCTGAAACGCTTCCAGATACCCAGCCGCGGCGGCCTTCCGCCAGGCGGCGGGGATCTCCTCGGCGGTCGGCGGCAGGTCGTTTTTCCCGGGAAATTCGGGGGGGGTTCGGCCGGGGCCCCGGTGGCCGGGCACGGGCGGCCTGCCGTCAGTGCATCGTCACCGCGCAGGTGCCCAGGCCGCTCCGCAGGTAGTTGAACTGCACCTGCGGATGATCCGCCAACAGCGACATCGGCACGCTCGTGTCCACGACCCGCTGGGAGATCATCAGCGCCGTGAGCCGCTGGCCCAGCGGGTTGTCGTGCATGCCCGCGTGCCAGATCGACACCTTCTCGGCCCGCCAGGTCTCGGCCGGCCCCACCGTGATCGCCTGCGTCGGCACCATCGTCAGGTTGCCGCCGCCGCTGGTGCGGGCGTTCTGGGCGAGCGTGATCGGGTGCAGCTCGACCACCCGCGTGCCGAGGGCCCGGTATTCCTCCGGCGTCGGCGGGGCGTCCTGATGCCGTCCCATGCGGCGGAGCGGGTCGTTGAAGGCCCAATGCTTGATCTCCCCCTGCCCGCCCTGCATCACGGCGCACCGGGCCGTCTGCCAGCTGGCGACGTAGTCGCGGGTGTCGGCCTTCGGAAAATGCAGGTTCGCCTCCGGCATCCGCAGCTCGGGCCGGATGCGGTCGAAGCACAGCTCGCGGTCGGCCCGCTCGAACGACAGCGGATGCGTGACGGGAACCTCGCGGCCGTTCTCGCACCACTCGTCCATGCCCCAGAAGTGGGCGTGCCGGAGGTCGAGGCCCAGCTCGTTGACCAGCCGGGCGACCAGCGGCAATTGCTCCGTCGGCCCGATCGGCCCGCAGATGCCGACGGGGTCGGCAGCCGTCGCCTGCCGCCAGGCGGCGATGTATTCGAGCGCCTCGGCGAGGTAGAACTCCTCCGCCGTGTCGTAGAGCACCACGCGAAATCCCGGCCGCGACAGGCCGACGAGGGCTTCGGCCGTCAACGCCGCGGCATCGCGAATCAGGGCGTCGTCGAGCGTGGTGTAGTCCCACCAATCGGGCGCGATGCGGCTCGGCTTCCTGGGCATGCCATCCTCTCCTGGTGATCGTCTCGATCGACCGACCGTCCTCGGCCGCCGCCGGAGTCTACACCGGCCGCTGCGATCCACAGGCCGCCGACTGCGACGTCATCCGCCCGGCCGGCCCGCGTCGCCCGGGGTTCGACCGTCCGGCTCACCGGCCAGCCGGTCCATGCAGGCCGCGAGCGTGGTCAGCGCCGCCGCCTCGCGGTCGGGGATGTCCACGCCCAGGGCGTGCGTCAGCCCGATGAGGAAGTTCTGGAAGTCCACCGAGTCGAGATCGAGCGCGCGGCGGAGCGGCACGTCGGGCCCGACCGCCGCCAGGTCGGCCTCGGGGGCGATGCCGCCGAGCACGGCGACCGCCGCGGCCCGCACCTCCTCCCGCGTGGCCATCAGAGCGTCTCCGGTCGCTGCAGCAGCCGATCCACCGCGTCGAGGAACAGCCCGCCGCGATGGCCGTCGCTGACGCGATGGTCGGCCGCGAGCGTGGCCGTGACGAGCGGCCGCACGCAGAGGCCGCCGTTCACGGCCCACGGGCGGTCCCCGATCCTGCCGAACCCGACGATCGCCACCTGCGGCGGGTAGATAACGCCGTACACCGCCTCCACGCCCCGGTCGCCGAGGCTGGTCACGGTGATCGTCGAGTCGGCGAGCTCCGAGCTTTTCATCCGCCCGGCCCGGGCCCGCACCGTGAGGTCGCGCAGGCCGGCCATCAACTCGGCCAGCGGCCGCGTGGCCGTGTCGTGCAGGGCCAGGATCACGAGCCCGCCGCCGCGCAGCGCTATCGCCACGCCCACGTGCACCGCCTCCCGGAGCACCACCCGGTCGCCCTCCCACACGGCATTGAGCTCGGGCACCTCGCGGAGCGCCACCGCCGCCGCCTTGAGCAGGAGCACGCCCGGCAGGAGCCGCTCGGCGACGGGCACGGCCGCGTTGCGCTCGGCCAGCCAGGCCGCGGCCCGGCCGAGGTCGATCGTGGTCGCCAGGTAGTAGTGGGGAATCTCCCGCTTCGACCGCGCCATGGCGGCCGCGATCGTTCGCCGCATCCGCTCTAGGCGATCGGCGGTCTGCGGGACGGCGGACTGTGGGACGGCGGCTGCGGGCGGCGCGGCCGCTGCGGACGGCCCGGCCGCCGGCTCCGGACGCGCGGCGGCCCGCTCCACGTCGGCGCAGGTGATCGCGCCGCCGCGGCCCGTGCCCGGCACCGCCGCGGGATCGACCGCGAGTTCCCGCGCCCGCCGCCGCGCGGCCGGCGAGATCTTCAGTCGTCCCGCGGTGGCGAGGCCGGGAGCGTAGGTGGGCGCCGGGCGGAGCGCGGCCGCCGCTGCCGTGGGCTTCGCGGGCCTCTCCTCGCCCGTCTCCGGCGGCGCAGGGGGCGGCTCCGCCGTCGCCGCACCGTCGCGGATCGTCGCCATCACGGTGCCCACCGGCACCCGCGCCCCCACGGGCACGACGATCGACTCCAGCACGCCCGTCGTGAACACCTCGACGTCGATGACGCCCTTCTCGGTGTCCACCTCCGCGATCGTCTCGCCGCGGTGCAGGGCGTCGCCGGGCCGCTTCAGCCAGGCCACGACGGTGCCCGCCTGCATGTCGGCCCCCAGCGAAGGCATGCGAAACTCCGCCATGGCTCACTCCCGTCGCGACGCCGCGACTTCTTCCTGCCCCTGCACCGCCTCGCGGACCGCCGCGACGATCCGCTCCACTCCGGGCAGCGCCGCCTCCTCGAGGTGCCGGGCATAGGGAATCGGCACCTCCGCCGCGCAGACGCGGGCCACCGGGGCGTCGAGGTCGTAGAGCGCCTGCTCGGCGATCGTGGCCGAGATCTCGGCGGCCAGGCCGCAGGTCTTCCAGCCCTCGTCCACGATCACGGCCCGCCGCGTCCGCGCCACCGACTCGAGCACGCAGGCCAGGTCGAGTGGACGCAGGCAGCGGAGGTCGATCACCTCGGCCTCGACGCCCTCGGCCGCGAGCGTCTCCGCCGCCGCCAGGCACTTCGGCAGCGAGCCGCCGGAGGTGACGAGCGTGGCGTCGCGGCCCGGCCGGCGGACCACCGCCCGCCAGGGATCGTAGTCCGCCGGCCGCTCGGCCAGGTCGTCCTCCACGGGATAGAGCAGCGCGTGCTCGAAGAGGATCACGGGATTCGGGTCGGCCAGCGCCGCCGCGAGCATCCATCGAGCGTCGGCCACGGTCGCCGGCGCGAGCACCTTCAGCCCCGGCACGTGGGCATACCACACCTCCAGGCTGTGCGAATGCTGGGCGGCCACCTGCCGGCCCGCGCCGGTCGCCATGCGGATCACCAGCGGCACCGTCACCTGGCCGCCGCTCATGTGCCGCAGCGTGGCGGCGTTGTTCACGATCTGGTCGAGGGCCAGGAGGCTGAAGTTCACCGTCATGATCTCGACGATCGGCCGCAGCCCCGCGACCGCCGCGCCGATGCCGGCCCCGACGAAGGCCGCCTCCGAGAGCGGCGCGTCCCGCACCCGCTCCGGCCCGAACTCCTCGAGCAGATCCTTGCTGCAGGCGTAGGCGCCGCCGTAGCGGCCCACGTCCTCGCCCACGAGGAGCACGCGGTCGTCGGCCGCGAGCGCCTCCCGCAGCGCCTGCCGGATCGCCTCGCGATAGGTGGTGCGGGTCATGGGGCCGGCTCCCCGGCGGCCGCGACCACGTCGCGGAGCAGGTCGGCCACCGGCTCGCCCGCCGCCGCCTCCGCCGCCGCCACGGCCGCGTCGATCTCCGCTGCCACCTCCGCCTCGGCCGCCGCAAGGGCCGCGTCGTCGACGAGCGCCGCCGCCCGCAGCCGGGCCGTGAACGCCGCCAGCGGATCCCGCTTCCGCCAATGCTCGACCTCCTCGCGGGGCCGATACCGCTCGGCGTCGTACATCGAGTGGGCCCGGAAGCGATACGTGCGCGCCTCCAGGAGAAACGGCCGGCCGGTGCCACGGACCTGCTCCACGGCCGCCCGCGCCGCCGCCTCGACGGCGAGCACGTCCATGCCGTCCACCGCCGCGTGCGGCACCGCATAGGCGTCGCCCTTGCGGTGGATGTCGGTCATCGCCTGATGCCGGTCGAGCCGCGTGCCCATCGCGTACAGGTTGTTCTCGCAGAGGAAGAGCACGGGCAGGCCCCACAGGGCCGCGAGGTTCAGCGACTCGTGAAACTCCCCCTCGGCCACCGCGCCGTCGCCGAAGAAGCAGGCCGTCACGTGCGGCCGGCGGAGGGTGCGGTCGGCGAGCGCCAGGCCGCAGGCCAGGGGCAGCCCGCCGGCGACGATGGCGTTGCCGCCGTACAGCCCGCGGGCCGTGTCGAAGAGGTGCATCGAGCCGCCGCGGCCGCGGCAGCAGCCGGTCGCCTTGCCGAACATCTCCGCCATCACGCTCGCGGCCGGCACGCCCCGGGCGAGCGCCTGGCCGTGCTCCCGGTAGGCGGCCACGATCCGGTCGCCGGGCTCGAAAGCCGCGACCGCGCCCACGGACACCGCCTCCTGCCCGATGCAGAGATGGAGGAAGCCGCGGATCTTTCCCTGCTGATAGAGTTCCGCCGACCGCTCCTCGAAGCGGCGCACGAGAAGCAGCTGCCGGAGGAGCGCCAGGCAGGCTTCACGCGGCGGCAGCCCGGCGGCCTCCGCGACCGCGGCGGTCGTCGCCCCGCTCATGGCCCGCCCGCCCCGCGGCCGGGCGTCACGTCGCCCGGGGTCTCCAGCGCCGACAGGTCGCCCGTGGGCAGCCCGAGTTCCCGGGCCTTGAGCAGCCGCCGCATCAACTTGCCGCTCCGCGTCCGCGGCAGGGAAGCGACGAACTCGATCTCCTTGGGGGCGACCGCGGCCCCGAGCCGCCGCCGGGCCAGCGCGAGGATTCCGCGGCGCAGGGGCTCGTCGCCGGCGAAGCCGGGCTTGAGGGACACGAACGCCTTGACGATCTCGAAGGCCGCCGGGTCGGGCTTGCCGATCACGGCCGCCTCGGCCACGGCCTCGTGCTCGAGCAGCACGCTCTCCACCTCGAAGGGACCGATGAGGTGGCCCGACGACTTGATGACGTCGTCCGCCCGGCCGACGAACCAGAAGTAGCCGTCCTCGTCGCGGCGGGCCAGGTCGCCGGTCAGGTACCAGCCATCGGCGAAGCAGGCCCGATACCGATCCGGGTCGCCGAGGTAGCCGCGGAACATCGACGGCCAGCCGGGCTTGAGCGCGATCTCCCCCTGCGTGCCCGGCGGCAGCACCCGCACGCGGCCGTCGGCCGCCCGCTCCACGACGGCGGCCTCGATGCCGGGCAGCGGCAGGCCCATCGAGCCGGGGCGGATCCCGGTGGCGGGAAAGTTGGCGATCATGATGCCGCCGGTCTCGGTCTGCCACCAGTTGTCGTGGAAGGGCAGGCCGAACGCCTTGCTCCCCCAGGCCACGGCCTCGGGGGCGAGCGGCTCGCCCACGCTGGCCAGGAACCGCAGCCGGCTGGTGTCGTGGCGGCGGGCGGCCTCCGCCCCCAGCCGCATCATCATGCGGATCGCCGTGGGGGCGGTGTACCACACCGTCACGCCCTCGCCGGCCACGATCTCGTACCACCGCTCGGCGTCGAAGTCGCCCTCGTCGAGGATGCTGGTCACGCCGCAGGCGAGCGGCGCGACGATGCCGTAGGAGGTGCCGGTCACCCAGCCGGGATCGGCCGTGCACCAGAAGACGTCGTCGGGATGCAGGTCGAGCGCCATCAGGCCCGTGGCATGGTGGGCCACGACCGCCTCGTGGACGTGCACGGCCGCCTTCGGTCGCCCGGTGGTGCCGCTCGTGAAGTGCAGCAGGGCCGGATCCTCGGGGTCCGTGGGCCCGATCTCGAAGGCCGGCGACGACGCCCGCACGGCCGCGCGGAAGTCGAGCGTGTCGGCCGGCAGTTCGCCCGGCTCGTCCCGCACCACGAGCACGTGGGCGAGATCCGCGAGTTGCGGACGGATGCCGGCGATCTTCCGCCGATAGAGGCTCTGCGTGGTGACGAGCACCTTCGGCCGGCCGATCGCCGCCCGGGCCCGCAGCGGCTCCGGGCCGAAGGCGGAGAACAAGGGCGCGAACACGGCCCGCGCCTTGAGCGTGCCCAGCGCCGCGATCACGAGTTCCGGCACCCGCCCCAGACAGGCGAAGACGCGGTCGCCGGGGGCCACGCCGAGCCGGCCGAGGACGTTCGCGAACCGGTTCGTCGCCCGCGCGAGCCCGGCGAAGGTCAGCTCCTGCCGCGATCCCGACAGCGGCAGGCAGCGGAGCGCCACGCGGGAACCGCCCCCGGCCCGCACGTGCCGATCGACCGCCTCGTGGGCGATGTTCAGACCGCGGCCGCCGGGCAGGCCGTCGAGGGCCGCCCGGGCCCGCGCCCAGGAAAACTCCCGACTGGCCCGCGCGTAGTCGGGCATGTTCGGCGCGACGGCCGGCACGACCGCCTGCGCGGCATCGACAGCCATGGACGGAACACCTCCCGCGGCCCGTCCATGCCGACATGAAACGTCGAACGATCGATTGTTCGCCCCGCGCCCCGTCGAGGAACTCGCCGGGCGGAAGCCCGCGGGGCCGGAGCGGGTTTCCCCTTCACGACACCTCGCCGCGGTCGCAGAGGAAGGCCCGGCTGGCGGCGGCCGCCAGCCCGAGCAGGGCCAGGCCGCCGTAGGCGGGGGCGAGGTGCCAGGCGTCCACGTAGCCCACCGCATGGTGCACGGCGATCGCCACGGCGTAGCCCGCGGTGCCGGCGCCGACGAGCGTCCACCACAGCCACCCGGCCCCGCGGCGGAAGCCCCACAGCGCCGCCAGCAGCATCGTCAGGCCCGCGACCATCAGCATCCCGCCGAACGTGCCCCGGTCGTGGGCCACCAGCGGCACGAGGCCGGGCACCGCGGCGAGGTCTGCCGCGCAGAGCTGCAGGTAGGCGAGGTCCTGCGGCACGAAGACGGTCGTCATGCCGATGATCGAGATCACGACGCCGGCCGCGAGCACCGCCAGGCCGTGCACGACGAAGCCGAGTTGCCCCCACTGGGCCCGCAGCCAGGCGGCGTCGTTGACGCGGTCGGCCCCGCCGCAGGGCCGCAGCCGGCTCGGCCGGCCGACGATGGCGAGGAGCATGAACTGGAAGAGGATCGCCGTCACGAAGGCGTGCAGCGGGTCGAAGTAGCCGAAGCCCAGGAACGAGAAGAACGACAGGAATCCCACCGTCGCCGGCACGATCACGGCCCGCTCGGCCCAGTGCTGCCCGCGCCGCACGGCGAACCAGGCCAGACCCGCGAACAGCAGGCCCACGCCGAGCATCGCCCCGGCGAGCGAGACCCGGTCGTGCGCCATGAAGGGCAGCAGCCGCGGGCTGACGGCGCCGATGGCCGCGCGGGTCAGGCCCGACATCGCCTCGTCGTAGGGCATGATGACTCGCGTGCAGGCGATGGCCAGCGCCATCAGGCCGCCGCCGAACATGCTCGCGCCGATCACCAGCGCCCAGGGCCACTTCTCGCGCACGGCGGTCGGGTCGGCATCCGCGCCCGCGGCCGGGATCGCCTCGGCCGGCGACCGCGTGAGCAGCAGCTCGTTGCACCGCTTCGCCAGCCCGGGCCCGGTGAACACCAGCCCGCTGTCGATCGCGACGAGGTCGGCCCCCGCGTCCACGAGCCGCTCCGCGTCACCCGGCGCATGGATGCCGGCGGCCGCGATCAGGCAGGCCTCGGCCCCGAGCAGCACGCGCAGCCGCCGTGTCCACGACTCGGCGGCGGCGAGCCAGGCCGCCCCCATCTCGGCGCGGTCCGCGAACTCGGCCCGGCCGACGATCGCGCCGCCGGCTCCGGCCGCCCGCGCGGCGGCCACGAGACCGATCGCCTCCTCGCCGGCATTCGCGGGCACGACCACGAGCACGGTCCGCCCTGCGGCGCCATCGACCGCGGCGCGGACGCGCGAGAGCCAGGTGGCCTCGGCGACTGCATCGCCGTCGATCGGCACCGGGATCGAGAACGCGGCGGCGTGCGGGGCGAGGGCATCGATGACCGCGCGATCGTCCACGGCCGTGCCGGCGGCCGCCAGCCGCACGACGATCGCGGGCCGCGGTGCCGGCAGGTGCCGCACCGCGCGGCCGACGCCGGCGAGCCCGGGACTCGCGTCCGACGGCTCGAGGCCGATCGTCTCCGCGGCGTCGTTCCGCACGGTCCGCCGTTCCGGCGTCGGCGCGAGCGTGACCGGCCCGATCTCCACGAACCCGAAGCCGAATCGGCACAGTCCGGCGAGCCCGATGAGCCGCGGGTCGATCCCCGGCGCGAGGCCGACCGGCGCGTCGATCTCCACCGCACCGAGCCGGCGCCGCAGCGGCCGCGGCGGCCGCATGTGGCCCATGAACTCGATCACCCGGCGGCCACCCGGCAGCCCGGCCACCGCCGCGATCGACCCCAGCGCGAGGTCGCGGCCGACGGCCGTCGGCAGGCGAAACAGCGCGGGACGAAAGACGGTGCGGTAAGTCCAGTCCGGCATCGCGGATCGATCCTGTGGAAACAACCGCGTCGAGTCGCCGAGTGTAACCAGCCGCCCCGGATCATGCGGGCCGCGATGACCGCGCTGAGCCATGACCAGGCGGATCGATCAGCAGATCCGCGGCAACTGCTCGCCGATCGGCATCGGCACGATCCGCGTGCCGCCCAGCGCCGTCCGCATGGCCACCAGGCCCGGGTGCGTGGCGACGACCCGACCGATCCGCACGGCGTCGCGGCCGCGGTCGTGGCACCGCATCGCCGCCAGGACGGCCTCGGCATGGGCTTCGGGCACCACCGCCAGCAGCTTGCCCTCGTTGGCCACCGCCAGCGGGTCGATGCCGAGCAGCTCGCAGGCCGCGGCCACCGGCGGGGCGACGGGGATCGACTCCTCCTCGATCTCGATGCCCACCCGGGCGAGTGTCGCGATCTCCACGAGGCTCGTCGCCGCGCCGCCCCGGGTGGGATCGCGGAGCATGCGGACGTCGGCACAGGCGGCGAGCATGGCGGCGACGAGGCCGTGCAGCGGCGCCGTGTCGCTCGCGATCGGGGAGTCGAACTCGAGCCCCTCGCGAACGCTCATCACGGCCATGCCGTGGTCGGCGAGCGTGCCGCTCACGAGCACGGCGTCGCCGGGCCGGATCCGCTCCGGCCCGAGCGCGACGCCCGGCGGCACGACCCCGATGCCGGAGGTGTTCACGTAGCAGCCGTCGCCGCGGCCGCGCTCCACGACCTTCGTGTCGCCCGCCACGATGACGACGCCGGCCGCCCGCGCCGCCCGGGCCATGCACCCGGCGATGTCGGTCAACTCTCCAACGGAAAATCCCTCCTCGACGATGAAGCCGGCGGTCAGCCACAGCGGCCGCGCCCCGCTCATGGCGAGGTCGTTGACGGTGCCGTTGACGGCCAGATCGCCGATCGTGCCGCCGGGAAAGATCCGCGGGCGGACGACATAGGAGTCGGTGCAGACGGCCAGTCGGCCGCCGGCGAGCAGGTCCGCCGCTTCGAGCACGCCCGCGTCGCCGCGGCTGTCGAGCACGGGATTGGCGAAGGCCGGGAGGAACACCCGCTCGATCAACTCCTGCGACAGCGCCCCGCCGCCGCCGTGCCCGAGCATCACCCGCTCCCGCTCCGGCACGGGCGTGGGGCAGGCGAGCCCGGCGATGTCGATCGCGGCGCCCGCGTCAGCCATCGATCGGCCCCTGCCTCCGCCCCGCGTGCCAATAGGCCGCGCAGGCGCCCTCCCCCGACACCATGGTCGCGCCCAGCGGCGTCCGCGGCGTGCATTCCCTGCCGAAGGCCGGGCAGCGATCCGGCTTGATCGCGCCCCTGAGCACGTCGCCGCTGCGGCAGACGGGCGACTCGACCGCCGTCACGCCGGCGACGTCGAACCGCGACTCCGCGTCGAGGTCCCGATAGGCCGCCGCCAGCCGCCAGCCGCCGGCCGGGATCGTGCCGATGCCGCGCCACGGGCGGTCCACCGTCTCGAAGACCTCCGCGATCAGCGCCTGGGCCGCCTCGTTGCCACGGTCGGTCACGGCCCGCGGATAGGCGTTCTCCACCTCGTGCCGCCCCGCCTCCAATTGCACCACGGCGCGGAGGATCGCGGCGAGCAGGTCGAGCGGCTCGAAGCCGGCGACCACGATCGGCACGCGATGCCGGGCCGCGAGCGGCGGATATTGCCGCGTGCCCATCACGCTGCACACGTGGCCCGCCGCCAGGAACGCCTGCACGCGGTTGCCGGGCGACCGCATGATCGCCTCGATGGCCGGCGGCACCTGCACGTGCGCCACCAGCAGCGAAAAGTTGCCGACGCCGCGATCGCGGGCCAGCTTCGCCGCCATGGCGCTGGCGGGCGCGGTGGTCTCGAACCCGATCGCCAGGAACACGACCTCGCGGTCCGGGTGTCGCGTGGCGAGGGCCAGGGCGTCGAGCGGTGCGGAGACGACGCGGACGTCGGCGCCGTCGGCCTTCGCGGCGAGCAGGTCGCCGCGGGAGCCGGGCACGCGGAGCATGTCGCCGAACGAGCAGAGGATGACCCCTTGCCGCCGGGCGATCGCGATCGCCCGGTCGAGCACCTCGACCGGCGTCACGCACACCGGGCAGCCGGGCCCGTGGATCATCTCCACCTCCGGCGGCAGGAGCTGGTCGAGCCCGGTGCGGACGAGCGCGTGCGTCTGCCCGCCGCAGACCTCCATGATCGCCCACCGCCGACGCACGGCGCGGCCGATCGCGGCGACCAGCTGCCGGGCCCGATCCGCATCGCGGTATTCGAAGCGGTGCCTCATGCGGGCGCCGCACCCGATCGTGGATCGTCGCAGCCGCCGGCCGCATCGCGGCCGGCGGCGCGGAAGCCGATCTGCGCCAGCGTGCGCAGGGTGGCCAGGGCCGCGTCTTCGTCGAGCCGGGCGATCGCGAAGCCGACGTGCACGATCGCATAGTCGCCGACGGCGATCCCCGGCACGGCGGCCAGGCATGCATCCTTCACCACGCCGCCGAAGTCCACCCTGCCCATCCGCACGCCCGCCTCGTCGCGGATCGATTCGACCCGGCCCGGCACGGCTAGGCACATGGCGCGCCCCCGGCGGCGGCCGCGCCGAAGCGGGCGCGCAGGGCTTCGGCCACGACGTCGATGGCCCGGTCCACGGCCGGCGAGAGACTCGCGCCCAGGGCGAACGTCGCCCCCTCGATCAGCACCGCGGTCACCCGCCCGGGGTGGCCGGCGCCGAGCAGCCGAGGTGCGACCGCCAGCGCGTGATCCCAGCGGAACGCATGCGGATCGATCCGCGCGGGTGGCGGCAGTGTCGCCAGCTCGTCGCCCGGCAGCTCGAAGATCGTGCCCGGCTCGGCGCCCGTCAGGCAGGCATCGACGAGGATCACCTCCGGCACACGCCGCATCCGCTCGACCACGTCCATGCCGCCGGTGCCGCCGTCGATGCAGCGGACGCCGTTCGGCAGGCCACGGTGCCCGAGCCGGTGGACGAGCGTCGGCCCCGCGGCGTCGTCGCCGCGAAGGAGGTTGCCGCAGCCGATCACGAGCGCGCGGGCCTGCGGCATGGTGGTCGTTCCCCGGCGGACGATGGATTCACGGCCCGAAGGCGGGTCGCCATCTGCGACCCGGCGAAGGATAGGCCGAGCCACCACGGCCGGGACATCCGCGGCTGCGTAGAATCCCGCCCGCTTCGTCCGCAGGCACGCGACGAGCCCGTCGCCGCGTGCCGGACACTTGGCCGGCCCCGGCACCGTCGCCCCCGGGAGCCTGCCATGCACGAACTCTCCATCGCCGCCAGCATCGTCGAGCAGGCCACCGAGCTGTGCCGCCGCCAGGGCGGCATCCGCGTGACCGCGATCAGGCTGCGGATCGGCCGGCTGGCGTGCATCCACCAGTCCGCCCTGCGGTTCGGCTTCGACCTCGTGGCCGCCGACACGCCGCTGGCGACCGCGACGCTCGAGATCGTGGAGGTGCCCGTGCGGGTGTGGTGCGCCGCCTGCGACCGCGAGGTGGAACTGCGCGGCCTGCAGCGGTTCGCCTGCCCGGCCTGCGGCCTGCCCACGGGCGAGATCCGCGCGGGCCGCGAACTGGAGATCGAGTCTTTGGCGATCGCTTCCGGCGAGCAGGCGCCGCAGCAGGCCGCGCCATGAGCCTGCCCCGGATTCTCGAGGTCCGCACCCGCGTCCTCAAGCGGAACGACGAGCTGGCCCGCGACCTGCGGCG
>Ga0315906_10002775_pt1 | contig 23924 bp, 14 predicted proteins | sample LakEriMetagenome_4_FD_203526 | JGI IMG/M metagenome (GOLD analysis project Ga0315906, IMG submission 203526) | Freshwater fungal communities from buoy surface, Lake Erie, Ohio, United States - Buoy 2 MA122 | ecosystem: Environmental > Aquatic > Freshwater > Lake > Lake biofilm | place: USA...
GTCTTGAAGTAGCAGTATCGAGGTTGGTCAGTGTAGCATAAACAGTTGTTTTGCTAGTATCAAACGTCGTGGTTTGACTTGTCTCAAATACCGTAGTTGTAGATTTAGTAGTACCAGTTGCGCGCGATGTTTCAAACACAGTATCAAAGCCAGCAGACGCGCCATAGAAGTCAGAAAACTTAATAGTTCCAGATGTAGGAATAGCAGCATTTATCAATGTGTTCGCAACAAACGCACCACCACGATAATACTCAGAAATTGAGTGTGGTGCTGTACCGCCAAACTCTAGGGCGATACTTGATAAACTAATTGTGCCTGACGACGGCAATGGCATCGTTAATCCTTATTGAGTTGTGCTTTCAACTCATCAATTTGTGTCTGTTGTTCTTTGATGGCTTCAATTAAAAGAGGAACCAACCTATCATATTTAACCGTCAGATATTTGTTATCAATTGGCGCAGGTGCTACGATTTCTGGCATGATAGCATTTACTTCTTGCGCGGAAACACCGACATGCATTTCTTTTTGATATCCGAGATCTTGCGCTGTAATGTTTGGTTCGTAGTAGAAACCATTTAACGATTTAACTTTTTCTACTGCGTTAGGAATATTCGAGTAACGATCTTTTAATCGATCGTCTGAGAAAAATGCAGTAATGTCACCTGTGGCTGTGATAGCGCCATTAACAGATGTATTACCGAAACTAACATTAGAACTATAAATTAGTGAAGTGCCATTATAACCAAGCGATGTTGGTGCTGCACCGAATTTAATATATCCATAACTAGCATTTTGTTGACCTTTTAGACCAACCGTATCCGCAGAGTTAATGTCACCTAACCACGCATCATCACCAATTCTATAGTTTGTTCCGTTTCCATTATTTGATGCTGTATAATAATCTGCAGATACAATACCAGATACATTCGCAAACCCAGTGACGGTTGTATTGCCAGCGGCAAGCGTACCTGTTACCGATAAAGCGTGAGCAGGAGTTGTGTTGCCTATACCAACGCGATTATTAGTACCATCAACAAATAGAACACCGCTATCAAAGTTTGCATTACCGCTCGTTAGCGTAAATCCAGTTCCGATTGTAGCTGTTGTTGTTACGTTAGCGAAACCAGTAACAGTTGTATTGCCGAGTTCAACAGCACCCGCAACGACTAACTTACTACTCGGAGTAGAATTACCAATACCAACATTACCAGCATTCGTAATAATAAATCTGTTTGTTAAATTAGCAGAACTTGCAACAGTTTCAAAGGTTCCACTTAATTCAGATGTGTAAGTATCGACTCTAAATTCAGCAGCTCCAATTCTTACTCTATCTGGACCTGCTGAACTCAATGGATCGTTGCCTTTGAATAAAAATAGCTCAGATGCTTCCGAAGCAGTGTGTATTCTTTCACCAATATAAGTATGATTGTATGAGTTGGGTGAGTCGCCAGTAGTTCCTCTAAAACTTATAAAGTTTGGACCCGCATCAACTCCACCTATCGCAAGGTCACCATTAATTGTGGTGTTGCCAGCGAAAAGCGTACCTGTTATTGACAAGGCATGTGCAGGAGTTGTATTATTTACGCCAACGCGATTATTAGTACCATCAACAAACAAAACACCGCTATCAAAGTTTGCATTACCACTAGTTTGTGTAAATGCAGTTCCGACAACTATGGTTGCAAGGTTCGCGCCAATTTCAAATGTCGCTGAACCATTGGAAGACAATAGTTTCCTGTCGGTAAGGTTAATTGCTAATTCACCTGCGGCAATATACGAGGTGTTAGATGAGTTGCTTACGTTTGGTAATAAGCCAGAGGTAGTAGTTCTTTTAATTCTAATGCTGTTTGCCATTATTGGCTTCTCCTTTTTGCTAGTATCTACCAGCGGATTTGTACTGAGTATTTACTCAGGTCTATTTAGTATAATGTATTATTCTTCGACTTGATAACCTAAATTACTTTCAACTATAGAATCTTCAAATGCTTTCTTAAAAGCAAGCATAACTAACCCTCCTGGAATTTGAGTAAATACTCCAGGTTCAATTTCAACTTCATATGTTTTAGATACTAGTTCGTTTAATGTTACGGATGTTATAAAAACTGGTGTCATTCTTATCAACACGTCATCAATAAATAACATTTCGTTTATATTGTATGTTATTGTGCCACTATTTGCAACTGGATCCCAGTTTATAGTAGTAATCGGAGAAACAAGTTCTCGCTTAACTTTAACATTTTCTTTAATAGTTACTCTTGACATTTTAATCCTTTATGTTTTATAATTAAACTTTATTCGTAATAAAAAATAATATATCCATTGGCTCCAGCAGATCCAAATCCTGATTGACCTAGTCCAGCTTGACCGCCATCACCTTTTTGTTCACTATTAAATCCAACGACTCCAGCACCACCAGTTCCGGAATTGCCTGCGTCTTCTCCTGGATTACCTGTTGTATTTGTTATAGTGCCGCCAGATGCTGTACCACCAGCGCCGCCAGATCCAAATACACCAGTTCCGCCACCTCCGCCACCAACACCAGAAAGTGTTGTTATAGTTTTAGTGCCACTGACAACTGAGGATGTTCCGCCTGTTGTTGCTCCTGTTACGGAATTACCACCAACACCGCCAACACCAACAGTGTATACCACTGTTTGTCCGCCTGTTATCGAATAAGAACTGTACGAATAACCACCACTGCCGCCGCCAGCTCCATATGCTGGCTCAGCTGAACCAGTGCCTCGAGCGCCACCACCGCCAGCACCCCAGACAGCGATTGTAACAGTTTCACATCCACCTGGAGCTGTTTCTGTAGCAGAAGAGCCAGATGCATAATCGCGTCTAATTGGCGAAAACTTTCCGCCCATTAATAATGATTGCTGCATTGCGCCCATTATGTTAGCCCTGACCCAGATGCCAACCAAACAGTTGATGATATTTTTAACAAAGTACACACACCCCATGGCGCCAAAGTTCTAGATCCTGTTGTTGTCGTACCAGCAAGCCTTAGTGTGTCTGAATTAATTGCAATTGTAATGTTGGATGTTGCATTTCCGTTAAATACAGTAATTGCAGAACCTACTGGGAATGCTACTGTACCATTTGCTGGGATTGTATATGTGTATGCTGTAGTGTTATCTTTACCGATTGATTTGCCACGATCTGTGAGCGCGAAAGTATAAGTAGCGTTCTGAAGATTCTGCGGGATTTCGCGGAAACCAAGCTCTACACCATTGGCGAATGCCGTTCCAGTAGTGTGGTTGTAAATAAGAAGATCGCCACCAGCAGAGTCAAACACACCAGATTTTGTTACTGTTCCATTATTATAAAGACCAAACTGTACAGCTGTGCTTTGATCTTGAATATGTGCAGTAAACGATGCGAAATCTACTGAACTTCCTGTTGGAGTGTATGCTTCAAAATGCGCATAGTTCCATCCAATATTAGTTCTAGTCTTGCTTGATCTAAATCTTCCATCATCAGCAGGATAGATGTAATGCATTCCATCGCCACCAAGAGTCATATCAAGTCCAAGAGCGTCACTTGTTCTGGTATAGAAATTCATATCAGAGCCAACCCAGTTTCCATCTCTAGGATTGACAGATATGTATCCAACATCTTTTACAGTAGAGACTGTATCAAGACCTTGTGCATATGATAATGCTACTGCTTTAGTGGTTACGTTAGTATTATTTAAGTTTCTAGGTACTATTGGTGCAACTATATTAGTAGAGTTCAAATCAGAATAAATCTGACCAGCAACTTGCAGTTGTCCATTCAAGTAAAACCCACCACCATAATTTAGTCTTGTTCCATCGTAACCAATCTGATTTGTGTCGGATCCAAATCGAATAAAACCTAAACCACTATTTTGTACACCCTTAATACCTAGTGCGTTTGCTACGTTTACATCATGTATTTCTGTATCATCACCAACACGAATAGCTGCACCAGAACCACCAAATCTAGTATACAGCAATCCTGCTACTGTTGCTATATTTGTTACTGTTAAATTTGCAGTACTTAGAATGTTTGTTGTTTTATCAAACGTAAATGTTGATGCGCCGTTAGCAGTAGCAGAGTCATTAAAAGTAACTTGTGTGTTGGTTGAAGCACCGATACCACTAATACCTGTCGTACCTTGTGCGCCAGTAGCACCTGTAGCACCTGTTGTGCCAGTTGTACCTTGGATACCTGTAGCACCTGTAGCACCTGTTGTTCCAGTTGTACCTTGTGCGCCAGTAGCACCCGTAGCACCTGTAGCACCTGTTGTGCCAGTTGTACCTTGGATGCCTTGAGTTCCAACAGCACTAGACCAATAGACATTACCAGCTGCACCTGATGTTAGAACTTGACCAGAAGTACCAACACTGTTATTAGCATTTATTTGACCGTCAAGATGAAGTAGATTTTGAGTAATAAATGTATTAACACTAGAATTGCCAACGAAATATGCGGATGCATTTATGACAACATTAGAACCAACTGCTATAGAATTGGTGTTAATGTTAGCAATATCATTTACTGTTAAATTAGCGGTTGTTAATCTAGCAGTAGCTTTTGTGAATGTCAGCTGAGAGGAAGCGCCAGCAACTCCGCCATCATTAAAAATTAACTGAGTGTCAGAACCAGCAATTGGTCCAGTGATGCCTTGGATGCCTTGGATACCTTGAGTTCCGTTAGTACCATTCGTTCCCGAAGTACCTTGCGCTCCAGTAAATCCTTGGATACCTTGGATGCCTTGAGATCCATTCGTTCCATTAGTACCATTCGTTCCGTTAGTTCCTGAAGTACCTTGAGTTCCAGTGAATCCTTGAATACCTTGGATACCTTGAGATCCAGTAAATCCTTGAATACCTTGAATGCCTTGAGATCCGTTTGTTCCGTTAGTTCCCGAAGTACCTTGAGATCCAGTAAATCCTTGAATACCTTGAATGCCCTGAATACCTTGAGCACCTGCAGAACCAACAACGCTAGACCAATAGACGTTACCACCAGCACCAGAAGTTAAAACATTACCAGCATCACCAACACCATTATTAGCATTAATTTGACCATCAAGATGAAGTAAGTTTTGAGTTATGAATGTATTAACAGACGAATTACCCACGGCATATGCGGATGCATTTATAACAACATTAGAGCCAACAGTAATTGAGTTTGTATTAATGTTAGCAGTATCATTTACTGTTAGATTAGCAGTTGTTAATCTGGCAACAGCTTTTGTAAAAGTCAGCTGAGAGGAAGCGCCAGCAACTCCGCCATCATTAAAAATTAACTGAGTGTCAGAACCAGCAATTGGTCCAGTGATGCCTTGTATTCCCTGAGTTCCGTTAGTACCAGAAGTACCTTGTGCGCCAGTAAATCCTTGGATACCCTGAATACCTTGAGATCCGTTTGTTCCGTTAGTTCCTGAAGTGCCTTGAGTTCCAGTAAATCCTTGAATACCCTGAATACCCTGAATACCTTGTGCGCCCGAAGAACCAACAACACTAGACCAATACACATTACCAGCGCCATTAGAAGTCAGAACCTGACCAGGAGAACCGACGCTGTCATTAACATTTATCTGACCATCAAGATGAAGTAGATTTTGTGTGATAAATGTATTAACAGATGAGTTGCCAACAGCATATGCAGACGCATTTATAACAACATTAGAACCAACAGAAATCGAGTTAGTGTTGATCACAGCAGTATCATTTACAGTCAAGTTAGCTGTTGTCAACCTTGCAGTGGCTTTGGTAAAAGTCAACTGAGAGGAAGCGCCAGCAACTCCGCCATCATTAAAAATTATTTGAGTGTCAGATCCAGCGATTGGACCAGTAATACCTTGTATTCCCTGAGTTCCGTTAGTACCAGAAGTACCTTGTGCGCCAGTAAATCCTTGGATACCCTGAGTTCCCTGAATACCTTGTATTCCTTGAGCACCTGCAGAACCAACAACACTAGACCAATAGACGTTGCCAGCTTCACCAGAAGTCAATATTTGACCAGCTGTACCAACTCCGCCATTTGCGTTTAATTGACCGCCAAGATCCAGTAGATTTTGCGTAATAAACGTATTTACAGATGAGTTGCCAACAAAATACGCTGAAGTATTTACGACTACGTTAGAACCAACTGAAATAGAATTAGTGTTGATTACAGCAGTGTCGTTGACCGTTAGATTAGCGGTTGTTAATCTTGAAGTAGCTTTTGTGAAAGTCAACTGAGAGGAAGCGCCAGCAACTCCGCCATCATTAAAAATTAACTGAGTGTCAGAACCAGCAATTGGTCCAGTGATGCCTTGGATTCCTTGAGTTCCGTTGGCGCCTTGAGCACCTGTAGTTCCTTGAGCACCTGCAGAACCAACGACACTAGACCAATAAGCATTTGCACCAGAACCATTAGAAGTTAGAACCTGACCAGGAGAACCAACACTGTCATTAACACTAATCTGACCACCAAGGTCTAATAGTGTTGGAGTAATAATTGTATTTAAGCTGGCATCACCAATAGTAATAGAATTGGTGTTAATAACTGCAGTATCATTTACTGTTAGATTAGCAGTTGTTAATCTGGCAACAGCTTTTGTAAAAGTCAGCTGAGAGGAAGCGCCAGCAACTCCGCCATCATTAAAAATTAACTGAGTGTCAGAACCAGCAATTGGTCCAGTGATGCCTTGAATACCTTGAATGCCCTGAATACCTTGAGCACCTGCAGAACCAACAACGCTAGACCAATAGACGTTTCCACCAGCACCAGATGTTAAAATCTGCCCAGCAGAACCAACACCATTATTAGCATTAATCTGACCGCCAAGGTCTAATAATGTTGGGGTAATAATTGTATTTAAGCTGGCGTCACCAATAGTAATAGAATTGGTGTTAATAACTGCAGTATCATTTACAGTTAAATTAGCAGTCGTTAATGTATTTGTATCTTTATCAAATGTTAATAGAGAATCTCCGCCGAAAGAACCCGAATCGTTAAACTGAACTTGAGTGTTGGAACCACTTGGGATTCCAGATCCAGTTGTATCCCAGTAGACATTTCCTGCTGCTCCAGATTTTAGAACTTGTCCAGCAGTACCAACACCATTATTAGCATTAATCTGACCGCCAAGGTCTAATAATGTTGGGGTAATAATTGTATTTAAGCTGGCGTCACCAATTGTGATTGAGTTGGTATTGATTACAGCAGTGTCATTTACAGTTAAATTAGCAGTCGTTAATGTATTTGTATCTTTATCAAATGTTAATAGAGAATCTCCGCCAAAGGAACCTGAATCATTAAACTGAACTTGGGTATTAGTACCGCCAGGAGTTCCAGAACCAGAACCAGCTGCATCCCAGTAGACATTTCCTGCTGCTCCAGATTTTAGAACTTGTCCAGCAGTGCCGACGCCACCATTAGCATTTATTTGTCCACCGAGATCAAGCAACGTTGGAGTAATAATTGTATTTAAGCTGGCGTCACCAATAGTAATTGAATTGGTATTAATTACAGCAGCATTATTTACAGTCAAGTTAGCAGTAGTTAATGTATTTGTGTTTTTATCAAATGTTAGCTGGGAAGAAGCGCCAGCAACTCCACCATCGTTAAAAATTAACTGGGTGTCAGAGCCAGCTACTGGTCCAGCAATACCCTGAACGCCCTGAATACCTTGTAGTCCTGCGGAACCAGTACCAGAAATTCCTTGAATACCCTGTACACCTTGAATGCCCTGAGTACCTTGAATGCCTTGAATGCCTTGAATGCCCTGTACACCTGATCCGCCACCGCCGATCTCTGAAATCACAGAACCGTTGGAGACCCATATCTTGCCATCGTGTGTATTGATACCAATGTCACCGTCAATACTTAATACGAAAGTATTGGGAACACGTCCAGGAACAGAAGTTTTCTTTATATTTGTGGTCATATAGTTATTTATATTCTAAAATTGAGCCACCTGAAGGTGGCTCTAAGTTGTTCTGCGACTTTTTTGTTTTAGCTTCCAGCTTTTGTAGCTTCGCAGTGCTTTCCTTCAACATTATATTAAATAACTAATTAAAATGTTCCGCCGTCAATAATAAACAAATCAATGGTAGATGTTGTTGTGTTCGCGCCTTCTAGATTTTGTACAACAAGAGTTGCGCCAACATAGTTTACGTTGGCTGTATCAACAGTAGTTGTAGGTTCTGGGATCGCACCAGTAAATAGTTTATATTTACTGTCAGTAGCATCACGAAATAAACCAGAGTACGATGTTACGCTACCATTACCAAATGTACCATAGAAACCGATGTCAAGAGTATTAGCTGTGGTTTGACCACGAGCCAAAGAAATAATAGAATCAGTTACAGATAAGTTTGTAGTATCAACAGTTGTTAATGTACCATTGATATCCAAGTTGCCAGAAACTGTCAAGTCGGTTAGTGTTAGAACTGGATTTACGAACACACCGCTTGCATTAGCGATAATGCCAGTATTAGCATTAACAGTAAGAGTAACATCACCAGAAGTACCACCACCAGTTAAACCGTTACCAGCTGTTACAGCAGTAATATCGCCAGTTTGGCCAGTAATTGTAATCTGTGACGCGTTCGAAGTAACGAAAATACCGTTGGCACCAACCACGATAACATCATCATTTGCTAGAGCAGAACTGCTTAGACGAATTCTACCTTCGTTCGCATTAGTGTTAGCAACAGAAAGCAGATCGTAAGTAGTATTGGTATCAACTACCTGATTAGTCCAGTATACATTACCAGATGCACCAGAAGCTAGAACTTGGCCAGCAGTACCGACACTGGCATTGGCATTAATCTGACCACCAAGAGTTAGCAATGCAGAAGTGATAATTGTATTACCAACATCGAACGCGCTGGTATTAGCAAATACGTTAGCGCCGATATTCAGCTGAGTCGCAGTTAAGTTAGAAGTACTGGTAGAGTTAGAAACTTGTAATAATGTAGCTGTAGCAGTTGCATTTACAGTAGAGTTACCAAGGAATAATGTACTTGTACTCAAAGAAGCATTAGCGCCAATTGCTAACGAAGTTGCAGTTAAGTTAGAAGTACTGGTAGAGTTAGAAACTTGTAATAATGTAGCTGTAGCAGTTGCATTTACAGTAGAGTTAGAAGCAATTATTAAATTGGTTGCTGTTAAGTTAGCCGTTGCAGTAGAGTTAATAACTTGTACTAATGCTGCGGTTACAGTAGAGTTTACAGTAGAGTTACCGATCAACAACGACGTTGTTGTAAGATCTACGTTGGCGCCGACTAAGACTTCAGTACCTAGCCAGATTTTATCGATGAACGAAGAAGCGTTAGCAACAAGGGCTTGGTTGGCAGTTAGTGTACCAGGAGTTCTTAATCCACCAATGGCCAATGTAGTACCATCTGCGGGAGCACCTACGAATAACACACCGCCGTTTGCGGTGAACGCAAGTTCACCATTAGCAAGACCTGTTGGCGCTGCATTGGTGGTACTGCGTTTAATTTGAATTTTATTGGCCATTTTAGAATGAACCTCCGTCTAAGTTTAATTGTTCGACAACATAAGTGTCGTTTGCAGAATAATAAACTAATGTGGAATTGTTAGCAGGGGTTGATTCCACCACATCAACCAATGAATCTAATCGTGTAGCTGCTGCAGGTACAACACCTGAAGCAGAAGTAACAGTAACAGCATCAGCCTGAGTAGAAGGCTTGATTGAACCGCCAGTTGCAACAACTTTTATCTTAAGCGCACTAGTCATATTTAGTTATCTCGTAACCTCGGGGTTGATAGTAACAATGCCCTCAACGATTCTAGAAACCACATTGCCAGAGGAGACCAATTCTAAATCCCATACGTATCTACCACCAGTAATGTTTGTGCTTGTAGCAGCATTCATAGAAACAGTAATTAGACCGTTGGCATTACCAGTAACAGTAAACGAATTATAGGTTGTAGAGGTATAGTGCTTGCGCATCTGTGAACGACCTGTATACGTTGACAAGTCGATCGGAGTGCCCTCGTCATCTGCCACTTCAATGGTTGTCGAGAAGTCAGTTCCTTGGTCGATGAATAGATTTAGTTTGGTTGCCATTTATTTTCTCTCTGACAAAATTGCCAACATTAGCGATTTTAATTCGTTTACAGTTTGTTTTATCGTATTTATTTCATCTTCTAGATTATCGACTTTACTGTTCTTTTCGCGGCGTTTTCGATACGCTTCCAATGCTTGTACATTAGTATTTAATACTGCACCAGAACTTGTATCTTTTACCAAGTCAGGCGAGTTTTCGATCTTAATATAGTTCTTCATTTTTGTAGTGCAATAACTCGCAAATCAGTAATTCTGGGTGGGTTGTATTCTTGACCTTCAATAGCGGTCAATACAATCTTAATGCTGTATTTCTTGAAGCGAACGAAATCTCCAGTAGCTGGAGCTGCAGCAGTATATGCGAAGTATCCTTCGCTATTTTTGTATATTTCTGGAATCTTGAATTCGAACTCGCGGAAATCATTTAGGTTCTTAGGGTCTGAGTAAACACCCACTGGTGTTACTTGAGTCAATTCAATCCAAGGTAAACTATCAAAATCAGAAAAATCTTCAGCAGATTGAAATTTACCATATACTGTAACTCCTGTTGTTGCGGGTTTATATGCATCAACATAAACTTTAATATCTTCCGCATCCTGACCGTCAGCTAGACTAACAACACGCGAAACATACTTAGCAATCGCAGCGCCATCTCTACCAGTTTCACCTGTTGTATCATTATTTACACGATTCGTAACTAGAACTAATTGGGAACCATCTAATCTAATAACAGGAGCAACATATTCATTCGCAGCAGTCATATATGCTTTCATCTGCAAAGAAGAATTAGCAGCAAGAATACTATCTTCATTACTGTAGCTCAATAAGAATCGAGACTTATCAGAAAGAATTTTTTCTTGTGCTTCATTAATATTAAAATATGCTGGATCTTCTGTATATGATGATCCTTCAGCATATGTACCACTCATTTCTAATGCAAGAGAAGCAGTTGGTTTGTTGTCAATATCTAATCTAGGAATAATGGCGTGGTACTCGTAATTTTGAATAGACTCTACAGTACCATCTAACAATGTAATATACTGTGTAACACCATTTACTACTGTTTCTCGATATAGTTGAATTTCTTCGCCAACCGAGAAAGAATTTCCAGCACCTGTATTTACTAGTAGAACATATTTTTCGTTAGTATTATCTGATTGCAATCTGTACATATCCACGAACTTAGCTTTCTCAGCATAAGTATCGTGAAACGCTCCGATCAAATCGCTTGTGTATGGAATCAAGTTTTGCATTCTGCTAACATCTTTAAGCACAATATATTCTAAGTTTTCTTTGTTTCTCAGAGTGGCTATGCCTTGAGATGCAACATTGAATTTTGCTCTATAAAGAACAAACTTTACATCTTGATTCAATAGTTCTGTATATTCCGAATTAGATTCAGAATAAAATGCTTTGTCGTTTAGAGGATTGCTGTTGACTATGCTATCAGTAATTAAATCTCTTTCGCCAATAGTTGCGCCCCAGACAGAAAAGTCAGAACCTGGAGTTTGAATGGCAAAACAATAACTCTTAGAAGCGTCCAAAAATATTGGAACAGGAAATTCAAATGTAGTTGCTGTTGATCCATCCGTAGAAGTGGTTACTAAATCTGCACTCAGAGAAACAGTGGAAAAAGGAACAACCGAGTTTCTGTCAGGAAAACCATCTTTCATTTCTAGCAAAAATACCTTTACACTAGAAGAACCTTTTTTCTTGAAGAATAGATCTAATTTAGTAGCATAGATGCCAGTTGCCTCTCCAGGACTCGCGACAAAAAACGCTTGTGCTAGAAATTTTAATGAATTGTTTGTAGCGGTTGGCATTTATAACTCCTTATCTTAACACTGGTCGGGCGGTGTCTGTAAATAATATAGCATCGGTGGGCACATAAGTAACACCACCGCCTACATCTGTAGAAATTTGAATTGGTTTTCCTGTAATCGGTGTAACTGCAATTTGAGTTGGCTCGCATGGCTTACATGGAACAAGTGAACCAGTGTTGGTAAAGCTAATTGTTTTTACCGTAGAATCGCCGATCTGTGTGCCTGCATTGTTATGATATGTAGCAGTAACAGTTAATGTTGTATTAGCAGGATTGAGCCACTTGACACTTACAATTCTATCATTATTTAACTTACTTCTATTAAATTCAATAGAAGCAGTACCGATAGTCGATGCTGTAAAATTAGTACCAGATAACGAAGTGCCTGATCTATTACCAGTAATATTTATTTTAACATATCCACCAGATATACGATTTGATGTCATGTAGGCACGGAAATCTAACGTAATATTTTTAACGACTTTAGCAGTTGAGCCATTTGACATATAATAATTATTATTATCGCCTGGAACATGATTATAAATCGTTAGTTTTAATGGGTTAGTATTATCTTCGTATTTGGTAAGTTGAATAGGCTTGGTTACTTCCGAAACAGTTCCATCCACACCTGTAACTTTTAATTTAACATAAACAGTTTCAATAATAGTAGGATATGTAAATGTTATATCTTCTGGGTTTTGAACAGTAGAAGTAGCAACACTTGAATCAACACAACCTGTAGAACACTGAACAAATGTCCATTCCCACGCAGATGGAGATTCTAGCTCAGAACCTTCTGGAGCAACAACACCACGATTAGTTTTATCTAAGAAAGACAGCGTATGAGTTGCCCCATTCGTTACTAAAGAACCAACAACATCAAAATCAGCAACAAGTAAAGGTGTCTTTGGTGTTTGTGGTGGCTCGACTACTGGTGGTTGCGAAATATTCTCAACAAGAGCAACGATAAATGCGCCGATAGATCTAGAAGATCCTACTGCTGGCGCGACATCATTAGTTACTGCAATTATATGATTACCTAATGATAGATTTCCAGGAATTGTTACGATGGCATATAGGACACCATTAGAATCAGAATATAGTGCCTCGCCTTCGGAACCATCAACTATTACGTTTGATGGAATTGATTGTTGATTGTATACGATATCACCAGGAACAGAACTAGAAGAATAGTCAACATTATCAACACTAATATAGTGTTTCGTAAATGGTTTTAATCCTCTCGCTATCAGTTTAAGTGTTCTATTAGCTGGATAGATATAATTGTTTTGATATGTGTTTTTATCATCAGCACTTAGTGTCTTAGGATAAGCGATAGATTGTTCTACATCAGAAAACTTATCTTTATCTAATTCAACAGAACCATTTTTGTATCTGTCATCTGGGTCGATTAAAATTTCTCTAGTAGAATAATCTTGAGAAACAAACTTAGTATTAGCATCGTATCCTACTGTAATAAAATTCTTGCTATAAGAAATATTATTAGCGGTGTCGCGAATTATTGTTGTTGATCCAGCATTAGAATTATTCAATTCAAGCTCGACTGTTTCTAAAGAAACAGGTGGTCTGCCGACGCCAACACTCTCGTCGATTACAATGGTATGCTCATAATCTTCTGACCTTGCCAGACTGTGATCGTTAAATGGATCTACGAAGAAACCATTTTTGAAACGATCTACGCCATTGTCATCAGGAATATTTAACTGAGTAGCTTTTTGTTCTAAGCGAGTCAAAGTTGTAAAATACTCTAAAGACGATACACGCTGCTCGATAGCACCAATATCTTTCATTCTATAACGCTTATTAGAAATAGGAGAAATATTCATTGTGTATGGAGCATTAATAACATACTGCGATTCAGCCACAGTCAATGATGGATATGGCGGAATGTATGTCGTCGCAATTACCATTTGATCATCAGACTCTGCAACAGGTGATTTTGGTTGTATGGAAGGATCTCCTTCAACAACTTCAAATCCACCTTTTGATGTCAATACAACTGCATCTCTTCGTGGTAAATAATAAGTTAAATTACATTCAAAGTTTTGACCAGGATATGGATTGTAATCTGTGGTAGCAGAATTAAATATTGTTCCTGGTGGCGGATTCGCAGTCGTAGCAGAAGCATTAGAAGTTAGATTTGCAGTATTGGCTCTGTATGGACGGAAGTCAATAGAATCGCGCAGATCAAAACGTCGATCTCTCGTAGCAGAGTAATAAGAAGGAATTTCCCAAGTTCTTACATACTGCGAAGTATTCGCACCGATAGCATCATTTACACTATAAGATTCGACTGAGAAGAAGCCTTTACCTAGCGAAGCATTAGCTGCGAAGCAATCAAAGTCAACAATCAAATATGAGTTCGATACATTCGCAGAAGATTTTGGATATACGACAGCATGGTCATAATGAGTATCACGCTGACCGAAATCATAGGTAAAGTATTTTTTCAAATCTGAAAAAGCTTGTGGCGTGTCTGAAGTCAAATCTGATGTTTTTCTAATTGCGTTAATTTTGAAAACATCTGGAACGCCAAGATTAAATCCATAAGGATGAACAATCTCGTAAGTATTAGCTGATAGATTTGTAGTAAACACAGTATCAACTACCAACGAAGAAGCCGAGGCAATTGAAACAATTTTTCTTGTTTGGCCATTAGCTTTGATATAATTTCCTTGCTTAAAATCAGTATCAAAAGTAGTACCAGAAGCACCAGTCACTGTTGTTGTTCCCGATGTGCTAATTGTACCAGTTAAAGATCCATTATAGAAGCGAACCAATTGATTACGTTTAACTTCTTTAGCTATTGGTCGAGCATTAGATTTTCTAGTATATGCATTGATTTTAATTTCTGTTGCATTAGGAGTGGTAAAGTTTGCATTAAAATTAACAGTTAAACTTTGCAATGTTGGATTTAGTGTTATTGTTCTTTTACTTGTAGACAAACTAATAATAGAACCTTTCTCATGAAAACGAGCATAGCTATTAGCTACCAATGAAATAGAACCATTTACTGTCATTGATATATTATTGGCGATACTGACTACACGTCGTGGGTTTGTAAATCCAGCACCAGCATCAAATACAATCGTTTCACCGACAACAAAGTCTGATAAAAATGTTGTTCCGTTGGTGCCCGTTAATACATTTGTAGCACTTGCGGTAACATTACCAGTAAGGTTGGCAGTGGTTAAAGTATTACCAGTAAGAATAATATCAATTTTATCTTCAGAAAAATCAGTATTATCTGAGAAGCCAAAGAATGAACCACCATCAGTTAAACTGATTGTTGTAGTACCAGTATTAGCAAGAGAAGCATTACTAAAAGAATTATAATAAAATTCAGTATCAGAATCGTTGTTTTGATTTCTAAGATTTTTAACAGCACGATTTGTTAAACCGAATACAAGAGCTGTATAGTCGGTGGCTTCTAATCTAGGATCAGAATATCCATCAATTGTTAAGTCTAAAGTTAAACCTGACCCTGTTCCGCCAGTTACAGCAGACGCAGATATACTCGGATTGGCTGTGTATGTTCCGCCCTGAACTAAAGATACAGAACTTACATTACCTAATGCGTTATCTACACCAAGACGTACTGTTGCTGACTGCCCTAGACCGCCATTAATCGTAACAATGTCACCATTTGTATAATTGCCGCCATTGGCAGAAATAGCAACACCATAAACAGAATTAGCAATCTGCGAAACTGCAATGTCAGCAAATGCGTTAGCAGTAGCACCTTGATAAACAATAGAACGAACTTTATTAAAATTCTGATTTTCGTTCATCTTAACATTAAACAAATACATTTTGTATTGTGCTGTTGGTGCACCTTTTTCTGCGCTGTCAGCATTATAAACTAGATTGCGAATATTAGCAGTACCGATTACACCTATACTACCAGTAGCAGAACTTGCTGAATTCTTACTGGCACTGATTGCATTTTGGAAAGAACCATATAGATTTACATCCACTGATTGATCAGCTGGGAAATATCCACGAAGCTCTTCGACTGTAACATAACTACCATAATTCATTGAAACAATTTGTTGTGTCGGTGATTCAGTATCAACGCCACGACGAGAAGTTAGTAGCTGATTTGATTTGAAATCAATAGAATTACCGCGAACATATGCTTTACCAGAACCAATGTCATAATAGAATTCTTGAGTATTTGCTGATGGCTTCGAGCTAATAGTAAAATCTTTTACAGTATAATGACCTGATTCGTCATAAGTACGTTGCGCTATTTCTTGTCCGAGCGCACCACCTATGACTGTATTATTCCATCTCAATAGATTATTTTGACCAAACTCAGCAACTGCAAAGAAGATTTCGTTATTCGGTAAAGAATCTTTACTATAAGAAACGAATTGCGTATCTAGCTTTAGACGATGCGCGCCTGGAGCTGCATCATTTGTCAAGTCAGCAGAATTATCGTATAAAGAAGAATCAGCAAATTCATCAACTACGGTTTCCGTAGTCTCCATACCAATTACAATACCATTTGCTGCAGCGACGCCACCTTCTGATGGGTTTAGAATTAAGGTTTGATTAGAGGTTTTAACAAAAAAACCGCTTTGATACACAACACCTTCAGAAATATTAATCGCATAAGCATTACCAACTGCAGTATAACGCTCATCAACTGGTGTGGTTAAGACTGTTGTGCTTGCAAGTAAATTGCTAAAATCTAAATTAATAGCAGATACCACAGCTGTTGTAGTTGTGTCTGCTAGCGATTCGATTGTCTCGCCGACAACGAAATCTTTTCTAATGTTGGTAATGGTAATTGTTTTTGTTGTTGAATCAACAATTTCTGTAATTAGACCGCGTGCATCAGAAGTCTGACCACGAACCCTAGTGTTTAGAGCAAATCCTGTTACATTATCAACAGTAAGTATGGTTGTTCCGAGGAATGATTTATCCTCGTTGTATATTCTGACAGTTTCTCCTTCTTGAAACTTATTCGCGCCATTTGTACCTGTCGCGGTATAATTAACAAATAACTTAGAAGGAGACGAAGTAGAAGAAACACCATCTTGACCTTTTAATATTCTAGCCTGTACGCCAGAAGTAACACCATAAAGAATAGCACCATTGAAAGATGTATTTGCTGCGGTAAAAGTAGAGTTAGAATCTGGAATAGCAACATAAGCAGCATCTGGCATAACTGTCGGAGCACAGCCTTTAAGCAGACTACCTTGTTTGAATACACTATCACCAAAGCGTTCAATTTGATTTTGTAGAATACTTTGAAGTTGGGTTAGTTCCCTAGCTTGAACTGGAAATGATGGTCTAAACAATACTCGATGAAATTTCTTATTTTCATCAAAGTCGTCATAGTATGGTGCCGACGCTAGAGTTGTATTTGCAATATCAGCTGACATTAATTCGCTCCGTTAGAATTTTATTACTAGTTTAACTTGTTCTTTATTTGAAGTAGAACGAGAAACTTCTTGAATATTTTGAATGTATAAGACATCACCAGAATAGATAGCTAGGTTTGCAACAGTATTTCCGCTAGACGAAGTTCTTTGCGCTCCATTAGCACCCTGTAGAACTTCACCAGACTGAAACGCGCCACTAATTCCAGTCAATAACATAACTGATGAGTTGGCAAATGCGTATCTACCAGAAGCAGAAGAAACACTTCCTGTTACCACTTCGCCATTCGCATAAGATCCTGTTCCAGAACCTGTTATATTTATAGTGCATATTTGATTAAATGTATTTGTAGTGTATAAAGATCCATTAGCATACGTTGGACTCTTTAACAAACCAATAGTTCTATAGGTTACATTAGTGTTAAATAGTGTTTCGCCATAGTCATCAAATAAACAATGCACGCCAAGCGCATCCACGTATAGCTCGTCATGAACGTTGCTACCATGTCCGTCATCTGGTGAGATAATGGCACGCACCACAGCGCCAGATCCTAGACCAGTTCCAGCAGTGACTGTTACAGTCGCGTCTTTATATCCAGTACCATATGAAGTCATGTTAATTTTGTCAATAGAACCAGAAACCGAGTCCATATCTGCGTACGCAAGAGCACCCGAACCAGTTCTAGAAGAAATAGTCAATCTTGGACCAACAGAATATGTACAGGTGTTTGACAAAAAGCCAGAAGGAAATGCGCTAGAAACTGTAATTCCAAACGTCGAGTTCGAAGCAGAAATAGCTCTAGTGAACGTATTACCGCTTGGATTGATAACAGTAATGGCGCTGCTTGCATAATAATTTGTGGTTGTGTTAGCAGTATTTTCTATCAATAATTGCGTGGTACTGCCAACTGTAGTAATAGTACCAGTATGATTTGGATATTTTGCACCAGCAGAAACTGGCTCTAAATGAAATATAGCTCCATTGATGGCAGCATTTGCTACTACCGCATTTTCAGTCACTGGAATATAATCGTTAGTAACATAACGCGAATAGTCTGCCTGCGAAATTGTGTATAGATATAGCCACTTGTAACCATCTGCTGTTTCGAATGGTGTTCCGATATAAGTCGCGCTCTTTGTAGGTTTTACAGTAGAGTTCGCGCCACCAGCATTAGAGATGCATTTGAACACTTGTCGGGTGTCAGTAACAACAAAGAAATTCTCATCTTTTAATTCGACAGTATCGTCATATTGCGTATACGCAGTTCCGCTAGTCCACACGTATTTTTTAGTCATTTTCTTAAATGTAGGCTTTTTACCAAACATCATTTCATTCCATACATTATAAAATGAGCTTGTTTCTGATTCTACTTCAGCAGCAACGTCACTAGTTGGATATTCGCTTTGCTTAGCAACAAACACATAATAACTGCTTTCGTCTTGGAACGAGACATTAATAGTTAATCCAACACCATTACCAGTCGTGTTTGTTGTTGATATGTTGTTAGCAGGAACATTAGTATTATAAACACCTGCGTTCGTTAAAGAAACAGCAGTAACATTTCCTTGTGAATTAGCCGTAACAGTAAATGTAGTTCCGCCAAAAATACTAACTTGATTAGTGTTAGTATATCCACTTCCAGCATTGGCGATGGTTAGCGCAGAAACTTTTTTATTGTCGATAGAATTAATAAATTCGTCGATCGCATTTCTTTTGAATTTAGATAATAGCTTACTCATTTACTTACCTTATGGGGTTGTGTTTAGCACCGTTTCAATAACGGTATCAAAAATTGTATCTACGTCCACAGTTGTTACATAAGCAGTGGCTGACGAAGTATTTATAGCGGTTGTTGTAGATCTTATGGTTTCATAAGCTGTTGAAATCGCTGTTATGTACTGCGTAGCATTTAACACAGTTCCTGTTTGGTTAAACACGGTATCTGTATAGAACTTAGTATTAATAGTTGTATCTTGAGTTACTGTCGTATTCGTATCTGTAGATAATTTTGTTTCTAGAGAAGTGTCATATTCAGTTAAAACTGTCGTAGAGGTCTGTTTAATAACAGTTGAAGTTACAAGATTAGTCTCAAGAGCAGAATTTGTGTATGTCGCTGTTCTATATGTTGTATCTTTTTCATACTCGGTTGTTGTATTTGTAGAACTCGAAGTACCTATTTCTGTTAATATAGAAGTAGAATACTTTGTTGCTAAGGTTGTAGCCTTAAATGTATCTGTTGCTATCTTGGTATCTTTGTCAGTCGCATAAGAAGTTGCAACTGTAGTTAATGCTTCGCCAGTAAGAAAATATGTTAAAATTTCAGTTGGACGTGAAGTCGCAAACTTAGTAATGATGTCAGTGCTTTTATTTGTTAGTGTGGTAACATTTGTAGTAACATCAGTATCTAATGTAGTATCAAACGAAATCTCTTGAAATTTGGTATTATAGAAAGTTGTAAATTTGGTTTCTGCGCTGGTTTCATAAACAGTATTAATTGTAGTTAATACATTTGTCATAAACGTTGTAGCAGCGAACTTCTTTGTATCAATTGTAGTATCTTTTGACGTAGCATACGCAGTTGTGGTTGCAACTTTAGTAGCATATGCTGTTAAATACACAGTCGTTGTTTTAATTTCTGTTCCAGCAAAGAAAGACGTCGTCGTAGCAGTAGATGGCAACGTACCAGTTGTTATATTGGTTGTTTTAAGTGTATCTGTATTAAACTTCGTTGTCGTTGATTGTTTAGTATCATATGACGTGTTGAACGTTGTATTAAACGTAGTAAGCGTATTATACACAGTAGAAGTTGATAAAGATGTTTCTTTTGTACTACCACCACTGGTGTCGTATATTGTTGCAAATGTGGTTGCTATAAACGTGGTGGCTGTGTCTTTTGACGTAGCAACTTTTGTTGTTTCAGATACAGTGCTTACTTTACTACATCTCCAAATCCATTCGCCTTCAATTTCTTCATTAGAAAATTCGCAATCGCCACCGAGCGATGGATTTCTAATATCAAATCCAAACGAAGCAGCGTCCACTTCAGCAGCATTTTTATTTACAAATCCTGAGCCATATCCACTTGTAGTAATCTCAGTATCTGCAGTCTTATTTGTATCAAACGTCGTTGTTGTAATAAAATTGGTATTGCGCGAAGTTTGATATGTCGTAGGTGTAGCAAACAACAATGTTGAATATGTCGTAGAAGTCAAAAGAGCCGTATTGGTCAAATAATTAGTCGAAGCTGTGGTTGACTTATTAGTTTGAAAAGCTGTATCTGTTGATTTACTAGTCTGGGTACTCGCGACTGCTTCACCAACATAAGTGGTGTCTGTGAGTACTGTTGTACTAATATCAGTATCAAACGCAGTTGCTGTCGTAATTAATGTATTATACGTTGTAGTCGTAGTTGTAGATGTCGCTGTATTGTAAGTGGTATTCTTAGAAGTATCGCGCTTCGTTATAAAAGTAGTATCAAAAGCAGCAGTCGTTAAATACTCTGTAGCAAATGCAGTTACTTTCGCAGTTTCTGTAAATGCGCTAGTCGTAATACCAGTAGAGGTAGTCAAGAAAGTAGACGTAGAAGTTAGATATAAAGTTTCTATGTAATCAATTAATGCTTCTAAAGTAGTTCCTCTAGAAACAGCTATTTCTTGAACTAAAGTCCTGCCGAACTTTTCCATGCCCGCAGGATGCCACAAGTCGCGTAAAATACCAGAATATCTTTCAAAGGCAGTTAATGCTTGAACTTCGTATGAATATTCCTGATAGTAATAATTGTCATGAATGTATTTGTCAGAACTTAAGAATCCTCTTGTATTCTTGAAAAACCCATCAGCCACACCATGACCAGCAAAACTAATAGTTCCTGCTGCATCACGAGAAGAATCTACAGTGCTGACGAGTGTTACTGACGAACCATCAATATAACCAACTCCAGAATTGTATAGTTTAACAGCAGAAACTCCATCAGAATCAGTTAATCCTGTTACCACAACTTGTCCAGATATTCCGTCGCCGACGACATTTAATACTTCGCCCAAAGAAAATCCAGAGTCAGAACTAGTCATAGAAATTTGGTTTAAGGATCCTTTAATTCTAGGACTTTGTAACACGTCAATATCAAGAGCATCTATAATATCGTCATTAATAATTTCTTCAGAGGGCACGAATGTACCTTTTATATTAGAAATATAAAGTATCTCATACAGATTACCGCTGATAGAATATGTTTTGTAGTCGTCTACAAAAGCCGTCGCACCAGAAACTCGACCAGTGATTGTTTTTCCAATGTATTGTTTTGTGTTTAGATTATATTCTAATTCCAGATATTTCGGAACAAACCACTGACCATCTGACGCGCGAAGAATATCGCCGCCAGGAATATACACATTGATGTCTTCATTAAATAGAATTCTAAAAAGAAGTTCTAAACCACGAGCAGTACCCTTCGAAGAATACACTTCTTTGATATGTTTTTGCAATAATCGTTTATCTGCAGCGATATCTTTTGGAATACCGTGCATATATTTTTTTCTGAATTCATCTACGAATCTGTCTAGAGTAGTATCAATATCACGATATTCTGGAAGTCGACGAGAATCATAAGCAACATTATTAGTTTGTTCTAACCATTCAAAGTATGTTTTTACAAATGTAACGAACGTCGCTCCTTCGTCACGATAGATAGAAGGAAATTGTTGTTCGATTAATGGAGAAATTAATTTCTCAATATCTTTCATTAGATTCTAATTCCAGTCATAGTAACAGTAATATCTTCTGGATCGATGAGAAGGATTTTATTAGTTAAAGTATCTATATCTGCGTTTTCTGTTCTTGCATAAATCTTAATCGCATCAGTAGTATACGAATCAACAATTAAGTTGTTAATAGAAATCAATCCTGTATTATAATCAACAGTACCAACATTATTATTCAATACAGTTGTTATATTATTTACTAGAGCATAAACATACAAAGTTCCTGTTCCATTATCTTGAATGTAAGCGGTATACCCGTCATACACAAATGGCGTGGACTCAACAATGGCTTCGTGTCCTACTGGAAGAACATATCTAACATTTTCATTATACAATTCATTCTCAAAACTCCATCTTTCTGAATAACTTACGCCAGGACTTGGTGTGATTCTTTTGCTAATTCTAACTTGTGTGTCATTAGAAATAATTGAAACATCAGCAGCATCGATAGCAGAAGAAAGTTTAGAAAATCTTAGATCTGAACCAAAATCAGAAAGATAACTGGTATTAAACGAAGTAATTGCAGTAACAACATTCGATACTAACTGAGAAGAAGTTTTCGTAGTTTGGTTTATATTGTACTTGACACGAGAAGAAATATCAAGATACAGATACTCTGGATTTACAATTAATGGTTCTACTGATAGCGATGTTTTATCAGATAGAAAATCAACTATCTCATTCTTTAGAGAATCTGATAATACCTCTGATCCTACTGGTTTGGCAGAAATAACAATCTTACCATAGCGTTTTGGCGTGGCTTCTTCCCCGCCATACGCGACTACAGTTTCAATCGAAGGAAAATTGGCTTTGATCAATGACACTGTATCTTCCGAAGTAATAGCGCGATTTTGATTAGTAAATCCACGAATCGCATTATAACGAATAGAATTATTATCTTCAGCGTATGCTCCACCATAAGAAGAACCAGAATACACTAACGAAAATGTACTAGCTGGGAAAATATCTACAGATTCTACCGTAGAAAATGTCGAGGTGTAATTAGCATCTACGCCATTAGTTTCCAAATAGCTTACAAGTAATATGTTTCCTGGTGTTAGTTGTTTACCGACTACACCATTACCAAATGTAATCGAATACTGAAAATCTCTATAACCTTGTATAAAGAACACTTCGCTGTTTGCATTTAGATTAAATAATTCTTCGCTTCTACTCCATGGTGTAAATACTGCTTCTGTTGACGATTTTTGAACTGTTACAGAAACTGTGCTAATATCAACATTACTAGAATTGATTACAAACTGCGCGTTGGCAGAAGATACTAAGAATGCTTCTGTCTTCAAAGAACCTTCGTAAAAGAAAACATTAGACACGCTGTAACTGTTAGAGGATTCTAACACTACAGGTTCTTTAGTATAAAAGTTATAAACTAAGCCATTGTTCGCAGTACCAGAAATTCTATAATTATTCGGAAGTGTTATTGTATCTGGCGACACGCTATTATTTACGGAAGCAACAACATCAACTTCTATCCTAGAAGCAGATCTTGAACGTGGGGTATAATTTAACTCTTTCGCATGCGAGATGATTGATTCGCGAAGCTGCGCGGTATCTAAGAACATCTCACTACCAATCATGTTTAGATACATGGCGTTGTGATATGTGTTGTATGCAAGTAAGTCTAGCAAGACTGACAAGTTAGAACCTTCAAAGTCATAATCTCTAAATTGAGTTTGTTGACTTAGATATGTTTTTAGACTTTGTTTATATGATGCAAAGTCTAACTGAGTATTGTTTAAGAATCCGTTGGTCGCCATTTATCTAATCCTGTTTAGAGTAAACTCTACTGTTCCTGTGTCTGGCACTGCTGCCATAGTAAATACGATAGTTACATAGTACTGGTTGTTATCAT
>Ga0315906_10002778_pt1 | contig 23913 bp, 21 predicted proteins | sample LakEriMetagenome_4_FD_203526 | JGI IMG/M metagenome (GOLD analysis project Ga0315906, IMG submission 203526) | Freshwater fungal communities from buoy surface, Lake Erie, Ohio, United States - Buoy 2 MA122 | ecosystem: Environmental > Aquatic > Freshwater > Lake > Lake biofilm | place: USA...
GGCTCTTGGGGTCCCCGTGGGAGGCGTCGAGCATCGCAGGGCAAGACGGAAAAAGAAGTTCAGATGTCTGAGCCCGCAGGGCAAGTTTCTGAACTTCCCGGCTTGACCGAGCAGCGCAGAGCAGTCCCGGTACTCCGGGACCGCCGGATTCGGGGTCGCCTTTCTTTTGGTGACTTTTCTTTGGCGAAGCAAAGAAAAGTTACTGCGCTGTCGGGCGCATATCCCGACGCAGTGCAACGCAAAGAACAACGCTCAAGCAAAGGCACTTCCAAGCCAAGCGCCAACAAGGGGGGCGCACCATGACCCCCGGCCGCTCCTGTCCACTGCACTACCGCTACCCCGCCACCACCTTCGCCCAACCCGCGAGCATCCAGACCGACACCCTCTACGTTGTCGGCGGCCTCTACGGCAACATCGAAGCGTGGCGCACCGTCTCTGCGCTATTCGAGCAAGAAGCGGCCGTGCGCAAGCAGTTGGTGCTCAACGGCGACTTTCATTGGTTTGACATTGATGCCCCGCTCTTCGCCGAAGTCGAGGCGGCCACCGCGCCCCACCACCGTTTGCGCGGCAACGTCGAAACCGAAATTTCGCAGCCGAGCAGCGGCGCCGGTTGTGGTTGTGCTTACCCGGATGACGTGGATGACGGAACGGTCGAGCGTTCCAACCGAATCTTGCAACGGCTGCACACCACCGCCCAACAAGTCCCCGCCGTTGCTGCGCGTCTGGCCGCTTTGCCGATGTTTGCCATAGCAGAAGTGGGCGGTCAACGAATCGGCCTGGTGCACGGCGATGCCGAGTCCTTGGCGGGCTGGGGGTTTGACCCAACCGCACTGGACGACGTCAGCCACCAAAGCACCGTGGCGCGCTGGTTTGCGCAAGGCGAGGTCGATGTGTTCGCCAGCAGCCACACCTGTGCCGCTGGATTGCGGCGCATTCAGTTGATGCGAGGTGAGGGCGTGGTCATCAACAACGGTGCAGCGGGCATGCCGTGTTTTGCGGGGCAGCGGTTTGGCGTCATCAGCCGCATTGCGACCACCGCCGCGCCCGCCCATGTGCAGCGCCTGTACGGCACGGTGTTGAACGGACTGCACATTGACGCAATGGCCGTGCCCTTTGACGCCACCGCTTGGGATCAGCGTTTTTTGGCGATGTGGCCACCGGGCAGTGACGCACACCTGTCTTACTGGCACCGTATTCAGCACGGTCCGCGTGGTGTGTTGGAGGCGGTCGCGTGAGCCAGAAGCAACAACCAGTGTCGTTTCAAGCCTCAAATGCCGCTTGCTCGCTGGCCCTCAAGCCCGATGGCGTCGTTGCTTCTTGTCGCTATAGCCCGGGCTATGACTCCTCGTCGCGCCTAGCCCTCGGGTTTGAAGGCGGCGCGATCAACCGACATTTGAGACTTGAAACGACACTTGGCATCGTGGTTCCGGTGCTCAACGACGCTGAAGCCCTGGCGTCGCTGCTGCCCCAATTGCGCCCGCTGCTCGCGCGCGGCGCGAACCTGGTCGTGGTGGATGGCGGCAGCTGCGAGGCCGAGTTGCAACGGTGTCAGTCTTTGACCCATTCCATGGGTGGCGTCTTGGTGACCGCACCTAGAGGACGCGCGCGGCAAATGAATGCCGGTGCCGCCGTGTTTTTGGCGCAAGAACAAGTCACAGCCCTGTGGTTTTTGCATGCGGACAGCTACCTGCCCAGCAACGCCGATCGGTTGATTCACCAAGCCTTGGGAAAGCATGTCTGGGGCCGCTTCGATGTGCGCATCCAAGGCCAGTCGCATTGGTTGCCCATCGTCGCGCGGATGATGAATTGGCGGTCACGGCTCAGCGGTATTGCTACCGGAGACCAAGGCCTTTTCATGCGCCGCGCCACATTCGAAGACTTGGGCGGTTTTGCTTCCATCGCGTTGATGGAAGACATTGAAATTTGCCGCCGCTTGAAACGCCTTGGCCCCCCCGCTTGTTTACGCGAATCCCTCGTCACGAGTGGTCGCCGCTGGGACGAACACGGCGCGCTGCACACCATCGCGCTGATGTGGGTGATGCGCTGGCGATACTGGTGGGGTGCCTCGCCCGACGCGCTGCGCCGTCGCTACTACCAGCACCAAGACACCGAATTGGGTCACCCGCGTGAACCCAACCCACCTCATTCCACTCAACCGTGATCTACCGGATCAAAAGCCAATGAAACGTCGTACCCTGCTCGCTGCTGTTCCTGCTTTGACCTTGCCGCTGCTCGCCGCGCCCACGTGGGCACAAGACACAAGTCCCCTGCGGTTTGGCGTGGGCCTCTTCCAACCCGACCGCGAAAAAAACCAATCCACCTACCTGCCCCTGGCACTACACCTTGAAAAGCGCCTGGGCCGCAAAGTGATCCTCAACACCGTGGACACGTGGGAGGGGCTGGCCAAGTCGCTCGCCGCAGGTGAAACCGACATCGCTTTGATGGGCCCTTGGGGTTATGTGCTGGCCAACCATGAAGCGGGTGCGCAGGCGGTGTCCACCATTCTTTACGAAGGCAAACCCGAGTACTTCGCCATCATGGTGACCCATCCCCAAAGTGGCATTCGCAGCATCGACGATCTGAAGGGCCGCTCGTTTGCTTTTGGCGACAAAGGATCCACATCGGGTTATCTGATCCCGCTGCATGAGCTGCAAAAACGTGGCATCGAGCCTGAGAAGTTTTTCTCCCGCGTGCTGTACACCAAACACCAGGCCATCGAAACCCAGGTGGTGCGCCGTGAACTTGATGCCGGGGCTGACTACAACCGCAACCGCGACGCCATGATCGACCAGGGCCTGATCAAAGCCGAGGAGAGCAAAATTTTTTGGACGTCTGCCCCGTTGCCCAATGATGCGGTGGCGGTCAGCAGCCGTCTGTCCAAGGACACCGCGTTTGTGCAAAAACTCCGCGGTGCTTTGAGCGAGGTGGGACCCTTGCTCAAGACGCAACCTGACCTGCTCCCCGTGCGATACACCGGTTTTGTGGACAAGGACAATGCCTATTACGCACCCATTCGTGAGGCGGGGTTGGCGACGGGTAAATTGGCACCCAAACGGTGAGTAGCGACGTTCGTTCGAGCGCCGTCATTCCCGCAGAGTCGGGAATCCAGAATGGCGGCAATCGCGTAGAAATTCTGACAGTTGAACCCGCTGGATTTCCGCCTGCGCGGGAATGACGAAACAAAGACTAATTTGTAATGCCCCTGGCCACCCCCCGCCTCCAACAACTCGCCCTGCGCGGCCTGCTGCTCGCTTATGCAGCTTTGCTCTTGGCCAGCCTGTGGAGTTTCGCTCACCAAGGTGATTTGAGCCTGGGCCGCAACCCCTGGGCCAACCTCACACGTACATTGGACGAGTTGTCACGCCCCAGTTTTCTGGACGTATGGTTTGGCGATCCCCGCCTGGAATACAAAGCCGATGATGGCCGCGTGTTGCGAGTCGAAGACCGCCGTGTGGTCGAAGCGCGTTACCTCTGGGGTGTGTTGGAGGCCGCTTGGACAACGGTGAAGATCGCCACAGTGGGTTCGTTCCTGGCCGCACTCTTGGCGCTGCCTTTGGGTTTCATGGCGGCGCGTAATGTTCAAGCCCCGCGCTTGTTGGTGTGGCCGGTGCGGGCTTTGCTGGATGCCAGCCGCGCCATCCACACCCTGGTGTTTGGCCTCATCTACGTGGGAATCGTCGGGCTGGGGCCGATGGCAGGCATCCTGGCCATCGCCTCGCATTCGCTGGGCACCTATGGCAAGTTGTTCGCCGAGCACATTGAAACCTCGGATCCGCGATTGATGCAAAGCGGTCTGGCGCTGGGCCTCAAACCCTGGCAGGTCCTGCTACACGGCATGCGCCGCGGTTTCTACCCAGCTTTCACGTCCACCCACCTTTACCTGTGGGAATTTAATGTGCGCGACTCGACCGTGCTGGGCCTCATTGGTGCGGGCGGACTCGGGCTCTTGGTCTCTGAGGCTGTGTCCTTGTTCCAGTGGGAACGCCTGGCCACCTTGCTCATCGTCATCGTGCTCATGGTGTGGTTGCTCGACCGTCTGAGCGCTCGCGTGCGGCAGACGTTGATGGTGCCCGTGCAGCATGACTGAGTTGTCGCCGACATCCCCGTCCACAACCGCTTGCGCGGTGGGCGTCTTTGCCCGCGCGCCTGTTCCGGGTCAAACCAAAACCCGACTCATTCCTGCACTGGGCGCGGGAGGAGCCGCTGAATTGGCCACCCACATGCTGCGCCACGCTTTGCGTGTGGCGATACAAGCGCAACTTGGCCCGGTCACCCTGTGGGCCGCCGGTGATGCACAACATCCACTCTTGCTTGAACTCGCTGAGCAAGCCGGGGTGCCCATACGCCCCCAGGTGGACGGCGATTTGGGTGAGCGCATGCATCAAGCTCTTTTGGCCATGCAATCTGCATCCATCCCGTATGCCATGGTCATCGGCTCCGATGTGCCGGCCTTGCAGCCACGGCACTTACAAAGCGCAGCCCAAGCTCTGGCTGCCAATGATGTTGCCGTGCTACCCGCCGACGATGGCGGATATGTCTTGATGGCCTGCAAAAAAACACCCTTAGCGCCTTTCCAAGATGTGGCTTGGGGTAGCGAACACGTGCTGCAACAAACCCGCGAGCGCTGTCGCACCGCAGCCCTTTGTTTGTGGGAAGGCGAGGTGTTGTGGGATGTGGACAGGCCGGAGGATTGGCAGCGGTTGACCAAAGAGATTCCTGGATGGTCGTAGGCTTGGCTCACAAATTCCCCGCAAACAACTTCCGAATGAACATGTCCTTGAAGCTACTCGCTTCAGCCAGGCCCAAACGTTCGAGGTAGGCGTGCGGGGCTTCTTTGTTTTCCCACAGGCTTTTCACAGCCTGGGTGACGAGTTCCACCGGATGCTGGGTGGCATGTTTCAGGCGCTTGAGCGCGGTGACGATGTGCAGCTCGTCCTCGGTGAGGTCGGTGCCAAAGGGAAACGCGGGCAAGAGGCCGGCGCGGCTCCAGGGGTGGAGTTTGTCGTCCAGCATTTGCGGCAGGTTGTGGCGGTAGCGTTCGGGCAGTTGGTAGTTGGCCTCCAGCTTGCCATGTGCCTTGGCATCGTTCACCAGTTGGTCTTGGAAACGTGAGTCGGCAATCGCGATCAGGCGTTTGACGACCTCGCTGTCGGGCTGGCCACGCAACTCGGCCACCCCATATTCGGTGATCACCGTGTCTCGCAAGTGGCGTGGAATTGTCACGTGGCCGTAGTTCCAGACGATGCTGCTCTTGAGACCGTCTTGGTTGTCATGCGTGGCGCGCAGCATCAGGATGGAGCGCGCATCGGGCAGGGCATGGGCCATGGCCACAAAGTTGTATTGGCCGCCCACGCCCGACACCACCTGACCTGACTCCAGCGCGTCCGAGGCTGCCGCGCCGAGCAAAGTCATCTTCATGGTGGTGTTCATGAAGCAGGCTTTGCTGCGCTGCACCGCCTTGAGTTCGGCCTCGCCCAAGCGGTGGCCATAGAGCTGGTTGATGAAGTCGATGCGTGTCATGTCGATCTTCAACCGTTCATGCTCGGGCATGGTGCGCAGGCGCTCGTAAAAGTCGCTGGGGCCGAGGAAGAAACCGCCGGTCATGACGATGCCGTGCCGCAAATGGGTGCCAAGCATCGATTGAGTTACAGCGTCGAAGGCGGCATCGTCGAGTAAATCATTTGGCAGCCGCTGCCCATCGGCGGATACCAAGTGCTCGCCATCAATCTGAACTCCCTCCTGCAAGATGCCGTAGTGCATCAAGAAGGCCAGATCGCCCTCAGACAATGGGGAGCGCACCCGTCCCGCATCAAGCAATGCGCGCAGCAGGTCGGGTGTGACCAGGCCGCTGTCGACTCGGCCTTCGTTGATGAGGCGCTGCAAGGTGGCGTCGGCGAATACCTCGCGGCGGATGATGCCCGCCTCCATCAGCTTCAAAAAGCCGTTGACGAACATTTCCGAGCAGCCATAGAGGCCTTGATCAAAGCGCCCCAGCTCACGCCCGGCCAGTCCGTCTGGGCACAGGCTTTGCAACATGTGGCGGTACTCGCCGCTGCGCCGGTCGCGCACGATCAGGGCCTGGGCAATCGCGTCTCCCAGCGAGCCAATGCCAATTTGCAGCGTGCCGCCGTCACGCACGAGGCTGCTGGCGTGCAGGCCGATGGCGTAGTCGGCGGTGCTGACCTTGCCATTGGGCGGGGCAAACAAGGTGTGGGTGGCGGCGGGGTCGGTCACGACGATGTCGAAGTAGTTGGGCGCGACCTCCGCGCCGTTGGGCATGAAAGGCATGTTTTGATTCACCACCGCCACTTTGAGCAGCGGTTGGTTGGCTTGCGCATACCGCTCCACCACTTCAAACACCACGTCGGGGTTGCTGGACATGGACAGCCGCCACTCGTCCTCTACCCCGCGCGAGGCCACCGCCTGCGCGATCACATTCATGCCTTGCAGCAGCATGTCGCGCGCCACAAAGGTGTAGTTGGTGGAAATGAAGCTTTGCTGCGCGGCGTCGTTGCCCAGGTAGTCACCGGTTTTCATGAAGAACTCGCGCACTTCAATGTTGGCGGGCAGGCCGCCGCCGCGCCGGTCTTTCACATAGTCGAGGTCGGGGTAGTCGGCAAACACGCGCTCCACCAGGGGCTTCAGGAAGTGCCGCTCCAGCTCGCTCTTGCCGACCGGTTTTTCAAGCGACAGCGCGGTGACGATGGTCATGCGCCGGGATGGGTTGGCCTTGACGCGCTGGTACAGCGCATTGATGAAGGGGTTGGGTTTACCGATGCCCAGCGGCGTGCCGAGCACGATGTCGCCGGGGATGGCGTCGAGCACGGCATCGACTGCCTCGTTGATTGTGTCCATGACACAGGGTTGTAGGGCAGCAGACATGAGAGCCTCCGGGGGGATGTGCTTGGCGGTCTCAGTGTGAAACGCCAGGCACGTAGTCACTTTGACCTTGAGCAAGGGTTGTGCGGGTAAGCTCACGTCCACGCTACCTGCCCAACCCACCATGCAGTTCACCGACCTCGACTCCAACGACGAAGACGCCACCCATACCCCCGCGCAGCGTGCGGTGGCGGCTTCTCGCAGCACCTGGGTGAGTGTGGGCGTGAATCTGGTGTTGAGTGCGGTGCAAATCGCCGTGGGCATCGCCTCCAAATCACAGGGTTTGGTGGCCGACGGCATTCACTCCTTGTCCGACCTGGTGTCAGACTTTGTTGTGCTGTTCGCCAATCGTCACAGCCAGAAAGCGGCTGACGAAGACCATCCGTATGGCCACCACCGTTTTGAAACGGCTGCTTCACTGGTGCTGGGTTTGCTGCTGTTGGTGGTGGGTGTGGGCATGTTGTGGGCTGCTGCGGGCAAGTTGGAGTCGCCCAGCACTGTCGCGGCGGTTCATGTGAGCGCGCTTTGGGTGGTTGGCGCTGCGCTGCTGTCCAAGGAGCTGCTGTTCCGTTACATGCTGCGCGTAGCCACGTCGGTCAAGTCCAGCATGCTGGTGGCCAATGCTTGGCATGCACGCTCGGATGCCGCTTCGTCCTTGGTCGTGGGCATCGGCATCGTCGGCAATTTGATGGGTTATCCCTTGCTGGACCCCATAGCGGCCCTCATCGTCGGTTTCATGGTTGCCAAGATGGGATGGGGGTTTGCGTGGGATGCCTTGCATGACCTGATGGACCGCGCCGTGGACGAGGCCGAAGTGGACGCCATTCGACACACCCTGCTGGAAACCCCTGGTGTGGCCGGCGTTCACGATGTACGCACCCGCAAGATGGGTGACCTGATCGTCGTAGATGCGCATCTTGAGGTCGATGCGCGCCTGAGTGTGGAAGCCGGGCACGACATCGCCGTGGCCGCGCGTGCCCGTGTCATGCAACGCCACCGCGTACTGAACCTGATGACTCACATCGATCCCTGGCGTAAACCCGATTTGGACCATGCCGATGCGGTGAACACCGAGGTTCAGCGGCAGCAAGGCGTGGCAACATAACGCCCGATCCCACATCTCCCGGGCTGTTGTTTCCTAAAAGGGCCTGGCCGCTTTCATGACCTCTGTAACCGACAACCCAACCGATACGCCCAAGTTGCTGTACCGCCTGGTTTTTTCCGGCGAGCTGCTTTCCGGTTTTGAAGAAGCGCAGGTGAGGTCAGCATTGGCGCGTCGCTTAGAGCGTTCGCCCGCGTCGCTCTTCAGTGGCAAGCGGGTGACGGTTGGCGAATACCCCGATTCGGTGCGGGCTGAAACGGAAAAACGGGCACTGCAAGCCCTCGGTGCGCGCATTCATCTGGAAGAAGTCGAAGCGCCACCACCCATGCCCGCCTTGGGTTTCTTGGAAGTGGCTTTGCCGGTTGCTCAAGCGGCCGAACCAGAAGCTGTGGAACGGTTCGCCAAAACTGACAGCGGCTGGCAGCACCTGGTTGATGGGCCCGCGCCCTTGCCGGCCGTGGACGATGATTTTTTGCGCGTTCTCGATTCAGCGGCGACGGAACCCAAGCTGGACACACCCGGCAATGTGCCGCCTTCTACACGCCAGCCCGCTGGCGGTCCCGCTCCCAGCGTCTTGGCCCGTCCGCCCAGCGATTTGTCTGCCGTGTTCAGCACCAGCACGGCGACACCGGCCCCAGTGGTGGAGGCATCCAAGGTGTTCGCACCCGTGGTCAAACCGCCGCCAGCGCCAGCGCCAGACGCAGCGCTGCTTTCGCGTGCGGAATTGCAGACGGCACTGGAGCCACTCAACCCGCCCATGCCTTCCACATTGGCCATTGCGGAACCACCCCAGGTCGAGACGCCTGGAGCCCATTGGATTGCCTGTCCGGTCTGCAGCGAGCGCCAGCCCATGCGTGTGCTTTGCCGTGCTTGTGGCGCGGACCTCAAGCGGGCGCTGGCAGCTCAGCAAGAGGAGCGGACGCAAACCAGAGTGGGCGCTGGCGTTCGTGGCGTGTCGGGTACCAAAACGCCGTCCGCAGAGGTCGCTTTAGACGACAACAACCCTCGAATTCTGGGTTTTCGTATCCCCGACGAATGGGTGGATCGCCTCACCTGGCCCAATGTGCTGATGGCCTTGTTTGGACTCTTGCTGCTTCTTGCTGCGATCGGTTTTTTTTGGCGTCTGCTGGGTTTGGACCCTCTCTTCAGCCCATCGCCGAAACCGGCGCCGAGTGTGGTGGCGCCCGCTGCCACCGACCCGGTACCGGTCGCGAGCGCGACGCCGGCCGATCAGGCTGCACCTGGCGTCGGACCTGCACCCCCTGAAACCGAAGTGGCATCACGCTTGACGTCCCCCGCGGCTGTTGCTGAGTTCCGCCAGCGGTATTGGCCACAACCCACGAGCAAAGTTTTTGTGTACTCCAGCGACAGCGTCATGGCCTGGCGGGCAGGCTCAGCATCCGTGACCCGAGCCATCGCGCAAGCCATGAGCGAGTGTGAAAGCCGACGCCCCGTTGCCGCGCCACCGTGCAAGTTGGTGAATGTGAACAACTACTGGCAGGACTGATGCTGCCCTGCCTTCGGTTCACACGCCTTTGGTAACGGAGCGTTTCACCACCGGTTTCAGGGGTTGACCACGGGTCGCATTGGCGCGACCATTTCAACCATCTTGTTTGGCCGGATGCCGCACCATGAACAACCCCAACACTCCACCGCCCCGGCCTTCTTCTCAAGACGAGTTGGAGCTCGAAACCAAACTCCGCGCCATGCAGGATTTGCAGCGTGAAATGGCCACGTTGCATGCACGCCTGGAGTATGTGCGCATGATGCTCAAATTGGGTGTGAATCCGGGCTGAGTCCCTGCATCGCCCGCGCCGCCGCAACGCCCGAATTTGGGGCATGCCGACTTGTTTGCTGTTTATGCAATCTTGGCAGGCCAAGACCCTACCGTTGGGCGGGGATAAGACCTAAACTTCAAAGGCTTGACCGCACGCGTCTGGCGTGCCCTTCGGAGACTGTCCCTGTGACCTACCAACGCATCCTCGTGCCCATTGATTTTTCCGACGATTCTTTGACCGCGTTTCAAGTCGCGCTGGATCATTTTGCTGGCCAAGACAAGACACTGGTGCTGCTGCACGTGGTGGATCCCGCAGACAGCCAGCTGCAACAACCGGCTGAAATTCGCGCCGGATTGGTTGAGGAGCGCCGTCGCAGGATGAACACTTTGGGCAACAGCCGCAAAGATGGATGGAAAGAAGTGGTCACCCTCACCGAGTCCGGTAAACCCGCCGATGTCATCATCGCGACCTCCAAGAATGAGTCTGCCGACTTGATCATCATGGGGTCCCATGGCAGCAGTGGTCTTGGCAAGGTGCTGTTTGGCAGCACCACCTACGACGTTGCACGTAAGGTGAAATGCTCGGTCATGATCAGCAAGCGGCCAGCAGCCTGACGGGTTCAAGTATCCGAAACCGCACGACGGCTCGCCACTGCGAGCCGTTTGTATTTGGGAACTGCTTCAACTGAGCAGTTGTTTGCGGGCGCGGTGAAGACGAACAAACAAGTTCTGTTCTGTGATGGCGAGCTGTTCGCACACTTCGTCGGACGACAGGTCCATCAACACTCGTTTTTCCATCACCTCACGCAAGCCGTTAGGCAATGCCGTGATGCGGTCCAAAGTCAAAGCGAGCAGTTGGCGGTGTTCGGCCAGCTCGTCGGGGCGTGCATGCGGGCATTCAATTGCGGCAACGGCTTGGCTGGATGAATCTTCTTCGTCGTCCCGTGCATCCAGGCTGTCCCAGCTGGCGCGTTGGCGGATCAAATCCACAATTTTGTTTTTCAATACCGCGGTGAGCCAAGAACGCAGGGCAGAGCGGCCCGCGAACAAGGCGCGGCCGCACAGCACAGCCTCAAATACATCGTGCACCACGTCTTCAGCCAGCATCGGGTCGTGCAGCTTACGCTGGGCAAAACGCACCAGGTAGTCACGGTGCGACACCATGTCGCGCCACGACACCTCCACGGCTGCAGCAGGATCGGTACCTGCCAGATCGCCCACCACAGCGGGGTGGAAGTTGGAGGTGGTGGACTGCGGGGTGGCAACGATCATCATGGTGTTTTCCTTTGCGGCGTGCAGGGTGTGAATCGATGACGTGACTGTGGTCGCCCCACCTCGCGCAGAGATCGCCAAACCTCACAGGAAGATCACATTTGCCCCCTTTCTTCATCACAGAACCCCGCTTCGCGGCGTAAGAATCTGGGCCTTGACGCGACAATCTGTCCATGCCTGCCACTTTGCTCATCGCCGAAGACCAAGCCGACATCCGCGACTTGCTGGTGCTCAACCTCAGCCAGGCGGGGTATGAGGTCACGGCCTTCGCAGATGGCGCAGCCGCCTTGGCGGCTCAGACCCAGACCCCGCGCGACTTGCTGCTGCTTGATCTGATGCTGCCTGGTATGGACGGCTTGGAGGTTTGCAAGGCGCTGCGCGCTCGGGGTAGCAGCACACCCATCCTGATGCTCACCGCCAAGTCCACCGAACTCGACCGCGTTCTCGGACTGGAGCTGGGAGCCGATGACTACCTGACCAAACCGTTTTCTCTGCCCGAACTCCTGGCCCGTGTGAAAGCTCTGCTGCGACGAGCAGAGCTGCTGCGCCTCGCACACCAGCATGCGCACCAACAGGCCGAGAAGGAAATCCAGGCCCAGCAACAAATGGCGGCGGCGTCACTGGTCAACGGCGAACTGCAAATTTCCCCCATCAAAAGGCAGGTTCACCTGAAGGGCCAACTGCTGGACTTCACTGCGCTGGAGTTCGATCTGCTCTTGCACTTTGCCAAACACCCTGGCCATGTCTTTTCGCGCGGCCAGTTGCTGGACGCCGTGTGGGGGTACAGCCACGAAGGTTACGAGCACACGGTGACCAGCCACATCAACCGCCTGCGAGCCAAGATTGAAGACGACCCCATGCGGCCTGAATTCATTCTGACGGTGCGTGGTGCGGGCTACAAAATGCGCGAGCCACCCCCATGAGGTCAACGTGAACGTTCGCGCCAAACTGGCGTTGGCGGTGTGCGCCACCGGCTTGCTCACCGCCTTCGGCGTGGTGCTCACGGTGGTGCTGGCGTTTTCGCGTTTCGAGCACGAATCAGCCTATGACCGCGCGAATGTGTTTTTGAGCCGCGTACTGCAAAACTACGACAACATCCTGGAGCTGCAGTCCCGCCGCCCCGAGGAATTCGATGCTTGGTTGCGCAACCTGGTGCTGTTTGAAGCCGACACCCAGCTGTATCTGTTGGCAGCCGATGGCACGGTGCTGGCCAGCACCGGCAGTGCCACCCTTGCGCCTGGATTCAAGGTGTCCCTGGGCCCGGTGAAAGAGGCCGCCGCCAGCGCTGAGGGCGGCATCCGCAAGCCTTATGTGATGGGCGACGACCCTGAGCACATGTCAACCGATGCGGTCATCGCCGCCCGGGCCCTGCGACGCACGGTGATTCACCAGACTGAACCGGTGGCCGGTTACCTTTATCTGGTTTGCCACAAGCCACCGCTGCCACCCGGCCGCTGGCAGATTTTTCGCTCCAGTTTCGCAGGGCCTGCGCTTATCACGGTGTCGGTGGTGGTCTTGTTGACCACCTTGTTCGCCTGGTGGGCCACGGCCACCGTCGTGCGGCCACTGCGCCGACTGAGTGCCGATGTGGCCCAGGTGGCACGTGAAGGTTTGGGCATGGAGGCCAGCAGCGAACCCATGCCCAAGCTGGGTGAAGCCGTTGTCAGCGCGCGGGCTGGCAGCCCGGATGAATTTGGCCAACTCAGCCAGGGTTTCAGCAGCATGCTCTGCACCTTGCGTATGCAATGGCAAGCCCTGCGCCGTCTGGATCACTTTCGCCGCGAAGGGGTGAGCAACCTCTCGCACGACCTGCGTTCTCCGCTGACCGCCACAGTGGCTTGCCTTGAAACATTGGAGCAACGCTGGGCCCAGCGCAGCGACCGCGAGGAGGACAAAAACCTCGTCGCAGTCGCCCTGCGCAACACCCGTAACGCTGCGCAAATGGTGCGATCGCTGGGCGATTTGGCGCAACTCGACGAGCCTGAGTTCAAGCTCAGCACCGAGGTGCTGGATGTGGGTGAATTACTCGGCGACATCCGCATGCGTTTTGCCCAGCGTGCAGCGCAGCAGCAGGTCCAGCTTGTCTTCGATGACACCTGCGATTCCGCGCCCGATGCACCGCCACCTTTCGCGGCGCTGGACATTGAACTCTTCGAGCGTGCAGTGGCCAATGTGGTCGACAACGCATTGAAGTTCACCCCTGCCGGTGGCCGGGTGGTGCTGTCCGCCAGGGCGCTGGCGACGGGCCCACAAGATGCCCTGAGTGAGGATTCAGCTGATTGGCAGTGGGTGCGGGTGTCGGTGAGTGACACCGGCCATGGCATCACTGCGGTGGACCTTCCACACTTGTTCGACCGCTTCTACCAAAGCCGCCAAAGCGTGGCGCCGGCCAGCAGCTCGGAGGGCAAAGGCCTGGGCCTGGCCATTGTCAAACGCATCGTGGAATTGCACCTAGGCCACGTGGAGGTGAGCAGCACCGTGGGCCAGGGCACCCGGGTGGATTTGTTTGTGCCGTTTGTATCGGTGGTTTCGACAGCATGAACAGGGACCGTGACCTCGGGTTCCCCCCAATGCACACCAGAACAGGGCGTTCTACAGTGCCAGCACTCGCCGCCCCGCACTCTCAAGGTGCACGGGGTGCCCATGCGGGGGCTGTAGGAGACACACAGCGCACAGCGGCCGCAGGCTGACATGTGACGCGACAGGGCCCTATCGGGGCCCATGTCAAAATGAGGCAGGGCGCTGGCGCTGATTTCAAAAGCGCCAGCGCCCTTTTTCTTCGCTTGGCATCCCCGCCACCTGCCCCATGTTCGAGCTTCCTGTCCTGGCCCTGGCTTCACTCTTCGCTGGTTTTGTCGATGCCATTGTGGGTGGCGGCGGTTTGGTGTTGGTACCGGCGTTGTTCAGCGTTTTTCCGACCGCCGCGCCAGCGACTTTGTTTGGCACCAACAAAGGAGCCGCGGTTTGGGGCACCGCCTGGGCCACGGTGCAGTATTCCCGCCGTGTGCAAATGGCATGGAGTGCATTGCTTCCCGCCGCCGTGGCGGCATTGATCGGCAGTTTTTTCGGCGCTTGGGCCGTGACCTTGGTCGATGCGAGTCAGCTGCGCCGCCTTTTGCCTTTCATCTTGCTCGCGGTTTTGCTTTACACCTTGGCCAAAAAAGAGATGGGGCGCCACCATGCCCCGAGCCTGGCGGGCCGCACCCAGGCCTTGGTGGCGAGCGGCATCGGTTTGGTCCTGGGCTTTTACGACGGCTTTTTTGGCCCCGGCACGGGCAGTTTTTTTGTCTTCTTGTTTGTGCGATTGCTGGGCTTTGATTTTCTGAACGCCTCGGCCAGTGCCAAGTTGCTCAACACCGCCACCAACGTGGCGGCCCTGGCTCTTTTTGCTTGGAAGGGCCATGTGTGGTGGCACCTGGCCTTGGTCATGGCGCTGTCCAATGTGGTGGGCAGTGTGCTGGGCACGCGGCTGGCGCTCAAACACGGCGCGGGGTTTGTCCGCGCCGTGTTCATCGTGGTGGTGAGCCTTTTAATTTTGAAAACCGGTTACGACGGCTTCCTGCGCTGATTGCATGCCTCCAGAACACTTTTGCGCCATTGATTTCGGCACCTCCAATTCGGCCATTGCCTTGCCCCGCCCCCAGGGCGTGCAATTGGTGGAGCTGGAGGATGGCCACAGCACCATGCCCACCGCCTTGTTCTATGCGGTAGAGAACCTGGCTCCCCATGAAGCGCCGCAGCAGCATATGGGCCGTGCGGCCGTTGCGGCCTATGTGGAAGGTATTGAAGGCCGTTTGATGCGGTCGATGAAAAGCATTCTTGGTTCGAGCTTGGCCAACCAAAGTACCGACCTGGGCGCAGGTCGTTCTGTGGGCTACCTGGACGTGATCGGCCACTACCTGGCACATCTGAAAACCCGGGCTGAGCGAGAGGCTCAACAGGTGCTGACTCACGTGGTTTTAGGCCGCCCTGTTTTTTTCGTGGATGACGATGCCGCACGTGATGCGGCTGCGCAAGCCAGCCTGGCCCAGGCGGCTCGACAAGTAGGTTTTTCGGAGGTCTTTTTCCAATACGAACCCATCGCCGCGGCACTCGACTACGAAACCACCATCACCCAGGAAGAAGTGGTGCTGGTGGCGGACATCGGCGGTGGCACATCGGACTTTTCGCTGGTGCGTGTGGGGCCGGTGCAGCGCCAAAAAATAGACCGGCGGCAAGACATCCTGGCCAATCACGGTGTGCATGTCGCCGGTACCGACTTCGACCGTCAAATTGAGCTGGCCAGCCTCTTGCCGCACTGTGGATTCGGTGCGCGCGGCCCGACTGGCCGCGAAGTGCCGAGCCGGGTGTATTTCGACTTGGCGACTTGGCATTTGATCAACACGGTTTACATCCCCAGCCGCGTCGCCGAGTTGCGCCGCATGCAAAGTTTTTACCAGGACAAGTTGTTGCACCAGCGTTTGATGAAGGTGCTGAACGAACACCTTGGTCATGCCCTGGTGGCCCTGGCGGAAGCGGCCAAGATTGAGGTGGCAGAACAGGGGCAGGCCCACATCGATTTGCGGTTGCTTGACGCCGCATTGCGTTTGACTTTGGACGAACCCACAGCGCTGAGAGCCATCGACAACGACCTCTTGCAAATTGCCACCGCCGCCGACGAAACTTTGAACCAGGCTGGCTTGAACCGGGATCAAGTCAAAACCCTGTATTTCACTGGGGGCTCGACCGGTTTGTTGCCTTTGACCGATGCCATTGCCGCGCGTTTTCCGACTGCAAGGCTGGTGCGTGGCGACCGGCTCGCCAGCGTTGCCCAGGGTTTGGGCGTACATGCCAGGCGTTTGAGGGGTGGTGAGTGACCCCTGAGCCTTGAAGCCGCCGTTGATCCCTCCCCACTGGGAGCACCGTATCACTGTGAAGTCGGGTCGGTCAAAAGCGGTTTCTAGGTTCCGTGGAGCGGCAGGCTCTACCATTGGCACTTCCGTCAGATCACCGCAGCCACTGCACAAGCCACCATGTCCATCGACCCTCAACTGCGTTCGCTCAACATAGACATCCCGGCCCAGCCTGAGGCCTTGGTGCAGCTGTCGGCACTGCTCGCGGAAGAGGACGTCAACTTGCAGGCCGTCAGCCACTTGATAGAAACCGACATGGCGCTGGCGGCTGCCGTGCTCAAGGCTGTGAATTCGTCCATGTACGGGGTATCGGGTCGGGTACAAAGCGTGCACCAGGCCATCACTTACCTGGGTACCCGTGAAGTGGCAGCTGTCACGTTTGCCATGGGGCTCAAAGCCATGTTCCCTGCCGCACCCGAGCTAGAGCCCGTTTGGGAACGCGCGGCGGTTCGCGGTTTGCTGATGGGGCGGATTGGTCAAGCGGTGGCGGTCAATCCCTGGGCATCGCATTCTGCGGGTTTGTTTGAAGAGTGCGGCAAAGCGGTGCTCTTCAAACACGACCCCACCGGCTACCGCCAGTTGCTGGCATTGGCCGAGGACGACACCGAGCTCTTAGAGCTGGAACACCAAACCTATGGCGTCAGCCATGATTCGCTCGGTGCCGCACTGTGCGAAACCTGGGGCCTGGCGCCTTCTGCCGTGCACAGCGTGCGTTACCACGTCATGGTCAATGCCACGCGGCAGCTGCCTACGCACGAAGACAAACGCAGCATCTGCGCCATCTCGGCCTTGGCCCATGCGTTGATGACCGATCCTGATTCCTTGGATGAAGTGGCCGAGGCGGTCGCGCCGCAAGCGGGATTGGATGCCACCTTGGTGCTGCGCGGTGCACGCAAAGTACAGGCCCAAATTGAAGCTGCGGTGGCACGCGGCGAGTCGGCTCAAGGTGGTCGGTGACATGGCGATCAACAACATGACATCGACACGACGCGGCGCCCTTTTGACCACCCTCGGTGCAGTGCTGGCTCCTTGGAGTTCACGTCTGGCGCAGGCGCAAACCGCATCGGCCACGGCCAGTTGGAACAAAGCCGCCTTCGAAGCGAAAACCGTGGATGCTGCTCTCAAAGCCCTGGGCTTGCCCCGTGCAGTAGAAAGCAAAGAGTTGCAGGTGATGGCTGATGAATTGTCTGAGAACGGCGCCAAAGTGCCGGTCAGCCTGTCGTGGACGGCCGCTGGTGTGCGGCGTTTGATTTTGCTGGTGGACAAAAACCCCGCACCGCTGTCGGCTGTATTCGAGTTGTCAGATGCTTTGGAGCCCCGTTTGGCTTGGCCGGTGAAGATCGCCCAAAGTGGCGATGTGCTGGCCGTTGCGGTGTTGGCTGATGGCCGGGTGATTTCCGCCCGACGCGAGGTGCGTGTGACCTTGGGTGGGTGTGCCGTGGACGACGGCAGTGCCGCTGCCAGGCCCAGCCCAGCGCCCGAAGCCACACGCATACGCGCGCAAATCAGCGGTGGTGGTGCCGTGGTTCGCATGCTGCTCAACCACGAGATGGAGTCGGGTCAACGCAAAGATGCGAGCGGCAAAAACCTGGCAGCTTGGCACATCACCGAATTGCAAGCCAGCCACAACGGCCGTCCGGTGTGGGCCGCGCAATGGGGTGGTTCGGTGTCACGCAACCCCCTGCTGCAGTTCACACTCAAATCCGCCAAAGCGGGCGACAAAATCGGCCTGAGCTGGGTTGACAGCCGCGGTGCCAAACGCAGCGACGAGGCGGGTATCGCCTCCTAAGGACCCTCTGCATCAATCGGTTGCCGATGGCGCGCCTCGGATTGGAGTGAGATGCAAGGCGCAACACCACAGCCATAGCCCCGCTATGGCGAGGATTTGCAACGCCGCAGATCGCTTCAATCCGGGGATGCGATGTCGGTACGCGATTGATGCAGAGGGTCCCTAATCATCGCCGTTGAACGAATACAAAAGCGTCGGTCTGCGGCGGGCTACAGAACCTGGTCACGCGGCAGTACGAAACCGCGCCAACATGCCCACGAGGTTCTGCGCTTCGGTTTTGAGTGTTTCGGTGGCGGCTGTGGCTTGCTCGACCAAAGCCGCGTTTTGTTGTGTGGAGCGGTCCATGTCAGCCACGGCGTCGTTGACTTGCGAAATGCCACCCGCTTGTTCACTGCTCGCCTGGGAGATTTCACCGACCGTGTGCGACACCTTTTCAATCGCGTTGACGATGCGGGTCATGGTGTCACCGGCAACCTGCACTTTCTTGGCACCCACGCCAATTTGATCGACAGACGATTGAATCAAGGTACGAATTTCCTTGGCTGCGTCGGCACTGCGCTGGGCCAAGGTGCGGACCTCGCTGGCAACAACGCTGAAGCCACGGCCTTGCTCTCCCGCACGTGCCGCTTCGACGGCGGCGTTCAGCGCCAGGATATTGGTTTGAAAGGCAATGCTGTCAATCACTCCGATGATCTCGCCAATCTTTTTGGCCTGGGCGTTGATGGCTTCCATGGTGGTGATGACGTCGCCCACGACATTGCCGCCTTCGCGTGCGACCGCCGAGGCGTCGCGCGCCAGCACATCGGCTTGCCGCGCGTTGTCGGCACTGTTGCGGATCGTGGCGGAGAGTTGTTCGATTGATGCCGCAGTTTGCTCCAGAGATGCAGCATTGCTCTCAGTTCGGGCCGACAGGTCCACCGTGCCTGTGGCAATTTCAGAGGAAGACTGGTTGACGGTTTGGGCTGAACGACGGATGTCTTCGAAGATGGCGGATAGCCCCATGGACACCTGCCCCAGCGCCGACAGCACTTGTCCCGTGGCATCGGTTGAGCAGTTGGTTGGCTGTTGGCTCAAGTCGCCACCGGCCAAGGCATGGGCGAGCCGAGACGCTTCGGTCAGGGGGCGCACGATGACCCTCGCCATGAACCAAGCGATGGCTATCGTGGCAAGCAGTGCAGCAACAGAGCCGGTCAATATCAGAATCCGGTTGTTCGTGGCCTGGCCCCGCCCTGCAGACACTGCTGCGGAGGACGCTTGTGTTTGTTCGTCGACCAATGCTTGCAATGCAGCTTTGAGTTTGGCGTAGTCATCGTCCATGGTGGTCATGTACGAGGCCGCATTGCCTAGCATGCCCGTTTTAATGTCTAGCGCATATCTCGCGTTGTTGCCGTATTTGATGAATTCAGCCAGTGCAGTTTCAAGATGTCCCCGCTCGCTCGCAATCAGTGAAGCATCTTCGAGTTGTCTTTCCAGCGTCTTTTTGTAGTCACCGATTTGACCGAGAATCTTTTTGTCCAAGGCTTCTATTTTTGCCGCCTTGTAGCCCGCACCTTCCCAGGCCAAACTTTGATTGACCGATGCATGGATGGCGGTGACTTGTTCAGACAAGCTGGTTGCCGCCACGATGCGTGGCACGCGCTCCTCACCCAGGTTGATCAGAGCGCCACTCAGCCGTTCATTGGCAACAAAGCCAATTCCGCCCACCATGGCCAAACAGGCAATGGCCAAACCCGGTGCCAGTGCCACTTTCACCGTCACCGACGCGTTGCGTATCCAGTTCAACATGTTTGTCTCCAAACCCTGGTGGCTCATCCAGGGCGCCGCTTTTCAGACCGTCTTAAACGCGGCCAACTTCTCGCCAGCGTGCCTCTTGAACCCAACGCAGGCGTTACCGCCACACGAAAGGTCACAGCCCGTTATCGGGTTGTTTGGGGCGAATCTTGAGCTTGATGTGCTTGCCAGGAAGCGATGAAAAGAACCACAAAGCGGGGTCAAATGAGTGACGAAGGGGTGTCTTCAGGTGGTTTTAAGGTGACCAATGGTGCCCATCAAACGCTGTGCCTGCTGTTTCAACGAGGCCGCCACGGAGGCCGCGTTTTCCACGAGGGCGGCGTTTTGTTGGGTGTTTTTATCCATTTCCGAGACAGCCGAGTGGATCTGGCTGACCCCGCTGGCCTGTTCCGCCATGGCCCGTGAAATTTCCTGGACGGTCGTGCTCACCTCTCGGATGCTGCTCACGATGCGTGCCATCGTCTGACCAGCTGTCTGCACCCGCTGCCCGGCGGTTTGAACTTCCGCCACCGAGCCCGTGATGAGTTCGCGGATTTCCTTCGCGGCCTCGGCGCTGTTTTGTGCCAAACCGCGCACCTCTTGGGCCACAACGGCAAAACCGCGCCCGTGTTCACCTGCGCGTGCAGCCTCCACGGCGGCGTTCAGGGCCAATATGTTGGTTTGAAAGGCAATGCTGTCGATCACGCCAATGATTTCGGAGATTTTTTGGGCCTGCGCATCGATCTTTTGCATGGTGTCCGCCATGTCGGCCGTGGCTTGCCCGCCTTGGTCGGCGACTTGACTGGCTGTTTGGGCGAGCAAGCTCGCCTGTGCCGCATGGTCGGCGCTTTGACGGATGGTGGCAGTGAGCTCTTCTAACGACGCCGCTGTTTCCTCTAACGCCGAGGCGGTGCTTTCCGTGCGGCGTGACAGGTCCATGCTAGCGGCAGACAGGGTGGAGCTGGAGTCATCCACCTCCTGGGCGGCAGACCGGATGTTGGTCACGATCTGACTGAGTTGTTCAGACACATCACCCATGGCTCGAAGCACCTGGCCGGTGGCGTCTTTCGACGGGGCCACCGGGCGCACGGTGAAGTCACCGCTGCCCATGGCGTTGGCCAGACGCACGGCCTGTTTCAGAGGTGCCAAGATCAACCTTGAGCCCAACCAAGCCAGACCCAGGGCCAAGGTGGCGGCGATTGCCACACTGCTTGCAATCAGTCGGGTGTTGCTGCGCGCCAAAGCTTGCCCTTGTTCGACCAATTCAGTGGACAGTGCACTTTCCAACTCACGTAACTTCACCAGTGTCTGGCTGAGTTTGGCGTAGTGGCCGTCGATCACGGTCATGAAGGAGGCCGCATTGCCCAGCATGCCGGTTTTGATGTCCAGTGCATCGATGGATGTTTTTCGGTACTGATCAAACTCCTGCTGCATCTGCGCCAACAGCGTTGTTTGTTCCGGCGTGAGCTCAGAGTCCTCGCTGCTGGTCCGCAAATCTTCTGCGTAACGGCCCAGGTCTTTGTGAATGCGCTGGTCCAGCGTTTTGATTTTGGCTTCTTTGAAACCCGCCCCTTCCCACGCCAAGCTTTGATTGACTGCCGCGTTGAGTTCTGCCAAACGCTGACCGAGACTTTCCACCTGGGCTAACTTAGGCATGCGGGTTTGAGTGAGTTGGTTCAATGCTCCATTGAGCTGGGTGTTCGCTGCCCAACCAATCACACCCACCAATACCAAAAATACCACGCCCAGCACCGGGGGAAAAGCCACTTTCACGTTCACTGAGGTGTCTTTTAACCATGCACTCACCACGTCTGATGCCTCCTGTTTCGTCGCCCCGAATGTGTCTCCGGCTGGCCAACTTTTTCAACGCATAAAAAGCGGGGCGACACGTGTCGCCCCGCCTGTTGCTCGGTTGTGGCTGTGTCAGCGGTAAACGCCCACGCCTACAAAGCCTTCGTAGTTCACCATTTTTTTGCTGTAGGAAATCTTGCTTTCAATCTTTTTGGTTTGTGGATGGGGCCATTCGTATTCCACCCAACCACCACCTTTGGCAGCGGTGTCCCGCAGTTCCTTGATCAAAAGCTTGCCTTCAGGGTCTTTCAATTCGATCAGGTTTTTACCGATCAATTTGTCGTTGGCACCGTGGGCCACGTTCACACCCTCCATGTTGTAGGCAAAAACGTAAAGGTCTTTCTTTTGCCAGTTCTTGTTGCTTTTGTCAGTGAAATCCTTGAAGGCCTGTTCCGGCCCCACTTTCTTCACGTGCTCAATCGCGGCTTCGACCATGGCCTTGGCCTCGTCGCGCGTGCCGTTTTCTTGTGCCTGTGCACTGCTTGCCCAAAAACCCACCGAAACCATGGTGGCCAAAATGATGCGGAACAGAGATTTCATGATGAAAGTACCTTTCATTCAAAAAGAGTGGGCAGCGCCTGTTGCTGCCGAAAAGTATGAGAAAAACAAACGATAGCCATGCCAAACTTTCATGACAAGGGCTGATACCCTTGGACAAGTTATCGACACAAAAAGCGCTTCGCTTAAATTGACGCCCATGACTGGCCTGTGCGTCGCGCCCTGGTGCTCGCTGACGCCCGGTAATCGCTGATTGTTTTACTTGGCCGAGTCTCGATCGCACCGTGGCGATGCGCTGCGGTTTGCGGACTTTGCTTAGGTGAAGGCCCTAGCGCTTTGATGCGACAGTTTTGGGGTCCAGGGCGTCGCGCAGGGCGTCGGTCAAAAATGAAAACGCGGTCACAAACGCCGCCATGAAAACCGTGGCAACCGCGAGTTGCCACCAGTGGCCGAGCAAGAGTTCGCTTTGTGCTTCGGCCAGCATGGAACCCCAGCTGACCTGGTCGACGGCCACGCCCAGTCCCAGGTAGCTCAGTATGACTTCTGCTTTGATGCATGCCACCACCAACACCGACAACTGAACCAAGGCCACATGGTTCACGTTGGGCAGGATGTGAACGAACATGCACCGCATTTTGGAGGCGCCCAAGGCCTGCGCGGCGCGCACATAGTCCAGGTTGGCGTGTTTGATAAATTCCGCACGTACCAGTCGGTACACCCCCGTCCAGCTGGTGAAGCCGAGGATCAAGGTGAGGGTGACCACCCCGCGCGGGAAGATGGAATCGCTGCGGTTGAACACGGCAGCAAACATAAACACCAGCAAGATGCCCGGAATGGCTGTGAACACGTTGTAAAGCCATTCCGTCACATCACCCACTTTGTCACCCATGAAACCACCCAGCGCGCCGAGGAGGGTGCCCAGGCCAGTGGCCAGCAATGCCGCCATCAAGCCGACGGTGATGGAGACCTCCGCCCCTTTGACTGCTTTGCTGAACACGTCACGACCTAACCGGTCCGCTCCAAAGGTCAGGTGCTGGGCGCGTTGCAACTCTTGTTTGGGATAGGTCGCCGCTTTGGCCGACCACTCGTTGTAATAGGGGGCCAGTGGATCGATGGGGGACAGGTCGATGCGTTCGGACAAAGTCACCGAGTTTGGAGCTGACGTCACGCCAACCGGAGCGCTCTCAGCGAACCAACTCGGTGGGGCACTCGGTTCGGCCACTTCTTGGTTCCAGCCTTGTGCCAACCAGCCGCTGCTTGATGCGGCGACCATGGCCACAAACACCAGAACCCCGAGCAAGGCCAGCGAGCCCACAGGGTCGGCGCGAAGCCGCTGTAAGGCCGTGTTGTGCGCGGTTCGCCTCATTTCAGCACCACGCGGGGGTCGGCCCAGGTGTAGAGCACGTCCACCAGTGCGTTGGCGGCCAGGGTGAGCAGGGCCACATAGACGGTGATGGCCTGAATCACGGGGTAGTCGCTGCGGCTCACCGCCAGCAACACCTCGCGGCCTAAACCTGGAATAGAGAAAAACACTTCGATCAAAAAGGAACCCACGAGCAAACTCGGCAGTGCCACGGCAATGTTGGTGAGGATGGGCAACCAGGCGTTGCGAAGCACGTGGTGCAGCATCACCTGCGGCTCACTCAAACCTTTGGCACGTGCGGTGCGTACATAGTCCTGCTGCATTTCTTCCAGAAAAAAACTGCGGTAGAGCCGGATTTGAGGTGCCAGGCCCACCAAGACGGTCAGCAGCACCGGCAGCGCGGTGTAGTGCGTCAGGTTGGTCCACACATTGCTGGTCCAGCCTTGCACGGGGAACCAACCCCAGCGGTATCCCAGCACATATTGACCTACGATGACATAAACCAAGAAAGATATCGACAGGGCGATCGTGCACAGCCCCATGATGGCCCGGTCGGTGAGTGAACCCCGCACGCGTGCCACCCACAAGGCCAGGGGCAGGGCCAAAAAGACGTCAAGCAACAAGATCGGAACCATGATGGTCAGCGTGGCTGGCAACCTGCTGAGAAAAAGTTCGTCCACCGGCTCTTGGGTGGCCCAGCTGTGGCCCCAGTCCAGGGTG
>Ga0315906_10002779_pt1 | contig 23910 bp, 50 predicted proteins | sample LakEriMetagenome_4_FD_203526 | JGI IMG/M metagenome (GOLD analysis project Ga0315906, IMG submission 203526) | Freshwater fungal communities from buoy surface, Lake Erie, Ohio, United States - Buoy 2 MA122 | ecosystem: Environmental > Aquatic > Freshwater > Lake > Lake biofilm | place: USA...
CTAAACCAAAACTTCTATCACCATCTTCGGTGTAGATGTCTTCTTCATCAATTAGTGAATGTAGGTTTTTGATCTCAGGGAAATCAAAATATAACATTACACATCCGTAGTCGTAAGTTTGTTTTTCGTTCATAATATTAACTTAAATAATTTGACATATTTTTGGCTGCTTCAAACGCATCTTCCATTGTTTCAATGATTCTTGAACCTCTTAATTTATAAGGTATCACATATGATATTCCGTCAGCATCCATCCATCTTTTTCCAAGTTCATCTTCTGACTCATAAAGTTCTTTAAATCTGGTTTCATATTCATTCCATTCATCTTTAGGATAATCTTCTTTGGTTGGTTTGTATTTTTCATCAAACAACCTATCACCAATTTTAAATAGATTTCCTCCTCTATGCGTATACCCATACATTCCTTCAATAACAGGTTTATCGGTTCCATATGTTTCTTCGGTAATAACTGCGGCAACTCCATGTGGGTATTTTTCATCTACCATCATTTTGTTTTTCACGTACCATCTTGCTTCGTCCATACTACCAATGTATGTCCCATCAAGTGATAAGAATGAATTTTCTAATGTGTATTCGTTGTTTGGTCCAAATGTGTGTGTCCCAATTTTTCCTCCGGTTAATCTTTCAATTTCTTGGATCTCTTCTTTTGTTATTTCTAAACCTATGTCTTTCATTATCCTGCTGATTCATAATTTATTTCATCTTCAACCTCATCAATCATAGGTTGATTTTCCAATTCTTCAATTACAATATTGATTGCTTCCGGATAACGATGGTTCATTCCTGGTGGAAAGTAAATACTGGCAAGGCTCAATACTTCATTATTTACATAATGTCTGAACTTTCCTTTTTGTTTATTAACTTCCCAGTCCATTGACACATCATTCCAATCTTCCAATACAAGTCGGTTTCCACCTTTTTCCTTGTAATGTAATCTAATCAAATTATTATGACTAAATTTTTCTATGAATTCTCCTAATTTCATTTTTAATAATTTTTAATCTTTTATAAATTCAAATAATTTTTCATCCGATATTAGACGTGGATTTCTGTCTAAACCTCTTGATACAACTTTACCGATATGGTAACTAGTTCCAGTTGAATAATTATGTAATTCTACGACACCCATACCTTTACCAATATATCTTCCAAGCATAATTGGGTAGTTTTCGCATTTAATGTCCACCAAATCTCCGTGTTTTATTTTTACCGGCGGTTGTTTCCATTCGCCACTTTCCCAATAGTCATTGTCAATTAATGTTTGTTTTCCTAATTTCATAAATCAGTTATTATTCTTTTACCCATTTTATCTAATATTGTCTCAATTTTTTTGACAACCTCTATCGCATCTTTTTGTTTATCCCAATATTTTGGGTCCAATTTTTCATACCTACTTTCAAAGTATTTTTTAAGGGCGATGAGTTCTGTTGGTGGTAAGTTTTTTATGTCCATAACTTTAATTACTTTTTACAATTTTATCTGTTTTTGTTAAAACTATTTTACACCATTATCAAACCAATACCAACCAAAAAATATTCTCATCATTTGTCTGTGAAACCAATTTGGTTTATGGGTCATATTAAATTGAGTATAGTTAGTTTCAAGTTTACCTAATCTATAACCTCCAGCATATGTGGGGGGTTTTATTGATTTAAATGTATAATCTTCTTCCATATTATTCGGCAATATAAATTTTTGTTGGTCTTTCATTCTCAACAACACTTCCGTTGTCTGCTGTATGCCAATCCCTTACTCTACCAGTGTATGGTTTATATTCAGATTTAACGGCATAATGTATTTGACATCCTGCAATTATAATTTCTTTACCATTTCCACCAACAACAGCATACCAATTGGCACTATTTCTGTTGGTCTTAACTCCAAGGACCGAATCCTCCACGATTTTAACATCACCCCAAACTGCTTGATACGAAAAACCGTCTGGCGCAGTAAACCACTTGTCTGTTGTTATTAAGTATTTTCCTTCCATTCTATTCTGATTTAAAGGTTTTTTGTTTTTGATACACTTCAATTATCTCTTCGTCAGTATATGTTTTATCTGGATACTGCCCTACACAATGCCACCCTTCTCTTACTTCAACTGCATTATCTCTAATCCATTCTAACAATGATTTTTGTTCTTGTTCTTCCATTTCTTTGGCTTGTTCTATAAGCATCACTTCTTTAGCATCAAACTCACTTGGTCTCATATCACTAAGTTCTGATTCTTTAATTAGTTTTCTTAATTCTATTACAAACCATTCTACTGTTGTTTTCATATTCTACTTTTTTTTAAATTTCTTATACAAACTTAAACAATCTATTTTGATTTGAAAAGACCTTCTGGTTAAATTGGGGGTAAACCCTTACTCTTTATATTTGTAATTTTCAAACTTTTTGTTTTTACTAATTACTCTCCACCTTATCGTAACCATTGGGATATTAAGTGTTTTGGATGCTTCACCAGCCGATCTGTATTCAACATCATCAATTATTATAGGTATATTTTGTTCTCCGTGATATTTTCCTTTCTTACCTTCACTTAATTTCTTTTTTGTTTCCTCGGAGTGTTGTTTACCAAAAAATGGATTTTTATCTTCACTTCTGGGTCTACATTTATAACAAGTATCATTTATTGGTTTAATTTTTACACCACATTCGCAATATTTATAACTAATACCACCTTTCCAATTAGGATTCTTATCCATAGGTAATGAAAACATTTCTTTTTTTTCTTCGTCTGTCATCAATTTGTATCTTTTTTTAATTGATTCTGTAATTCTACGAATAATATCTTTTTTATTTGGATTTTTTGTTATGTTGTCACCACCACTAGATTTAATTCCGATATTATATTCTGGTTTTAAATCTAAATAATGTTGTTCTCTTTCAAGTAAAATTTTTTCATCACACAGTTCAATAATTTCAAAAATAAAATTTTCTTCCCCGTATTTGTTCCAAGCGTTAAGCAATGGTGAATTATGATGTTTTCCATTGTTTAATTTATTTTTATGTGTTCTCCATCTTTTTTTAATGTCTTTTGACGAACCATAATAAATCTTTCCATTTACCAAATTTTTTATTCTATAAATACCAACCATAGGACTACCTTTTAATATAAATATCTACAAAAGATAAAAAGTTAAATGGTAGTCCTAAAAAAACCTAAATTGCCAACTCTAATTTTGAATTTATTTTAGTTATACTGTCAATTCCGGTAATCTCAAAATCATCAATTGTGTAGTCGTAGAAGTTTTTATTCTCTTTTAAAATTAACTTTGGTTGTGTGTCTAATGGTTCCTTGTTTAATAATTCTGAAACACCAACAAAATGTCTATCGTATATATGTAGGTTCTGAACCAAATGACAAAACTTACCAACTTTATAGTCACAATGTCCCGCAACCATCATTAAAAGTGCTGTATATTGAATTTTGTTAATATAACCAGCAACTAAATAATCGTTGCTGCGTTGGATTAGTGTCATATCAAGAGTTAATTCTCCGTTATTTTTTCTTACCGAGAATAGTATTTCGTATGCGCAAGGAAATAAACCTTTTGTTTCAAATAAATCTTGATACTGAAACATATTGATGATATGTCTTCTACCAAACGGATCATCAATTAAACCTACTAATAATCTATCAATTAGATTGTATCTTCCAATTGTTGCACCATATCTTTGTCCGATTGTATCGTCACCAATATTCCATTCTTCCCACCAGTTAATACCCATTTCACGAGCAACTCTCAATGATGAAGTTTGTTTTTGATATATCCATAAAATTTCTTTAATACCGGTTTTAATTGCGGTATTTCTTAATGTCGGAATTGGAAACTCTTCTTTTGATATGTCATACTCTTCAAAAACTCCTGTAATAAATTTTGAGTTTGCCGGTGTTCCATCCTCGTATTTTGGTCTTGGATTTTCATCCCAAGAACCTTCTTCCATAATTTTTTGGATGTTTTGAATATAATATTTGTCGGCTTTACTCATAAATCCCACTTTGTTTTAACTTCACCATTTGTTTGTTGTGGAACTTTTTCCAATTGGTCTTCGTTAAAAATATGTAATAATCCGTATTCATCCATTTCACCAATCACCCGGACTTCACCAGCAATTGTTTCAAATACACCCACAATTGTACAAGGAAATTTATAACCTTTTGGTTTGTGAGCCTTGTCTCCCACTTTAAATTTTGTTTCTTTATTCATCTTTTAATTTTTTAATCTTTGTTTTTGTTTAAAAATCTGTTTCCCAGAAATAATCATCAGAGTATTTATAACTGTTTTTAACTTTGTTACCATTTTCAAATAATACCGTAACAGTTCTTGCGGTTTTTGCAATTACCATACCTTTACCATTTCGGTTATTCTCCACAGAATCACCTACTTTTACTTCTTTAATTGTTTTCTTCCAACTCATATTACTCTGATTTAAGTTCTCCACCAATTAAATTATTCAGTAAATAATTACTCCCAGCAAGATTTGCAAGTATTTTAAGTTCTTTAAATTCAAGTGAATTTCTTGCTTTTAATACACCATCTTTAAAATATTCCAAATAAAAACCTAATGCTCCTTTGTCAGGTATAACCCTATAAGTCTCATTTGTTTCAGTATCGTGATAATTAGTTATCCCGTCATCATCCACATAGATGTGACAATACTTATTTGCATTCAATAATTTTTCTCTTGTTTTACTCATAAACTTCTATTTTTTCGTTTTTATAATTAACTGTGATTAGTTTGGTTGGAATGTTATTTTCATCTAACTCATCTTTTGTGTAGTATGATTGATAATCATTTCTGTTTATTTGAATACCACATCTCTCTTCCAAACTCAGCTCTCGTTCTTCAATCTTTAATCCCCACTTTTCAGAGAACTCAATATCAGTTTTACATTTGTTGATAAATTCTTGTTGATAAAGAACTCTTACTTCTTTTAGAAGTGATCCTTCTTCTTGTTTAACTAAACAATCTTCTTCATTATTAACAGACACTTTCCCCCAATAGTTTTTATAACATTCGTCCAATAATTCTTGTTGTTCTTTATTCATAATGTTCCAATTGATTTTCGTTAAAAATATGTAATAATCCATATTCATCCATTTCACCAATCACCCGTACTTCACCAACAATAGTTTCAAATACACCTACAATTGTACAAGGAAATTTATAACCTTTTGGTTTGTGAGCCTTGTCTCCCACTTTAAATTTTGTTTCTTTATTCATCTTTTATTTTATTTGTATATTGATGGTCTTGAATTAAGTCTTTGACTCAATAATGTTTCCTTGAAACACTTAACAAACTCTTCTTTTATGTCTTCAACAACAATATCGTTACCGTACACCATTACATCTTTCTTAACCCTATCTTTCCAGTGATAATTTGTTGGGTAGTTGTATAAAAGGAAGTTCTCCATTTCCTCCATAGTAAAGGAAATTTCTATTTTAATTTGTTCACTCATAATCTTTTTTTTACCAACTTACTTCCCAATAACCGTCTCTTTGAACATCATGCCACCGAACTTTATACCCCACTCTTTCAAGATACCTCTGTGTTGATGGTTTCATTCTATTTGTTGTTGTTGAGAACTCTCCTCTGTTTGCGGATTTCTTAATCAACTCTATGGTTTCGTCTATCTCAGGAGTCCACTCAAACTCCTCGGCCATCTTTCTTGCTTCTTGTGCGTTCATATTATTTAATTTTATTCAATCCAATCTGTTTGTCCAAATTCGTGTTTACCATATAGTATTTTACCTTCCATAATGTCTTTCATTACTTTTGGCTGATAGTCCTCCAATAATTGTTTTTGTGTGATTTCCCAATTAACTGGTGGTAATTTAAAATCTGCAAAATAAGTATATCTAATCATCCCTATAATATTCTTTCCAACTTCTTTTGTTTCACCATTATCAAGTGTTGCTTCAAATTTACCTTCACCTATATGTTTTACTTTATAACTCATATCAATCAATCATTTTATATGTTGTGAATTTAACTTTGTTACCATCTTCTTCTAAAACACTTTTCTTAAACGATTCAATTACATTAAGAGCTTCTTGTTCGGTATTATGTAATTCTGTTATACCATTTGATGTTGTATAACGATTGTGATGTGTAATTATATTCTCCCATTTGGTACCCAACCAAACAACCCTACCAGTTCTCAATTTATTTGTTCCAACTTGTGGTATATAACGTTTTTCTCCGTTGTTACTTTCTTCTATTTTAATTCTATACATATCATTATGAGTTTTTCCATTCTTTCCAAGTATCAAAATCTTTAAGGGATTCCATTCTTTTTATATCCATCAAATAGGCTTGTTCTATAATATCATAAAACTTGTCCCAATTAATATGTAAAAAATCGGTGTCTCCATCAAGTTCAATTTTTTCCTTAATAAATTCTATAGGGTTCTGTTCCATACTATAATTTTTCAAATTCTTCTTTTACTAAATCAATTTGCTCTTCTAAACTTCGTAGTTCTCTACAAATCATTTCTTTAATTGCGTCTTTATTATAAAGACTTACCTCACCTTTTCTTGGGAAGGTTCCACCATATGAATAACCAATTGTCACACCCAAAGAACAAGATTTAAAAGCTTCTTCCAATTTACGTTTTTGTATTTCAAACCTATCAAGTTCTTCCTTGATTTTTTTTGCTTCTTCAAATTTTTCTATTTCCATATTATTTTTTATCAACAATTTTAATTAGTTTTTCTTCAGTAACAACACCATCATTTTTGAAAATGAATTTATAGTCACCTTGGTCATAATTATGTAAGGTTAATTGATTGATGCCATCACAAGGTATTTTCTGTACTACCAACGAATCAGATCTATAAACATCAAAAGTTTGACTATTGGTTTCCCAACTCACGACTACTGATTTGTTTTTTTCGTACTGAACAATATCTTGAGTTTTACAAGATGTTAAAATTAAACTGAAGATTAATATTTTTTTCATATGATTATTTTTTTACAAATATAATAATCATTTTTTGAATTTACAAATTAATTAAACTTTCCTTGGAACTCGTCATTACTTTCCCAAACATTAACAAACTCTTCCAATGTAAATTCTCTTACTTTATTTTCCTTTGGGTCGTCAACCAAGTAATCATAATTTGGTTGTTCCAGAGTTTTACAAAACTCAAGATATTTTTGATATGACTTTACAAGTTCTTCAACAAAGATTCCATTATCTGGTATTTCAATTACCACTGGTTCAGGAAAAAACATATTCATCCCAATTCCTAAATTAACTTCAATTTTTTTCATTATTCTGGTTTTTCGTATATTAATTCAATTATTTCACCATTCTTATCTTTAACATTAAATAAAACTGTATTTTGGTCTTTGATGGTCATAAATAAAACATCATAAACACCATCATAGTGAATGATTGCGGCAACATTAACTTTCTTTGATTTTTCATCCGTTTTAAAAAAACTAAACGCTACCGGATTGTCTCCTCTTGTGTATTTAGATTGTACAGTGTCAATTCCATTCATATCCATCACATAACTGAATGTTTTAATGGCCTCATCTTCTGTAAATACAGTTCTGATGTGACCTAATTTTGTTTTTTCAAAACCATCTAAATGTTTCACTTGACCATTTATGGTTGTAGTACAAAATAACGCAACTGTTAAAATTATTTTTTTCATATTTTATTTTTTATGTGTCCTATAATATAAATCAGTAATAACACCATTTTGGTCAATTACTTCAAAAAAATACTTATCAATAGTTCCGTCAATTTCACCAAACATTATTTTGTATTTGTTATTTTCTCTTAAAAATATACTAACGATAATGTTATCACTATTTGGGTCGTTACTAAAAAAACCAAAATCAATTGGGTTTTTAGTTATATTATAAACAACGTTAAGCGTGTCGGAACCATTTTTATCTAGAACATTATTGTATTCATGTATAGCCTGGATAGGATCTTTGAAACTCAACTCATAAAGTCCATATTCATTTTTTTTGAAATTCTTGACGTAATCTAATTGTGCGAAACTTGTTTTACCACACAAAAGTGCTAAACTTAAAATTATTTTTTTCATTTTTTATTTTTTACATTTGTTTCTTAAATAATCAGCCCATTCGGCTTGTTTCCTACCGTTGATGAAGAACCAACCCCAGTTGAGTTCAAACCATCTATTAATTCTCTTTAACATCTTCGGACATATTATATGGATCTTCAATATAATCGGCAACCAACATTACCATAAAGGCCGGTAATCCGATAACCAACGAAGGAATTGCCAAAACCAACGACAAACCTCTTAAACTGTAGTAAATTACTTTTTTCATATTTTTGTAAATCTTGGTAATGGGTACGTTGTTCCCGCTTTTTCATTTCCAATAATTTCAATCCACTCTTTTAATGGTCTAGCGTGTGTACTACCAAAAGATAATGATTTGTAAATTACCAATGCTTCATTATTATCTGTGTGATTTGCCAAACAAATCACCTCATATGTACCTCCTTTATAGTGTTGGTACTTTTCTCCCGGTAAAGGGTAATGGATGTATTCTGTCATATCTATTTTTTTCTGTTTTTATATTCGTCGTAAAAATATTGGATTGTTAAATTAATAACAAATAATGAACTAATAGTCCAACCAATTAATAATAATTTCAACATAATATTAAAATAATAACCCAATTAATAAACCAACACCAAATCCGGATAAAAATAATGATAACACAACTATTAGGATTAATTTTTTGATTGTTTTAAAATCAATTGCCGGTTGTTGTGTAAAGTTTGTTAAACCATTCATCATCTGTTGAAGGTTCTTTAACGTATTGGGATCAAACATATTATTCATAATTTTTAATTTAGTGATTTTGGTAAAAAAAGTAAAGTTGGGTTCTTTTTTTGTACTGTAATTTCTGGATATTTCTCACCAAACGTTTTGTTGTCAAACCTTTTGGTTATAAGATGATAACCATCTTTGGTTGGTAAACACGTTTCAATTTTGGGACCAACCGGTTCAAGTGAATCAATGAAATCAATAACTTGATTAACCAATTCCGGAGTTTTTTCATCAATATCAATTACCCACCTTTTTTCGTGTGTTTTTATTTGTCCAACAACCGAACTAAACAAACCATCTTGTTTATGACTTCCGTCCTGAATTCTCTGAGCTAATGCGACCATCATATTTAATGACACATCTTTGTGGTTTTGTTTTTGAACCTGAACATAAGCTCTGGCTTTAAAAAACTCACAAAGTTGTTTGATTTCTTCATAACGTTTTTCAAGATATTCAACGGATTCAATACAATAAGTTTTAATTGTTCTTACTGATTGGTGATTATCTCGTTCTCCTTCTGGTTGATCTTTCTTTCTTTTTAAAATAAGACAGTAATAGAAATCTCCGGGTTCTGAGAAATTTAATAAAGGTTTAATAAGTTCAAGGTTGTCAATCATTTTTAATTGTTTAAAATCAAGTTTTTTGATTCAATAAGTTCGTTTCTTTTTAATTTAACTTTATAATCCAAATCCGATATGAATGGTAAGGCCAACATATTGTCGTAACCTTTGTTAATCATTTGGTTTTTGAAATTGGATATCAGTTTTTCACAAGTTGTTAGTTGTTCCCAATTTTGACAGGATTTAATTACTTTTTCAATCCACTTTTTTGTTTTAAAATTATCTGACATCTTTTATTATTTTAAAATTATTAATTTTTAACCATTCCAAAAAATCAAGTGCGGTCCATTCATTTGGGTCTAGTTCACCAAGAGGTCCGTCACCAAATTGTTCTATAAACCCCGGTAAATAGTCATGTACTATTTCAATACCACCATTTTCGGCAACCTCAATTTTTGTTTTAACCATTTCAATAGCACAAGTTTCGCATTGTACTGCTAATTTATCACCTAAGAAATCGTGTTTACAGGTGACACACTCACACATATAGTTTCCAGGTGCAAATCCACCTACTGGGTATTTTCTGTTTTCCATTATTCCTCAATCTTATTTATAAATGACTGCCTTTTAGATGTTACCCTTGCTTCAAGTGGCCAAATAACACTATACTGATAATCTCTCCAATATTTGTTAGGTGTAGTTCTCATTAGTTGTTTTCTAAAATTACTAATTAATGTTTTAACGGCAAATGTCTGTTGGTATGTCTCACAAGAGTCAATTACCTTTTCTATCCATTTTGCTACGTCTCCGTAGTGTGTACTTCTTTTATCCATTTTTATATTCTTTTTAAAATTAAACAACCATCTTCATCAAGTTTTGGAATATCACCATAATAAACATTACCATTATTTGAAAGTGCCGGAACAGTCTCAATCTCAACATCCCATTCAGTTTGTTGTAGTGATTGTTTAAAAACATCAAAAGTGGGTTCATTTTGTACATGGAAAAACGCTTCTCTTAATTGTTCCTCACTAAACATCTTATGACCCATCAACTCAAGTGCTTTTTGGAAGCCTTTTTTAAAAGCAAGTTCTCTAATAAGTGCTTCTTCATCATTCCATACTTCACAAATAGGATATTCTATTTTAGCCAACTCATCCAAATCATATCCTTTCTCAATTGCTTGACAGTTTTTGAGTGATAACGATAATCCTTCTTTCTTTAAAGATGTTGATGCAATAACAACCCCTTTATCATCTTCAAGAATATAATTTACATCCGTTTTTATTAATCTTCCTTTCATAACCCCAAAATTAATAATATTATTTTAAAAAAACAAATCCCCACTACTAAGATGGGGATTTAATTTTATTTATTTAGTTCTTCAACCATTTTTATATTAAGTGTCGGTGTCCTTAAAATATCGTCGGTACAGGTTTTAATCACTGTCATTCCGTTATCATCTGAACTAACATCTTTAACCTCAATTTGTGTCCCGTCATTAAACCTTACTAATTTATCACACGTATTGTTTTTATTAAACGCCATATACATAATTCCACCGTATATTAAACCACTTAAAATAATTACAAAATATACTGTTCCAAAATTTCTTATCATCTTATTTAATATTTAAAAATGTTCCAGAACCACTTGTAACTGTTGTAGGCAAAACCCCATTCCATTTTTCAACTTTTTTAAACTCAACATACAAAGGTGTTAATTTTTGTTGTGTAAGTTCCATTGCTTTCGCTTTTGCTGCGGCATTAATTACCGTCTCAGCACTATCGGCCCTTGCAACGGCTACCTTTCTTTCACCATCGGCTTTTGCCGCAATTGCTTGTTGACGAGAAGCCTCGGCTTGTTGGATTGCTTTTGTCTTTGATATGATTGATTCTTGTAGTGCTTCTGGTGGTGTAATATTTGTTCTTAATTGTGATACATTAAACCACTTTGATAATCTCAAATTACATTCGGCAACGATGGCAGCTTCAAAGGCTTGTCGGTGATTAAAGATACTATCCACTTCCCAGGTATTAGATACGTCATTAACGGCACCAATAATTGCGTTCTTTAACCATCCATGTTCCACATCGGCAATTGGTCGTCTCAAGTTCACAAACATATCACCAATCGCATCTTCACGTAATGAATAATTAAATGTTGGTTTAATGGTTGCCGAGAATCCACCTTTTAAGATTACACTCTGGTCATCATATTCAATATGTTGTTGGTAAATTGGAAACTCCAATACTTGTTCAGTCCAAGCGTTATACATAACCCAACCTGTTTTATATTGGTAACTTGCAACACCTCTCTGATTTCCAACCAAATTGATTTTCAACCCTTTGTTTCCGGCATCAATCTTCTCAATTGCAAATGGTTGAACTGCGGCAATGATAAGTGATAGGATAAAAATCCCAATCGGTTTAACGAGCCACGCACCATTTAATCTTTTACGTGTACCATACATACTTTCAGTAACCTCATACATATTACCACTTGTTTTAAATGCCGTAAAACCGGCGATTACTAGTCCTGCTAGGACGATTAATGTTCCAATCATTTTTTGTTTGTTAATTTATTTAATGTTTCGCCTGCTAAATACATAAAGATCCCAACCAACCCGACGATACCTAAAAGTTGGATGAACCCGTTAACTTCTCTACTTATAACATAATCCGCAAAAAGTGAAATCATCGTTATTAACCCGAGCCACTTCAAAAATAATTTAAAATATTCCATATATTGTTTTTATTTGGTTACTAATCTAAAAAAACACAATCACTGAAGTCATACAAATGATTACCCCTGGTTGACCTAACTTGCAAATAATACTTATATCCGTATAGCTTAAATGGTTTTTGTCCTTCACCATCCTTCAATGGTTTAATTGGAAGTTGGAGGTTTGTTTCAATACCGTGAATGACCTCAATGTTTTTAACAACATCCGTCCAAGTTGATAGTCCGTATTTACCATTATATCTAAATTCCTTTCCAACCAACTGTTTTAAATCAAACGTTGGTGAGGTTTCTTCAATTTCTGGCGATAAAGGATTTCTTTCACCGGTTAATTCCTCATAATAAGGATTAAGTTCACCGGTGTAAGGATCATGTGTTGGTATTTTGTTCATCTTAAAACAAACTTTGCATTTGGTTCATAATACTGATTAATCTTAATTCAAGAGCTTGGATTTCTTTTTTATCTTGTTCCGTTGGTTCAAAATTCCTTGCTTTGATTTCACTGATTTGGTTTGAGACTTGCCTATGTTGGTTTAATAGACTCTCATACATTACTTTTTTACTTTCCATTTGGTTTTATTATTTCGGTTAATGAATATGTACCAGCAACTATAATGAAAAATGCACCAATAGTCAACAGAACAAACATTCTAAAAAAATTATATATCATTTTACTATCGCTTTTGTTAGTGTGTTAATCAACGCTTGGACTTCACCGAACTCGTAAAATCTAATCAATGGATCCGTGTTAAACGCCTCAACATACCAATTCTCATCTTTAATTTCTTCATTTGTTGGTGTAATGAAGGTCAGTCCATTTGCGATGTCCAATACATAATAATAGGAATCGTCGCCTTCAAATTCATTAATTTCTTCCTTTTGGAAACCCAATAATATTAATTCTCTTTCTGTCATTTTTTATATTTTAAAACAAAGTTACAAAATCATTTTTTAATAATCAAACTCTATTGTCCAATTCTTCCAAAATTTCTTTAAGTTTTTTGTCAGCTTTTTTGAATTTCCAATCGTGGAAATAATATAACAACATAATAATTCCAAGTATTATAAGATAGATTGTGATTGGTAAATAACCAAACAACAACAAAAAAGCTTGGACGAATATTATAATTGAAAAAATTAAACAAGATATGTTATGGTTTTTCATTTTTTTGAGTTCAATCTCACATAATTTCAATAATTGTTCTTCGTTTAGTTCTTTCATTTTAATTTTATAATTAATTTACCAACATTCAATGGATCCACCGTACATTCCATTTTATAATCCTCAACGGTTTGTTTAACAATATCTTTCATCTGGTCCGATATTCCGGTTATGATTTCAACCTCATTTATCTTTTTTTGCATATTTTCCCAAATAAAATTGTCAACAAGTTTTTGAACTTCAATATGTTTAATCCCGTGGAGATCCAATGAGTTCATCTTTGAATAATTCGTTTGTTATTATATTATTTTCTGGGTCAAACTTGCCCAGGTTATAACCAACAAAAGTTCCGTTGTCATATTCAATTTTCACCATCAAAAATCCAAGTTCGGAAACATATATATTATGTAATTGACCGAAACCCTTTGATGTTTTAATTTTCAGATTGGATTGTGATTTTGTCATAAATTGATTGTAGGGTATTGGATATTTGTGATTTAATTTGTTCTTCGTGACTGATTCGTTGATTTTCAACTTTCCTATCATAATGTGTGGTGATTTTTTCAATGTCCCTCTCACCCAATGTTGTCACATAATGATAAACATGGTTTGTGATTTCAACTTTGCTTCCTTCAATGATTAAAAAGATATCAAGGGTTTTGTTGACAATATATCTTTTTCCGGACAATGGTGCCATTGTGAATTTGGAATCTGGGTGGTTAACCAATTGTCTAACAATTGAACAAGTTATTTTTTCATAACCGGTTTTATCCTCCGGTGCTTTAAACCAACTCTTTCCTCTTTCCCAAATATAATATTTAACCTTTAATCTCTTGTATTGGCGTTTGAGCCACAATTCAAACTTTGTCATATCCTTATTTATATATAAGGACAAATATAAGAACTTTTTTTCAATTAAAAAAATAATTAATTAAATTTTTTGATTTTTTCTTTTTCTCGCATTTCGGTGGCATATTCCATCCACACATCTTTAACCATTGGCCATTCAGTTGAAGGGTCGTTAAATTGTCTGAAATTTTCATTAAACCATTCGTTCATTGCTTTGTTCAATGAAATCTTTTTGGTTTTTGCCCTTTTGATTAATCCTCTAACAAACGCTGGGACTTCTTTGTCTGATGTTAAATATTCAACAAAATCTTCACCGGTACTTTTATCCGCCAATTCAACATCCTCAAAGTTTTGTTGTTCAATATGTTCAAGTTCATGTTCAACCGTTTCCTTGACTTCACCAACCAAATCTTGCATAACATCCGGAAAATAACTTGGGTTGAATGTTATTTCAATTTCCATTGTTTCCATATCGGCCTCAGCTCTGATTGAGAACGGTTCGTTTAGATTTTCATCTTCAATAAAATAACAATATAAATTAAATAAGGCATATTCATCACCCCTCTCAAACTCAAGATCCTCAAGTTGAAAATCTTCTTTCTTTTTAAATTGATTAATAATTAATCTTGAGATATATAATGATAGTTGATCTGATTTTCTTTCAGAAATTAATTTGTTTTTGATTTTTTTAATAAGTCGTTCAATAATTAGACTTTTTCTCATTGTTCCAAGTGTGAAATTAAAACACCACCGATTGAAGAAGCGTGAACCATTAAATGATTAATTGATTCAATGTCAAGTTTTATTTTTTTCTTTGTATAATCAAGTCCCAAGGTACCGATGAATCTTTCATCAATTGTTTTAATTGCAAATAAATAACCTGATTGACAACCTGATTCTTCGGCGATATACTTTAAACCAAAGGTCGCAATTGAATCATCTTTAAAATCCGCAATTTCAATGACATCATTTTGCAATAGTTCATTAATTGATTTTGAGAATAAATTTACCGGAATATTATGAAAGTTTGATTGTACTGAATTAACTCCGGCAGTTACAGTTTCATACATAATTGAGAATTTCGCCATTGATTTTCCGGTTGGGTAGAAGTTACCTCCGTTGTGAAATTGTGTTACCCACACCCTATCAGCATCAAACTCCTCTTTGATATGTTCAATTTTTTGATTAATTAATTCACTAACTCTTAATGTGTCGTGAACCATATCTGGTTTCTTTTTTCTTTTGTCCAAATAGTTTTTTAAATAAATTACTGATAACGGACCCAAAACACCAGTAATAAAAGCAACAACAATTCCCACGTAATCTCCCATAATTTTTGTTTTAATTAATAAATATCTGTTAAATTAAAAACCCCTCCGGTTAAGAAGGGGAAATTTAAAAAAATTAAATAAAATTATTTTTTTGCAACGATTGACCAAATAGCACCGATTAATGTAATCACACCACCGATAACTTCAGTTACAGTTGCTTCATCTGCAATTCCTTTGGCTACTACAATACCACCAGCGAAGGTTAATACGTGTCTAACAATACCCAAAACTTGCTCTCTTGTAAAATTCATAATTCTAAATTTTAAAAGTTTATTTACATATAAATATATATTTATTTAGAAAATAAAAAACAAAAAAACAAATAAGATGATTTTAAAACTTGGAAGTAAAGGAGAAAATGTGAAAATCTTGCAAAGATTTTTAAAACTTAGTGATGATGGTGACTTTGGACCAAAAACCGAAGCGGCCGTTAAAAAATGGCAAAAAGAAAATAAGTTAAAAGATGATGGAATTGTTGGACCAAAAACTTGGGAAGCGATGGGACTTGCAACAACTGATCTAAATGAACAATTTAATTCAGACAACGAAACATTGTCATTCAAACAATATTTTTTACCAAAGGATGAATATTTGGCCGGACCAACAGATAAAGAATATTTGTTCTTGCATCACACGGCCGGTGGACCAAACCCATACCAAGTGGTTGATATGTGGGCAAAGGACACCAGAGGTAGAATCGCAACTGAGTTTGTATTGGGTGGTCCTGCTTGTAACGGAAAGAACGACCAATATGATGGTGAAATAGTTAAATGTATACCGGATGGTGGTTATGGTTGGCATTTGGGTGATAACGGTTCAATGCATATGCACAAATGTTCCGTTGGTATTGAAGTATGTAATTATGGTTATGTAACTAAAGGTGGTTATAGAAAGGGAAAAACCTGGGTAGCAAAAGATGCCAATAAATTCTATAACTACGGTGGTGGTGAAGTAATTGAATCTCACGTTACCACATTGGATAAACCATTTAGAGGTCATAAAACCTGGCATAGATATTCTGACACTCAGTTGGAAGTATTAAAAGATCTTATCTTATTTATTGCAAATAGAGATAACATTGATGTAAGAAAGGGGTTGATTGAGGAAATAAGAAAGAATGGTGCTGGTGGTTTTGAATTTAATGAGAATGCTTATTATGGTAGAGTTAAGGGAATGTATACCCACACAAATACAAGACGTGACAAGGTGGATATGTTTCCACAACAAGAATTAATGGATATGTTATTAAGTATCTAACAAAAAAAAGGGACAATAAAGTCCCTTTTTTTGTATCTATATCACCCCCTCTTAAAGATAACGAGGAGTAGTCATATCGGTTTTTTCCAGTTGAAAAACCTGCCGGGCATCCCCTTATTGAAAAAGTGAAGTCAGTGAAGGACTTGAACCTACGGCACGTCCCCTTCTTAGGGTTGGGGATTGCTCTACCAGTTGAGCTAACTGACTTTCTATATAATTATAACAAACAATATTTAATAAGTCAAGTGGTTACTTTTTGATTACAGCATCAAACTCACTAATAACAAATTCAAGATGTAAAAAATCTTCTTTTGGTAAATAAGTCACCTTGAATCCTCCGGTTGCAATTGATGTTTTCTTTTTAATCGCTTCTTTTAATAATCGTCTGGCCGTTTTTTTGATTTCACCAATACTGGGTACACCTTCTTCGGCGGTAATCCACTTCCAGTTTAAAAACTCCATTACTTTGACAACTCTTTCAAAGTCAAACCAATCCATAATTTCATCAATGGCTTCTTGATGTTTTTCTTTCATCTTATTTTAATTTTTTTGAGGTCAGAGTTGGATTTGAACCAACAATATGCAACCTTATAACTTCTCGCGTCCAAATTGCTCTTGGACCGTGGTGTCTTGAGGGTTTGGGTACCGTCCCGCATTACGCTTCTGACCTTATTTCTTTTTTCTGACAACAAATATAATTGAAATAAATGATATTAACAACAAAAAACTCATTTTTTTATTTTTTTTAAAAAAAAATTAAACAATTAGTGACTTTTTGTAAAGTACCGCATATTTATATAATGTATCGGCAGGGATGCGGGTAACTAGTATCTATATCACATATCCAATATCACATATCACATATCCGTATGTATATACGTATCCAGAAAAACATGCTGTATAAAGAGATACAGAATAAACTATCATTTTAAAAATTAAAAAATGGCAGAAACTAAAATTGTATTAGACCGTCAGTCCGACTTATTGCTGACGAACGCAACGATTTTAACTCCATCCGGTTTAACAATTACGGATATCGCGGAGTTAAGTTCAACCTTATCCAGTCAGGATTCTAGCAGAATCTCTGGTGATGCTTCATTGGATGCGAAAGTATCAAATGAAACGTCCAGAGCAACATCAGCTGAAGGTTCATTGGATAACAAAATTTCATCCGAGATTTCAACTGAAATCTCAAACAGAGTATCAGGTAATGATTCTCTTGAAGCAGACTTATCGTCTGAAGTATCAAGAGCCGAATCGGCTGAAGGCTCATTAACCGACAGAGTATCTGTTGAAGAAAGTACAAGAGAATCTGCTGACGATTCATTGGATGCAAAAGTTTCAACTGAAACTTCAAGAGCTGAAAGTGCTGAAGGATCATTAGATTCAAAAATTTCTTCTGAAATTTCTGCTGAGATTTCAAACAGAGTTTCTGGTGACGATTCATTGGATGCAAAAGTTTCTAACGAAACAAGTAGAGCTGAGTCTGCTGAAGATTCATTATCTGCAAGAATTTCAAGTAACGAATCAGGTGATGATTCATTGGAAGCGTTGATTTCTCAAGAAACATCAAGAGCAGAATCTGCTGAAGGTTCATTAGATTCTAGAGTATCTACTGAAGAAAGTAACAGAGCATCTGCTGATAGTTCTTTGGATTCAAAAGTTTCTTCTGAAACTTCAAACAGAGAATCTGCTGATAGTTCTTTGGATTCAAAAGTTTCTAACGAAACAAGTAGAGCTGAAAGTGCTGAAGGATCATTAGATTCAAAAGTTTCTAACGAGACTTCAAGGGCAGAATCTACTGAAGGTTCATTGGATTCAAAAGTTTCTAACGAGATTTCAAGAGCAGAATCTGCTGAAGGTTCATTAGACAGTAAAGTATCTTCTGAAACAAGTAGAGCAGAATCTGCTGAAGATTCATTATCTGCTAGAATTTCTCAAAACGAATCTGGTGATGATTCACTTGAAGCTTTAATTTCTCAAGAAGTTAGTAGAGCGGAATCCGCTGAAGGTTCTTTGGATTCAAAAGTTTCTACAGAAACATCAAGAGCGGAAAGTACTGAAGATTCGCTTGAGTCCAGAATTTCAACTGAAGAAAGTAAAAGAGATTCAGCTGAAACTTCATTAGATTCAAAAGTTTCTAACGAAACGTCAAGAGCTGAAAGTGTTGAAGGTTCATTGGATTCTAAGATTTCATCTGATATTTCTACTGAGGTTTCAAACAGAGAATCTGCTGATAGTTCTTTAGACAGTAAAGTATCTACAGAAACTTCAAGAGCGGAGTCAGCTGAAGATTCATTATCTGCGAGAATTTCAAGTAACGAATCAGGTGACGATTCACTTGAAGCTTTAATTTCTCAAGAAGTTAGTAGAGCTGAGTCAGCTGAAGGTTCATTAGATTCAAAAGTTTCTACGGAAACTTCAAGAGCAGAATCTGCTGAAGGCTCATTAGATTCAAAAGTTTCTTCTGAAACTTCAAGAGCAGAAAGTGCGGAAGGATCATTGGATTCAAGAGTTTCAACTGAAGAAAGTGTAAGAGCAAGTGCTGACACATCATTAGAAAATGAAATTGATGGTCTTGCTGATGCTGATGGTGTTACCGTAATTGTAAATGGTGATAACAAACTTGAGTTAAAACAAGTTGTTGCAGCAAATAGTGGTGGTACCAGAACATTTGAGGGTTCAATCGTTCTTGGAACAACTGGTTCAACGGCAAGTGGTTTAAATTCAACTGCGTCAGGTTATAATACCGTTGCGTCTGGAAATTATTCTCACGCTGAAGGTGAAGGAACAACGGCATCTGGAAATTATTCTCACGCTGAGGGTAGATTAACAACGGCATCTGGATATCATTCTCACGTTGAAGGTTCTTTAACGACAGCATCCGCATATTATTCTCATGCTGAAGGTATTGGAACAACGGCATTGGGTCAAAGTTCACACGCTGAAGGTATTCAGACAACTTCTGTTGGTAATGGTTCTCACGCTGAAGGTAATTACTCAGTAGCTATAGGTAGTGCTTCTCACGCCGAAGGTATTCAGACAACGGCATCTGGAAATTATTCTCACGCTGAAGGTAATTACACAACGGCATTGGGTCAAAGTTCTCACGCTGAAGGTAATTCTACAACTGCATCTGGAAATTATTCTCACGCTGAAGGTTCATCTACAACAGCCTCCGGGTATGGTTCTCACGCTGAAGGTATTCAGACGACTTCTGTTGGTTTAGGTTCTCACGCTGAAGGTTATTACACAACGGCATCTGGAAATTATTCTCACGCTGAAGGTAGATCAACAACGGCGTCCGGATATGTTTCTCACGCTGAAGGTAATACAACAACGGCATCAGGATATGCTTCTCACGCTGAAGGATACAAAACAATAGCTGAAGGTGTTAACTCTCACGCAGAAGGTGGAGATCAAGCTAATGATTTTGCTGGAGGTTATGCAATTGGTGTTGGTTCTCACGCTGAAGGATTTAATACAACTTCTGTTGGTGATATGTCTCACGCTGAAGGTTATGCAACAACGGCATTAGGAAATTATTCTCACGCTGAAGGATATTTAACAACGGCATCTGGATATTATTCTCACGCTGAAGGTTATAATACAACGGCATCTGGATTATATTCTCACGCTGAAGGTGCTTCAACAATCGCATCTGGATTATATTCTCACGCTGAAGGACAAGCGACAACAGCATCTGGACCTGGTTCTCACGCTGAAGGTTATCAAACAACAGCATCAGGATATTATTCGCATGCTGAAGGTGAAGGAACAATTGCAGCAGGTAGAGCACAACACGTTCAAGGAACATTTAACGTATCTGGTGACACTCAACTTGCAATTATTGGTAATGGTGCTGATAACAACAACAGATCAAACCTTGCTGAGTTCTATACAACAGGTTTAACAATGTCTGATAATATTAGATTGACAGCTCAACCATCTGGATTGACTCAGTTTGATGATTTAACGTTGGTTACAAAACTATATGTTGATGATGCGATTGCTGGTCTGGATACAAATTCATTCCAAAGAATTGGATATGCTGGAACTCCAAATGGTGTAATCTCAGCGTTCACTTTGAATGATGAAATCATCATTGGAACTGAACTTGTGATGTTGAATGGTCTTGGTCAAACAGAGACTGAAGACTATACATTTGACGGAACAGTTGTTACGTTTACAGTTCCACCATTAACAGGAAATAAAATCCTTGTTTACGGTGAAAAAGGTACAAACTAATCAACTTAGTTAATATCAAAAAAAAAGGAGATCATTAATTTGGTCTCCTTTTTTAATTAAACAAAAACAATATATTAATTTAAAATCTCCTTTGTTATTTGACTCACCAGTTTGTTATCAACCAAACCTTTGTAATGTTTGTTGAACTCACCCATTATTTGACCAATGTTATTCATAATTTTTAATTCGTGGAAACCCACAAATCTTTAGTTTGTGGGAGGAAACGAATCACTTTTCCTTCTTTATGTTTTAGTTAATGATTAAAATATAATATTTTTTTTATATAAAACAAGTTTTTTCACACTTTCCCTATATTTATATATAGGAGATTATGATGTTAACACAAAAATATAAACTTAAATTGAATGAAGATGAAAAATTTATTATAGATAAGTTATCATATCATTCTGCTCGTTTATATAATAGTTGTGTTTATAACATTAGACAGTATTACTTTAATAATAATTCTTATTTAAATTATGTTGATCAATATCATTTAATTAAAGATGATGTGAACTATAAATTACTTATAACAGACTCCGCACAACAAACACATAGGTTAGTTGATAGAAATTTTAAATCATTTTTCTCATTACTTAAATTAAAACAAAAAGGTAAGTACTCTAATCCGGTTAATGTCCCATCTTATTTAGATAAGGATTCTGGGTGGTCAGTATTAGTTGCCGGTAGAAGTTCTAGGGTTAAAAATGGTAAAATATATATGGGTCTTAGTAAACAATTTAGAGAAGAATATAATGTATTAAAACGTGATATCATATTTAACCTACCGAAAAATATTAAAACCAATAAATTACAACAATTACAGATTAAACCCATTTATGGTGGTAAAGAGTATGAGTTAATTATAACATATGTTGCTGAAGATAATGTAAAGAAATTAAACCATAATAATATATTAAGTATTGATTGTGGATTGGATAATCTTTTGACATCTTATAACACTAAAAATAAATCATCATTTATTATAGATGGTAAACCACTTAAATCTGTAAACCATCATTACAATAAAGAAAAAGCTAGATTACAAAGTGAATATGAAAAAAATAAATTAAAAGATAAAAACACAAAAAAATTTATTAAATTAAGTGAATATAGAAAAAATTATATAAATAACTACTTTAATCAGAGTGTGAATAAAATAGTTAAATATTGTATTAATAACGATATTGGTACAATAGTTATAGGTGATTTTAAAGGTATGAAAAATGAAATTAATATCGGTAAAGTAAATAATCAGAACTTTGTTTCGGTACCATTTGGTATTTTAAAAAGAAAATTAGAAACAAAATGTGAATATTACGGAATTAATTATGTTCTACAGGAAGAATCATACACATCAAAATGTTCGTCGTTGGATTTGGAAAAAATAGAGAAACACGAAGAATATTTAGGTAAACGCATTAAACGAGGTTTATTTAGAACAAAAAAAGGTAAATTAATTAATGCTGATGTGAATGGTGCTTGTAATATATTAAGAAAATATAAAAGTAAATCTGATGGAGATTTATCTCTTACGGATGTAAGCGGTGTTATAAACCACCCAGTTAGGATTAATCCTACAAAACCCATTGGTCTTTAGCCGATGGGTGGTTTATTTTCTTTAAGATGGACAAAACAACCTCATCAGTTACGGTCCCACTCCTTCCTTCTTCATTTTGGATTTCACCTTTAACAACTCCAAGGAAGTTTTTCTTATCCATTTCTTTGTTCTTAAATGCGGACATAAAGTCGGCATTAATTTGTTCTTTTAGTGTCATAATTTTTTAATTTAAAAAGGTGGAGATTTGCGCCAACATATGATCACCCATATGTCTCGTTTCCTTTGTCTTTGGTACTCCACCATTGTAAGTTTCCCTTTTATATCTTACACCACCATTCACGGAATTTTCCCGAATATCCCAATGGTTGTTACTCTACTACCAGGAATCAAGCAACTGATTGTAGTCAGGCAAGGATTTGAACCTTGAATGCCGTTTTTAACTCAGCCTTTCCAATGGATAGCGTCTTCCAATTCCGCCACCTGACTATTTTATACAGTAGGTTATGAAGTACTCGTTAGTTAGACTTTCCTCCATTCCTTTATTAAACCTGCAACAACATTTATTTTTTGGTTTCTGAATGAAAGTTGTAAAAACATTCAGGGTAATCATAATCCACAAGAACTACCAAGTTTCATATTTTTACCTTCATGTAGTCAGGACCGGATTTAAACCGGTGATAGATACCATCAGCAGTGGACGCAGTATCTCCGTGAGTCCCGTTGGTATTGTTACTCTCCACTTTCGGGGCGTGTTCCTCTCGCCACCTGACTATTTGAACTACCCATAGGACTTGAACCTACAACCCTTCGGCCTTAGTGACCGATGTGCAATCCAATTTACACCATAAGTAGTTAATCAAGAAGACAGACAGGAATTAGTGGTACCAAATTTCCTTAGGCTATATGACCCATCTTCTTGTTAGGTTCGGTTAATTACTCCGAACTTTGTGGAGGAGGTGGGACTTGAACCCACATAAAACCCTCTCGTTGCAAACGAGCCGCTCAGCCAATTGAGCTACACCCCCAAATTTCCCCACCTTGAGATTACTGGTGAGTAGTTACATCGGTTTTTCTTTTTCAAAAACCTGCTGGGCATCCCCTTTAAAAAAGTCAATCCTTATACTTGGGGGAGAGGAGGATATTCCAAACCGATTCCCAATGAGTACTATTTTCACGCGTTAGTACCACTCTCGTTAAGTTTTTATGAAGGAAACTTAAAAACTTCGGGCATCTCTTTCCCATTTAATAAGAATGAAACATTTCTACGATTTTTACTTATGGTTTGTTCCCCATAACCTGTTGACGTGCACATCAGAGCAGGGATCTGAACAGAGTACCTTGGG
>Ga0315906_10002784_pt1 | contig 23870 bp, 24 predicted proteins | sample LakEriMetagenome_4_FD_203526 | JGI IMG/M metagenome (GOLD analysis project Ga0315906, IMG submission 203526) | Freshwater fungal communities from buoy surface, Lake Erie, Ohio, United States - Buoy 2 MA122 | ecosystem: Environmental > Aquatic > Freshwater > Lake > Lake biofilm | place: USA...
TCGCTCGAAAAGCTCGTCGGCATCATCCGGGAGCACATCGTGCCCGCGATCGCCGGCGAAGAGTATGCGCTCGTGATCGACGCGGCCGATTCCACGCGACGGCTTCACGAGGAACTGCCCGCGTCAGCGGAGCCGCTGCCGTTGCTCGCACCCGCTGCGATCTTTGCCGTGCGGGATGTGGCGGGGATTCGGGCGAGTCTCGAGGCGCTGCTGCCCATCCTGGACCAGTTGACCACCGCGTTCGCGCCCGCCGTCGAGATCCGCCTGCCGCGGCCCGAGAAGTCGGCCACGCCCGTCGGTGAAGTCTGGACATTTCCGGTTCCTGAATTCGGCCTCGACGGACGGATCGCGCCCACGATCGCGTTCGGAGAAAAGGTCGTGGTGTTCTCGCTCGTCGGCAGCCAGGCCCGGCGGCTGGTCGAATCGACGCCGCTCAAGGGGGCCGGTGCCGGTTTCGACATGCCGCTCGCGGCGGCGGCCGTCTTCGACTCCGCGGGCACGGTGGCCGCCGTCGAGCCCTGGGTTGACTACGTCATCCGCTGTCAATGCGTTGCTCGCCGTGGCGACACGGTCGATGGCCGCCTGACCGTGTCGGCCGCCGATCACACGGAGGAATCGAAAGGAGTGCTGGCCGAGATGACGACCGTCCTCCGCGCGCTCCAGTCGCTCCGCGTCGTGACCGCTGCGACGGAGGTCAGGCCGGATGCGACAGTGACGCATTGGCACAACGCGATCGAAGATATCCCCGGGCCTCCGGGCCGCCCAGCGGCCACGGCAGAGAGCCCCGCTGACACGAAGTGAGCCGCCTGTCGTGTGCCCATCGATGCACGCCCCATCCTGCTCGTTCCGTCGCTCGCCGCCAGGCAACTCGCCGGCCGAATCTCGCGATCCGCTGCGCTCGACCGCCGCTTGCCAAAGTGCCGTTGGCCGGCTGAGGATCGCAGAGCTACTCTCCCAGAAGACCAGTAACCCATGAGGCCGCTTCGCATGTTCAACGATTCCTGCTGTCGCCACCTCGGTTCCCTTTGGTTTGCGCTGATAGTGGGCTGCCTGTGCACGGGGCTTGCTCCTGTCGCGCTGGCAGATCGACTCTTTCGCCTTCAGCCCGCAGCCAACACGGCGTGGGCGCTCCAGAGCACGACGGACCGCGATATTCAGATCAACGTGCTTGGGAAGAAAGCCAAAGGCACAGAACGTGAAACCATTCACGCGAAGCTCGTCGTGGAGCGTGTTGATCCCGACGGTAGGGCCGAGCTGGTGCTCGTTGTCGAGAGAGTCGAAGTCTCGCTGAAAGGAGAGGGTGGCTCTGTATTTGGCACTGGCGAAGAAAAGTTCGCGTTAACCTTCGATTCTTCAGCCCCCAACCACCAAGAGCCATCGCCGATCGCCGAATCGATGCTTGGGGTCGATCTTGCCGATCGCAGTTCCGCCTTGATTGGGGTCCAGCGTCGACTCATCCTCAAACCGAACGGCGACATGGAAGTGAAGGATCCACAAGAAGAAAAGGATGGTGCCGCGAAAACGTCGCCGTCGCTCATGGTCGCCGCGATGATTGACCCCCGGAGCTTCGTCTCCCTGCCGGATCGTCCCGTGCCCATAGGCGCGGCTTGGCATCATGATCTTAGGCGCAGTGAGGTCGTGAGGCCGCGCGAGTCTGGCCAGGCGCCGGCTGCCGGGATCTTTGGGCTTGGGCGTGGCAAAGAAGTGCGTCAGATGGAGTCCAGGTATATCGGGCCCGAGGCAACTGTTCGAGGGCGAGTCGAAAAGATCGCAACGCAATTTTTCTTCGATGATCGATCCGGCCTTTTCGGGGGTCTCGTGGATCGCGGGAAGTGTGTCGGAGAATTGGCATTTGATTCGATGAATGGTGAGCTCGTCGAAGCGAAGTGGGATATTGTGGTAAAGGACCAGGAACGGCCGTTGCTTGGCACAATCGCGACAACGTGCGACATTCACTCCGTCGTCACGCTCGCTCGGGATGTGGCTCCCGTGGCTACGCAGTCCTCCGGAGTCATTCCATTGCCTCATGTGCGGTAAAGCCAAGCGAACCATGCGTCGGAGCAGACTCGCGATAGTGTCCTGCGGTATGGTGAGCCAGTCGGCCGCGAGCCGCTCACCTTTTCCATTCGGCAACGCGATCACGACCGACGCCGCCCGGGTGCGGGAGATCACTGCGACGATCGAACGGCCGGTTACGATCCGCGGCCGGGAGGTGACGGCGACCATCCAGACGGGCGTCTCCATCGGCGAGCGCGGCAACGGCGAACGGCGGCCGACCTCGAAGGCCGTCGCCCTGCTCGTCACGGCCGGGGTCCGGCGGAGTGTGACAAGGAATCGCTCCCGATGACCACCCGACCATCTGCTGCGATACTCTGCCCGTCGGCCCGCGCGGCGATCGACATCAGCGGCGTGGAAAAGGTCTACCGTGGCCGAGGCCGCATCCGCGCCCTGCAGGGGGTGGACATGCAGGTCGCCCGCGGGGAGATCTTCGGCCTCCTCGGCCCCAACGGCGCCGGCAAGAGCACGCTCGTCAAGATCCTCACCTCCATCGTGGCCGCGACGCGGGCTGAGGGGCACGTCCTCGGGATGCCGGTGGGCCACAAGCCGACGCTGGCCCGGGTCGGCTACCTCCCCGAGCACCACCGCTTTCCCGACCATCTCACCGGCAGCCAGGTGCTCGACCACTTCGCCGCCCTCTCCGGGGTGTCGAGGGCGGCCCGCCGCACCCGGCAGCCCGAGCTGCTCGAGCTCGTCGGCATGCGGGAATGGGCCGGCAAGCCGGTGCGGCAGTACAGCAAGGGGATGCGCCAGCGGATCGGCATCGCGCAGGCTCTGATGAATGATCCCGACCTCGTGATCCTCGACGAGCCCACCGACGGCGTCGACCCGGTCGGCCGGCGCGAGATCCGCTCGCTCGTCCAGCGGCTCAAGGAGCGGGGCAAGACCGTGCTCCTCAATTCCCACCTCCTCGGCGAGCTGGAGATGATCTGCGATCGCGTCGCGATCCTCGTGCGCGGCCGCCTCATCCGCCAAGGGACGATCGCCGATCTGACCCGCGACTCGAGCCGCTACGAGATCACGGTTCGCGGCGGCCCGCCCGGGTGGGTCGAGGCCGGCCGGCTCGTCCCCGGCCCCGAGGATGCCACCCGGTTCACGGTCGCGGCCGATCAGCCGGAGCCCCTGCAGCCGGTGATCGACCGGCTCCGAGCCGAGGGACGGACGATCGTCTCCATCGTTCCCGTCCGCGAGTCCCTCGAGGACCTGTTCATGCGGGCGGTGGGCGCCGGCGAGGGGACGACCGGCGGGGAGGCGGCACCATGAACGCCGGCGCCGTCGTCACCCAGTCCCTCGCCCTGCTCCTCGACGCCTACCGGGAGCTCAACAGCAAGAAGCTGTTCTGGGTGACGCTCGCCATCTCGCTCCTCGTCGTGATCGGCTTCGGGGCCGTCGGGATCAACGACAAGGGTCTGACCCTCCTCGGCTGGGAGTTCGACACCGCCCCGTTCACGGCGCGGCTGTTCCCGCCGGCGAAGTTTTACCTGTTCCTGTTCGCCACCTACGCCGTCCCGATCTGGCTGACATGGATGGCGAGCATCCTCGCCCTGATCTCGACCGCCAGCATCTTCCCCGACTTCCTCGCCGGCGGGGCGATCGAGCTGTCGCTCGCCCGGCCGATCTCCCGGCTGCGGCTGTTCGCCGTCAAGTACGCCTGCGGCCTGCTGTTCGTCACCCTCCAGGTGGCCCTGTTCTCGCTGGCCTGCTTCGTCGTCGTCGGCGTCCGGGGCGGCAGCTGGGAGCCGCGGATCTTCCTCGCGGTGCCAGTGGTCGTCCTGTTCTTCAGTTATCTGTTCGCCTTCTGCACGCTGTTCGGCGTCCTCACCGGGTCGACGATCGCCTCGATCCTGCTCACGCTGCTCGTCTGGCTGGTGCTGTGGAGCGTGAACACCACCGGCAACGTGTTCCTGACGCTTCGCGAGTCGGCGACGGTGAACGCCGAGCGGATGGCCAGAAAGGTGACGCGGCTCGAGGAGTCAGGCCGGCGGCGGATGGCCGAACTCGAGGCGAAAAACGAGCCGGTGCCGGGCGTCGCCGCGGCACCCCTTCCCGACGGGGCGGCCGACTCCCTCGAAGCCCTGGTGCCCGCCCTCGGCAAGGCGCGGGCGGACGCCCGGGAGGCGGCCGCGGCGATCGCCGGTTGGCGGCGCGGGGCGACGGTCGTGGGCGTGATCAAGGGGGTGCTGCCCAAGACCGAGGAGACGATCGCGCTCCTCGACCGCTGGCTGCCCACCGCGGCCAACAAGCGGCTCGTCGGCGGCGCCGACGCGCCCTCGGACGACGCCCCGCCGCGGTTCGGCGCCGCCGACCCGGAGGTCATCGACCGCGTGGAGCAGGTCGTCCGCAGCCGGTCGCTCGGCTGGATCCTCGGCACATCGTGTCTCGCCGAGGCCGCGGTCTTCGGACTGGCGGCCTGGCTCTTCTGCCGGCGGGACTTTTAAATGGTTTTCCTCGCTGACCGCCCCAACGCGGTCGCAGCCCCGACGAGGATCTTCACCGAAGAGATCGAGCGGCTGCTCTATGGTGCGGCGGGCCCGACCCGGCCTACGATTTCCGAAGTGCCGGTGGCCGATCGAACCTAAACTGTTGGCATGACCATCGACACCCGAGCCTGGCTGGAGGGCCTGCGGGCATTCGCCGTCGAGCATCGCGAGCGGAAGCCGCTCGCCGAGGCCGTTCCGAACAGCCCGTCCTGGAGCGCCGAGCGGGCCATCCTCGCCGCCGACCTGACCACGCGGCTCGCCACGCTCGCCGATCTGCGGGCCGCCCGCGCGGCTGCGGCATGCGGTCGTGCCGACGTCGATCCCGCCATCGTCGTCACGACCTCCCCCGTGGGCATCGGCGTCGTCGCCGATCTGCTCGCCTCACCGACTCACGGGCTCCAGCCGCAGGCCGTCGGGATCGCAGCCGTCACCGAGCTCGAATACCGGCTCTGGTGCATCCGTCAGCCCGACGACTACCGGCTGCACGTCAATCTCTGGAGCTGGGTGAAGACGAGCGTGCCGGAGCAGCGGTGGCCGGAGTTCGCCCGCCATCCGCTCGGCCCCGGCGAGGTGTATTGGCTCCACCGCACGGGCGCGGCCGGGGCCGGCGCCGCCGATGCCCGGCACTGCCATCTCTGGAAGTGGACCGGCCGCCATGCCGCGCTGCTCCAGGCCTTCGTGCGTGAGCAGACGGTGAGCCATCTCGCCACGGACGGCGCCGGCGGCGGTGCGGACGGCGCCGACCGAGATTGAGGTTTTTTCCGCCGCGGGCTACCGTGTCGGCGATCATTCCCCATCGGTGACAGGACGCATGAAACCCCGGATCCTCCTCACGACCACCTCCTTTCAAGACACCCCCGGCGAGCATCACGCGAAGCTCGCCGCCACCGGCTGGGAGCTGGTCACGGCCCGTGGCCCGCTCTCCGAGGCCGACACGCTCGCGCTCGTCGGCGAGATCGACGGCTACATCTGCGGCGACGACGCGATCACGCGGGCCGTGCTGGAGAAGGCGCGGCCTCGGCTCAAGGTGCTCTCGAAGTACGGCATCGGCGTCGACAAGATCGACGTCGCGAGCTGCACCGAGTTCGGCATCCCGCTCCTCTTCACCCCCGGCGTCAACCACACGACGGTCGCGGAGCATGCGTTCCTGCTGCTCCTCGCCCTGGAAAAGAACCTGTTCTTCCACACCGACTCGACCCGCGCCGGCGGCTGGAAACGGCAGACGGGCCACGAGCTGCTCGACAAGACGATCGGCATCGTGGGCATGGGGCGGATCGGCAAGGAGGTGGCCCTGCGGGCGCTGGCCTTCGGCATGAAGCCGATCGGCTACGACGTCTATTGGGACGAGGCGTTCGCCACGCAGCACGGCATCCCCCGCGCAGCCGCGCTCGACGACCTCTTTGCGCAGTCCGATTACGTCTCGCTGCACACGAACCTCACGCCCGAGACCCGAGACCTCGTGCGGGCCGAAACGATCGCGCGGATGAAGCCGGGCGTGATCATCCTCAACTGCGCCCGCGGCGAGATCGTGAACACCGCCGACATCGCGGCGGCGCTCAAGAGCGGCCGCGTGCGGGGCTACGGCACCGACGTGCTCGACGAGGAGCCGCCGCCGGCCAGCCACCCGCTCACGAAGCTGCCCAACTGCATCGTCACGCCTCACGTCGGCTCGCGGACGCACGAGAGCGTGCAGCGGCAGGCGCTGGCGGCGGTCACCAACCTGATCAACGCGATGCACGGCGAGAAGCCGCTCGCGCAGGTGAACCCCGAAGTTCCCGTGCGGAAGGTCGTCTGATGCCTGAAACGTTTCACGTCGTTCCCGTCGCCGCCCACGAGGCGATCGTCCGCGGTGCCTATCTGAAGCGGGGCTTCGCCGCCGACGAGGCCGAGCATGCCGCCCGGCTCGCCACGGCGGCCACGACGCACGGCATCCGCACCCACAATGCGATCAAGGCCCTGCACCTCGACGAGCTGTTCGGCTCGCAGGCGGGGGGCTGCGTGCCGCAGGTCGCGATTCGCAAGCTGCCGTCCCGGTTCAAGGCCGCCGAGATCTGGGACGCCCGGAAGAAGCTCGGCCAGGCAGTGGCCTGGGAGGCGATCGACACCTGCATGAAGCTCGCCGACACCTACGGCACGGGCACGGTGTCGATCGACAATGCGTTCCACTATCTGTGGGGCGGCGGCTACGTGATGGAGGCCGCGAAGAAGGGCTACATCGCCTACACCAACTGCACGGCGTCGCTGGCGGAGGTCGTGCCGTTCCGCGGCACCTTCCCCACGCTGGGCACGAATCCTCACTCGTGGGGTTTTCCGACGCAGGACGCGGTCGGGTTTCCGATCGTGATCGACTGGGCCACCAGCGTGATCGCGATGGGGCGGGTGCAGCAGCTCAAGCGGGAGGGCAAGCCGCTGCCGCCGAACGCGGCGGTGGACAAGGACGGCCGGCCCACGACCGATCCCGAGAAGGCGGTGTCGCTGATGCCCTTCGGCGACCACAAGGGCTACGGCCTGTCGCTGATCAACGAGGTGGTGGCGGCGTTCATCGGCGGATCGCTCCCCACGCTCCGCAGCCGGGCCGCCGTGGACGGGGAGAAGCAGGGGTGCGCCTTCTTCTTCCAGGTGATTCATCCCGACGCGATCTCGGGGGGCGCGTTCGCCCGGGGCCGCTCGCAGGCCGAGAACGTGAAGGCCGTGCTGGCCGACATCCTGGGCCATGGCAACGAGGGCTGCATGCTGCCGGGCCAGCTCGAGGCCGAGGCGGCCGCACGGAGCGCCACGGCGGGCGGCCTGCTGTTCTCGACGGCCGAGGTGGGGGCTCTCAACGAGATCGCCCACGAGGCGGGACTAACGCCACTCGCGATCGAAACGCTGAAGACGGTCTGATGTATTTCCTTTTCCCTCACAACGCGGGTAGGTGAGGGGGTCGGCGAACGCTCGAGGAGCATTGGGCCGCCGCGGCCCACGCGACGAGACTTTTGCCGCCCCCGAGCCGGAGCCCCCTGACAGACGAAAACGCAACCGAAAGGCACCCCGATGTCACTTCCCCTCAAACACCGTGAATCATGCGCGTTCGACGAGGTCTCGCTCGGCGAGATCATGCTCCGCCTCGACCCGGGCGAGGGCCGCATCCGCACGGCCCGCTCATTCGCGGCCTGGGAGGGGGGCGGCGAATACAACGTGGCCCGCGGCCTGCGGAAGTGCTTCGGCCTGAAGACGGCGGTGGTGACCGCGTTCGTCGACAACGAGGTGGGGCACCTCATCGAAGACTTCATCATGCAGGGGGGCGTCTGCACCGACTTCATCCAGTGGCGGGCCGATGACGGCATCGGCCGGAGCGTCCGCAACGGGCTCAACTTCACCGAGCGGGGGTTCGGCATCCGCGGGGCCGTGGGCGTGCCCGACCGGGGCAACACGGCCGCCAGCCAGCTCAAGCCGGGGGACGTCGACTGGAACCACCTGTTCGGAAAGCTGGGCGTGCGGTGGTTTCATACCGGCGGCATCTTCGCCGCCCTCTCGGAGACGACCGCGGCCCTGACGATCGAGGCGGTGCAGGCGGCGAAGCGGCACGGCACGATCGTATCGTACGACCTCAATTACCGGCCCAGCCTCTGGAAGAGCATCGGCGGCCAGGCCAAGGCCCGCGAGGTCAATCGCGAGATCGCCAGGCACGTGGACGTGATGATCGGCAACGAGGAGGACTTCACGGCCTCGCTCGGCTTCGAGGTCGAGGGGGTCGATCACACCCTTGCGGCGATCGAGACCGACGCCTTCAAGCGGATGATCGAGAGGGCCGTGAAGGACTACCCCAACTTCAAGGTCGCGGCCACCACGCTCCGCCGGGTGATCACGGCCACGAAGAACGACTGGAGCGCGATCCTCTGGCATGACGGCTCGTTCCACGAGAGCCGGAAGTATCCCGAACTCGAGATCCTCGACCGCGTGGGAGGGGGAGACAGCTTCGCCAGCGGCCTGGCCTTCGGCTTCCTTGAGTTCAACTGCCCGCAGAAGGCGGTCGAGTACGGCGCCGCCCACGGCGCCCTGGCCAGCACCACCCCCGGCGACACCTCGATGGCCACCCGGGCCGAGGTGGAGAAGCAGATCGAGGGGGGCGGCGCCCGCGTCATCAGGTGACTACGGGAGTTCGACCCACGACTTGCAGCCGCCGTAGCTGGCGTGCCAGGGCACGGTGAGCGGCTCGGGGAGCGGCTGCACCTCCACGACGAGCACGTGCAGTTCGTCCTGCCAGCGGTGGAACCGCTCGGCGACGACGGCGTCGCTCCAGACGTGCCGCGGGCGGAAGGCGGCGAGTTCGGCGAGCGAGCGAATCCGCAGGGCCTGGCCCACGCGAGCCGCATGGGTGAACACGACGGCGCCCTCCGGCGGCCGGTCGGCGTCGATGCCGTCGAGCAGGTCGCGGGCCTCCGGGATCAGCTGCTCGGCCGACTGGTGGAGAAACGTCGGCATCAGCAGAAACTCCGGCTGTTCCACGCGAAAGCCGCCGGCCGGCTCGACGATGCCGCCCTTCCGCAGAATCACGTCCTGCCGCCCGCGGGCCAGCGCCCGGCAGATCGCCGCCCATTCCTTGAACGCGGTGCGCGGGTGGGGGGGATGCATCGATCGAAAAACGTGGGGTGAGGGATCAGCCCGTAGCCGCAGAGTGGCACTCTGCGGAACGCAACCGTGTGCAGATTACCAATCTGCACCTACTGGTGGCATGGCGTTCGAGCCCGTAGCCGCAGAGTGGCACTCTGCGGAACGCGGCGGTGTGCAGATTACCAATCTGCACCTACTGGGCGGGACGGATGTGAATGCCGTCGGCGGTGAGCTGAATGACGGGGATGCCGAGCTTCGGATCGAAGATGGCGGTGCCGCGGATCACGACGTCCTGCCCCTCCTTGATCCCGAACAGCGTGCGGGCATCGATCGGGAGCTCCTTGCCATCCGCCCCCACGAACTGCACGGCTGCGATCGGTGAATTGGCCTGCCGCTTCTTGCAGAACGGGCAGTCGTCGGGCTTGTGCCCCGGCTTCTTGGCATGGTCGTCGGCCGGAATCTCCAGCATCGAGAACGAGGCCTTGTCCTTGATGAAGGCGTCCATGCCCTTGCCGCCGATCCGCCCCGCCACGACGATCGGCTGCGGGGTCGTGGTGAGCTTCTGCTTGGCGGCGGCGAGCGTAATTGCGCCGGCAGGCTCCTCGGCGAGCAGCAGCTGGCCGCGGACGGCTGCGGCGTCGATCTCTGCCCGGGCGGCCACAACACCCGTCGCCGCGGCCAGTGCGATGCCGACGATCAGAATCCTGCGGCTGATGCTCATCGTCATATCGGTTGTATGTGATCCCATCGCTTTCGCTCCGAGCTTCCTGAGAGTACTTACGGGGTCAGTGTGCCCTGGAGCGCCGTGATCGCCCCGTCGATCCGCTCGGCCAGCGAGGCGTGCACCTCGGCAGGCGGCTTCGCCTTGCCCTCGGGGGCGTGGAGAGCCGTGTCGAGCGTGTCGAAGCACTCGAACAACTCGTCGAGCGCCTTCGCCGCAGTGGCCTTGGCCTCCGCGCCCAGATTCTCTTTCGACAGAAGACCCTGCACATCTTCGATCACGTGGCCCAGGGCGTGCACGGCGTCGTCGGCGGCGTCGGCGGCTCCGGCCGCGAGGTGCTTCCTGACGGCGGCCACGGTCGCCTGCAGTTGGACGACACCCGCGGCGAACGACTCGGGATGGTCATGCTCGTGCTCGTCATGCTCGTGCTCGTCATGATCGTGACCATGATCGGCGTGGTCGGCATGGTCGTGGGCGGCAGGGGCTTTGCCGGCTGTCGGCCCGGCCGGGGGCGACGACGACGAGCAGCCCGTCGTGATCAGGCAGGCCAGGACGGCAACCGAGAACAAGCGATGGATCCGGTGGATCATGGAATACTCCTGAACGACGCGTGATGCCCAGAGCCTATCGGCTGCGGCGATCATGATGCAACTGGTTTGCGAGACGATTCAAACACGGCATCGGCCACCAGGCAGATGAGCGACCGCTCCGGGAGCTCGAGGGGCTGTGTGAAATCGACGGCGGGGCCGCGGCCGCCGGGGAGAATGTCGGCCGGGGCCGGCCGGCCCGTGTGCACGAACAGCCGCCACGGAAGGGCCCGGATCACCGGGGGACGCGGCAGCGTGAACACCCGCGGCAGCGAGCCGGCATGGGCGAGAATCAGCACGTGCCGGGGGATGCCCGCCAGGCCGCCGGCCGCGGGGTCGTCTTCCGTTTCCAGCTTCTCGCGCGAGGGAGCCCCGAAGAAGCAGCTGATGCTGCCGTCGGCCGCATACCAGTCGATGTGCTCACCATCCGGCGAAAACCACTCCACGTCGGGCAGCGTGCCGGACGCCGCCGAGCCGCCGACCAGGAACGACCGCCGCCGCAGCGTGGGATTGCCAAGCCGGAATTGGATGAGCTCGCGGACGAACCGCACCGTGTCGGCGTGCGTCTCGAGCAGCGACCAGTCGAACCACGACACGGCATTGTCCTGGCACCAGGCGTTGTTGTTGCCCCCCTGGGTGCGCCGGCACTCGTCGCCGGCGAGGAGCATCGGCACGCCCTGACTCAACAGCAGAGTGGCCGCCAGGTTCCTGACCTGCCGCGCCCGCAGCGCGTTGACGTCGGCCCGCTGCGTGGGCCCCTCCACGCCGTAGTTCTCCGCGAAGCTGTTGTCGTCACCGTCGCGATTGCCCTCGCCATTGGCCTCGTTGTGCTTCTCCCGGTGGCTCACGAGATCGTTGAGCGTGAAGCCGTCGTGCGACGTCACGAAGTTGATGCTGTGATACGGCTGCCGGCCGTCGTCACCATAGAGGTCGCTCGAGCCCGCGAGCCGCGTGGCCAGATGGCCGGTCTGGGCGAAGTCGCCTCGCCAGTAGCGGCGGACGTCGTCGCGATAGCGGCCGTTCCATTCGGCCCACCTCAGGCTGGCGAACGATCCCACCTGGTAGGCGCCTGCGGCGTCCCAGGCCTCGGCGATGATCTTGGTGTCGGCGAGCAGCGGGTCTTCGGTGATCAATTCGACGATCGGGGGATTCGGCAGGATCTCTCCGTTGCGGTCGCGGGAGAGCACGCTCGCCAGGTCGAAGCGGAAACCGTCGATGTGGTAGTTGTGCACCCAGTGCCGCAGGCAGAGAAAGATCAGCTCGCGGACGATCGGATGGTTGCCGTTGACCGTGTTGCCGCAGCCGGTGTAGTTGCGGTAGGTCGAGCCGCCGTCGCCCAGCATGTAGTAGACGCGGTTCTCGAGCCCCTTGAAGGAGAACGTGGGGCCGAGGTGGTTGCCCTCGGCGGTGTGATTGAAGACGACGTCGAGGATCACCTCGATGCCGGCCGCATGGAGCGCCCGCACCATTTCCTTGAACTCGCGGACCTGGCAGCCCGGCTCGTCGCCCGAGGCGTAGCCCCGATGCGGCGAGAAGAAGGCGATCGGGTCGTAGCCCCAGTAGTTGCGGCGGTCCGACGGGAACTCCAGCGAGGGGATGTGCGGCGCGAACTCGTGCACCGGCATCAGCTCCACCGCGGTCACGCCGAGCGACTTGAGATACGGAATCTTCTCGATCACGCCCCGGTAGGTGCCGGGATGATCGGCCCCGCTGGTCGGGCTCTGCGTGAAGCCCCGGACGTGCAGCTCGTAGATCACCGTGTCGGCGAGGCCGCGGCGGAGGTGTCGGTCCCCCTGCCAGTCGAAGGCGTCGTCGATCACGACGCACTTCGGCGGCCGCAGGATGCCGTCCGTTCCCAGCGTGAAATCTCCGACGAGGGCCCGGGTATAGGGGTCGATGAGCCGGGCGGTGCCGTCGAACCTCTGGCCGCGCTCCGGGTCGAACGGGCCGTCGGCCTGAAAGTGGTAGAGCTGGCCCGGGCCGAGTCCCGGCACGAACACGCTCCAGATGTCGCCCCAGCGGTCCTTGGCCGGGTCGAGGGTGATCACCTCGGCCGGCTCATCCGCGTCGGGCGCGTCGTAGAGGAGCACCCGCATCGCCGTCGCCGAGTGGCTGTAGACGACGAACTGCACGCCCGCCGGGTGCCGCCCCAGGCCCTCGTGGAGCAGGGCGCCGTAGGGCAGGGGATGGCTGAACTGCAGCGGCGGCAGGTGGCCGCGGGCGTGCGGCGGCGAGGCGGGCAGTGACGGTTTCCGCAGCGGCATGACGGGAATCATACCACCGCCGCCTGTGCCCCGGCGGTGGCGCACCCCTCCTTGCGGGATGACGGGCGGCGGCGATGATAGCCACATGAGCGGAGCCACGTATTCGAGCGCCGGCGTCGATTTGGAACTCTACCGCGAGGGCATGGCCCGGCTGCCCGCGCACATGCGGCGGACGCAATGCCCGCGGGTGATGAGCCCGGAGGGGGGCTTCGCGGCCCTTTTCCAGCTCGACTTCAAGGGGATGTTCGCCCGCGGCTACGAGGACCCGCTGCTGGTGTCGTGCACCGACGGCGTGGGCACGAAACTCAAGATCGCGGTCATGGCCGGCGTCCACCACACCGTCGGCATCGACCTGGTGGCGATGAGCGTCAACGACGCCCTCTGCACCGGCGCCGAGCCGCTGTTCTTCCTCGACTACGTGGCGATGTCGCACGACGACCCGAACCTGCTCGAGCAGATCGTCCGCGGGATCGCCGATGCCTGCGTCGAGTGCGAGTGCGCCCTCGTGGGGGGTGAGACCGCGATCCTGCCCGACATGTACCAGCGGGGCGAATACGACCTGGCCGGATTCTGTGTGGGCGTCGTCGATCGCACGCGGCTCGTGGACGGCCGCCAGATCCAGCCCGGCGATGTGGCCCTCGGCATCGCCTCCAGCGGCTTCCACTCCAACGGCTTCAGTCTCGTCCGCAAGGCCGTCTTCGAGATCGGCGGCCTCTCCTGCGGCGACGCTGTACCCGCCCTCGGCGGCCGCACCGTCGCCGACGCACTGCTCACCCCCACGCGGCTCTATGCCCGCCCCGTGAAGGCGGTGCTCGGCCGCTACCGCGATCAGTCCGTCGTGCATGGCATCGCCCACATCACCGGCGGCGGCCTGGTGGAGAATCTCGCCCGGATCGTGCCGCCGAAGGTGCAGGTGATGCTCGACCGCGGCTCCTGGCCGGTGCCGGCGGTCTTCCCCTGGGTGCAGGGGCTCGGCGGCGTCGCGGCCGACGAGATGGAGCGGGTCTTCAACATGGGCATCGGCATGGTGCTCATCGTCGCCCCGCACGTCGCGGACGCGATTCAGCAGCAGCTGGGCGACCTGGGCCACGAGAGCGTCCGGCTCGGCACCGTGCGTGCCGCCGAACCGAGCGACGAACGCGTCGTGCTACGGTAGGCCGATCCCCGCGGAGGCAGCGTCGTGTGGCCCGTCCGGGTGTAGCCGCAGAGTGGTACTCTGCGGAATACGGTTCGCCACATCGTTCGGCCATCGCGATGCCGATTGGAGGCGCCACCGTGTGCAGACTGCCAGTCTGCACCTACTCGCTCCTCGAGCTTGCACCGACCCCCACACCTCGCCGCTCTCATTCGTCACGATCAGAGAACGGTGTCGGGAGGGGTCGCCCATGCCCCGGGAGCCGGCGTATGCCGCCGAGCGCAGCCAGGATGGCGGAGCGACGGCGGCATCCGAGCGAGCGGAGGGCATGCGGGCACCGATCCGCTTTAGCGGATTGGTCGTACGCAGCGAGCGTCCGGCTCTCGGGGCATGGGCGACCCCGACCCTGCGCGACGTAACCTTACAGCGGCCGGACGATCGACTGACTGCGCCAGTAGTCGAACAGCGTCTCGATCGAGTTGACGCCGCCGCCGGTGCCGCTCTTGTTGACGCCCCCGTAGGGAACCCCCTTCGGGAAGACGTTGTGGGCGTTGATCCAGCTGTTGCCCGCCACCATCGACTCCGCCACGCGGGCCGCGCGGCCAAGGTCGCTCGTCCAGACGCTGTTCGCCAGGCCGTAGTCGGTGTCGTTGGCCATCGCCACCGCCTCGTCCTCCGTGGAGAAGCTGGCGAGATAAGCCACCGGGCCGAAGATTTCCTCACGGGCGGCCACGTTGTCGAGCGTGCCGGCGAGCAAAGCGGGCTTCACGTAGTAGCCGTCGCGGCCGGGCACCGCGGCCGGCCCCCCCTCGACCACCGCCTTCGCCCCCTGCTGCACGCCCTTTTCCAGGTACGAGAGCACCCGGGCCCGCTGCTTCGCGTTGACGACCGGCCCCATCGACGATGCGCCGTCGAGCTGGTGGCCGACCTGCACCTTCTGCATCCGCGTGCGGCACTCGTCGACGAACCGGTCGTAGATCGAGCGATGGACGAGCCAGCGCGTGGCGTCGCAGCAGACCTGGCCAGTGTGGAACGTGATCGCCCCCACGAGCTTCTCCGCCGTGGCCGCCACGTCGACATCGTCGAACACGACCGCCGCCCCCTTGCCGCCGAGCTCGAGCTTCACGGGAACCAGGTTGCGGCCACAGGCCTCGCCCACGAGGCGGCCCACTTCGGGCGAGCCCGTGAAGCTCATCCGCTTGAGGCCCGGGTTCGCGGAGAGCGCGGCGCCGGCCCCCGCACCGGTGCCGGTCACCACGTTGATCACCCCGTCGGGAATGCCCGCCTCACGGGCCAGCCGGGCGAGGTAGATCGCGGAGAGCGGCGTGTCTTCCGCCGGCTTGATCACGCAGGTGTTCCCCGCGGCGAGGGCAGGGGAGACGCCCCAGCCGATCAGGAGGAATGGAAAGTTCCAGGGGAAGATGAAGCCGCACGGCCCCCAAGGATTGCGGACGGTCCAGGCCTCGTGCCCCGCCACCGCCAGCACGTTCCGCCGCTGCACGTGCTGCGCCATGTCGGTGAAGTAGCGAAGCGTATCGACGAAGTTCTGCACGTCGCCGAGGGCCTGGCCCAGGATCTTGCCGGCGTCGAGCGACTCGATCTGCCCGATGATCGGTTTGTGTTTCTCGATCGCGTCGGCCAGCCGGTGGAGATGCACGCCCCGCTCGTTGGGCGTCATCGTGGCCCAGCCCGACCGCTTGAAGGCATCGGCGGCGGCCCTGACGGCCTGATCGACCTCGGCCGCGGCGAGCACCGTGAATTCCGCGATCGGCTCGCCCGTGCCCGGATCACGAGTGGCCATCGTCTCGCCGCTGGCGGCGGCGACGTCCTTGCCGCCGATGACGCTCGTGAGCGGCGACTCGGCCAGGAACTTCTCGACCTCGGGCAGCAGGCGGGCAGGGGCGGCAGTGGCCATCGGGGGACTCCAGAAGGACGTCACGTGACGAAAGACTTCGGCAGGATACACCGCGGCCATGACGAATGTCGCGGGCATTTGCAGGCTGCCCCAAAGCGGGGAGGCAAGGGGGTCGGCGACTGCTCGAGGAGCATTGGACCGAGTCTTCGAGGTCCCGCGACGAGACAGTTGCCGCCCCCGAGCCGGGGCCTCGCGCATATCCCACGCACTTCACCGTCCGGTGGTGCTCGCTCCTGCCGACGCCGCACGAATTTCCGGCGGCGGGCAACAGGACGGACCGGCCCGCTCGAGCGCTTCGAGCACCTGCGACTCCGTGATCAAGTCACGAAGCACGATCGGATCAGGAAGCGGGCTGCCGGGCTTCGCGGCCGGAAAAATCGCGAGCAGCGGGATCGACTTGCTCTGCAGGCTTTCGAGCATCTGCTTGATCTCGAGCGAGCCGTCGGTCCAATCGGCGAGCACCGGCACCACGCGGTTCCTCTCGACGGCCTCCTTCACCCGGGCCGTCTCGATGGCTGTCGCCAGATTGAACTTGCAGGTGGGGCACCAGTCGGCCGAGAAATCAACCATGACCGTGGCGCCCCGCTCCCGCAGTTCGGCCAGTCGGGCCCGCGTGAACGGCTGCTCCCATTCGATCACCTTCTTCACCGGCCCCAGAAACATGAAGGCGGCCGTGCCGATCGCCGTGGCCAGCGCGGCCCCCTGCACCCAGCGGCCAAAGCCGACGGCCCCCTGCCGCTCCTGGGCCCGGCCCACCCACCAGCAGGCCATCCAGATGCCGATCAGCATCGCCAGCGTGGGGACGAACCATTGCGGGTTGAGGAACGTGAACAGGTAGACGACCGTGCCGAGCATCACGAAACCCAGCACCTCCTTGAACGTGCCCATCCAGGCGCCGGGGCGGGGGAGGAACTTCACGAGCCCCGGAACCAGCCCGACGAGGATGTAGGGCAGGGCCATGCCGGTGGCGATCGCGCCGAACACGGCATAGGTGACCGCCGTCGGCTGGGCGAGCGTGAACCCGAACACAGGTCCGAGAAACGGGCCGCTGCAGGGCGTGGCGAGCACGGTACTCAACACGCCCTTGAGAAACGCCCCCATCGGGCCCTCGCGGGTCTGCACGTGTCCGGCCTGCTCGCCGATGAAGCCCGGAATCGGCAGCTCCCAGATCCCGAGGAACGAAAGCCCGAAGGCGAACACGATCCCGAGCATCGCGATGTTGAACGTCGCCGACGTGAACTGCTCGCCCCAGGCGAGGTTGGAACGGCCGAGGCCGATGTTGGCCGCGACGCTCGCCGTGGCCAGCGCGAAGAAGACGGCATAGAGCCCGGCGCAATACCAGAGGTTCATCTCGAAGACCTCGCGGCGGGCTCGACCCGACTGCTGGGCGAACGACATCAGCTTCAGACCGAGCACCGGCAGCACGCAGGGCATGAGGTTCAGGATCAGACCGCCGGCGAGTCCCATCAGGAGCACCGCGGGCAGCGTGAGCGGCGCGGCGGCGGATTGGCCGCCAACCGCCTGTTGCCGCCCGGCCGGCACAGGAGGATCATTCGCCTCGGCAACCGGCAGCCTGACCGCGGCCGGGGCCCGGGCCGCTTCGGCATACCTCGCGGCGGTGAACTCGATGCCACCCGTCGCCGGATCGTCCCCCTCCGGGAGTTTCAGCGTGAGCCGCACACCGGCCGGGGGATCGCAGGTGGTGTCGGTGCATGTTTGGAAACCGAGCAGGACGTCCACCACGCCGCCGTCTTCCGCCGGCGCGAGGGTCAGCTCGAGGGTCACGGGACCTTCGACCGCACCGGCCGCCTGAAGCTCCGGTGAGTGCGGGGCCTGGGTCTTCCCGGCGACGGCAGACACGAGGCTGGCGGCCTGCGTTTCGACGAGCGCCACGATCGTCGGCTTTCCCTTGCCGACCTCGCTCGCCGCAGACGCGGCGGGCGCGTAGGCATGCCAGCCGGATTCCGGCTCGACGGAAAGCCGCAGCGGCCAGACAGGCTTCTCCGGCGGACCCTGCCGCGGACCAAACCCGGCCTTGATGGCGGCGTGGCTGCGGTCGGGTCGATGGGTGACGGTGGCGACCGCAGCCGCCTGCGGCTCCGCACCTGAAGACACGGCCGTAAAGCTGATCGTGTCCGGGGGCAGGCAGGCGTTGTCGCGGCAGAGCTGCAGGCTGACACTTCCGCGGACCTCGGCGTCGCCGTTCGTCGCCGGCTCGAGCGGGGCGCGCCAGGTCACCCGGCCGGCATGCTCCTCGACGACGAGACCCTTCCAACTCGGAACATCGTTCACCGGATGGGCGTCGGGGGGCGAATCGGGCTCGAATCGGCCGGCGATTCGCCGCGGCGAGTCGCCGGCGATCTCGATCGCGGTGGGCCGCGGGCCGCCCGGCTTCTGGGTGAGTGAATAGAGGTGCCAGCCGGGCTCGAGGGTCGCCGTGACGGCCACCCTGTCGGGACCGCCGCCCGTGCCCGGCTCGATCGCGGCCGTAATCCTGACCGGGCTGCCCAGGGCGGCGTTGATCGCGGCCAACGGATCGTCGGCGGCTCGCAGACCTGCCGGAACATGGCACAGAGCGATCAGGCTCACAGCAGCCAGGCCGCACACCCGCACACAACCGGCTCGGAGTCGATCCATCAAAGCTGTCGGCCCTCAGCGTCCACGATCCGGCCCGGCAAGGGCCAGACGAAGGGACGCGCCATCCGTGGTCAGTGTCGTCCGCAAAAGTCTACAAACTGCAATTTCTAGCGGTCAAACCGGCTGGTTTCCCGCGGATGCCACCCAGTCGATCGCCGTCGGAAGGTCGGCCAGTAGCCGCTGCATCCGCTCGATCGCGCGGTGGCCGTCAGGAAACCGACGGTTTTCCTCCAGCGTCCACCGAAACCAGTTGTCGAGGCCGCAGATCACGCCCGCGGCGTGCAGCCAGTCGCAGAGCCAGGCCTCGGCGGTGGTGAGCGGCTGGCCCCGTGCCTCGCCATAGGCTGCCAGCGGTTCGCACCAGCCGCCGGTCAGCCCGCCGGCCGCGGCCTTCGCCTCGCCGCCGGGCCGCGGCCAGCTTCCCAGCAGCCGGGCGATGTCGGTGAGGGGCGTGTCGATACCCGCCGCATGAAAATCGACGATGCCGGCCACGCGGGCCGGCTCCCGGTCGGCGAAGAGCACGTGATCGCTCCAGAGGTCGCGCACCACCGCCTGCCGCCGCACCGCGCCGATCCGGGCCGTGGTGACTGCCATCAGGCAGCGGCGGCCACGGGCAGCTTCCAGCATGCCTGCCGCCGTGTGGCACAGGTCCGCGATCGCTCCGAACTCGTCGGCCTCCGACCGAGCCCCGCCGGCGCCGAACCGGATCGACCAGGGCCGATGGAGGAGGTCGGCCGCCTGCTGCACACGGCGTTCCACGCCCGGCGACGCACCAGGGCCCGGCGACGCACCAGGTGCTGCAGTCGCGCTGGGGAACGAGCCCCACGCGGCATGCAACCGCGCGAGCGTGCCGAGCGCGGCCGCAGCCCGGGCAGCCGTGGGAGCCGCATCGGGCCGACCATCCATCCACCGCACGAGCTCCCACAGCCGGCCATCGCCGTCTCCGACGATCGAGCCGCCGCCGACGGCCTCGAGCACCTCCGGCACCTCGGCCATCCCGCCGGCCCGGGCGTGCCGCATCAGCCCGTGGATCCAGTCAGCCCGCTCCCGCGTCACGTGGGGAGCGAACGGCTTGACGACGAAGCGACCGCCGGCGGCCAGCGTGACCACGTGGACGGGTGAGCCGCTGAACCCCGGGGTGACGACCGGCTCGACCGCGACGACCGGCCCGCGGCCCCACGCGGCACACACCTCGACGACGCGACGCTCGTGCTCGCTGGTCATGCTCCGCCTCTCGAACCGGATGCAGCCGCCGCATGGCCGCCCTCCAGCCATGATGCTACGATCTGCCCGCCGGCTCTGCATGACGCGCAGCCCGCGGAGCGAGTCCATGCGGCTGGTGATCGCGATCCTCGAGCCCGTGCAGGTCGAGCAGGCGCGGCAGGCCCTGGCCGGCGTGCAGGTGTCGCGAATGACCATCTGCGACACCCACGGCTACGACCTCGCGTTCCCCGAGTCACTGGCACAGGAGGCGGTCGTGGAAATCGCGGTCAACGACGACTTTCTCGCCCGCACGCTCGACACGCTCGCGACCCTCATCACGGCCTCCGGCCACGATGCGCAGGGACGACTGCGGGTGCTGCCGATCGAGGAGGCCGTGCAGATCTACCGCGACGTCCGCGGACCGGAGGCGATATGACCGGCCCCCGAATCCTCGTCATTTCGCCTGACCTCATGGTGACGAGCCGGCTCGCGGGCCTGGCCGGCGGCTGCCAAGCCTCGCTCGCCACGCTCCGCTCGCCCGCCGCGCCGGCCGGCGCGGGCCCCTACGACCTCGTGCTGCTCGACCTGCAGGGCCTGCCCGGCGATGCGGCCGGGCTCGTGCACGAAACGCGGCGCCTGATCGCGGGGCTACAGCCGCTGGCCGGTGGCGAACCGGCGTTGATCGCGTTCGGTCCGCACGTGGCCAAGCAGCGGCTGGAGGAGGCCCGGGCGGCGGGGGCCGACGCCGCGATCAGCCGGGGCGAGCTGCTGGGGGCCTTTCCGGACATCGTCAGTCGCTGGTGCAAGCCAACCTGACGCTCGTTCAGTGGCTGCCGGGCTCGTCGAGGACCACCTCGTCGAGCTCCGTGCCGTCGACGTCGTGCCGCAAAAGCAGATAGGCGGCCGTGGCGATGGCCCAGAAGTATCCCCAGCCGAACGACGAGAGCAGCGTCTCCACGCCGCGGGTCCAGAAGGCGATGGCCCGCACGCCCCAGGCGTCGGCCACCGGGCCGCCGGACGCGAGCCCCTCGAGCACGGCCGCCGTCCGCTCGTGCCCCATCCCGAAGCTCGCCGCCCACATCGCCAGCGTGCCGGTCGCGTCGGCGAAGACTCCCGCCGCAGCGAGCGCCGGCACGGCCACGAGCAGGGCCACGGCCGCGTAAAACGCGTAGTGCAGCGGCCGCTGGTAGAGGTACGAGAACGCCGTCGAGATGGCCTGGAAGCTGTCGCCCCGCTCGACGCCCACGGCGGCCACCATCAGCGGCCAGCCGGCGACCACGCCCACCGCGAGGATCGCGAGCACCACGGCACCGAGAAGCACGAGCGGCCAGACGGCACCGGCAAACGCCAGCCCCCATTCGGTACGCATCAGGAGGCCGAGTACCGCGCCCGGAATGCTGATCGCCACCATGCCCACGAGCACGAAGAGCACCGAGTTGAACGACGGCAGCCACTTCCGCGAGCCGTAGATCGTGGCTCCAATCGGGCCCAGCGGCTCCTCCTCGACGAGCTTGAGGGCCACATGCCGTGTGATGGCGGTGCCGAAGATCGACCACACGAGCACGAACCAGCCGAGCCGGGCGAACGCGGCCGCCATCTCGGCGAGCGTCGCGCTCGGCCGAAACGGAATCGCGATCAGCCGCACCAGGTCGCGGACCGTCGCCGGAAGCCGCTCCACCAGGCCCCCCAGCCACGGCAGCGACCGTCGGCTCGGCACGAGCGATGCCGTCCCGCCGTCGGCCGACGGGAGCACGAGCCCGTCGTCCAGGTTGGCCGCAGCGATCACGTCGGCCGCAGGATCGCTCGCCCGCAGTCCGAGTTGATCCGCGACGGACCACCCGGCCCACGTGGCCAGGGCGCCGAGCGCCGCGAGCAGGATCACCGTCGGCGCGAAGGCCGCACCGGCCGCCCGAAACAGGATCCACCAGGGCAGGGCGTCGCGCCAGCGAATCTCGTGAACGATCGTGCCGGCGGGATCCTTCGCGTTCGTCATGCTTGTGCCCCGAGGATGGAGGAGGTTCGAGCTGCGGGAGTATACGTCGGGCGTGGTTATTCGTCCGCGGGCAGCTCGTCGGCCGGCTCGTCCTCGTCGTCCTTGCGGGAGGTCGGCACGGAGTACGACTCGTCGAGCCAGCGGCCGAGATCGATCAGCCGGCAGCGGTCGCTGCAGAACGGCACCGTGGGCGTGGCCACGAGATCGACCGTCGCGTCACAGACCGGGCAGCGTGGCATGCATCAGCCCTCCGACCCGCCCTTCGCCACGGGCTTGTCGCCGCCCGACTTCTTCTCGCCACCGCCGGAGTCGGCCGCGGCGCCCTTCTTGTAGGACTCGCTGCGGTAGTCGGTTTTGTAGAAGCCCGAGCCCTTGAACATGATCGCCCCGCCGGCGCCGATCAGTCGCCGCAGCTTCGGCTTCTTGCACTTCGGGCAGGTCTTCTTCACGGAATCGGTCATCGACTGGAATAGCTCGAAGGCATGCCCGCAGCCGTCGCAGACGTAGTCGTAGGTTGGCATGGCTCACTCTCCCTTGGCGACGATCACCTGCGCAGGCCGCACCACGCGGTCATGCAGCCGGTAGCCCTTCGTGGCCGTGCCCACGATCGTGCCGGCCGTGACGCCCGGCATAGGCTGCTGCAGGATCGCATCGTGGATCGTGGGATCGAACGAGGCACCATCGGTCTCGATGGTAAGGCAGCCGTGACTACCAAGCAGCTTCTCGATCTGTTGGGCCATCATGCGGAAGCCCGACCGCAGCGACTCGATGTCGGCGGTCTTGTCGGCCGCCTCGATCGCCCGGTGGGCGTTGTCGAGCACGGGCAGCAGGTCGCGAAGCAGGTCGATCTCCCGATACCGCTGCGCCTCCTCGTACTCCCGCCGCGACCGCTTGCGGAAGTTCTCCAGCTCGGCCTGGGTGCGGAGCAGGCGATCCTGGGCATCGCGCAGCTGCGCGGCGACGTCGGCCCCTTCGGCCGCGGTCTCCGGCTCGACGCCTTCCAGGTCGGCATCCTCATGTTCGGGCGTGTCCTGCACGGTCATGCTCCCTCGTGGGTATCGGGCTTCCCGGCGGGGCCCTGAAAGTATTCTGCCAGCCGGCTGAAGAAACTGGATCGCTTCGGGCTGACGGCTGCATGCTCCTCGTCGGCCAGCTCGCGGAGCAGCGACTCCGCCTTCGGCGACAGCGTCTTCGGCACTTCGACGTGCATGTGGACGTGCAGGTCGCCGACGCCGCGGCCGCGAACCTCCGGCATGCCCAGGCCGCGAACGCGGATCACGTCGCCTGGCTGCGTGCCGCGGACGATCTGGAGCGGCTTTGCGCCGTCGAGCGTGGGCACGTCCACGGTCGCCCCGAGGGCGGCCTGCGTGAACGTGATCGGCACCTCGCAGTGCAGGTCGCGGCCCTCGCGGGTCAGAAACGGATGGTCTTCGATCTCGATCACGCAGTAGCAGTCCCCCGGCGGGCCGCCGTTGCCCCCGGGCTCCCCCTCGCCGGCGAGCCGCACCCGCACGTCGCTGTCGACGCCCGCGGGAATCGTCACCCGCCGCTCCACGTGCTCCTCGGTCAGCCCCTCGCCACCGCAGGCCGTGCACTTCTCGCGAATGACGCTACCGGCGCCCCGGCAGGCGGGACAGGTCGTCTGCAGCCGAAAGACGCCGGCCGTCTGGATCACCTGCCCCTGACCGCCGCAGTAGTCGCAGGACTGCGGCTTCGTGCCCTTCTTGGCGCCGCTACCGTCGCACGTGCCGCAGGGCTCGTGCCTGGTGAACGCGACGGTCTTCGTCGCGCCCCGCGCGGCCTCCACGAGCGAGAGCGACACCTGACAGAAGACGTCCCGTCCCTTCCGCGGCCGGCTCGACCGCTTGCGGCCGCCGCCGAACGCCTCGCCGAAAATACCGCCGCCGAACAGATCGCCAAACGCCTCGAAGACGTCGCCGATGTCGTTGAAGTCGTGCTGCCGTCCCCCTTGGAGGCCGGCATGACCGAACCGGTCGTAGCGGCTGCGCAGATCGGCGTCCGATAGCACCTCGAAGGCCCGGGCCGCCTCCTTGAACCGGGCCGCGGCATCCGCGTTGCCCGGGTTCTTATCAGGGTGGAACTTGATCGCGAGCTTGCGGTAGGCGTCGGTGATCTGCGCGGAGGTGGCGCGGCGTTCCACGCCGAGCACCTCGTAGTAGTCGCGCTGATCGACCATGAAAAACTACCGGACCGAACCCTCGATCTTCCGCTTCTTCGCGTCGTCCTTGTCGAGGTTGGTGACGAGCGCCTCGGTCGTGAGCAG
>Ga0315906_10002785_pt1 | contig 23860 bp, 23 predicted proteins | sample LakEriMetagenome_4_FD_203526 | JGI IMG/M metagenome (GOLD analysis project Ga0315906, IMG submission 203526) | Freshwater fungal communities from buoy surface, Lake Erie, Ohio, United States - Buoy 2 MA122 | ecosystem: Environmental > Aquatic > Freshwater > Lake > Lake biofilm | place: USA...
TATCAGGAAAAGTATTTCACCTATCAGTCATCCAAATCATTTACGCTCAAAGATCCTTCGGACAGTTCTTTTTTCACGAGGGATCAACTTTTAGTGTCTGGTAAAATAGGAAATGAATCCTTCCATTTTATGGTTGCGCATTGGCCCTCTAGGAGGGGAGGGGAAAAGCGTAGCCGTCCAAACAGAATTCTCGCTGCTGAATTGGGCCTTAAAGTTATGGATTCCATACGTAAAAGTGATCCCGCCGGCAAAGTCATTTACATGGGTGATTTAAACGATGATCCGATCAGTTACAGCCTTAAAAACGTAATAAGAGCAGAAGGTGAGATCACTCAAGTGGAACAAGGAGAATTCTATAACCCCATGGAAAAACTTTATCATCAGGGGATTGGTACGTTGGCATACAAGGATAATTGGAACCTTTTCGACCAATTTATATGTACCTCCACGTTGGTGCCTCGGGACAATGATTTTTCGCATTATAAGTATTACAAAGCTAAAGTGTTCAATGCTCCCTATTTAAAGGGCAGCTCCGGAAATTTTGCCGGGTATCCTTTTAGAACCTATGTGGGCTCCACCTGGCAAGGGGGATACAGTGATCATTTCCCCGTTTATATGTATCTCGTTAAAGAAAAATAAGATGAAATTGACGAAATCTCTACTACTCACGATGTTGATGTCGTCTACGTTTTCTTTTGCGCAGGATACGATCAAAGTCATGTGGTACAACATTTTGAATTATCCGGAGATCAACTCAGCCAGGATTTCTTATCTGCAAACAATACTTCAATACGAAAAGCCTGACATCTTTGTAGTTTGCGAAATCACAAGTCCGGCGGGTGCATCAACAATTTTGAACACGGCACTCAATGTGGGGACGACCAACTATGCTATGGTCAATTATACCGATGGGCCGGATGATGAGAACATGCTCTTTTACAACACTGCTAAGATTGGTTTTAAAGATCAAAATGAGATTCAGGCCAGTCCTCGACAATTCAATGAATACATTCTTTACTACAAGGACCCCTCTCTCAACGCAGCAAGTGACACGGCGTATCTCTACTTCTATGCTGCCCACCTCAAAGCTGGAAATACATCTTCGGATGCATCCGAACGGGCCTCGGCCGCTTCTGTTCTGAAGAGTTATTTGAATACACGACCATTTGCTGAAAATACGATTCTTGGTGGTGATATGAATATCTATGGATCTTCGGAGTCCGCTTATACGATCTTCACGGGAGAGGTTCAGGCTAATCTGTTCGATCCGATAGGTGCCGGAGAATATCACTCCAATCCCTCTTTCGCTATTCATCATACTCAGAGCACGCGAGTCGTGGCTATCGATGGTGGTTCCACAGGGGGTATGGACGATCGTTTTGACATGATGCTCTTTTCAGACGACATTCGATATGGATCAAATGGGGTACAATTTCTAAACGGAAGTTATCGTGCGGTGGGTCAAGATGGGCAACATTATAACCTTGCATTGAATGAACCTGCCAATAATTCGGTTCCGGCCAATATTCTGAATGCATTGTACTACATGAGTGATCACTTGCCAATTACCATGAAATTGCTTGCGGGTGGAGGTGTAGGAATTGAAGAACATGGATCTGGTATGGAAGGACTGAAGGTATATCCAAATCCGGCGAAAGATAAAATAACGTATTTCCTCAATGAAACCGATGAATTATTTGTTTCACTAAGTGACATCTCTGGCAGGGTAGTTCTTACCAAAAAAGGATCAGGAAGCCAAAACCTGGATATTTCCTCTTTTGCTAAAGGATCTTACTCCCTAAGGATCGCAAGCGCCAAGGGAATTGTTACGAGGAAAATCATTCTTGAATGATCTCAATGAAGGATTCTCTTTGTAGAATTTTTTTAAGTACCCTCCCGTTGCTCTTTTTTGGCTGCGCCGAGAACACGGCTCTTGTCACATCTACCTATGAAAAGGTACAAGGTAAAGGAACCAACAAAATCGACTCGCTCATTTTCCCCTATCGGGACTCGTTACAAGAGGAGATGGGGCAAGTACTTGGGACATCTCCTAGAGGAATGGTAGCCAAACGTCCCGGTTCCGACCTCATGAATTGGATTGCAGATGCCGTTTTTGTTAATCAAACAAAGTTGGTCCGACTTTCTGAACCTGTTATATGCCTTCTGAATACGGGTGGAATTCGCTCAACTATCAACAAAGGAGAAATTACTTTGGGGGACCTTTTCAAATTGATGCCTTTCGATAACCAGATCGTGTGGGTTCGAATGCCTTCCTCCTCCATCCCCGACATAGAAGAATTCATAAAAAAATCCGGAGGTGAGCCACTTTCTAACGCAACAATTGAACATGGGAAATTGAAAATAAACGGTTTGAACGAAACACATAATTCATTTTATGTGATTACATCGGATTACTTGATGAATGGGGGGGATAAAGCGACTTTTTTTAGTAAAAAACTTGAAGTTAATTTGACAGGTAAGCTGATGCGCGATGCATTGATAGAGGAGGTGAAAGTTCAGAAAGAACTCTCCGTCGATACCGTTTGCAGGATTACATTTTAACCTATGAAAAGAAGAACTTTCATACAACGAACAGCCCTGACTGCAGGAGCGATGGTACTAAGCCCAGTTTGGGCATCGACGGGTTCATCCGCTAAGCGTGCTCCAAGATTGACGATTTTACATACAAACGACACCCATTCCAACATGGATCCGTTTCCTACAAACCATGCGAAATTCCCCGGTCAAGGTGGGGTAGCACGACGGTATGATCTTTTTCAGCGAATCAAGGCGGAAGAGGAAAATGTCCTGATTCTGGATTCAGGCGACATCTTTCAGGGTACGCCTTATTTCAATAAATACCATGGCGTGCTGGAGATGAAGCTCATGACCGAATTGGGGTATGATGCGTCCACCATGGGGAACCATGATTTTGACATTGGGCTGGAGGGGTTCTTGAACGCGAAACAGCATGCTACATTTCCTTTCCTGTGTGCCAATTACGATTTCTCGGAGACCATTTTAAAAGAGCATACCCAAAAAAACCTTGTACTTGAACGGGCAGGCATTCGCATCGGGATTTTTGGGGTAGGGGTGGAGCTGAACGGACTCGTTCCCGAGAGCAACTATGGAAAAACACGGTATCTGGATCCTATCGAAACAGCAAATAATCAAGCCAAAGAACTTCGTTCAAAAGGATGCGATCTAGTGATTTGTCTGTCACACTTGGGGTTTGAGTATAAGGACGATAAAATCTCAGATAAAGTGCTGGCCACTAAAACAAGTGGGATTCACCTTATTCTTGGCGGGCATACCCATACCTTTTTGGATCGGCCCCTTGAAGCAAAAAATTCTGACGGTGAAACTGTGCTGATAAGTCAAGCCGGTTATGCTGGTGTTCAAGTCGGACGACTGGATTATTGCCTGAAAAACAAAAAACTCATCTCGCACCAGGTGTTGGAGGTATGAATAATTTTTATCTTTAGTCACCTATTTTAAACGTTGAAACATTTTTACGCATCCAGACTAACCAGGGGCAATGAAATCGTTCCTACCCGTCTTAGCATTGATGGCAATGGCGTTTATATTCGAAGCGCAGGATTATTCAACGGAGAAGAAACGTTTATTCCATTTTCGCATATTTCTTCCATACGCACGGATTGTCCTTTTATAGGTTATTCCACGATTCATATTTTCACAACAGGTCAGGAGCCATACAGTGTTCATGGTTTCAATTCTTATGAAATAAGACAAATGAAAGATTTGATATTGCCTAATATTGGCAGGTGAAATGATAGTTCGCTTTTAGCGCCTGTTTTTATAACTTTCGATTTAACCTGATTTACGGATAATGTAAGCAATGCCTCAATCAATGCTTACACAAAATCCTATGAAATTGGTATTTTAGGGGTGTTGAAAAAAAATAATCTAGCCCTATGAGTCAGTATGTTTGTGTAACTCCATCATGCGCAATTGGTATTTCCAAGGCAACCTTTCCAACGGCAATGAATTGCCCGGTTTGCCAAGTACCATTGACACTTCAGACAAACGAGTCTATTCTTTCTGAGGAAGACGAACAGCTCATTGCGTCCTTGCCTTATGTGATCGCATATCCCTTGAAAGAAACCCTGCTTCAAACTGATTATGAAAAACGTTTGCATCGTTTGGGGTATACGTTTATTAATTTTTTGAAATACTTAGGATTGATTTCAATCTCTGAGTTTTTTAACTCAGATCTTAAAAACAGACGCATCGTAGATTTATTCTTGTCTCAACTGGGAGAACCTTCCTTTGGAAAATGGAACGCTTTTATCAGGGAAAGTTATGCCATATTGAAAAAGGAAGAGGTGAATCTTGTTTTTCCTGAGTTTTACGAGTATTACATTCAGGTTGAAAACAAAGATAAAAAGCACAGCATTGCAGAGGAAATCATTGAAGATTTTGGAGAGGTGAATTATTCCAAAAAGCATGGAATGTCGTCGATTGGAATGCTGATAAATTTCAGGAATAAATATTTAGGCCATGGTACACCAATTAGCGACCATCAAGCCAAGGAATTATGGGCTACATATTTTCCGATTTTTCAAACCTTGATACTTAAACTTTCTAAAGTTTCAGATGCTTCCTTGTATAAAATGGAGAATGGAATTGTATGGAAATTAGCTTCATCCGAATTAGCTGAAGAAAACAATTTTATGCTAAAGATTGACGAAACAAGAGTTTGGTTAAGTGACAATAAAGATCGAAAATTATCCATGGTGCCTTTTCTGATTATCCCAACAGAATTTGGACATCACAGTGAAGAGTCCCATTTATTTGTTTACGAGTCCTATACAGGAAAAACCTTAAAGTTTTTTAGTCCCGAAAGCATTGTCAAGGAAACCTCCGGCGAAATATTACAACGCTTGAATATACTGTTACGAGAAAAGCAAAAAGAAACGCCAATAACCCCAAACGAATTGACAAAGGCTGTTTTTTTAGAACGACTTTCAGAAGAAAACAAACTGGTACTCGATACACTCATTAATGAAAAGAAAGTGATACCTGGTGTTTACGTGCACCGCGAGGAGATGGAAATGAAGCTCCGCGAGTGGATCGGAGCCAGAGCCAGTATCTTTTTTATTGCCGCAGAAGCAGGAAGCGGAAAAACGAATCTCCTGGTTGAAATCCAAAAGCAATATACGGAAAAGCAACTACCCAGTTTATTGGTGCGAGCTGCTCGCATGGAAAAAAAATCCTTAAAAGAGGAAATTGCTTATCTCTTAAATATCGATGAATCGATTGCTTTAGAAGAATACAAAGCAATTGCAGGAACACAATCAGAACCCACTTTTTTCATTCTTGATGGACTCAATGAAGCCGAAAATGCTGAAGAAATTTGGAGAGAAGTTATCGAAATAAGCACTTTTTTTGAACCCGGCAGCATCAAATTTATCATGACCAACAGAGCTAATGGAAAGGATGAATTAGATCGATATACCGTTGCTGAAAATGAGCAAAACTATTTGTACGGAGAAAACAAAGACAATGAAAGCGGGTTAAGTGCTTACGCCTTTTGGTTGACCGTTTTGGATATGAACGAAATGAAAGCGGCTTGGAATAGTTATGCCTTCATTGACAAATCGAAATTCAAACCTAAATTTTCTTTTGATTCCTTATCGGGCTTTGACAGGGCCATATACAACCAAATCAATAACCCTTTGATTTTGCGTTTGTTTTTGGAGGTGTATAATGGAAAATCACTTCCTGTTAAAGGAGGAAATCATCTCAATATTTGGAAAGATTGGTTCGCCACATTCAGTAAAGCAGAACAAGATTTTATGCGTTTATTAGCCCATGAAATATGGCAAAAAGGTACAAATGAAGTCCTATTTGATGACCTGCTAAAAAGCGAAAAACTGAAGGCTTATTTTGAAAATGACATCAGTAAGATTCCTTATGATAAATTAAGGAAAAATGGATGGATCAGCCGTTATTCAAAAGGATTGGATGGTTACATCAGCTTTACTGTAGAGGGACTTTTGTTGTATTTATTAGGAGTTCAACTGGACCAGCAAGAACCTGAAATTGACATTGCATTTATTGAAAAAATTGGAGAATCCGGCTCAAGCATTCAAAAAAATGCTCTTCGAAGTTATTTGAAAGAAATAGCCATAAAAGGGGATCTGGAACTGATAGCGGCTTTAATCGATAAAGGAGATGATTTGATTGACATTTGTATCGACCCACTACTCATGTATTTAAAAACTTTTGGAATAAAAGCAATAATAGATAAACTCCTAGAAAACCCTACAGATAATGATTGGAAAGCATTAAATAAATTAGATGGCCAATTAGTTGAACTCCAATTACATGTTTTAAGAAAAGAGTTTTTAGTGGCTCTAACGCCTCAAAACGAATTTAAAACAAAAGATTCACTGGAATTAGGTTTAGATGCCATTGCTATACTTGATAAAAACGAGGCCATTGATTATTTAAATAAAGTAGAAACAAAGGCATCCTTTATTTTGGAAGATGCTGATTTGTTATCCAAATTAGGTAATTGTGAAAAAAAATTCGGCAACTACGACAAAGCCCTGGAGTATTATCAAAAGTGCCTGGATATAAGATTAAAAACCCTGGGCGCTGAGCATCCTTCTGTGGCTACTTCTTATGACAATATCGGCTCGGTATGGAATAATAAAGGCGAATACGACAAGGCTTTAGACTTTTATCAAAAGTGCCTGGATATCGAATTAAAAACCCTGGGCGCTGAGCATCCAGATGTGGCTACTTCGTATAACAATATCGGCTTGGTATGGAGTAATAAAGGCGAATACGACAAGGCTTTAGACTTTTGTCAAAAGTGCCTGGATATCCAATTAAAAACCCTGGGCGCTGAGCATCCAGATGTGGCTACTTCGTATAACAATATCGGCTTTGTTTGGGATAGTAAAGGCGAATACGACAAGGCTTTAGACTTTTATCAGAAATGCCTGGATATACGTCTAAAAACCCTGGGAGGGGAGCATCCTGATGTGGCCACTTCGTATTTTAATATTGGGGCATGTTACCAAAATAGGGAATCCTATGAACAAGCTATAATAGCCTTCAGAGAAGGACATAATATTGACAAAAAAGGTGGTTACCCATTTCGCATTGCGGTATGTTTAGAAAAACTTCAAAACTTAGGGGATGCATTAGCACATTATATCCAATCAGCAGTAATTAGAAAAGATCATCCAGAAGTTGGTTTGGAAGCAAAGGCCACCCAAGAATCCATTTCAAACGCAAAAAGATTAGCCAAAGAACTCAATAAAGAGCACGAATTACCGGATTGGATGAAAGAACAGTAGTCCCCCTGTTATTTCCCTATTCTTTCTGCGTTAACCTACGCATCCGAACAAGGTCGTTCGGGGTTAATTTAATGCGTATGGATCAGTTAAAGTATGATGTGGCCAGCGTGTATTGCGCGCCACGGGGGCAAACCTTCTATTTTATCCGTAACAACGTACACGGGTTCTTTGAATCCAAAGGGATGGACCTTTCCTCGCTGGTGTACATGTTGCTGTTCAAAGTGCGGGATTTTCGCAGCGACCACCGGGCGTATGTCCGTTTGTTGCAGCAAGGCAACTTTGACTTACGGAACAAACCGTATTACAATGAGGATGAACTCATTCACCTGGCAGAAACCTGCGTGGAAGACGAATTCTACCTTTTCAAGAAGCGCGAGCACGAGATCGATCTTTCGCTTCTTGACGAGGAAGACGAACTACGATGCATGGCCTATGTGGCACAGTTCAATCCGCGGCGTAATTACTACAACGGGTATAGCTCCCATGCCTCTGATAGTCGCGCGTTTGTGAATGTACTGATGCGTGATGCCAACTTCACAAAAGTGATCGAAAAAATGATGGCTACCCTGGAACGCGATATCAATATCGGAAATCCGGAACCAACCTCCGTAAAAGACCTGTTCGACATGGAGGATCTCAAAAATATGATCACCGGTCCGAACGGCGACTTGTGGGTGGAGATCTTTCTGATGATGGAGCTTCCCGAAAGGGAGAAATACAGTTTGCTTTATCAGGCACAGCCACGGGAGATCCTCAAGAATAAGGAACATTGTTTGGATGTCGAGTTTGTGCGCTGCGCCATCGATGGAGTGAAATGCAGCCACAAAAAACTCAAAGCACTCATGGCTGATTTACCGCAAGAGACTCAGGAACATCCGGAGGTGTTGCAGTTTTATGACTGGCATCGGGAATGCTCGTTGTAGGCAGTGGAGGAACAAGGAGCAAGGAGCAAGTACATTTTGTAAATCACATAATCAAGTCTTTATTCTTTATTCTTTGTTCTTTGTTCCTTGATCCTTGATCAAAAAAAAGACGCACATGACAACTATACAAAATTTTAAACAACTACTCCACGAAATCCTTCCAAAAGGACGACTGAAACCAGCAAAGGTTTCGGATTTTACCTGCAGGTATTGTGGTAAGGAGTTAACGAACGACAACGCTCACTCAGGTCATATGGCTCGCTGTGCGGTGCATTTGAAGGTCATCAGGGCATACAAGGAAGCGAACAGTCGTATTTTCAGAGACGAAGCTGAATCCCTAAAGCGATGGGAATCAATGGATCACAGTCATTTCAATATCTTCGAACATGAGGTAAAAAGTTCGCCCGAGGCAATTGAGTTTATCCGTGCGCAGGTGGATGCACTGACGCAGTTTCCCGATGAGCGGCTGGAAAAATACTGTGTGTTCTATCTGGTGGTACTTGCACAGATTGCCGATAAGAAACCAACGCGGGAAAAGGCATTCAACATGCTCAAATCGCTCATTTCGGGGGATCAAACAGCGGTACTTGTGTATTACTGGCCATCACTGGGTAATCTTCGTTACAGTCCGGCAACGGATGCTTATGTGGGTAAATGGGCCAAATTTGCCCGCATCAAGGATGACAGTTTTTTCTACATCGATTATCCGGTTTGGATTCTCTTGCTCGACCGGTATATCCTAACTTACAAAAACTTTGGCTGGCGTCAGAATGATTTGAACGAAAAGGAGGATTGGTTCATCGATATGGTATTGCAAACCATTCGAGACTTAATGTTAGAAGAACATTATTATCTGAACATTATGGGTGGACCGTGCTTAAACATGCATGTTCCTACGGCGGTGATCCCTTTACTTCATCCAAACAGCCGACAGCGTTTTTCAAAGAACGAGGTGCACTGGGAAAAAACAGCTGCTATTGGTTACAACCCCTCTGATCCTGCTGCGGCCTTTGTGATTTAGTAAAAACTGTTTAATGGCGCAGTGTTATGTGAACGCTTCGAATACGTATCGTTAATTGAATTAAAAGTTTTAAGTAATCACATTAAAAAAGAAATCAATTGGTGTTCAGGAAAATTTAAATGGGGTACGGAGCCCTGTCGAAGCAATGCTTCGGCAAAAAAGGACAAGTAATTTTTTCTTCAGCCTAAATATTAAGGACAACCAATTTCAATTAACAATCTCCAAACTATGAAAATACTGCGTAAAATCAGACACCAACAAAAAGACCAGAATGACAGAACTCTTTTCGCAATAGACGTTTACCTCTATGAGGAACAAATGATGTGGTTTGAAGATGTATTCATTCATTCGTTTGAAGAATCTGATGAGCACGCTATAAAATCAGATGACTACTTAGCTATTCTCTCCACGGCAGTGGTTGTTCATCTTCCGATTGATCCAACGCGAGATGCCGAAGAGGCTAAAGAGCTTAAAAAAAAGCTGGATGCAGGTTTAAAGAAAGATCGGAACGCAGACATCACACCATTGCTTGAAGAACTCTGCGAATTAGTCATGGCAGTTGAAAATATTGCATGGATCTACACGCCGGATTTCGCACTGGATGAAAACGGAAATTACGATGATACATACATCCTTAAGGAGCTTGAAAATGCAGAAAATCAAATTATTCCTCAGTTTTTATCTCCATTAGGAACGTATACAGAATATTTATTGGATAAAGTAGATGAGAACGTACGCGTTATCAGTGAAGAATCGCATTGCTGGTTGTTCAATTGTCTTCGCTTTTTATTCAATTTACTGCCAAGTGAATTTCCATCCGAGCGCACGGACATCGATCAGGTAATTCCACAGATTGAAGATGAGCTTCGGGATTATGTCTTGGATCTTTCCTCATTGCCAGGATATTTTATGGCGTTGCAGTTTTTCGGCAATGGAAAGGAGGAGGTGTTGTATGCTTTTTACTCTATCAACAATGAGCCCGTCTGCTACTTCACTCGGAGAGAGGAGCAAGGGAAATAAGAACAGAAATTAGTTTTATTTTATCACCGTGATATGAATACAATCATTTTCGGGGCAAAGTAGTATTTTCCCTTCCTTACGCATTTCCAAAAGGATTTTTTTCAGTGCATCCATTCCCTTTTTGCAGCTGTCTTTTGATCTGACCTCTGAAATATCGAAAGACACTCCGAATGAATGGGTAGATTTCCCTTTTGTTGCACCGGGATCACGTTTTCTGAGATCGTCTTGTTGCGCCTGAGTTCGTGTTATGGAGGATACTACGAAATAATCTTTCTTGTTCTCTGTCTGTTTTAGACTGGAACGAAACCTCCTTCCAAGCTCAATCAACCGTTTATTCGCTGTTGGAGTTAAATGCTTGGTGCTGTGAGAAAGATAGGGAATCCAAAAGCCTTCATTTTCTGTTACAGGAACAAGTTTTTTGTTTCTTAGGAATTTCCCTCTAATTCCCGCGGTTTTGACATAACCATTTCGAGTTGTCTTAATGGCCATCGGGCGGTGCTTTCCTGGATATGAGTCTTTTGAAATCACGGGCTTTAAGCTACTGCAACTGCAATGGTGAGAATTAAATATCCGAATGGGTACGTGTTGAGAAACCACATTCAATCTTTTTTTAACTCTTGCTCGTTCGGGATAAAGGATTACTGCAGATATTCCAAGAATACATATCAAAGAGATCGCTAGTGCCTTAACACGGTCTTTATGTTTGAAAAACATCACCACAAGAGCCCCGCTAAGGAAGGTACAGCTAATAACTGTCAGAATCAGGAAAAGATCGAGTTTTGTCATTTTTGCGAATAGGGTTAAAAATTATGTTCAAAGTAAGTAATTTAGTTTCAGCTCAATTTAAAAGTCATGAAAAAGATCACCACATTCGGATTGCAATATTCTATCGAACTTGATGACAACCAGCAGATTACAATTGAAGACATAACGTATTTCCCCCAATATAAAGGGCATACCGTTGAGGACGTCTATGCATTTTTGGAAATGGATCCCTGGAACGAGGACATCTTTGAGGTGTACGAAAATGAGATCAGCGGGGATGAGCTGGACTTAATGTATCCGGATTTTCAGGAGCTTTCCTACACAGGCAAGGCGGCACAGTTGGAAAGGGATAAAGACCTGAAGCGGGAATATGAGCTTGGACTAATTGACGACTCCGAAATCTCAGAAGGTTCAGCTTTTGACTTTATCTGGGAGTGTCAGAGTGAGGATGAGGAATGGCAGGAAAAATACGTACAGTTTCTGGAATCTTCCATCAAAGAGAACACCTCCGCCTCTAAAAAGATAAAGAAGGTATTGGCTGAGCTTCTCGAAAATGCTAAAAATCCGATGCGTGATAATATTGTTTTGATTGTTTATCGGATTGGTTTGAAGTAGATTCTTTACCTGATCGTCATCACCTCAGGATAGGGGATGAGCGCCTCACACAAATGCCCGCAATAAGAGCTGACGATGAAGGCAATGGCCACAATAAAGGCAGCAGCGATCAAGGAAGAATTAATCCGCTTGTTTTTGAGCTCTTCCACTTCGTTCACTTTCGTCATCTGAAAAATAGTTACCAGCCCGCCTGTGATCACAAGTAAAGTCGCCAGTATGCCAATGACAGCGAAGAGCGCAATGTACCCAAGCGCTGTTCCCATGGAAGAAAGCTTCAGTGCGCCATCGGGATTCATCAGGCGAATGGCATTCACTGCAGGATCGACTATCGAGGAAAGGATCAATCCGCCACTTAGAATCACACCTACCTGAAAAATAGTGAGTGAAAGGTTATCGTTCTCGTCAATCTGGTAATTCCTGACCAGAAATCCGGTAACAACTCGGTGGATGATAAACAAGCCGGAAAAACCCAGTGCAAAAGCAACAACAAGCTGAAAAATAATAATCATGTTCATGGTTAACGGTTATAATATAAAGCGATATCCCAGTTACTTTCGATCTGCTGCTCGGGGGATATCATACCCAAGCGGAAACCTTTCGCCGTAAGTTCTACAGCATAATGTTTTACTCCGTTCACTTCTTTGTAAAATCCGGAAGCGATCGGCAGACCTACACCAAGGACGGAATGTCCATATGCCTCACTGATCCACACCGAAGCAGGAATCCCCATCTTTTTCAGGATTGTGAATGCCAGCAAAGAGCGCGTATCGCAATCACCTTTCAGGTTATGCATAAATTCATAGGGTGACTGAACACCGGCTGGTATTTCCGGCAAACAGGGTTTGTTCTGCATGTGATACTCTACAATAAATCCGGATCCTGCCTCTTTCACGATCTGTTTACAATCCATCTGGTGAACAAGAAAATAAGGAATTTCCTGAATAAAGGTACAAACCATCTCCGCTGTCCTTGCGGGATTTAACTTGTTTTTCGTGGCGGTATATTTTAATTTTTTAATGATGCTGTCCAGTTTAGGAGAGTCCATCTTCTCCATAGAGTTGTAAATCTTTCCATAAAGATCAACCTGATTGACAGCACTCGTTTGCTCTACCATGGCATCATGGGTTTGCTGGCTTTCAAAGAAGGCCGTTGAGCTTGTGAAATAGCTTAAGTTGTAATTGGTTTCCAGAAAGTCCCACCAGTGGATACGCTTTTCAGACAACAAATCTTTGCCATCCGTTTTCTTGGGTGGGAATACCTGTACTTTTCCTTCGTTTGTATCCTCGAGCTTCACATCGTCTTTACCTACGGTAGGCAGATAGTTGAACAAGAGCCAGGCAATAATTCCAAACACGAACAGAGAACCCAGAAGTCCCAAGCACGCCTTTCGGAAATATCGGAAGAAGGTAATTCCACCGAAAATTAGCAAGCTAGGAATGACAAGCGCAGGAAATTTCCAAAGACACAAAAGAAGCCACAACAGCATAAACCAGCGCCATCTGTTGTTTCCACTGCGCGTCATTTGAAGTGGTCGCTGAGTGTTTGCCAAACCATTATCAGAAGACAGGTTTTGATTCAAGGACCAGATGTTGTTTGCGCCATTGTCACTAACTGGCTCTGTAATGGTATCTTCTTCGGTGAGTTGTGGCTCGGGGGTGTTATTTTGGACAACAGGTTCTTTCTTGACAGGCAAAGGTTCGGCGTGCATTTGGAACCAGACGATTCCTTTGGCCTCACGGTATCCCCCAAACCAATCTGCTTCCGGAGCCACCAGCTCAATTCTTTTCATTACCACTTCGTGCAAGGTGTCCTGCAGTTGGTGCTTGGCATCCAAGGGAATGATCATGTGTGGCCGATCTCTCAAAACAGGACCTTTCCAGAGAATATTTCTGACCCATGGAAAATCTTTTTTACTTCGGATTTCCGGCCATTGCCAAACGATTTGTTTGGATAAGAAGCTGCTTTTGTATGGTTTAAGAGTTTTTCTGTACCATGCGTCTCCTGTTCTTAGCTCCCAAGAGTCGTACGGATCGACTGGAACCACATTTTGCAAATTCAATTGATGCCAATTGATTTCATTGAACTGATACGACGAGATACTCTGCTTGTTGCTCACGAGAAAAATACCGTTAAAATCGGCCCTGAAATATTTCACGTTGGGTGCTGGCATTAGTCCTTTTTACGTTCTTTTTCTGTTCGTACCGTTTTACTCGTATTGTATTGCGACAATTTAACTTCAACACGTCGATTCATTGCTCTTCCTTCAGCTGTGTCATTTTCGGTCACAGGTTCAGATTCCCCTTTTCCTGTAGCTTTAATACGCCTTGCTTCTACACCGTTTTGTATGAGGTATTGTCGAAGAGCTTCAGCTCGGCGTTGGGAAAGTATTCTGTTTCTTTCAGCATCTCCATCGCTGTCCGTATGACCTATGATCTCTGCCTCGACTTCTTTATTTTCAAGAAGATACGCTGCAAGCTCATTCAATTGTGGGATGGAAGACCGGAGCAACTTCGCTCTGCCTTTTTCAAACTGAACATTCGGAAGATTCAGCATTTTAACCGTTGTATTGGTGGTTTCATCCACGTAGGTTACCGTATCGACACGAGAATTCTTTTCAATATAAATTGTATCGTGGACAATACGTTCGACGACTCGTTGCTGGGAAGAATCGGAGTTACCGCAATCGCCGAAAATAAGACATCTGAAAAGCCACAGGAGTAAAGCCAAGGCAGCGAGTAAACCAAATATTCCACACCCAAAACGTTGACAACCAATGCCAGAACATCCACTTGGGAAGAGAGATGGCATACATCCATTAGGTTCGTTACCGATAAAATTGGAACCAAAGATTCCTCCGAAAATTGAATTTATCCAATTTTTAAGTCCCAGATTGAATCCGTAAATGCGGTTTGCACAGCCTCTTGAATTCTGAAAGCAGCCTTGTCTTTCAAGCATAGCTTCACGAGAATTTTCTGAGTCCGCTCGGTTGAATAATTCTACTCCTTTTTCATCCACCTGTCTCACCCTTCGCATCATTGCCGGTCCGCAAATTCGACCATGATTTGTATTTGGGGTATATGCAATGAAACAATCGTGCAGGTATTTTTCAGGAACAGACTCAAAGCGCAAGTCTTTCCAATCCAATAATTTAGGGTCAACTACATTAGGCTGTTGATCTACCCCCATAAGAATTCCATCCGCATACATTCTTTTGCCATCTGATGCATCTGTTCGGTTGTAGTAGTCGACGATTTCCTTTTCAGCTGAACGAAGATGAGGTCGTTCCGTGTATTTGTTCAACCATTCTTCATACTCTTGCTGTGTGACCTCTTGCGCTTCATAGAACTCATATTTCGGTTCGAGCGTCAGGTGACTGAAAATACTACGGTGCTCTTTTCCAAACTCCTTGTTCCCTGAAGTGGAGAACTGACATCTCAGTATGCCTTTATAATATGTGTATTCTGTTTTCACTGAGGACTGAGGGTAGTTGGTGGTTGCTGAATGATTTTTTGCCACTCCTTCCATGAGACATTTTTGGCACTTTCGGGAGCTTCCTCCTCCTCGAGGTAGGGGTTATCCTTGGTGAGGAAGGAGAGATTGGTCTGAATACCTGTTTTATTTTTTTGGATGACAATGCGTGTAGCTTCCTTTTCAAGCTGACTGTAATTTTCTGTGATCAAATCCTTAAAATACCCATTGACCGAGTTTATGTAGGTGTAATTTTGATTCCGCATTAATTGAAAAAGCAAAAAGTGTGGTACAAAAAAACAGAGCAATACGAATACACATACCATAGTAAAAGAAGGGTAGCTAAGCGCACGGATGAATAATTTCATGGTAAAATAGGACCTATTCACCTTTGCTTCATGACGACTCATCTTTCGTTCAAACGAATAACCGCTATTGATCTCTCCAGATTTTTTTTCAAACATTCGTTCAGACTTCCGGTATCCTTCCAAAGCTTTTGCTCTCAGTTCAAGATTATAATTCATACTGGCTTCCCAGTGCAGCAATACTGTCAAAGGAAAAATAATCACACACGCTAAGAGCCCAAGGTAAAATAAGCGGAACACAGTCGTAAAACCAGGTATCGGACTGTTGACAAAAGAACCGGGAAGACCTTTTCCTTGTATCCTGTCGTGCCACCATTTTTTCAGCGCTTCCCACTTTTCCTTGAAGGATGTCCGTATGACTTTCTGATTGATCGTGTCTACAAGGGAAATCCTTGGCTTTATCAAAATGAGCGAAAAGCGAAAGATACTGATCAAAACAAAGGTGCCAATGGCGGCAATTGGAATAGCGATGACATAATTGCCTGAAACGAATAAACCGATAATGTATGTCGCTACTATTGCACCAAGCAGAACAACCATAAAAGAGATTAGAACGAGCAGAATACTCGAACGTTCTCTTCCACTGGCCGATGCGTAAGGGCCGGGTTCCAGACCAAGCAGTTTTATGGCAAGCAGGTCGATCAAGCGTTTCCTGAATTATTTGTCGGGTCGTTGGGATTATTGTAAAATTTGGTTGGATCATCTTTGATCTCCTTCATCTTGTTGCGTTCCCACTCTTCGATGATCTGTTTGTTGAGATTCACTTGACGTTGCATTTTTTCCTCTCGTTCGGCTTTGGCTGCTTCATAGTCGAGATAGGTGTATTTTTCCATGTGGAGCAAGCCATTTGCTCCTTCGTAAAGCTTGGATTCTGAGATAACACCTGCTTCTACTTGCTGGAGCTTGTTGTAGTTTTCTACCATGTAGTCATAAGGACCTTTGTTAAGCATCATCTTGAAGAAGATTGGCCCCATTTCTATACATAGAAATACCCCTAAAATGATCCATGGAATAATCCCGCCAATTTCGTGTGAGATCTGGATCCGTTTCAAAAGTCCATCATACCCATGGGAACGTTTTTCATTGTCTTTATAGGCTTTTCTCAAGTCATCTGAGAGCTGATTGATCTGTCCGTCTGTAAAATTCAATTGTTTGCGCCATGCCTTTACCTCGGCAGACTTTAATTGAATGAACTTATCCTTTTCGGCACGTTTTGTTTCGATGTCTTGCTGCATTTTCTTTGCTACCGGACCAAAACCATAGGCTCTTTTGTCCTGCATCTCCGCTTGTTGGCGCTGCACTAGTCCGTCAATTTCGTCATCATAAACCTTCAGCTCGGCTTCATAGCCTTTTAATTTATCTTCGTACTCTTTTTTATCTTTCTCCAGCTTGGCGACCTTCTGTTTGAAGAGAATATCTGTTTGTCCGTTGAGTTTTTCGGCATACTCCTTTTGATACGCACTTAATTCTGAATCAATTTCTGATTCCAGAATCTTTATTTCAAGTGGTGCCGAAATAGCAAATCCTAGGATTAAAGCGATGATGATTCTTGGAAGTGCCTGGCCGAATTCTTTCCAGGTAACTTTGTCTGTACCATCTCCCTTTCCCGTGGAAGAAACTATAAAACGATCAAGGTTTAGGATGATGAGTCCCCATACGATACCAAAAATGATGGATCCAATGAGTGCTCCCCAGCTGAAGGTATCATTGATGGCATTGTTCTTAGGACCAAAGATGGTGTAGAATGCAAAACCTCCGGAAAAGCATGCGAGCAATCCAGTACAAAATACAATTCCACCAATACCCGCATATTTTACACGGTCCTGCATAGGTGATTTTAATAAGAAATGCTCGTCGGCTCCGGCGCACCACCAAAGTGCTTTAGTTACCGAACTCGCTGATTGTGCATAGGATGGATTTTCCATAGGTTATGTATTAGTATTTAGTTTTGATTTTTGTTTATCCGACAATTCTTGCCAGCTTAGAGCAACCCTTGGCGGCACATTGAGAAGGGTCAGATTCAATTTTACCATCTCAGGTGCTTTCAAATGAAATTTCGGAGCAGTAAAACGAACGGGATCAAGCGGTCTACGTAAGTCATCTGCCTGAAGGCTCTCAGGGAGCTCAATATCGAGAATTCTGGCTGTATCTATATTCAATGGAATCCGAATCACCTCGGGAAACGGCTTCCACATGATCAGTTTTAAAGATGGATAGTGTCTGTTCAATACACTTTGAAATGAACCTTTCTTTTTAAACCAAAAGAGACGTTGCCAGAAAAACGCTGGCCTTTTCAATCCTGGTATTGGCGAAGGAGGATTATACACGATCGTCACAAACCAAGCTTGAGGCAAATCGAATTCGACCTTTAAGTCCAACCCGTGCACCAAATAACTTACTGAATTACTTTCGTTGATATACAGCGATGCTGCCATGCTTCGAATATAAAAAATTAGTTTTAAAAGTCACGCTTTCTTGATGTAAAGATTAACGTATTGCCTTTATTTTCTTTATCTTTCAAGTTCATTTGATTTATGAACAAGGAAAATTACAAAAGGATTTCGGATTCTCAGTCGGAGCTTACAGAGTTAATGATCCCCTCGTATGCCAATTTTGGCGGGAAAGTACACGGAGGGATTCTTCTCTCACTCATGGACAAGGTTGCATACGTCTGTGCGTCAAAACATGCAGGAAGTTATTGTGTAACCGTTGCCGTGGATGGTGTGGAATTTCTTTCTCCGGTTGAAGTGGGTGACTTGGTTTCTTTGAAAGCTTCAGTGAATTATGTAGGGAATACTTCCATGATAATTGGTATTCGTGTGGAGTCCCTAAATCCCAGAACTCAGCTGAAAAAACATACGAATTCCTGTTACTTTACGATGGCTTCAAAGGATGATCAGGGCAACCTCTTGACGGTCCCGGGTCTGATGATTGAAACCGAGGAGCAGCTCCGAAGATTTTGTGAGGGGAAGTACCTTAAGAGCCATTCAAAACAAAAGCGAGAGCTCCTAAAATCAGACTTTTCGGGCATCACAAAAGATGAGTTATTACTGATGGTTTCAGAGGAGAGGTGCGAGTACCTTAGTTCTCTTTAATTGGTCTGTTCAATAAAAATAAATACTAGTTTTGTCGCATGGATCTTAAATCAAAATACGGAGAGGATTATATTTTGCTCGGTGGACTTAGAGAGTACATCGAAGAAGGAATTATTTTGGCTTCCATGAATTGGTGGCGCGACAGTCTTCAAAATTTCAGTGAGCTTGAAGTGGTGGAACGTCGTGCGGAGCTTTTAAATGAAGATTCTAGATTTGGCAATTCAGAATTTTTGGTTGCTTTTATGAACGAAAAATTTGAAAATCTAGATTTTGATGTTCCGGAAGATGCTGTTACCTCTGCTCTGTTTTTGATCGAACAAAAGGAAGGAAGAGAAGTCGCAGATCTTACGAAAGAGCTACTTATTCTTTACACGGTTCGTATCGCTAAAGCAACAAAAGAGGATTACCTCTCTTTCTTGGGAATAAGTGATGAAATCAGCGATGCTGAAGAACAATTCATCTCAAGAATCAAGTTGCTTTTTGAAAAACAATAAGTTCTGGGATTCTTAGAGGAGGTCACCGGTCATGATCCGGTCTTCAATTAAGTACAAATCAAAATCTTCAGGCATTTTCATGTCTCCCACACCGATGGCGTACACCTCAGTAGTCCAGTAGTTTGGATCAGGAACTTCAATGCGGTTTTCAAGTAAGGTGCTTCGAATCAATTCGATGGACGACTCATTCATTAGAGAAGCATTTAATGCAATCCAATTTATTTCGGAATCTATTCCAGAAAGCTGTTCTTCGGGTATTGTTACCCTGATTTCGTTCTGAACAGAATCACCCTCTTGATGAGACGACCGAACCAATAATCTTAATAAAACATTCATGCGGTTTACAAATGAATCACCTCCCCATACGCAGCTGCAGCAGCCTCCATGATAGCTTCTGACATCGTAGGGTGGGGATGCACGGTTTTGATCAGCTCTTCACCGGTAGTTTCCAGCTTACGAATTGCAACGATCTCAGCAATCATTTCCGTTACATTCGCACCGATCATGTGTCCGCCTAAAAGTTCACCGTATTTTGAGTCGAAGATCAACTTAACAAAGCCATCTTTTGCTCCTGCGGCACTTGCTTTTCCGGATGCTGAGAATGGGAATTTACCCACTTTAATATCATAGCCTGCCTCTTTTGCTGCCTTTTCAGTATAGCCAACAGAGGCAATTTCAGGGGAGCAATACGTACATCCTGGAATGTTTTTGTAATCCAACGGTTCAGGGTGATGACCTGCAATCTTTTCTACGCAAATGATTCCTTCAGCTGAAGCAACGTGCGCCAGCGCGGGTGTTGGGATGACGTCTCCAATAGCGTAATATCCCGGTATGTTGGTTTGGTAATAGTCATTTACTAGGATTCGACCCTTGTCAACGACAATCCCGACCTCTTCCAATCCTAAGTTTTCAATATTTGCCTGAATTCCAACTGCGGAAAGCACAACATCACACTCGATTTTTTCTTCGCCTTTAGCAGATTTTACGGTAACCACGCACCCTTTTCCTTTGGTATCTACTGATTCGACAGAGGCACCGGTCATAATATTGATCCCTGATTTCTTAAAAGATTTTTCCAACTGCTTGGATACTTCTTCATCTTCAATCGGAACAATGTTTGGCAAATATTCAACGATGGTAACTTCTGTCCCAATCGCATTGTAGAAGTAGGCAAATTCAACACCAATGGCTCCTGAACCAACTACGACCATTTTTTTCGGTTGTGTTTTCAGAGTCATTGCCTGGCGGTACCCAATGATCTTTTCTCCATCTTGCGGTAAATTAGGCAGTTCTCTTGATCGTGCACCGGTTGAGATGATAATTCCTTTATCCGCAGTATATTCCGTAACAACCCCATCTTCAGCCTTCACACTGATTTTCTTACCGGCCAATAAAGTTGCGTTCCCTTTGATCACATCGATCTTGTTTTTCTTCATGAGGAACTGGATTCCTGCACTCATTCCATTTGCAACTCCGCGGCTACGGTCCACCATAGCGCTAAAGTCCGCGTTTGCCTCCTTCACAGTGATTCCGTAATCACTGGCATGTGTCAGGTATTCGAAAACATTCGCACTTTTCAACAAGGCTTTCGTAGGGATACATCCCCAATTCAAACAGATGCCACCCAACGATTCGCGCTCAATGATGGCTGTTTTTAAACCCAGTTGTGATGCACGAATGGCAGCTACATATCCACCTGGACCACTTCCTACTACGATAAGATCATACTTCATATTTCCTGACTCTAATTTGCTGTGCGAATTTAACGATTTAAATCATTTGGGCTGAACTGGCAAAGTGTTCTTTTGGATCTGTTCTCCCTGAAGGTAATTTTTACGTGCTTTTTCAGGTTCACCCAACGCCTCGTAAGCCATCCCCAAATATTTATAGGCCAATGGGGTATCCCATTTACATTGTATGGTTTGATTCGCGTAATTAATCGCGGTTTGATAATGTTTGACAGCTTGTTCTCGCTGGTTTTGCTGTAAACTCACTGCGCCTCTGTTGATATACGCTGTGGCCATATTTACCAGAGCATCGGCATAACAGTCTGTCGATTTCTCAATGGCGATTTTGAAATTCATTTCGGCTGAATCTGTAATATTCATAAATCCATAGCATGTCCCAAGGTTGTTGTATACGGTGGCATCCATGTTATTCATCGTCAGACGTTTCTGGTAATGCAGAATTGCTTCACGGTATTGACCTTTGTATTGGAGAATTTTAGCAAGTGTGCTGTGCGCTTCAGGAAATAGGTCAAGAATTTTGATTGCAGAACGGAGCTCTTTTTCTGCAACATTGTAAATCTTTTTTTTCTCTTCTTCGGATTTCGTTTGAAGCGTGTCGTGATTGGTCATCATATTTGCATGATAGTAGAGCATGTGTGCACTGTTCGGGACGGTTTTGACATCTTTATCAAACAAAATCTTGACATTTTTCCAGTCTTTGTTTCGATCAATGGTTTTAGCGCCAAAAAAGAGAAGAATCGGTAAGATAATCAACCAGTTCAATGGCCGTTGACCGAAAAGCTCACTCACTTTTTCAGGAATGTGTTCGAGGGAGCGCGTTACACGTGTAACAAGGTAGGCGACCACAATACAAAATCCGAGGGAGGGAAGAAAAATGAGTCGTTCCGCCATATTCGTTCCAATCAGCATGAACACATTGCTTACAATTGAAATCGTAATCAGATAAAACAGAATTCCGTAACTGTACGCTTCTTTTTTCTTTAATCCTCTCCAGGCAAAATAGAGTCCAGCGGCATGAATTACAAACGCCAGTAAAAATCTTGGGTTTGCGACGCTTGTCACAAGCGGAATGGTATTAAACGAGTAATCGCAAGAGAGCGGATGAGGATAACACAACAGGTAAATATACCGTCCAAGGATCTCAATGGCTGTCATGCGTTGAGGCATGAAGTCGGTTGTCGCCATGATGGAATTGTCTGCAATGTTGATGCTGCTGAGTCCCAAACCGCCAGTGACCGAATGATGGATATACAGGTAAATTACGGCTACAACAGCTGCTAAACCAGTGATTTTTGCAAGGCGTTCAATGCCAGCACTCGAGAAAAAATAAAGTGTGACAGGCATTAATCCAAGAAACGTTATCGCCGATTCTTTGGAGAGTAAGGCAAGGAAAAAACTAAATGCGGTGAGGAGCATCCATCGCTTTTTTGGACTGTCGGCATACGATTTTGCGAACCACAATCCGATCAACATGAAAAACATGGCCAACATTTCATCGCGGCTTTTAATGTTTGCAACCACCTCTGTATGAATTGGATGGAAAGCAAATAAAAGGGAGGCAAGCAGAGATACGTAAAAATAGTTTGGAAAAAACCGGTTGAGCAATAAGAAAATAAATCCACAAAGCAGTCCGTAAATCACGATGTTTACCTTGTGTGACAGTTCCGGTTTTCCTCCACTCTTTTCATATTCCACGGCGAACATGGCCTTACTCAGTGGTCGGTAAAGGTTGTCCTCGAAATTCATCCCTGTTCGATAGCCATGTGTAAAGATATCTCCTACCGCTTCGCTCCCTTTTACGGTGAACTCATTGTCGACGATTACTGAGAAATCATCAAGATTGTAATTGTGTTCTGAGGTGTTGGAATACAGCAGACCTCCCAATAATGCAATAGCGAATGCTATACTGTAAATGAAACGCTTTGATTTTGGTGAACCATTTGTTCCATTCTCTGTGGGATTTTTCGGCGCGCTGCTTTCTTGCTTTTTCGGCTGAACTTGTGCCGGTTGGAATTTCTTTTTGCTCATAATTCAATTGACAGCATAAATGTACGCTAAACGTAAAAAATCCAAAACAAGTCAATGAAAAAAACACTGTCACGTGATATTATCTGAGTTTAATTTAGAAACAATAAAAATTCCATACCAAACAAGAGAGAATTTGAAGTTAAGGGGGAGTTCTTTATTGGTACCAATAAATACTTGTTAAATGAAAAAAGTCCATTTGGACTTTTTTATAATTTTGAATCAGTGCACATTAGATTACCTGAAAAGTAGTATTATTGTCAACACTAAACACTCGGTTAACTAATATAATTCTACGTTATATGAAAAATAGTATTTTTAAGGTGAATAACGAAACAGGTGATCCTAAACTAGAAGATGTTAAAATTGGAACTCAAGTGTGGATGACGAAGAATTTAGGTGTTGATTATTTCCGAAACGGTGATTCAATACCTCATGCCGCAACCGCAGAAGAATGGGAGAAAGCAGGCCAAAACGAACAGCCCGCCTGGTGTTATTACGACAATGTACTGGAAAATGGAGAAAATTATGGCAAGTTGTACAATTGGTATGCCGTGAATGACCCACGTGGTTTGGCTCCGGAAGGCTATCATATACCCTCAGATAATGAGTGGAAAATGCTGACCAATTACTTGGAAGGTGAAGATTTTTCAGGAAAAAAAATGAAGAGTTCAAGTGGTTGGAATGATAATGGTAATGGTACCAATGAAAGTGGCTTTTCAGGTCTTCCGGGCGGTGACCGTGACTACGGTGGACCATTCCTCAACGTTGGCGACTACGGTACCTGGTGGAGTTCTACGGAGTACGATGCAGACGGTGCCTGGGGCCGCAGCCTGAGTTACCACAATGGCAGTGTAACCAGCTACAAATTCACTAAGACATTTGGGTTTTCTGTCCGTTGCCTCAGGGATTAATTTAACCCTGAGCGTAACGATAGTGAAGTGAATGGGTGATTTGATTATTTGATTATTTGATTATTTGGGTTTT
>Ga0315906_10002786_pt1 | contig 23849 bp, 19 predicted proteins | sample LakEriMetagenome_4_FD_203526 | JGI IMG/M metagenome (GOLD analysis project Ga0315906, IMG submission 203526) | Freshwater fungal communities from buoy surface, Lake Erie, Ohio, United States - Buoy 2 MA122 | ecosystem: Environmental > Aquatic > Freshwater > Lake > Lake biofilm | place: USA...
GCCAGCCGAGCGCCTCGATGGCCACTCCGGCGAGCAGCGATACCACGGCTTGGGCGCCGAACACGATGAAATCGTTGGTGCCTTGGGCGCGAAAACGCTCGTTGTCGGAGAAGGTCCCGGCCAGCAGTGTGGTCGCGCCCACGAACAACAGGTTCCAGCCGATGCCGAGCAGCACCAGCGCGACGAAGTAGTGCGTCACGCCTTCGCCCACCGCGGCGACGATGCCGACACAGGCGAAGTTCGCCGCGAGTCCGCCGAGCATCAGTCCGCGTATGCCGAGACGCGCGACCAGCCAAGGCGTCGCCAGCGAAGGCAGGTACATGCCGAGCAGGTGTGCGGTGATCACGCCCGAGGTGATCGCCCCTGAGTGGTGGTCGTGTACATGCATGCTGATCGGGGTCGCGGTCATGATGAAGCTCATCACCGCATAAGAGGACAGCGCGGCGAGCACCGCGAGACGATAGCCCGGGATGCTCAGCAGTTGGCGCGCCGAACGACCGCTGCCGCGATCCGCCTTCGGCGGCGGTGGCGTCGCCGGAAGGCGCATCAGCACCGATGCGGCGCCGGCGAGCAGCACGGCGAGCGCGAGGAACGAGCCGGTGTATTCAGGCCACCCTCCCCAAAGCCGCGTCTGTTGCCCGAGCAACGGGCCGAGGATCGCGGCAGCCAGCGTACCGAGCATCACGGTGGCGACGGCCTTGCCGGTCGCTTCGGCGCCGGCGTCCTGCGACACCAGCTCCGTGGCGGCGAAGCGATACTGCTGCACCACCGAGGCATGGACGCCGAACAGCGACGCCGAAAGACAGAGTCCGATGAAGCTGCCCTGCGAGATGCTGAACGCGCAGGCGAGCGCCGCCACGCAACCGAACAGGGCGCTCGCGATCAGCACCCGTCGCCGCCCATGGCGCTGCATCAAGAGCGCCGCGGGGATCGAGGCGGCCGCGAGCCCGACGATCGAGAGCGACCATGGCAGCGTGGCCAGCGCCGGCGATGGCGCGAGGCGAGCCCCTACGATACCGCCGAACGTGACCAGCATGATGGTGCCGCAGGCGGCGAGCGCCTGCGCGAGGGTCAGTGTCCAGACGTGGCGCATCGTGGGGCGTCTCAAGGCTGCGCGCTGTGACGCGCGTAAGGGCCGCAGTATATGCTGCGCAGATGACCGCCGGTCCCGCTGCCGAATACATGGAGCGCATCTTGCGTGCGCGCGTCTACGATGTGGCCATCGAGTCGCCGCTCGAGCCGGCCTCGCGGTTGTCGCGCCGTCTCGGCAACACCGTCCTGCTCAAGCGCGAAGACATGCAGCCGGTGTTCTCCTTCAAGCTGCGCGGCGCCTACAACAAGATCGCCAGCCTGTCGGCGAGCGCGGCCGCACGCGGTGTGATCTGCGCCTCGGCGGGTAACCACGCCCAGGGGGTCGCGCTTGCGGCAGGTCGGCGCGGCATCCCGGCGGTCATCGTGATGCCGGTGACCACGCCGCGCATCAAGGTGCAGGCGGTCATCGATCTCGGTGGAGAAGTGCTGCTGCACGGTGATGATTACGATGCTGCCTGCGATCATGCGCTCGGTCTTGCCCGCGACCGCAACCTCGTCTTCGTTCACCCTTTCGACGACCCGGATGTGATCGCCGGGCAGGGGACCATCGGCATGGAGATCGCGCGCCAGTCCGGCGGCGACCTTGATGCCGTGTTCGTGCCGGTCGGTGGTGGCGGCTTGATCGCCGGCGTCGCAGCCTTCCTCAAGCACCTCTATCCGCGGATCCGGATCATCGGCGTCAACGCGGCGGATTCTCCGGCCATGCGTGATTCGTTGCTGGCAGGTGAGCGGGTGACGTTGGCACGCGTCGGCACCTTCGCCGACGGTGTGGCGGTGCGTCGGGTCGGTGAGGAGACCTTCCGCTTGGCGCGCGCGTTGGTGGATGAGATGGTCTGCGTCGATACCGACGAGATCTGCGCCGGCATCCAGGACATCTTCGAGGACACGCGTGCGATCGTGGAGCCGGCCGGTGCGTTGGCGGTCGCAGCAGCCAAGAAGATCATCGCCCGTGAGGGATGGTCGGGTAAGCGGGTGGTCGCGATCAATTGCGGTGCGAACATGAACTTCGATCGGTTGCGTCATGTCGCCGAGCGCGCCGAATTGGGTGAGCAGCGCGAGGCGCTGCTGGCAGTGCAGGTCCCGGAGCGTCCTGGCAGCTTCCTCGGGCTGTGCCGTGCGCTCGGCCACCGCAGCGTCACCGAGTTCAACTATCGTTACGACCGACCCGACCTGGCGCGGGTGTTCCTGGGGTTCGCACTCGCCAACGGTCGTGTGGACCGGGACGGCGTGTCCGATGCGCTGCGTGCGGTGGGCCATGAGGTCTCCGACCTCACAGACAACGAGCTCGCGAAATCCCATGTGCGCTACATGATCGGTGGTCGCCCTGCGGGGGTCGCGCACGAGATGCTGCTGCGCTTCGAGTTCCCGGAGCGTCCAGGGGCGCTGCTGCGCTTCCTCGAGGCAGTGGGCACCCATTGGAACATCACCTTGTTCCACTACCGGAACCACGGCTCCGACACTGGTCGAGTGGTCGCGGGCATCGTCGTGCCGCCCGAGACCCGTGAGGATTTCCTGCTGCACCTGACGGCGTTGCACTACCCATGGGTGGATGAGACCGCCAACCCTGCCTACCGGTTGTTCCTGGCGGGATGACGATGACTGACACCTATCGCGCCCGACGCATACCCCGCGAGTCGTTCCTCGAGGTGCGTGGACTGCGCCATCGGTTGCTCGCCTGGGGGCCGAGCGATGCGCCGCCGCGTCTGCTGTTGCACGGCTTCATGGACTGCGCGGACACCTACCAATCACTGGTCGATGCGCTGCCGGACGATTGGCACTTCATCGCGCCCGATTGGCGTGGTTTCGGCGGTAGCGCACACACCGGCACGCCGTATTGGTTCGCCGATTACATCGCCGATCTCGATGCCCTGTTGGACCGCCTGTCGCTGACGCAACCGGTGCGTCTGGTGGGCCACAGCATGGGCGGCAACATCGCCGCGTTGTACGCCGGGGTCCGACCCGAACGGATCCGTTCGGTCGCCTCATTGGAGGGCTTCGGCCTGCCACGCACGGATCCGGCGGAAGCGCCCGTCCGCCAACGTCGGTGGTTGGACGAACTGCGTTCGCCGCCGACCGGGTCACGCTATCTGTCGGTAGCGCAGCTCGCAGAGAAACTGGTTCACCGCAATCCGCGTTTGCCGCTCGCGTACGCGAGGTTCGTCGCTGAAGCTTGGACCATCCCGAGTCCGGAGGGTGGTCGGGTGGCGCGATTCGATCCATGGCACCGTTTGGTGACCCCTGTGCTCTACCGCCGCGAGGAGATCGAGGCCACCTGGCGGAACATCGCGGCGCCGGTGCTCATGCTGCTCGCGAGCGAGTCGGAGTTCCTCGGGCGGCTGGGTCCAGATGCCGAACCGGGTGCGTTCCATTCGCACTTGCCGCGGCTGACGTTGCATACACTGTCGGGACTCGGACACATGATGCATCACGAGGATCCGTTGAAGGTGGCAGCCGCGCTGCAGGAATGGTACGAGGCGGAGCCGACCGCCTGAGTGCTTGGACTTCAGGCATCCGTCACGCCACGGCGGTATCATGCTCGGATGGAACCGACGATCCAGCCATACTCCCGAGGCGCTCCCAACTCCGCCGGGCTTGGACCCGGTGCCGTCGCTGCGGGTTGGCTCGGTCTGTTGCCGTTCGCGTTGGCACTCGCCTGCGTATCGCTCGCGCCGACGCCGGACTGGCGCAACTTCGGGATGGAGTTGGCGCTTGTTTGGGGCGCGGTCATCCTGTCGTTCGTGGCAGCCGTGCATTGGGGGCTCGCGTTGGCGGGTTTCTGGCGTTGGGATATCGCCACCGTGATCGGTTCCGTGCTGCCCTCCGTATGGGCCGCCGCGGCCTTGCTGCTCGGCGGTAGCCGCGGGCTCGCGTTGCTGTTGGCGGGCTTCGGATCGTTCTGGCTCTACGAGAGCAGGCGCTTGGGCGACGGACTGCCGCCCGACTATCTCGCACTGCGTCGACAACTCTCGATCGCCGTCTGTGCGTTGCTGGCGCTCACCGTCCTCGCTTCCGAGCCGGTCCGCTGATGGAAGCCCTTACGGAAGGCAAGTGGTTGCGGCGGTTGATCCTCGCCGCCCTGTTGGCGATCCTTGCGTTGCTCGTCTTCCAGGTATTGCGGCCGTTCATCGTCCCGGTCATCTGGTCGGCGATCCTCGCCTATGTCAGCTGGCCTCTGCATGCCCGCCTCGTGCGCCTGTTCCGGGGGCAGCGTGATGCGGCCGCGTTCGTCATGACACTGCTGCTCGCGGTCGCCATCATCCTGCCGATCGTCTGGTTGGTCATATTGGTGCAGACGGAGGCGTTGCCCGTCTATCGCGAAGTCGCGCCGCTGCTCGCGCGCACGGAGCTGCCGGCGTTCGTCACCCAACTGCCGTTCCTCGGGCCGCGGATCCAGGAATGGTTCGCCGAGTGGGCGCGCAACCCCGAGGCGCTAGGCAAGGCCCTGGAGGGCTTCTTCGCCCAGTCCTCCGGTGAACTGGCAGCGGTCGTGGGGGGGGTCGGCCGCAATCTGGCCAAGCTGGTGCTCGCCATGGTGTCGCTGTTCTTCATGTTCCGCGACGGGGAACAGTTCGCTGCACAGGTGCGGCGGATGCTCGAGCAGTTCTTCGGTGCGGTGAGGGTCGACCATTACCTTCACGGCATCGGCGCGACCGTCCGTGCGGTCGTCTACGGCATCGTCTGTGCCGCGTTCGCGCAAGGCACCCTTGCCGGGCTCGGCTACTGGGCTGCAGGGTTACCGGCGCCGATCTTCCTCGGTGCGCTGACCTTCCTCGTCGGCTTGGTCCCGTTCGTCGTGCCCTTCATGTGGGCGGGGGCGAGCCTCTATCTTTTCCTCACCGGCAAGACGGTCGCGGCGATCGGGCTCTTCATCTGGGGTCTGACCGCGGTCAGCTGGATCGACAACATCGTGCGGCCGCTCGTGATCAGTGGCTCGACCCGTATCCCGTTCCTGCTCGTGCTGTTCGGCGTGCTCGGCGGACTCGCGGCCTTCGGGCTCGTCGGGCTGTTCATCGGCCCGGTGATACTTGCGGTGGTGATGGCGATCTGGCGCGAGTGGATCGCCGAGAAGCGCGCGCAGGTTTGAGACGGACGTCCGCGTCTTCGCTGCGCGTCAGGTCTCGTCGCGCGTCAATCGCACGGGGACCATCGGCGCCCGGTAGGCGCGCATCGCAGCGAGCATGGTTGCAGGGTCGCGTTCGATGAGCAGCATGTCGCGCACGCCGCTGCGCAGGAACCCCTCCCCCTCGACGTGGTCGAGGAAGCGCCCGAGACCCGAATAGAACCCTGCGACATCCAGCAACGCACAAGGCTTGGCATGCAGACCGAGGTGCGCCCAGGTCCAGACCTCGAACAGCTCCTCCAGCGTACCGATACCGCCCGGCAGGGCCACGAATCCATCGGATAGGTCAGCCATCAACGCCTTGCGCTCGTGCATCGACGACACGATCCTCAGGTCGGCGACCCGTCGATGCGCGAGCTCACGATCGACCAACGCCTGTGGGATCACGCCGATGACCTCTCCCTTTGCCTCCAGTACCGCATCGGCGATGGTCCCCATGAGTCCGACCGACCCGCCGCCGAACACGAGTCCGATCCCGGCTTCTGCGAGCGTCGTTCCGAGATCGCGGGCGGCGCTGCGATAGACCGGGTCGAGACCGGGGTTCGCGCCGCAGAACACACAGAGCCTCTTCATCAGCCGTCGAACCAGGGCAGCAGCGCCCCCGCCCAATCCGACCGTTCATCGGGCAGCGCGATACGGACGAGTCGCGGCAGCGCGGTGGCCGCACGCTCGGCGCAGGCCGACCACGGGTCGGCGGGTGAGGAGGTGATCGCGGCAGGCACCCGCAGCTTGCCAAGCTTCGCGGTCATGGGCCATTTCAGGCCGGCGAGCAGCGAGCGCCGCCAGAGGCCGCTCGAGGCGAAGAGCTCCAGCACACGCGCGTCGATCTGCGCCGGATCGACCTGCGGCGTACCGCGCAACACCCCTGCGCGGCTGTGGTCGAACCAAGGCCAGAAAAGCGTCTGATCGCGCACCATGTGCCAGGCCTGCAGCAGGTGTCCGCCGTGCCACTGCGGCTGGATGTCCGGTGCGCCCTGTCGTTCGAACGCCTGACGTTGCCGCTCGTCGAGGAACGGCAGCGAGACGAGCGCCAGTCGGCCGAACCGTTGCGGCTCCCGTAGCGCGGATTCGATCGCGACGATCGCGCCGTGGCCGACACCGACGCAATCGACCTGCGTCGCGCCGAGCGCCGTCAAGGCAGCGGACACACTGCGGGCCTGTGCGGTGATGATCGACGGACCGCGCGCGAGCGCCGCGTCCGAGGCACCGTGACCCGGAAGATCGAGCGCGATCACCGGGCGTCTGCCTATGAAGCCGTGGGCGGCCTCGATGAGCGTCCGTGAAGAACCGATGGCATCGTGCAACAACAGCACGGGTCGACCGTTGCCCGTGTCGTTACGCCGCAGACCCACTTGGCCACCGGGAAGATCGATGAGGTCTTGGTGCAGTGCGCGCGGGAGCGGTGCAGGCGGTGATGACGCGGGCGCTGCGGCCTTGGCATGGCGCCGGATGAAGTCACGGGCCAGATCGAGCGTGGCGTCCGGATCGGCACCTGTCTGCACGCTGACCGCGGCTGATTTGTGGCGGATACGCGGGAGTTGCTGTGCGAGTACATCGGTCGTCGATGCGGTCACCAGTAAGGGGGCTTCGGCATGACGCAGCACTTCGTCGGAGCGCAACTCGAACGCCGCCCGGTAGCCGACGCGGTAGTGGTCGCCGGAGCGCATGAAGTCGAGCAGCGCGTCTTGCAGGCGTTCCGGGGACGGCACACCACCACCCAGCCTGTTCGCCGCCGCTGCGCGGTACCACGGGAAGAAGATCGATTGTTCGCGCAGCCGTGCCCAGAGCCAGCTGAGGTGTGCGCCGTCCCACGACGGCTGCAGCGGCGGCAGGTAGTTCGCGACGATGACGGCGCGCTCCGGTTCGGTCAACGACACGAAGCCGTTGGCGACGGCGCAGCTGAGGCGATCGGGGTGCCGCGCGGCCAGCGTTGCCGCCATCATCGCGCCGGTGTGGAAGCCGTACACCGCGGTGCGCCCGATTCCGAGGGCATCCATGAACTCGATCACCGCATCGGCGAAGTCCTCCATGCCGGCCCGTGCGACACCGAGCGGGGTCGACGACCCGAAGCCGGGTGTATCCGGCGCGATGCAGGTGAAGTGAGGGTGCCAACGCGCGAGCGTCGCCAACATGTCGCGTGAGGAGAGCGGCGACTGGTGCAGGCACAGCACCACCGGGCCGCGGCCGGCTCGACGATAGTGGACCTGGCGAGCGCCCCAGCGTCCATCGACGATGGTGGCGAAATGGCGGGTGATGCGGATTTCGGTCATGCGACACTCCGTCGCGGGGACTGCCGCGCAACTTACCACCGCTGAACGAACACCGCATGCCATCGTCCACTGAATCCGCACGCGCCGCCGCAGAGGGGTCGCAGATGCCCGCTGTGGGCCTGCGCGATGTGCTCGCGCAGCGCGATTTCCGTCGTTACGCGTTCGCCCGGTTCCTCGCAACGATCACCTGGCAGATGCTCGCCGTCGCGGTCGGCTGGCAGGTCTACGACATCACCCGCGATCCGCTCGATCTCGGTCTCATCGGTCTCGCGCAGTTCCTGCCGTTCCTCGCGTTGGTGCTTCCGGGTGGCCAGCTTGCCGATCGGATCGATCGGCGCCGCGTGTTGCTGATCGCGTATCTCGCGGAGATGCTTGCCGTGCTGGTGTTGGTCGCGTTCACGCTGTCGGGTAGTCGGACGACTTGGCCGGTGTTCCTGGCGATGGCCTTGGTGGGTGCTGGACGAGCGTTCTGGATGCCGGCCGGTCAAGCGATGGTCGTGAACCTCGTCCCGATCGCACTGTTCCCGCGCGCGGCCGCGTTCAATGCGACCTTGTTCCAGTGTGCGATGGTCACCGGTCCAGCGATCGGCGGCGTCCTCTATGCACTGGGGGAATCGATGAGCCATGCACCGGATGACGGCGTCGGCGCGCTCGTCGTCTATGGCTGCGCCTTCGCCCTGCTGGCGTTGGTCATCAGTCTGCTCGGTCGTGTCAGGCCGGTGCATGCGCCGCCGAGCAGCGGACCGGTCTCTTGGCATGAGCTGTCGGCGGGTCTGCGGTTCGTCGTGTCACGCAAGCCGGTGTTAGGGGCGATCTCGCTCGATCTGTGCGCGGTGTTGTTCGGCGGCGCGACAGCCCTGCTGCCCATGTTCGCTGCAGACATCTTGCATGTGGGGCCGGCCGGGATGGGCATGCTGCGCGCTGCATCCGGTCTCGGGGCGGCGGCGACGGCGATCTGGCTGGCGCAGCGCCCGATCGCACGCCACGCCGGCGCCTGGATGTTCGGTGGCGTGGCGTTGTTCGGGGTGGCCACGCTGGTTTTCGGTGCCTCGACCTCGTTCTGGTTGTCCTGCATCGCGCTGGTGCTGCTCGGCGCCGGTGACATGGTGAGTGTGTTCGTGCGCCATCTGCTCGTTCAGCTCGAGACCCCGGACGCCATCCGGGGCAGGGTGAGTTCCGTGAGCGCCCTGTTCATCGGTGCCTCCAACGAACTCGGAGAGTTCGAGTCCGGTCTGACGGCGAAGTGGTGGGGTCCTGTCACCGCGGTGCTGGTGGGGGGTGCTGCTTGTCTCGTCGTCGTCGTCGCCCACTGGCGCTTGTTCCCCTCGCTGCGCAACCTCGACCGGTTCCCGGATCCTGCCCGGGATTGAGGGCCGGACTCGGCGGCATCTCGACTGTATATCCAGACAGTCAGAGGCCCGGAGGAGCGGGAACTGCCGGCGATCAGGGCGGTCTTTGTCACCCAGGGACGCGTGGCATACTCATTCCAGATTCCGCCCCGCGTCGCGTCCCTCCCGCTGTGGAGTCCCAGCATGGCTCATCGGTCCCCGCTCACCGTTGCCCTGTCCCTCTGCGCTGCCCTGTTCTTGACGGGCTGCATGAGTGCACGCATCGAGGAATCCCGGGAATTGCCCACGCAGATCGAGGCCGGTGAGGCGGTGGTGATCCTCGCGAAGCCTCAGATAGAGGGTGCGTCGGCGGAGGACGATTTCATGGACTGCGTCGGACGCGGCCTTGCCTCGGGGGCGCGGCCCGTCGAGGTCCACGACAACGATTCCTTCGTCGACGGACTCTTCCCCTGGTTCGAGCCCGGGACCGCTCCCTCGCGACCGGAGGCTGTGAGCCGGTTGCTCGCCCGGCCCGGCGTGAGCGAGCGGATCGCCGCGTCCGGTGTGCGTTATCTCGTCTGGCTGGATGGGGCGACCCGCAAGACCGACGGCGGCGGCAGCCTCGCCTGCGGCGCAGCGCCCGGTGCGGCCGGCTGTGTGGGCTTCGGTTGGTGGGAGAATGAGTCGGACTTCGAGGCCGTCATCTGGGATCTCGAGAGCGGCAAGTCCGCCGGATCGGTCGATACCAACGTGACCGGCACCTCGGCGATCGTGGGCGCGGTGGTGCCGTTGCCCTTCATCGCGCGGGTCGAGGCGACCGCCTGCAAGCGTCTGGCCGCACAGCTCCAGAATTTCTTCCAAGGCGGCGCGCCGGCACCCTGAGTGCGCCATCGCCACGAGGATGCGGATGATGAAATCTTTGAAATGCTTGCATGCCGTTCTGTGCCTCGCCGGTCTTTTGGTGGTGGCCGGTTGCGCGACACCTCCGGGAGACGGCGGCTCAGCCGGTATCCCCGGCAGCCCCTCGGGGAGCATGCCCGGGACGCCCGGGCTGCCCGGGCTGCCCGGGATGCCGGATTCATCGGGTGGCGCGGAGTCGTCTGAGGGCTCCGCAGACGGTGCGCGGGATGGTGGTGCCGTCAGCACTGCGGATGAGCGCCGCGCGGTGCTCGATAAGCGGTTGGATGACTCGTTGGGCGAGTTCGACAAGACGCTCAGCGAGGAGCAGGCGCGGACCGCCCGCGAGCGCGATGCGCGAGGCGCCACCGCCTCGACAGGCGGCGGCGCGGCACAATCCGGCGATCAAGGCGCCGAGTCTGGCGGTGAAGGCAGCTCTCGCGAAGGTGGGTTGCGCTCCGAGCGCAGCGCTGGCGCGAGCGCGAGTGGCGATGCGAGTGGCGATGCGCGGGGCGATCGCGGTGCCGCCGCCGGCAGCGGCGCCCCGGACCGGGGTGTCCCCTCCGGCGACGATGACGACATCGTCGCACGGCGTCTGCGGCGCGCCGCCGAACAGGAGACCGATCCGGAACTGCGTGAGAAACTCTGGAAAGAGTACACGGAGTACAAACGCAGCGTGCAGGGCAGGGGTTGAGGGTCACCATGGGCGGAGTGCTGGATCTCCATGTCGATGCGCTGCGGCGGTTCGCGTTCCTGCCGCGGCTCGCCGCGCTGCTGGTGGCTGCAGGTCTGCTCGGCGGCTGTGTGGTCAACGAGACGCGGCCGCTCGCGAAGCTCGATGCCATCCAGGCCAAAGAGCAGATCCCTGAGGCGGAGCTGCTCGATGTCGGCATCCGCGAGTTCGACGCCGGCATCCCGGCCGAGATCGCCGAGGACGAAGAGAAGCTCGATAAGCGGCGCATCTACCCGGACATCCGCAAGGCCGAGTCACGACTGCTGGCAGTCCGCCTGCGCAGCACGCTGGAGGGCTCCGGCCAATGGGGTGCGGTGCGTGTCGTGCCCGAGGGCGTATCCGGTCCCGATGTGATGCTCACCGCGCGCATCGTCGAATCTACGGGTGCAGATCTCGCGCTGCTCGTCTCTGCGGTCGATGCCCAAGGGCGCATCTGGATCAAGGACCGGCGCTATGCGGGCGAGGCTGATCTCGGCGCCTACAAGACTGAAGCGGCGCTGCGCGCCCGCGATCCGTTCCAGAACGTCTACGCCACCATCGCCAACGACCTGCTCGCGGCGCGGGCGCAATGGTCTGCGGCCGATCGTCGCGAGATCCGCCGTGTGAGCGAACTGCGTTTCGCTCAAGACCTCGACCCGCGGCGGTTCCAGGGCTATCTCGCCCGTGATGCCGACGGGCTGACGCGGGTGGTGCGGTTGCCGTCGGCAGACGATCCAGCGCTGGCGCGTATCGTGAAGATCCGCGAGCGGGACGCGGCCGTGATCGACACCCTGGATGGTTACGCCAGCGAGTTCTCCGACAAACTGTTCGATCCTTATGGCGGTTGGCGGCGTACCAGTCGCGATGCCATCGAGCGCGAGGAGCGTACCCGCAGTCAGGCGCGTACCCGGACCGTGCTGGGTGCAGCGGCGGTGCTCGCGAGCATTTTCGTCGGCGGGCAATGCGGCCCCGGCGACTACAGCTGTCAGAACGCCGAGAGCATGCTGCGGACCACTGCGGTGATGGGCGGCACGGCAGCGGTCCTCTCCGGCATCCAAAGATATGGGGATGCGAAGGTCGCTGCGCAGGAGGTCAAGGAGCTCGCAGGCAGCTTCGGCAACGAGGCGGCGACGCAGACCGTCGAACTCGAGGGCCGTACGCTCAAGCTCACCGGTACGGCGGAGGAACAGTATCGAGAGTGGCGGCGGTTGCTGGCGCAGATCTACAGCGAAGAGACCGGTGCGCCGTCGGGTCCCGGAGCCACCACGACCCCTGCACCGTAGGGCGGTGGACGCGAATATGGCGGACACCGGAGCCTTCGCTCATTTCACGCTGCTTGAGCGTCTGCGCGGCGGCGGCGTCGCGCAGATCTGGAAGGTGCGCGACACACGGGATGGACGCTTGAGGGCGCTCAAGGTCCTCGAGGGCCGCGCGGGCATGACGGCAGCGATCGCAGCCTTGCGACGCGAGCACGAACTGTCCAGCGTGGTGGCCCATCCCGGGATATTGGCCGTCGATCTGCCGTTGCTCGAAGGTGATCGTGCCGGAATGCCCATGGCATTGGCCGTCGATGATGCGCGTTCGTTGCGCGGTGCGTCGCCGATGCGGGTGCTGCGCCTGTTGCGGGAGATCGCCGCGGCCCTTTCGGCTCTGCACGCGCAAGGGGTCGCGCATCGGGATCTCAAGCCCGCGAACATCCTTCTCGATCGCGCAGGGGCGGCACTGTTGGCCGATTTCGGTTGTGCAGCAAGGTTCGGCGAGGACGGTTCGTTGACCGGTCGTTCGCCCTATTCCGCGGGTCCGGCGCAGCGAACAGGCGCCACGGTCACGGCGGATGATGACCTGTACGGTTTCGGCGCACTGGCCTATGAACTTCTGGGCGGCTATCCGCCGCGGTACCCCGGCTCGCCCGATGCGCTCGGGGAGGTGCCGCCGCTACAACCGCAGCATCCCATCCCGCCTGCGTTGCAGGGACTCGTGATGTCATTGCTCGACACGGATGATCCCCGTCGTCCAGCAAGCATGGCCGACGTAGTGGATGCACTGCGCCGGATAGAACTGCAGCCCCTCGCTGCCGCTGCCACACGCATACGGGCGATCGAGGAGGCTGAGCTCGACCCGCGCCCGTCCACCGGCGAGGTGGTGCGTACCCGCCGGCCGCGGACGCTCATGGCTGTGGGCGTCGCCGTATCGGCGGCGCTGCTCGCAGGCGTTTTTCTTTGGTTGCCGCGGTATGCCACCGAAGTTGCGCCACCCGTGGCTGTCACCGAGAAGGCAGCGAAGCCCGATGCAGCGAAGCTCGATGCTGCCGTAGAGATCCGAGCGCTCACGGACGCGAGGCGCGCTTTCGAAGGCGTGTTGGCGACGCTTGAGGCCCGTGCTGCAGGGGTCTGGGGCGGCGAGGCTTTCGCGACGGCCAAGGCGGACGGTGATGCCGCAGCACAGGTCGCCGCTGAGGGCCGCATCGCCCGAGCCACGGAGCTCTACGGTCTGGCCACCGACAAGCTCGGTGCGGTGACCGGCCGCGCGGGGGCGGCGCTGGCGGCGCAGCGCAGCATCGGTGAGCGCGCGCTCGAGGCGGGGCAGCCTGAGGCCGCAAACCAAGCCTTCACGATCGCGTTGCAGATCGAGCCCGATGATGCGGCGGCCCGTGCCGGTCTCGAGCGTGCCGGTAAGCTCGGTGCGGTGCTGCCGCTGCTTGCCGAGGCGGAGTCGGCCCTGTTGACGGATCGACCGCTCGAGGCGGTGACGCTCTACGAGCGCGTGCTGCGCGACGATCCGGCGAACCGTACGGCGCAGTCCGGACTCTCCAAGGCGCGTGCGGCGCTCGGTTCGGATGCTTATGCGCAAGCGGTCGGTGAAGCGCTGGCCGCATTGCGCGAGGGTCGTATCGATGCCTCCCGTGCAGCGCTTGCGCGAGCCCGTGCGCTGCGTCCGGGCGGTGCGGAACTCGCCTTCGTCGAGGCGCAGTCGGCGGCGCTCGGTGTGCGGCGTGAGATCGGCAGCAGCCGCGATGCGAACCTGGCGCTCGAGGCCGCCGAGCGCTGGGGCGAGGCGCAAGCCGGTTATGAGCAGTTGCTGGCGCGCGATCCGACCTTGGACTTCGCGCGTGCAGGGCGTGCGCGCGCTGCACCGCGCGCTGAGTTGGCGCGACGTCTCGACCGATTGCTGACCGATCCGTCGCGGCTCGTGGCGCCGGAGGTGCGCCGAGAGGCGGAGACGCTGTTGGCCCGTGCCGCGGCGGTGCGTGGAGCGGCGCCGGTGTTGCAGGGACAAGCGCAACGCCTGCGGGACTCCTTGGCGCTCTATGATCAAGCGGTCGCGGCGGTGTTCGAGTCCGACGGACTCACAACGGTCAGCCTGCAACGGGTGGGTGCCATCGGTGCGTTCCGGCGCAAGGAGCTGCGGCTCAAGCCCGGTCGTTATGTCGCGACCGGTAGCCGTGACGGCTATCGCGATGTGCGACGCGAGTTCGTGGTCGTGCCAGGAGGCGCGGTTGTGGTCGTGGAGGTGCGATGCACCGAGGTGGTGTCGTGACGGGCTTGTCGCTGCAGGTGCGCGAGCCTGCCGGTGAGCGTGAGCTCGGCTTGCCCTGCGCGTTCGGCGGATCCCCTTCAGACCCGCTGCGAATTCCGGGTGTCGATAACTTGACGGTCGGCGTCTTCGAGCAGTTCGACGGTGTGTTCGGGGTGCGGTTCATCGACGGCGCGCCGGGCGACGCCCTCTCATCGTCAGGCTCGTCGGCAGGCCGACCACGGCTCAATGGTAGGTCGCTGGCGGCCGGTGAGTTCCACGAACTCTTCGCGGGAGATGTGTTGTCGGTCGGCGAGGCGCTCATCGTCGTCGACGGCACGGGTCCCGCGATCGATGTGCGTCATCTGCAGGGTAACGACACGCTGCCGCCGCTACGACCGACGGTCCAGGAGGGCGGCGAAGATGATGCAGCGACCACCGCCATCACGGCAGTCGCCGTGGATCCGGGTGCATCGGACGCGGGCGCTGAGGGTCCGGTTGCAGCGGTGGCCCGCAAGACGCGGGCGTCGCAGCGTCGGCAATGGGTGACGGCGCTGCTGTTGCTCGGGACGGTGGTCGGCCTCCTTGTCTGGGTGTCCCTCAGCATGCAGTCGGTGACCGTGGTGGTGACGCCTGCCGAGGCCACGGTGCGCGGTTCCGGGATCAGCTGGCGTTCGGGGCAGCTCCTGTTCCTGCGGCCAGGGCCACAGGTGGTGACCGCCCGTGCAGCGGGGCATCGCGACATGACGCGGAACATACAGGTGCGCGAGGGCGAGCCCTTGCGCGTCGATCTACGGCTGGATCCGTTGCCCGGTGTGCTTGAACTAGATACCGGGGGTGTCGCGGCGCAGGTCTTCATCGATGGCGCAGAGGCGGGTCGCGCACCGGGGTCCATCGAGGTGGCGGCGGGGGAGCGGACGCTCACGCTGCGTGCACCGCGGTTCCTCGATGCGCTGCAGAAGGTCAAGGTCGAAGGCCGCGGTGTGCGCCAACCGTTGCGCATCGAGATGCGCAGCAACTGGGGCCGGCTCGAGGCGAGCGTGAGTGCTGGCGCCGCATCATTGTCGGTGGATGGCGCCGCCGCCTTGCCCATGCCGGTGTCTTTGGAACTGCCTGCGGGGATGCATCGCCTCGAGGTGGTCGCACCCGGGGTCAGACCTTGGCGTAGTGCGGTGCTCGTCAAGGCCGGCGAGACGTTGCGTGTAGGTCCGATCGAACTCGGTGCACCGGATATGACGGTGTCGCTGCGTTCGCAGCCGAGCGGTGCGCAAGTCACGGTGGGTGGCAGCTTCCGTGGGCGCACACCGATCGAGATCGGGCTGGCGCCAGGCGTCGATCACGATCTGGAGTTCGCGCTGCAGGGTTATACGTCCGCGACCCGGCGCATCGCGGCGCAAGCCGGAAAACGGGAGGGCATGACGGTCGTGCTTCAGCCTGTGCTGGTCGAACTGACTGTTCATGGGGAGCCGATCGAGGCCGAGATCTCGGTGGATGGCGTGCCGCGAGGCCGATCTCCGATCACGCTCAAGTTGCCTGCCCGTCCGCATCGGATCGAGGTGCGGCACAAGGGCTCCGAGCCGCAGCAGTTCGCGGTCGACCTCTCTCCCGCGGTGGCGCGGACCCTCGATTACTCGCTACGGCCTGCGGGGCGACCGGAGGGCTGGAAGCCGGCTGCTGCAACGCTCACAACCGGTGCAGGTCGTACGCTGCAACTGATGCCGCCGGGCAGTTTCGTGATGGGCAGCGAGCGCCGTGAGCAAGGGCGGCGCGCCAACGAATCTTCGCGCCGCATCACGCTGTCGCGCCCGTTCTACATCGCTGCGCGTGAAGTCACCAACGGGGACTTCCGTCGTTTCCGTCCCGGTCATGCCTCGGGCTTCGTCGATCGCCGCAGCATCGATCTCGACGGACAGTCGGTGAGCGGTGTGGCGTGGGCTGATGCCGTCGAGTACTGCAATTGGCTCTCAGCTCAGGACGGCCTGCCGCCCGCCTATGAAAAGTCCGGGGGCGAATGGACGCTGCGCCAGCCGGTCACGACCGGGTATCGGCTGCCGACCGAGGCCGAGTGGGAATATGCCGCGCGGCAGGTCCCGTTGTCTGGGCGCGCTCGGCGCTATGAATGGGGCGATGATCTGCCGCCGCCGCCCGGGTACGCGAACCTCGCCGGCACCGAGACCGCCGCGACGCTACCGCGTGTGCTCGACGGTTGGCAGGATGAGTATCCGTCGGTAGCGCCTCCCGGAAAACATGGAGCGAACGGCCTTGGGCTCTTCGATCTGACCGGTAATGTCTCGGAGTGGGTCCATGACGCGTATGCTTCTTTTGATGCTTCAGGCGGTGGCACCGATCCGTTCGGTCCCGCGGCGACGGGATCCCGTCGCGTGATCAAAGGCAGCAACTGGCGGACGGCCTCGTTCTCCGAGCTGCGCCCGGCGTGGCGTGAAGGCGCTGACGGCGGTTCTCAGGACATCGGATTCCGGGTGGCCCGTTATGCGGAATGAAGGAGGCGACTGCCATGCGTGATGGAAAGGGACGAGGGCCGCGGGTCGATCGGATGATCGTCTGGATGACCGGCTTCGCGATCTTTTGCTGGGGCACGACGACCTACATGGTGAGGGCTGTGGCGCAGGAAGCGCCTACCGTGCCGTCGCCCACCGAGCCGCGGCCGACCACGCCATCCGCAGATGATGCGGCCACCGGCATCGATCCCGACACCAACGAAGACGATCCCGCCGACCCGTCACGCGGCGCAGCTGCAGCCGTGTCGGAAGAGCTCCCCGAGTACCGCGATTCCGCCGACAACAACATCAGCCTGCCGGTCGACATATGAAAAACAAAATGCCCAATGAATTCATCTTCACCGTGGTGGCGCTGCTGCTGTCGGTGGTCCTCGTGCATTCCGCATACGTGCTGCACGTGAGGCCCGTCGCCGAAGCGCAGATGCGCGCGGATCGAGAGGCCATCGCGAAGGATCCCGATCATGTCTCGCAACGATCCGTCTATGTGCTCATCAAGGACTACGAGCAGGAGGCGGTGATCATCCTGATGCTGTGGGCGCTCGCCATCCTCGGCTACAAAGCTGTCGCGCAAGGCCATGAGGTGCGGGCCCTGCGGGCGGAGCTGTTGCGGCTGCCCGAGGGCATGAAGATCCTGCCCGAGGATACCCGCGAGTACGCCCGCCAGCTCGAAGCCCTTCCCGAGGAGAGCCGCAACCTGTTGGTTCCGCGTGCGCTGCTCGCCGCACTGGCGCGCTTCGGCGCCACGCGCAACCTTCAGGATGCCTCCACGGTGGCGCACGGAGTCTGCCAGTCCGAAGCCGAGCGACTCGATTCCGATCTGTCCATGCTGCGCTACATCGCTTGGGCGATCCCAGCGATCGGGTTCATCGGCACCGTCCGCGGCATCGGCGATGCGTTGTCGCAAGCCCATAAGGCCGTCACCGGCGACATCTCCGGTGTCACCGAGGGGCTGGGCGTCGCCTTCAATTCGACGCTGATCGCATTGCTGTTGTCGATCCTGTTGATGTTCCTGATGCAGCAGTTGCAGCAGGCCCAAGAGCGGCGCGTGCTCGACACCGAGACTTGGCTCGATCAACGGGTGATCCGTAACCTGCAGGTCGTCGAATGACCGTACTCGGCGCGCACCTCGATGATGCGGAGTTCGCCGTGGCTCGCGATGGCGAGACGCTGGCGAACGAGCCGTCGATCGCGCACGCCGATCCGGGCGATCTGACGCGTTTCGGCACCCCTGCAGCCGATACGGCACGCCGCACGCCGCACCTGGTCTCGCTGACCCATTGGTCCACTCTGGCGCGCGGTGCAGCCCTAACTCGTCCCGTCCAGTCGGTGCTGCGTGCCGAGTTGCGTAAGCGGATCGGCGCTTTTCATCGGACGGGAGACAGCTTGCACCTGGCGGTACCGGCCGCGCTCGAGGCGCCTGCGCTCGGTTGGGTGCTCGGTGCCTGCCGGGCGGAGTCGCTCCCGGTCGCTGCGTTGCACGACGGCGCGGCGGTCGCGGTCTCGGCACTCGGTCTGCAAGGCACGGTGGTGGTGCTCGAGGCCGGCCTCCAGCACTTCGGTGCGGTGCGCGTCGTGACGGAGGGTGGCACGGCCCGGCGTCGGGCTGCCCGTGTGACCCGCGACACCGGACTGATGGCGATTAGCCAGGCTTGGATGCAGCTCGTCGCCGAAGCGATGTTGCTGCGCTCCCGATTCGATCCGTTGCACGATGCCGTATCGGAGCAGCGGCTCTTCGAGCGCATCATGCCCGCTGCAGCCGAGGCGGCGACTGAAGGATCGGTGACGCTCGAGTTACCGACCGGTGGTGCGCCCTGCGCGGTCACGATCAGCCGTGACCAGTTCGCCGCTGCGGCACGCCCGGCACTGCGCGGGTTGCTCTCGAGCATCGACGGGCTGCGACCGCCCGGTGCCCCGTTCACGCTGCTGGTGCCTGCCGCCTTGCTCGCGGTGCCGGGGTTGGCCCCGTCGCTGCGCGCGCTGCCGAACTCACGCGTGGTCATTTTGCCGAGCGGCCTGATCGCCCGGGCCGTCTCGATGCTGTCCGCGGAGATCGCCGCAGCCGACGAGGGTGCGGAAATCTTGCTGCATCGCGCCGTGCCGCAGATGCCACCGCTCGAGGCGGCGAGAGAACTTGTCGCAGGGACGGACGACCTTCCGCACCGCGCCCCGCCCACCCATGTGCTTTGGGAGGGCCAAGCCCTGCCGCTCGTCGGGTCGCTGGAGGTCGGGCGGGCGCCGGCGGCCGGTGGAGTCCGTCTCGGTGACGGTCTTGCCGGCATCTCGCGCATGCACTGCAGCCTGCGCACTTCCGCTTCTGGGGTAGAGCTCGTCGATCACAGCCGCTTCGGTACTTGGCTCAACGGACGGCGTGTCGCCGGCCGTGCGTCGCTCGCTGCCGGTGATCGCATCCGCGTCGGTGACCCCGGCGTCGAGCTCGCCTTGATCGCCGTCGGCGCGGACCCGCGCTGAGCGGACCAGGGGATCTTCGTTGAAGCGCCGTCGCGTCGAGATCTTCAGCCTGTCGTTCCTCGACGTGATCTGTTGCGGCTTCGGTGCGGTCATCCTCTTCTACACCATCATCAGCGCCCAGAGCGGCATCGAACGCACCCGCAAGGCCGAGGATCTCTCGGCGCAGGTGGCGCTCCTCGAGGAGCAGGTGGTGGCGGGCGCCAAAAATCTGGTGTTGCTGCGCAACACGCTGCGCCGTACCGACAGCGAGACGGTGTCTGCATCCTCCCGTGCCACCCGCCTGATCGAGGAGCTGCAGGAGCGTCGCGAGCAGAGCGCGATCTACGATGCCAGCACGCTCGCCAAACGCGACCGCATCGAGCGCCTGAAAGCTGACGTACGCGCGCTGGAAGAGAGCACCCGGCGACTGGAAGCCAGTGCGAAGACCGACACGCCGAAGGCCGAGCGTACCGGGGCGGCGCGTGCCACGGCGAGCCGGCGTTACATCACCGGTCTGTCGCTGCGCGGCAAGCGCATATTGGTGCTGTTCGACCGGTCGGCGAGCATGATGGACGACGATCTGGTGCAGGTCATCCGGTTGCGCAATTCCATCGAGGCGGCACGCCGCGCGGCGCCCAAATGGCAGCGTGCGACCGACATCGCAGGTTGGGTGGTGTCGCAGTTGCCGTCCGGTTCACAGTTCCAGGTCTATGGTTTCAACGAAACCGCCGTACCGTTGCTGGCCGGGACCACGGGCCAGTGGCTGTCGGCGGGCGATGCCGACCGGCGACAGCAGGTCACGGCTGCCATCGATGCCGCGCTGCCGCAGGGTGGTACGAGTCTCGTCAACGCGCTGCGTGCGGCGCGCGCGTTCGCGCAGCCACCCGATCAGGTCATCCTGATCACGGACGGACTGCCGACCCAGGGCGCGACACCGCCGGCGTTACGCCGCTATGTCGGGGTCGCCGAGCGCGCCCGGTTCTTTGATGAGGCGGTGCGCGGTATCAACGCGAGTGTGCCGGTGGATGTGGTGCTGTTGCCCATGAAGGGCGATGTCCCTGCGCCGCATCGCTTCTGGGGGTTGGCGCGTACCACCAAGGGGTCGTTCGTCATGCCCTCGAAGGATTGGCCGTGAGGGCGCTGGTATGCGACTGAAGCGGCGCGAGACCGAGATCTTCAGCCTGTCGTTCCTCGATGTGATCTGCTGCGGGTTCGGCGCGGTCATCCTGCTGCTCGTGTTGTCGGAGTTCGGGCAGCCGCTCGTGATCGAGCGCTCGCGGCAGGACCTCGAGTCGCAGGTCAAGCGCTTGCAGCAAGAGCTGTTCGCCATCCGCGGCGACAGCCAGGTGCTGGAGCGGGAGCTGCAAGGACGTATCGATCTGCTGAAACGCGAGCGGCTCAGTCTGGCCCGTGCAGCGGGCGACATGAGCGCACTGCGCGGTCAGTTCGACGCCTCGCGCCAAGAGGCGGCGGTGAGCAACATCGTCGAGAACGAACTGCTCTCCGCTTACCAGGAACTGCAAGAGACCAACGAGCGGTTGACCCAGGCGTCGCGGTCGCGTCGTCGCATCAACACCAACGCGGTCGGCGGGATCCCGGTGGACAGCGACTATGTGATCTTCCTCATCGACACCTCGGGAAGCATGCAGAGCGCGCATTGGGAGACCGCGATGGCCGTCATGCGCGAGGTGCTCGACATCTACCCGCGCCTCAAGGGCCTACAGATCGTCGATGACAACGGCCGTGAACTCTTCAGCGGCACGCGAGGTCGCTGGTTGGTGGACTCGCAGTCGCTTCGGCAGGACATCGTCAACCGGATGCGCACATGGCGGGCGTTCAGCGACTCGAACCCTGCCGATGGCATCGAGGCCGCGATACGCACCTATTGGTCCGCCGACCGGCGCATCAGCGTCTATGTGCTGGGAGACGAGTTCACGGGCGAAAGCATCCAAGCGGCGCTCGACGCCGTCGACCGGATCAACCGGCCGGATGCCGGCGGTCGGCGCCGTGTCCGCATCCACGGCATCGGCTTTCCCGAGGGCGGCATGGCGCCCTTTACAAACATCCGCTTTGCCGCCTTAATGCGGGCCATGTGCGAGCGCAACGACGGCACTTTTGTCGGACTTACGCAGACGCGGCGATGTGCCGCGACCATAAACATCGGAGGCATCAACACATGCGTCGGTGGCAGCTGACGGCAGTCGTCGGTGTCGCAGCGTTCGTGAGCGGATGCGGCAACATGCAGATCGCGCCGCAACCGGTGTTCCCCAAGGCGCTCATCGAGCCGATGCCGGCGACCGTGGGCCTCGTGCTGTCCGCCGAGCAGCGCGACTTCCGGCACGAGGAGACGCGGGCGGGCACGACGTGGGCTGTGCTGCTCGGCTCAGCGCAACAGCATTTCGCGCGCACCGTCATGGGCGTCCTGTTCCGCGAAGTGCGCGAATTCCCTGCCGCCTCGGCGGCCACACTCGACACGCAGGTACAGGCGGTGTTCGAACCGCACATCGAGCAGTACTCCTTCGCCACGGCGCAGGAGACGGGTGGGGAGTACGTGGCGGTGACCATCCGCTACCGTATCGAGGTGACCGCCCCCGATGGCGGCGCACACGACACACTGACGCTCACCGGCTATGGCACCAGCCCGACCGGCGGGCTCGGTTTCGATGCCAAGGGGCCGATGGACCAAGCGACCCGTGCCGCGATGCGTGATGCCGCGGCCAAGTTCATGGTGCAGTTCAGCGATCTGCCGTTGGCGGCGACGCTCGCCTCGGGCGGGCGCGTCACGGGGGACGGTGTCGCCGCGCGCACGGATGCCGGGCGGTCCATCGAGGCGCTGCCGGTCCGCGGATCGCGTCGGCCCGCATCGCCGCAGGCTCCGATCGTCGTCACTCCTTCGCCGTCGCCTTCGGGACCTTGATCAGCATCCGTTCGCGCATGAGGACGCCCTCGGTCTCGGACGGCGCGCCGCCTTCGAGCCGGGGCGCGTAACGGGCTTTACGGGCGGCGAACATCACCGAGCGTGCGACCGCATCGGGTTCGCTGCCATCCGCGAGCACGGCATCGAGGACTTTACCGTCGGCAGCCACCCGCAGCCGCACTTCCACGATGCGATCCACGAACCCTTCCGGGTCCGACGGTGAGAGCCGAGCAGCCGACGAGGATGGCGGCCGGTAGATGACCAAGCGTGGTGACTCGTAGGGTCGTCGCGCTGATGGGCCGGCAATGGTCAAAGATTTCCAGGCCTCGGCGTAGGCGGCGGACGCGCGCGCGGGGACACCCGTCAGGAGGTACCAATCACCGAGCTGCGCCAGGGTCTCGCCGAGCTGCTGATGATCGACGGGCGGATGGCTGCGCAGCACGCCGACGGCAGCGCGCAGCATGCGCTCGCCCTCCGGGTTCAGCCGGCTACCTCCGCTCACGGTCGGGAAGGGATCGATGCCGTTGGTGGTGTCGGGTGCCGTGTTCGGTTGCACCTCTGGACCGAACAAGGCCTCGTCAAGCCAGGTCCGGGACAGGCCGCGCAGCGCCGGCACGCCCAAAGGGGGTGTCGAAGTGCCCTGCTCGGCGATCTGCAGCGCGCGTGCATGCAAGCCGCGCGCGGTGGTGTAGCGGCCGATCGATTCATACCACCTTGCGAGACGGTCGAGCGGGTCGAGCAGGCGCGGGTCGTTGCGTCCATAGGCGGTCTCGGCGACACGGAACGAGAACTGGTGTTCGCGCTCGGCTTCCTCGCGACGACCGAGGGCGACATAGCTTTCGATGAGCGGGTCGACGATATCGAGTTGCGCGAGGTTGTAGAGACCATCTAGGTTGCGTGACAGGTCGACGGCACGTTTGAAAGCGATCGCCGCCTCGGCATGTCGGCCGGCGGCCAACCAGGTCTCGCCGAGCCCCGTGAGCGGCCGGATCAGATCCCGGTCGGCACCTGCGCTCTTTCCGTCGATGAGCGCCACCGCACGTTGGTAACCGACCTCGGCAGCGGCGAGATCGCCGCGTCGAAAGGCGACGGTACCCGCATTGGTGAGCGGGTTCACGAGTTCCCGGGCGTCCTTGCCAAAGCGTGATTCGGTGAGCGCCACCACAGCTGCGGCCTCGATCGTGGCCGCCTCGAGCCGATCCTCTGCGAGCGCCGCCCGCAGCCGTGCGTGCGCCGAAGCCCGTTCGTCGGCAGATGGCGGCGGCGCCGACGTTGCGACGGTCGGGGAGGTCGTCGGCGCGTCCTGCCCCATGGCAGCGACGGCTTGGGCGGCAGTTGCCGCCAACAGCAGGCTCAGCGCCGCTCGAAGAGATAATGCGAGACGATCCATTCGCGTCCGCTCCGGTAGCCGAAAAGTTCCGCACAGGACATGAAGAACACACGCCAATACACCCACCATCGCAGCGCTTGGTCGGCGCCGTAGGCCTCGGCGAGCGCCGGCATGAGTGTGGCGCGGTTCGCGTCCATGTTCTGCAGCCAGGCCTCCGAGGTGAGCTGGTAGTGCCGGCCGTCGACCTGCCAGTGGTCTGCGAGGCGCAGATCGCGCTGGAAATAATGCAGCAGATCGTCGCTCGGCATGATGCCGCCGGTGAAGAAATACCGCGCCATCCAGTCGCTCTCATCGCGCACTTCGAAGGTGTATGCGAAGCGGTGGTGGGTGAATATATGGACGAACAGCGTCGCGCCGGGCGCCATCCACGAGGCGATGCGACCGAGCAGCGTCTGGTAGTTCCGCATGTGCTCGAACATCTCCACCGACACCACGCGGTCGAACCGCGTATCGGCATCGAACTCCAGCTGGTTCGCGTCGCGGGTGATGATCTCGAGGTTGTGCAGACCGCGTTCTGCGGCTCGTGCATCGATGAACGCTTTTTGGGTCCGGGAATTCGAGACGGCGGTGATGCGTGAACGGGGGTAGTGTTCGGCCATCCACAACGACAGCGATCCCCAGCCGCAGCCGAGTTCGAGGATGC
>Ga0315906_10002788_pt1 | contig 23834 bp, 34 predicted proteins | sample LakEriMetagenome_4_FD_203526 | JGI IMG/M metagenome (GOLD analysis project Ga0315906, IMG submission 203526) | Freshwater fungal communities from buoy surface, Lake Erie, Ohio, United States - Buoy 2 MA122 | ecosystem: Environmental > Aquatic > Freshwater > Lake > Lake biofilm | place: USA...
TCACGCCTCCATCAAACGATGACGGCGCACTTACTATTACTTCTGCCGCTTATTATGGAACATATGTTGATCTAGATGGCACAGCAAAAAATGATGTAGAACTTATTACACGATATCGTGAAATGGCAATGCAACCAGAAATTGAATCTGCCATTGATGATATTGTTGGTGAAGCAATTTGCCAAGATGATAATGGAAAAACAATTGATATAGTTTTAGATGGCTTAAAACAACCAGATAAAATTAAAAATTCTATCAAAGAAGAATTTAAAACTATATTGAGATTGTTAAACTATAAGAATATGTCACAAGATATATTCCGTAGATTTTATGTTGACGGTCGTTTATTCTATCATATGATTATTGACCGTGAAAATCCAATGCAAGGTATTAAAGAACTACGTTATGTTGATCCACGCAAACTTAGAAAAGTTCGTGAGATTAAAAAAGTAAAAGATCCAAATACCAATGTAGAAATACAAAAAGTGGTAAATGAATACTACATCTACAATGACAAAGTAACAACAGGAACATCATCCAATTTTGGTCCTGTTGGTGTTAGAATCACAACAGACTCTATTGTAAATGTACTATCTGGTTTAATGGATTCACGTAGAGCAATCGTTCTTTCTTATCTACACAAAGCAATCAAACCATTAAATCAGTTGCGTATGATTGAAGATGCAACTGTTATCTACCGTATTTCTAGAGCACCAGAACGCCGTATATTCTACATCGATGTAGGTAATCTTCCTAAGTTAAAGGCAGAACAATACCTTCGTGATATTATGGTCAAGTACAAGAACAAACTTGTTTATGATGCAAACACAGGTGAAGTTCGTGATGACCGTAAATTTTTATCGATGATGGAAGATTTTTGGTTACCACGCCGTGAAGGTGGAAAAGGTACAGAGATCGATACATTACCTGGTGGACAAAACTTAGGTGAACTGGAAGATGTTAAATATTTTGAAAAGAAATTATACAAAGCACTTTCTGTTCCTGTTTCTCGTTTAAATCCAGAAACATCAGGTTTCTCTCTCGGTCGTTCAAATGAAATTACCCGTGATGAATTAAAGTTTTCTAAATTCGTAGATCGTTTACGCAACCGTTTTTCAGATCTTTTTGATCAAGCATTAAAAGTACAATGTATTCTTAAAGGTATTTGTACCAAAGAAGAATGGGAAGAATTTAGAGAAAACATTACATATGATTTCATTAAAGACAATAACTTTAAAGAACTTAAAGAAGCTGAGTTGATGAAAGAGCGTCTTGGTTATCTACAATTACTTGATGTATATACTGGTCGTTATTTCTCACAGACATGGATACAAAGAAATGTTCTGCGATTTACTGACGATGAAATCAAGACAATGCAAGAAGAAATGGATGAAGAAAAAGAAGCAGGTCTTGGTCTGCCAGTTGGTGTTACCAATGATGTGGCACAAGCACAACTTATGGCACAAGTACCAAGTCAACCAACACATCCAGATGATATTCAAGCACAGCAAGATTTAGCCGCAGCACAAGCAAAACAATCTTCTACCAATGAAGAAAAAACTTTTCATAAGTTAAAACGCATATTATAAATATTTTGATTGAGGAACTATTATGACAGACATTACTAAACAAATTGTTGATTATGCACAAAATGATGATGCCGTTCAATTTAGACAGGCATTATATTCTTCTATTCACGATAGAGTTACTGCACATTTAGATGCGGCAAAACAAGCGGTAGCACAAAATTATTTTAATAATAATGAAGAAGAAGTAGAAGAACCAACAGAAACAAACATTGAACCAGATTTAGCAACTGCACAGGATACACCAGTTGAAAACACTTAAAGAACTTAGAACTGAAGCAGTATATTCAACTATGGAACCTCCATCTGTATTATTGATGAAAAGAGTTTCTGTTAGGCAGTTTGCTGATGGTCGTAGAGTAGCTCTGTACCGTATAGACAAATTAAATAAATATGTAACAATACCATATGGCAATTTAGCTTGGTCTGGCCAAGCGCCAATACAAGCAGAGGAAACAGAGGAATAAAAAATGGCAAACAGATTTTCTTATCAAGTTTTAAAAGATGATACACAAACTGCGGTTATTAAATTAACTGGAGCGTTTGATGGTTCTGGTCAAGAAAGTAATGTAGCACGAATTCAAGCAAATACGCTCTATGGCGCATTAGCAACAAATAGTTTTCCTGTAGCTAATGTTCATGGTGGTGCTGCAAATACGACACTATCGTATTATGGTCTGACTGTCAATCGTGTTTGGTATGATACAGATACGGGCAGCGGTAGTGTTGAATTGTATTGGAGAGATATATCAAGTGCAAGTCCAGAAAATGGTGTTCCTCTATTATTCTTGCAAGGCAATGGTGAGTATGATGGTGCCGGTAACTGGATCACAATTAAAAATCCTACAGTAACAGCAAATAATAATGGCGATATTGCTATTGTTACAAAAGGTCAAGTATCTAATGCAACATATACAATTATTTTAGAACTACGTAAAGATAATGCACATTATCAACGTGGTCAATTTAATGATCCTGCTGCATTTAACTATGGTGCATATTCGTTAAAACCATAATGAAAGATTTTATTTCTAAAATTTTGGAAGGCAATGTTTTAGAAGCAAAAGAAATATTGCAGAAAAAAATAGATGAGTTGGCAGATGATAAGTTAACTCATAAAAAAGCTGAAATTGCTTTGTCTATGTTTGATGGTTTAGATGAAGCAAATGTTATGAAAATGGGACGAACAAAAGTAATAAAAGTTCGTTTTAGAAGAAATTCAAAAGGTCGTATAGTTGTACAAAGACGTAAAAAGTTGTCAGCCATAAAAGGTTATACAACGAGAGGTGGCAAGTTGGTAAGAATGACACCTGCTGAGCGTAGAAACCGAAAGTTGGCAGCAAGAAGAAGTAAATTTAAACGCCGTGCTAAGCTTAGACAATCTATAAGAAAAAGAAGTCTTACTATGCGTAGACGGTCATCAATGGGATTATAAAGATGAAACTCATCAAAGAAATTACCGAAACAGTTAGTTATCTGGTTGAAGAATCAGATGGCAAAAAGGCTTTGCATATCGAAGGACCTTTTCTAGTTGCAGAAAAGAAAAATCGAAATGGTAGACTGTACGAATACAATACCATGAGAAAAGAGGTCGCTCGATATACAGAGGAATACATCGACAAGAAGCGTGCGTTTGGTGAATTAGGACATCCAGAAACACCAACAATTAATCTTGATCGTGTATCTCACATGATTGTATCATTGAGAGAAGATGGTACACAATGGGTCGGTAAAGCAAAAATCTTAGACACACCTATGGGTAATATCGCCAGAAGTCTTATTGAAGGTGGCGCACAATTAGGTGTATCGTCAAGAGGTATGGGTTCTTTAAAAATGAACAAAGAAGGTATTAATGTTGTTCAATCCGATTTTTATCTAGCCACAGCGGCAGATATTGTAGCAGATCCTTCCGCACCAGGTGCATTTGTACAAGGTATCATGGAAGGTAAAGAATGGATGTTAGTAGATGGCGTTTGGACCGAAGTAGATCATTCGAGAGCAATAAAAGAAGTCAAACAGGCTTCAAGACAGGATATCGAAAAAGTAAGTCTACGCATATTTGAAAACTTCATTAAAAAACTTTAATTATAAATATCCAATATAAATCAAGGAGATTTTCAAAATGGCAAAATTTAATCTGTCTGAAGCCGCTAAAGAAATTCTGAATGCCTCTGTTGCATCCAAAAAGGGTGGCCAAGATAAATCAGAAAAATTGTCCGGCGATGTTGCTTACGGTACTAAAGAAGTTGGTGATATTGGTACAGAAGTTACCAAAACAACCGATGCAGGTCCAGATGCAACCAAAGGTACACCACAAGCAACACCACCAGGTGCAACACCACCAGTTGGTTCCGAGCCAGCAAAGAAAATTACTGGTCAACCAGGTCAAACTGGTTCTGTAGAGCAGCCAGAAGGTAAAGCCGCTAAACAGAAATTTGAAAAGAATCCAGGCGCTACATTCCAATCTTACGGTGAAGAAACAGAAACCGAAGAAGAAGTAGTTGCTGAAGAAAAAGAAGAAAAGCATGAAGATGAGGCACAAGATAAAGCTCTCATCAAGAAAATGATGAACAAAGAAAAAATGAAAGAAGATATTGATGCACTTCTTTCTGGTGAAAATCTTTCAGAAGAATTTGTTCAGAAAGCTTCCACAATTTTCGAAGCAGCAGTTATTGCTCGTGCAGAAGAAGTTATTGCTGAAGCAGAAGCACAACTGGCAGAACAATTCGAAGCAGCAATCGAACAAGTTAAAGAAGATTTGGCATCTAAGATTGATGACTATCTAAACTATATGGTCGAAGAATGGATGAAAGACAATGAAGTTGCAATCGAGCAAGGTCTCCGTGCTGAAATTACCGAAGACTTCATTGGTGGTCTGAAGCAGTTGTTTGAAGATCATTACATCGACATTCCAGAAGATAAAGTTGATATCGTTGGTGAACTCACCGGTAAAGTTGGTGAGTTGGAAGAGTCACTCAATGAGCAAATCAATCGTGGTATCGAACTTCAAAAAGAATTGAATGAGAAGAAAAAAGTTGAGGCTATCTACACAGCGTGTGAAGGCCTGACTCAAACCCAGGTAGAAAAACTAAAATCACTCGCAGAGGGTGTTGAGTACACTACCGAAGAAGAATTTGTTACCAAAATGAATACTTTGAAAGAGTCATATTTCAAGGCAGAAGTTAAGGTTGCAGATTCATCAGATTTAAATGACGAAACTCCTATTGAAGAAGATAAGAAGCCAACAACTTCTGTCGATCCTTTGATGGAAGCTTATACTAAAGTAATTTCACAAACTTTGGTTAAATAATTAACCGTTTTTTTAAACAAAAGGAAATAAAATGTACTTAACAGAAGAACTTCAATCCAAATGGAAGCCAGTTCTGGAGCATCCAGAGTTGGATTCTATTAAAGATCCATATAAGAAAGCTGTTACAGCTCTCGTATTGGAGAATCAACAACAAGCAATGAATCAAGACAGAATGTCTTTGATGGAGGCAACTGCATCTGCTCCAACAAACGTTACTGGTTCTGGCATTCAGAACTTTGATCCAATCTTGATTAGCTTGGTTCGCCGTGCGCTGCCAAACCTGATTGCGTATGATGTTGCTGGCGTTCAGCCAATGACAGGTCCAACAGGTCTGATTTTCGCAATGCGTGCTCGTTACGCTACACAAGGTGGTGGTGAGGCATTCTACAATGAGGCAAACACAGTATTTTCTGGTGCTTCATCTGCTGCTAACCCATACGGTTTCCGTGGTACAACAACACCAGATAATGACATCCTAACAAATCCAATCGCAGATTTGACTGCTAACGCATTTACAACTGGTATTGGTATGCCAACAGCAACTGCTGAAGCTCTTGGTTCTGACGCTGGCGCAGCTTTCAAAGAGATGGCATTTAGCATTGAGAAAGTTTCCGTAACTGCTCAGTCACGTGCTCTGAAAGCCGAGTACTCACTTGAACTCGCTCAAGACCTGAAGGCAATTCATGGTCTGGATGCTGAAACAGAATTGTCTAACATCCTGTCTACAGAAATCCTTGCAGAGATCAACCGTGAAGTTATCCGTACAATCTATCTGTCTGCTGTTGCAGGTGCTCAGTATGGTGTTACTACTGCTGGTAATTTTGACCTTGACACAGATTCTAACGGTCGTTGGTCAGTTGAGCGTTTCAAAGGTCTGATTTTCCAAATCGAGCGTGATGCAAACGTTATTGCAAAACAGACTCGTAGAGGTAAAGGTAACGTTCTGATCGTTTCTTCAGATGTTGCTTCTGCAATGGCAATGGCTGGTGTTCTTCAGTACACACCTGCTCTGTCTGCTGACCTGCAAGTTGACGACACAGGCAACACATTTGCTGGTATGTTGCATGGCCGTATCAAGGTTTACATTGATCCATATTTCGGTGGTTACACAAGCAACCAAGAACTGGTTACAATCGGTTACAAAGGTGCTTCTCCATATGACGCAGGTCTGTTCTACTGCCCATACGTTCCTCTGCAAATGGTTCGTGCTGTTGACCAGTTTACCTTCCAACCAAAGATTGGTTTCAAGACTCGTTACGGAATGGTACCAAACCCATTCGCTAAGGGTCCTTTGGCAACAGGTGCTGGAACTTCTCAGATTACGCCACGTAGCAACGTCTACTATCGTATTTTTGCAGTTAAGAACCTGATGTAATATTAAGTCACCGTAGAGTGATAGTTAAAAGGACCTCTTCGGAGGTCCTTTTTTTTTGGCTCATAAATAGTAATATGAGCGAAATACTATTAATGTCTGACCTACTGGACATTCGTTCCAGAAAAATTAAAGAATTGGAATTCTATAACCAACAGTTAAAAGAACTCCAGTTAAAGATGGTATTCATTCAACAAGAAATAACTCTAACAAACAAAATCATAAACATGATAGAAAAAGAAACTGTCATAGATATTGGTTTACATATTAAGAAAACTCTGTAATTATGGATGCTACCACAAGAGTCCCGCAGAATACCAATTATCTACAACCTACCAAATTTCTATTGACATTTGAAAGGACCAATTCGGTTCAATACTTTTGTCAGGCAATAAACCTACCCGGAATCAGTTTAGGACAGGCCCCAATCAATCTTCCAACTGCCGACATATATGCACCTGGTAACAAAATAACATACAATCAACTGAATATAGACTTTAATATTGATGAGAACCTAGACACTTGGAGACATCTCCATGACTGGTTTCTTTCTATAGCTTCTCCTACTAGTTTTGATGAAAGAAAAAGACTTACTTCTCTACAGAACCGATATACCAGAACCGAAAGAACGGCATTAAAGAATTATTCTGATGCCACTTTAACCGTTTTAAATAATTTGAACAATCCAAAATTGAGAGTTAGATTCGTTAATGCATTTCCTATCTCTTTATCAGACTTACAGTTTGATACCAAAATGTCTGCGGATGATATTATGACCGCAACGGCAACCTTTACTTACGATTACTTTGAATTTGAATCTCTAACATAAAGCTTGACTTCTAACATCTTTTATGTTAGATTATAGGTTTAATGTTACTTTTTTATTATAAATTATGGAAACTTTAGAACACGTATTGAAGAATTGGGAAACAGACACAGATATTGACCAGACTGAACCTGGAAAAGAACTGTTGAAGATACCTAAACTCCACAACAAATATCTTGCAATACTTACCAAACATAAGATTGCCTCAAAAAAGGCACAGTTTGATTACTTGCGTATGCGGAAAATAAAGTGGGAATACTACACAGGTAAAATGTCTCAAGAAGAACTGCAAAGTTACGGGTGGGAACCATTTCAATTTACTTTGAAATCTGACATCACCACATATCTTGAGGCAGACGGAGATTTGATTAAACTTCTAGAAAAGAAAGTATACCATGAAGAAACTATTTCTGTTTTGGAATCTATTCTGAATGAATTGAAACAGAGAACATGGCAATTGCGTGACTTTATATCGTGGGAAAAATTCATAGGAGGACAATAAATGTCTTTTTTAGTTGTTAATATACCACCAATAAAATGTTTTGTACGCAAAGAGTTTCTTTATAACCATGAAAAAGGTCATGGAGAATTAGAACCTTGTGTATGGATGACCGCAAAAGCAATTAAAGGTCAAGCGTTTCGTATTGAATGTATGTTAACTGACTATGGTGCTTTGTTTGATAAACTGCCAATTTCAGCTTATGTTTGGAAATCTGTAGATCAACATTTACCTTTAGATCATTTGCAAATATGGGATTGCCTCTCATATGATATGGCGGTCATAGAAAAATCTAATTTGCGTGGACTTAAAGTAAAATATTTTGGTAAAGACAAACAATTTTATTTTGGTAAATACCTTTTTACAATAGATTTTGCAGCACCAGATTTAAATAGAATTGACACCAGTTTTTCAGAAGGTGTTCAAGAACATAAATCTTATAACTTTATACAACTAGACAATGGTCAATTTGCCTGTCAACCAAACAATAGATGTTTGTGGTATGATGTATCACTTGTTCCTCCAGTTACAAAAAATCCTGATTTTAAAATACCCACAGAAATATATTCGGTAGAAAATGTTTCTAAATGGAGTGTTGGTACTCCAGATTCATGGTTCTATCAATTTGATAAAAAAGAATGAGTGATTTATTAATTAACAAAGTCAATGAGGTATATTTAAAGGTAACTTGTGAGAAACATTTTGCAAAAGAGTTATCAGAATACTTTACATTTTTCGTACCAGGATACCAATTTGTTCCTGCATATCGTAATCGAATATGGGATGGAAAGATAAGACTTTTTGATTTAAGAAATAATTGCCTCTATATCGGATTACTTTCTTATCTTCAACTGTTCTGTAAAGAAAGAAATTACACTTTTGAAATACAAGATAATCTGGATGTTCAAGATGAATTTTCAGTATATCATGCACAGAAGTTTGCAGAATCACTTAATTTAGAATCAGCAGATCGGCCTATAACGGCAAACGAACATCAGATCAAAGCATTCATTCATGTGATGCAACAACGCAGAGCTTTGATATTATCTCCTACCGCTTCTGGTAAATCTCTCATAATTTATCTAATCGTAAGACAATTATTAGATTATCAAAAACTTAAAGGCCTCATAATTGTACCAACCACTTCTCTTGTGGAACAATTGTATTCTGATTTTTCTGATTACGGTTTTGATTCACAGAATAATGTACATAGAATATATCAAGGTAAAGAAAAAGAATCAACACTTCCTGTAATTATTTCTACATGGCAATCGTTATATAAATTACCAAAAGAATATTTCGAACAGTTTGATTATATCATAGGTGATGAAGCACACCTATTCAAAGCACAATCTCTAACAACGATACTTACTTCTTGCACAAAAGCCAAATATAGAATAGGTCTTACTGGTACTTTAGATGGTACAAAAACACACAAGTTAGTATTAGAAGGTCTTTTTGGTGAAGTAGAAAAAGTAATATCAACTAAAGAACTTATCGACAAAGGCAAACTATCAAACTTTGATATTAAATGTTTGGTCATAAAACATACAGATGAAGATTGTCTTAAACTGAAAGACAAAACATATCAAGATGAGATCAAGTATCTAATAGAAAATGAACAGAGAAACAAGTTCATAAAAAATCTTGCGGTATCTTTACAGAAAAATACTCTCGTACTATATCAGATGGTTGACAAACATGGCAAGATATTATACAATTTAATTAAAGATACAAAAAATATAGGCGAAAGAAAAGTATTCTTTGTACATGGCGGAGTAGAAGCCGAAGATAGAGAAGAAATAAGAAAAATTATGGAGATAGAAAATGATGCCATCATCGTGGCATCTTTTGGTACTTTTTCAACAGGTATCAATATTAAAAATCTCCACAATATTATTTTTGCAATGCCAACAAAGTCTACGATTCGTACTCTACAAAGTATTGGTCGTGGATTAAGACAGAATGAAGGTAAAGAAGTTGCAACACTCTATGACATTGCAGATGATTTAAGATACAAAAAACATATGAACTTTACACTAAAACATTTCATTGAAAGGACAAAGATATATAATGAAGAGCAGTTTCCTTTCAAGATTTATAAAATAGGATTAAAAAATGGATAATATCAAAATGGTCAGGTTACAGAATGGCGAAGATATTATCGGAACAATATCCAGTAATACTAGTGGTGTTTATAATGTATCGCATCCTATGGTAGTTGAAATAACATCTCGTAATGGGATGCCAATATTAGGAATGACACATTGGTTGCCTGTACAACTAGTTAAAACAAACGAAGTTACTCTTACCGATAAAGATATATTGTGCATGATTGAACCATCGGAAGACTTCATTGAATATTATAATAATACTGTGAAAAAAATATCTGACCTATTAAAAGCAAAAAAAATTATTAAAGATCAGATAGAAGATCCTGATACCTTTGAAGAAGATATCGAAGAAATTATGAATCATCTTAGAGATATGCCTGGTGATAAAGATATAATCCATTAATATATTTCATCCGAGCACACCGAGACTTTACACCTTTGTCAACACTTTGTCAATAACATTATGTGGTAATTATGAAAAAAGAAAAACACTATATCAATAACGCAGACTTCCTACAGGCCTTAGTGGACTACAAGAAGGCCAAAAAACTTGCAAAGAAGAATAAGACAGAAGAACCTCCTATACCAAATTACATAGGAGAATGTTTTATGAAGATTGCAGAAGGTCTGTCTCACAAACCTAACTTCATAAACTATACCTATCGTGATGAAATGATTTCAGATGGCATTGAAAACTGTTTGATGTACTTTGACAATTTTGATCCCACCAAATCTAAAAATCCATTTGCATACTTTACACAGATAATTTACTTTGCTTTTCTCCGTAGGATACAAAAGGAAAAGAAACAGTTATATGTCAAGTATAAGTCCACAGAGATGTTTGGTATTCTAGATGAATATGAAATGATGGAATTGGAAGATGGTACAACTAGACAGTTTGAATTATATGAGAATATTGCCGAATTCATTGAGAATTATGAAGAAGGTAAAAAGGCTAAGAAAACGGCAAAGAAGATAAAAGGTATTGAAAAGTTCTTAGGAGAGTGATATCATGTATAAAGTTAGTTGGTGTGGAAAAGATGAATGTTTTAGGTTTTTTAAATACTTTAAAGATATAACCGATGCAGCTAAATTTGCAGAAGAAATGTCAAAAGACTTTGTTATAGAGATTAAATATGAAAATAGCGATAATAACCGATCAACACTTTGGAGCAAGGAACGATTCACAGCACTTTCTTGATTATTATGAAAAGTTTTATTCAGGAGTATTTTTTCCACATCTTGACAGTAATGGCATCGATACTGTCCTTATACTCGGTGATACGTTTGATCGTAGGAAATATGTAAACTTTTATTCACTCAAAAGGACAAAAGATATGTTCTTTGATGAACTGGCAAAAAGAAATATTAAAGTTCATATGCTTGCCGGTAACCACGATACATATTTCAAGAATACCAATGAAGTAAATTCTGTTGACTTGTTGTTGCGTGAATATAACAACATTACAGTTATCGATGCACCACACACAATTTATGTTGGTGGTACCGCAATTTGTATGATGCCATGGATTTGTCCTGATAATCATCTGGAATCTATGGATCAGTTAAAACAAACACAGGCAGACATTTGCATGGGCCATTTTGAAATTGCCGGATTTGCCATGCATCGTGGTATGCCATCAAATGAAGGATTAGACCGTGATTTATTCTCTAAGTTTGATATGGTCTTTAGTGGCCATTATCATCATCGCTCTTCTCAAGGAAACATACACTACCTTGGAAACCCATACGAACTCACTTGGCAAGATTATAATGACGCTAGGGGCTTTCACATTTTTGATTTGGATAGTAGGGATCTTGAGTTTATTGTCAATCCTAACATAATGTTTTATCGTATTCTCTACGATGATAAAGAGAAATCAATTACTGAAATTAACGGTTTGGACTTAAAGAAGTATACCAATACCTATGTAAAGGTTGTGGTGGTTAACAAAACTAACCCATACCTCTTTGATAAGTTTATGAATAATCTGTACAATGTCAATCCAATTGATATTACCATTGCGGAAGATTTTACTGACTTGACAGAAGGTGTAGAAGATGATATGATTGATCAAGCAGAAGATACTGTTACTATTATTAACAAGTATGTTGATGCACTAAAAGAAGATCACATTGATAATGAAAAGCTGAAAACTATGATGAAAGAATTATATGTTGAGGCATTAAACCAAGAACAGGCATGATTAAAGGATATATTTACCGTTTTGTGATGAAAATATCTCACAAATTTAATTGGCATCATATGAAACCCAATCCACATTTGGAACCTGGAAAAATTCAATTGTGGTGCCATTGGTGTGGTGCTCGTTGTACCATACCCAATATGAAAGACTATGATAAGATTTCAAAAAGTATGGTGGAAAAGTAGATTTATATAAATAAGGTTATAGGAGATACTATGACTGAAAACGAAAAAATTAAACTGTTGTCCGATTCCACAAAAACCAATAAAGAATTGGCCAAAATATTAAATTGTTCTGTACCAACCATTTGTAGACACAGAAGAAAATACGGCATAACTGTTCCTAGAGGCTTGAAACCTGGACAACATAATAATATAATAACAAAATATAAAACAAATTGTTTGTTTTGCAAAAAAGAATTTGAAACCGTACCTTCAGCTAAACAAAAATATTGTTCCAGAATATGTTTAAATCGAAGTGAAGAATACCTTTTGAAATTGAAACATTGCGATAAATCTTATATGCAAACGGAACAATATAGAAAAACTTTAATGAAAGATGATACTCCGGAATATAAAAGATATAGGAATAGAGTAACAAAATTGTCGGAACAAACATATAAAGAGAATGAATTACTTTTGAATCCAAAAGGTTACAAAAGAACCAAATGTGGTGTTGCCGATGGTTATCAATTAGACCACAAAATAAGTGTGAGAGAATCTTTTGATAAAGGTGTTTCTCCAGAAGAAGTTTCTAAATTAGAGAACCTTCAAATTTTACCATGGAAACAAAATTTACTGAAACGATGAATATAATATGATTACCTTCCAAAAGGTCAGATGGTGTAATTTTTTATCTACCGGCCAAGCATTTACAGAAATCAACTTTCAAAAATCACCAAACACACTCATTATTGGTCACAATGGTGCGGGTAAGTCCACTATTTTGGATGCATTGTGTTTTGGTCTTTTTGGTAAACCATTTCGTAAGATAAACAAACCACAATTACTAAACTCCATCAATCAGCAAGCTTGTGTTGTTGAGGTTGAATTTGCCATTGGTAAAAAGAATTATAAAGTAATTCGTGGTATTAAGCCAAATGTGTTTGAAGTTTACCTTGGAGATAAGTTACTTGACCAAGATGCTAAGGCAAAAGACTATCAAGAGTTCTTAGAGAAGTTCATTCTAAAGATTAACTACAAATCATTTACACAAGTGGTGATTCTTGGTTCGGCCTCATTTGTTCCGTTCATGCAGTTATCGCCAGCAGACAGGCGAGCAATCATTGAAGATTTATTAGACATTGGTATCTTCTCATCGATGAATGGCATTGTCAAAGAAAAGATGTCTAGTATCAAAGACATTTCCACAAAAAATAAGTATGAAATGGACTTGACATCCGAAAGAATTAATTTCCAAAAACAAAGTATTGAAGAACATAGAAATCGTAATGACGAGGAGATTGCCAAAAAGAAAGCAGAGATTGCATCTAGTATAGACCAAAACTTTAGGTTACAAAGAGATATTGAATTAATCCAGAAACACATTGATGTTCTCCAGAAAAAAATTCAAGATAAAGTTTCCGTAGAAAAGAAAAGTAAAAAGCTGTTACAGTTAGAATCCAAGATTGAAACCAACATTAAGAAAAATGAAAAGGATATTGCTTTCTATGAAGAACACGACAACTGCCCAACCTGCAAACAAATCATTGACGGAGAATTCAAGTCAGAACAAGTTACCGAAAGAAAATCAAAAGTCACTACACAACGGGAAGGCCTTGCGGAAATCTCAACGGAGATTGCTAAAGCAAACCAACGAATAGAAGAAATACATTCAATCATCAAACACATTTCATCACACAATAATGAAATTGTAAAACACAATTCAACCATATCGGCAGTACATAAGTTTGTGGACAAATTACAAAAAGAAGTAGAAGCTTTGTCTACACATAAAGATAGTATTGAAAGTTCAAATGATAAACTACGAGAACTTAAAGAAGAACTTGGACTGTTGGTAAAGAAGCAAGAAGAATTATCCGTTGAAAAACAATATTATGAGTTTGCTGGATCGTTGTTGAAAGATACTGGTATTAAAACCAAGATTATTCGACAGTACTTACCAATCATGAATAAGTTGATTAATAAGTACTTGACAGCCATGGACTTCTTTGTTAACTTTAATATCAATGAGAACTTTGAAGAAACAATCAAATCAAGACACCGAGATGAATTTAGTTATGCAAACTTTTCAGAAGGTGAAAAGATGCGAATTGATTTGGCTCTATTGTTTACATGGAGACAGATTGCAAAATTAAAGAACAGTACTAATACCAATCTATTAATACTTGATGAAGTATTTGATTCATCATTAGATGGTACTGGCACAGAAGAATTTTTAAAACTGATACATGAAATGGGTTCAGATACAAACATATTTGTCATATCACATAAAGGTGACCAATTGTTTGATAAATTCAGATCAATTATTAGATTTGAAAAGAAAAACAATTTTAGTCAGATTGCAAAATAGGAGAATATTATGCCTTGGTTTTTAGGAAAAGATAAATTTGATGAGAGGTGGGCTTGGGTACAAGTATTCACCGAACAAGAGTGTATAGAAATAATCAAATTAGGTAAAAAATCTAATTTAAATAAAGCACTCATTAATGATGGTGAAGAAGATGAAAAAAGGAGAATTACTGATATCTGTTGGTTTAGATGTGAGAGAGAATACTTTTCTGAATTTGAATGGATATATCGAAGATGTACAGATGTTGTAAAAAATATAAATGAAAAATTCTTTAACTATGATTTGACTTTTATTGAAGAACTTCAATTTACTGCTTATAATAAAAAAGGAAGTTTTTATGGCAAACATATAGATTCTACATATGAAGGAAATACTCACAGAAAGTTATCATTTACAATACAATTAAGTGATGAGAAAATGTATAAAGGAGGAGATCTTTTATTGTACAATTCAAAAGATCCAGATAATGCACCAAAAGGTATCGGTGTCATGACAATTTTTCCTTCTTGGACATTACATGAGGTTACACCAATAAAACAAGGAGAAAGATATTCACTTGTTGGATGGGTCTGTGGACCAAAATTTAAATAGGAGATTATAATGTCTGAAATTATTACAATTGATACAAACCAAGAAGCAGTAATTGCACCACCACAACCAAAACAATTATTGAAATTGGTTAAAGAAACTGATCCTATTTTGGCTCAAGCAATGCCAAAATTTGATTTTGATAATCCACCAATCGATCCAAATGCACTAGCATCTAGATTGACTGATACCTGCAAAGAATATCGTGGCGTTGGATTGTCTGCCAATCAATGTGGAATGCCATACCGTGTCTTTGTTATGGGTGCTGATGATGAATATGTGGCATTTTTTAATCCAGAAGTTACACACGTTTCACATGAGATGGCACACATAGTAGAAGGTTGTTTGTCTTTTCCTTTCTTAGGATTAAGAATTACTAGACCTGCTGAAATCAAAGTGAAGTATCAAGACTTTACTGGTGCCGAAAAAACAGCACAATTTTCTGGCATATCTGCTCGTTGTTTTCTGCATGAGCTTGATCATATGAATGGTGTCGTGTATACTGAGAGAGTTAAACCTCTTGCTTTGGCAATGGGTATTAAGAAAAGAAATAAACTATTGAAGAAAATGAAACTAGCATAATGGCAACACCCATAGAATTCGTAGATAAACAATGGCAGGATTGGCAAGAAAGCAATCCTAAAATTGAACACATCGACACAAATGAAGTCAAAGATAGGCTCATTGAAAACCTGTCTTACGCATCACAAATGGATGTTCGTGAATATACATTGTATCAAAAATGGTGTGAAGTCAAAGAGAGATATCCAGTAGAACAGATATCAACATTATTTGGTGATGAAGTTCAAATGGTTAGTAAAGAACAAGAGAAACTTATCAAACAAGTTAAATCTAACTTCTGGATGCCAAAAGAACCTGATGATTATGAAAAGTTAAAACCTGTAATGCAAATTTCAAATGGCGATTTGGCAGAAACATGGAATGCCATTCGAACATTTTCTTCTACAATGAAAAACAATTCAAATATAGGAAGAAACTTATTCTATACTATTGTTGATGATGTAACTAAAAAATATCTTGGTGTAATTTGTATCTCATCAGATTTTTTAGATTTAACACCAAGAGATAAAGAAATTGGATGGTCAAGAGAGGTTAAGACACAACAAGGCATGATTAACCATACCGCAATTGGTTCTACTATCGTACCTTTACAACCTTTGGGATTTAACTACATGGGCGGCAAGTTACTTGCTTTGTTGTGTCTCTCTGATACCGTACAGAAAGATTGGCAAGAAAGATATGGTGATGTTCTAGTTGGTGTCACCACAACATCTTTATACGGAAATACAAAATCTAATGGACTTTCACAATATGATGGGTTAGAACATTGGAAAAAAATGGGTTTTTCTTCTGGTTCTGTTGCATTTGAACCTACAAGAGAAACAAGCAGAATGGTTTTCAATTGGATTAAAGAAAACCATACAAGAAAATATTTTGAGTGGTGGGAAGCCAAAAACACACAAGGTCTTCCACTTAAGCGAGATCACAAAAATAGGTCATTGAATTTCGCTTATTCAAAATTAGGTATTCCAAAAAATCTAATAAGAACGGAACACCAAAGAGGTATATATTTTTCTTACCTCTATAATAATACTTCTGAATTTCTAAGGAAAGAAATTAAGGAAGATAAACTGGTAAAGTCGTTTGATACCAGTGAAGAAACTCTTGCCAATATTTGGAAAACCAAGTATGCTAAGGGTCGTATATCAATGTTAAAGAAAAAGAATACCGTTTCATATGATTCTCTTTTCTATGACGATTTGATATACCTGTCTTGGGAAGAAACCAAGGCAAAATATCTACCACAAGTTGGTCGATAGTCAAGTATACCACAAATAATCTTGACAAATCATATACATAATAGTATACTGTGAGAACTTGCTTAAAGCAAGGATTTAATTTAACTATGAACAAGGAGTTTATATAATGAAGTTATCTGCAAAAGACAAAATGTTGAACGCCCTCAAAGCAAAAAGTGGTTACAACACTTTCACCGTAGCACAAGCACAACGCCGTTTTGGTATCAGCAATGTTACCGCCCGTATCGATGAACTTCGCAAAGAAGGCCATTGCATCTACACAAACTCCAAGCGTACAGAAGATGGTCGTTTGGTTAAGTTCTACCGCATGGGTAAACCAAGCAAAGCTCTCGTTCAGGCAGCTTTGCGTGCCGGTTACTCTTTCAATCAGTAATATTGATTTGAGTTGGGAGGGTTACTTCGGTAACTCTCCCTTTTATCACACATTGGAGTTATAATGGAAATTTCAATTAAAAAAGAAGATTTACAAAAGAAAAGTTTATTCGTTGCAACCCCAATGTATGGTGGACAAAATTATGGGTTGTACATGAAATCATGCCTTGATCTACAAGGTATGTTGATGTCTTATGGTGTACCCATCAAATTTTCTTTCCTGTTTAATGAATCATTAATTACACGTGCAAGAAATTATCTTGTTGATGAATTTCTACATCGTTCAGATTGCACACATATGTTGTTTATTGATTCAGACATTCACTTTAATCCACAAGATGTTATTGCAATGTTGGCATTAGATCGTGATGTCATCGGCGCACCATATCCTAAGAAAGCAATTAAATGGCGTTCTGTTAAACGTGCAATGGAAAAGAATCCTGACATTGATCCAGGTCTCTTAGAAAAAGTTACAGGTGATTATGTGTTTAATCCTGTTAAAGGAACCGCACAGTTTTCGGTCACAGAACCACTTGAAGTTATGGAGATTGGAACTGGATTTATGATGGTCAAGCGTGAAGTATTTCCTAAATGGGAAAAAGCTTATCCAGAGTTTCGTTACAAACCAGATCATGTTGGTCAAGCCAATTTTGATGGCACTCGTTACATTCATGCATATTTTGATACCGTTATTGATGAAAAATCAGAGCGTTATCTCTCAGAAGATTATATGTTCTGCCAATGGTGGAGAAACATCGGAGGCCAGATTTGGTTGTGTCCTTGGATGAGAACCTCACATATCGGCACATATCATTTTCAAGGAGATATGCCTGCTGTTGCAAACTATGTGGGTGAAATGTAATGAAATTCAAAGACATAGTTAAGGCATCACAAAATGCCTCAACTGGTGGCCGAAAGTTTGACGGTGGAAAATTACAATATGGTTTGATTCCACCGTTAGCACTAAAAGAAATGGTAAAAGTATTAACTTTTGGTGCTGAGAAGTATGAAGCCGATAATTGGAAAATTGTTCCCGATTCTAAACGCAGGTACTTTGATGCCATGCAACGCCATCTGTGGGCATGGAAAGAAGGTGAACAGATTGATCCTGAATCTGGTATTCACCACTTGGCACACGCAATGTGTTGCCTATATTTTTTATATGAACATGATGTAAAGTATTCTATTGACAAATAATTCAATTTGTGATATTATTGTTTTTTTATTATGGAGAATGAAATGAAGTTATCATCTGATACATTAAATGTATTGAAGAATTTTTCTACTATCAATGGAAATATTCTTGTTAAAAAAGGTTCAAAATTGAGTACCATCTCTGCATCAAAGTCTGTCCTTGCACAGGCAAACATCAAAGATAGTTTCCCTAAAGATTTTTGTGTATACGACCTAAACCAATTTTTGTCTGTACAAGGTCTTTTCAAAGACGGTGAAATTGATTTTACAGATTCAAATATTCTATTCAAATCTGGTAACAGAAAAACAAGTTACAGGATGGCAGCAAAGGAAACTCTTGTTGTCCCTCCAGAAAAAGAACTTGTCATGCCAACAGTTGATGATAGTTTTACATTGAAATCTGATGATTATGATATTCTGATGAAAACTGCTTCAACGCTTTCATCACCACACATTGGCATCATTTCTGATGGTTCAACAATTGAAGTTGTTTCTTTTGATGCAAAAGATGATTCTGCACACACCAATTCTATCGCTGTTGGTGAAGGCAAAGGAAAACAATATAAGATTGTATTCAATATCGAAAATCTCAAAATGATTCCTGGATCATATGATGTTAGTATCTCTTTTAAAGGCATGGTCAACTTTAAGAACAGTAGAGATGACATTCAGTATTGGATTGCATTTGAAAGTAAATTAACAAAGATTGGCGAATAAAGTGGAACCAGTAATCATCGATGATTTTATTCCTTTAATATTTCAAAAGTCCATTTATGAACTATTGTGTGGAGAAGATGTACAATGGAAGTTCTCTAAGTATTCCACATATTCACAACCAACGGATAATCTTTGGAGTATTGATGAACCAACTAAAGAACATATTCAATTTAAACATTATTTTGTAGAGGACAATGTAACAAAAAGTATTTTCTTACCTTATATTGCACCTTTGATTGCTGAATATGAGAGATATGTTGGCAAGGTTACTGGAACAACACGTATCAAAGCAAACCTATTGATGCCTCAAGGTTCTCCAACTTTAGAACCACCTCATGTGGATGATTCTAATCCTGAATCTTACAAAGACGGAGTTTATCTTGGTGGAAGAAAAACACTTCTATACTATGTAAACGGTGGTGATGGTGATACCGTACTCTATAATGAAAAATTTTATGGAGAACCGGTTGGTAGTTTAACCAGAAATCAAGTAATCACACCTCAAAGAGGTCGTGCTGTAATTTTTGATTCGAATCATTTACATTCGGCTTGTTCACCAACAGTTAAGCGGTATCGATTAATTATTAATTGTATATTTGGATAAACTATGACTACAGTACAAACATTATTTGGAAACTTTAATGAAGAACAGTTGAAAACATTAAAAGATGCTATCTCAGAAATCAATTCATCTATGACAAAAATTGATTCAGAGAATGAAGCAATCAAAGATATTGTTGATGGAACATTTGATGCATTAAAAATTCCTAAAAAGATTATTAAGAAGTTAGCTAAGGCACAATACAATCAAAGCATTCAGTCTGAAACTGCTGAGTTCAATGAGTTTGTGGCTTTATTTGAAGGTATGAATGAAGTAAAATGAGTTGTAAATATATTATGGAGAATGTGAATGGAACATCTACTTTGGGTCGAGAAGTATCGGCCAAAAACTATTGAGGAATGTATTCTACCAGATGCATTAAAGAATACCTTTCAAGAATATGTAAATCGAAAAGAAATTCCTAATCTACTATTATCTGGTAGTGCAGGTGTTGGTAAAACTACAGTTGCTCGAGCTTTGTGTGAACAGGTTGGTTGTGATTATATCATTATCAACGGTTCAGATGAATCAGGCATCGATGTTCTACGCACCAAAATCAAAAACTATGCCTCATCTGTTTCACTTATGGGTGGCCGAAAGGTTGTCATTATTGATGAGGCAGACTATCTAAATCCAAACTCAACACAACCTGCAATGCGTGGTGCAATAGAAGAATTTGCATCCAATTGTTCGTTCATCTTTACTTGTAATTTCAAGAATCGTATCATCGATCCAATTCATTCTCGTTGTGCTGTTGTTGATTTCAAGATCAATGGTTGCAAACAGAAAATGGCTACATCATTGATGAAAAGAATTGAACACATTCTAGAACAAGAAAATGTTCAATATGAAAAGTCTGTTCTTGCAGCACTCATCACAAAACACTTTCCTGATAATAGGAGAGTTCTCAATGAACTACAAAGATATTCCGTATCTGGTGTAATCGATAAAGGTATTCTTGGTAGTGTTGCTGATGTTGATTTGTCTAATCTTATTACAGCATTGAAAGGTAAAGATTTTTCATCTGCTCGTAAATGGGTCACCAACAATCTAGATAACGATCCAACAAAACTATATCGTAAACTTTATGAAGGTCTGTATGAAGTTTTGAAACCACAATCCGTACCTCAGTTGGTTTTAATTCTTGCCAAGTATCAATATCAGGCTGCGTTTGTTGCTGACCACGAAATCAACACAACCGCTTGTCTTACAGAAATCATGGTTGATTGTGAGTTTAAATAATGAAAAGAAATATATTTTTTGAAATTCAATATGAGCCCGAAGATTTTCTTCCTTTATTTTTAAAAGAAATTTCTTTAGATAATTTTGAAAAAGTTATAATTAGAGAAGAAACTGCTCAAGGTTTTTTTACTAATAGAAAATTGGCAAATAGAGGAATATATATTTTATATAAAAATGAACAGCCAATTTATGTTGGGTGTTCTGAATCTTCTATTCATAAAAGAATAGGTAGATTTATATCTGGTGTTCGTGGAACAGAAAGGCCTGATGAAAATCATTCTGCTGCATACAAATATATTGATATATTTGGTCGTGATCTGAGCGATATTACAGTTAAAACTATATCAATTTCACCACAAGATTTGCCTGAATATATTAACCTGACAGATATAGAAAATACTTTGATTTACAGTTTAAAACCTTTATTAAATAGTGAAACTCATTATGATTACAAATTTGAAAAAGGTATTAAAATTGTTTCAATAAGTGAAAAAAATGCCAGATTTATTTAAAGAAATCGTACCTGCCATACTACAAACCAAGAAGAATCCGTTTAGGGACGAATTGGATCTAAAGGATTACAATGCTTTTGTCGTTAACCGTTCATTGTCTTACCATATGGATTGTGTACTTTATGCCAATGAAATGAACAAGCATCCGGATCTGTCACCAGATTTACAGTTCCAGTACCTTCTAAATACCATTAGGTCTATGAAACGGAAATTTGAACCGTGGCAGAAATCATCGGCCGACAAGAATCTAGGATATATTAAGACATATTTTGGTTACTCAAATGAGAAGGCCAAAGAAGCCTTGCGTATTCTAAATGATGAGCAGATCGCTGAAATAATAAAAAGAACAGATACAGGCGGAATGAAAAAATCATGATTTCGATTACAGATTTAATAGAAGTGATATTAGATGAAAAAGACGATTTTCTGAAGGTTCGTGAAACGCTTACCAGAATCGGTGTTGCTTCCAAAAAAGACAAAACCCTATACCAGTCTTGCCACATATTACACAAACAAGGCAAGTACTATATCGTACACTTTAAGGAACTGTTTGCTTTAGATGGTAAACCTAATGACATTTCAGAGAATGACTTATCTCGTAGGAATGCCATAGCCAAACTGCTAGAGGACTGGGGTTTGGTGGAAATTGTAGATAGAAAAAAGGTAGAAGATCCACCACCTATATTTCTATCACAGGTAAAGATCATTTCACATAAAGAAAAAGATGACTGGAATTTAGTACCAAAATATAATATTGGTAAAAAACCAGGATCTTATTGACACCTAGTATAAATACTAGTATAGTAAATGGTGCCGTGCCTATTGGGCGGCAATTTTGATTAACTCGCTTAACAAAGGAGAAAACTATGAAAGCGTACCTCAACACGGCTATTGATTCTGTTCAATACGCCAAAACTCAATTCCTTAACACATTTGTAAATGAAGAAACTATTCGTGAGCCACTACAACTTTTTGTAGATGCTCAGGCACAATTTGCTCGTCAGATGGTTCATGCTTCTGATGTGTTTGTTGAATCTGCCACAAAATATGATTACTCCGGTGCTTTTGAAAAAGCATTGAAATCTTACAAATCATTTGCTTAAGGAGATATATTATGACTACATTTCCTAGCCTTATTGACTATTCAAAACACCTGCAACCTTTTTCTATCGGCTTTGATAAATTTTTTGATGATGTATCACAGATGACAACCGAGATCGGTAAAAAAGCAATTGCAAATTACCCACCTTACAATATCAAACAAGTTGAGAAAAACAAATACATTATTGAATTGGCAGTAGCAGGTTTTGCCAAATCTGATATTGAAGTTACATTGGAAGGTAATAAACTGGTTATCAAAGGTTCCGCAAAAGAAGATGATTCTTCTGAAGAATACTTCTATAAAGGAATTGCTAACCGCAACTTTATTCGTACATTTACATTGGCAGATAAGATTGAAATTAAAAATGCCGAAATGGTAAATGGTATGTTAAAAGTTTGGTTGGAAAATCTGGTACAAACTCAGGATGCCATTAAAAGGATTACCATTAACGGTGATGAGTAGTTGGTAATAATACGGAGAGGTACTTGACATACCTCTCCGTTTGTAGTATTATTATAGTATGAAAAATGTGAAAACTCCTACCATTTTAACTGTTCGTACCAAAACGAACCAGCAGACCTATTACACTTGGTCACATTGGCCATCAAAAAATATTGATGGTATCACTTTTATTCCTGTTAATAAATTTATTCCAAATAATGACTCTTTGAGAGAAGTGCATTATATTAAAAAAGATAATATTGAATATGTCAAATAAGATTTTAAATTATTTGAAGTATTCTGGTTTCAATATAACATTTAAATGTAATCCTTTTCATTGGCGTGTAGATGCATATATTACAAAATCTGATGAATGGGTTATCGACAACGACACTTTAATTATTGAAATGTTATGTTTAACTTTTAGAATTTGGATTGATGATGGTTATTGGTAATCTTGCGTCTGTAGCTCAATTGGTTAGAGCAGCGGACTCATAATCCGTTGGCTGGGGGTTCAAGTCCCTCCGGACGCACCACTTTATTATGAAACAAAAATATATTAACGCATACATGGATGTTGCACACCGCTTTGCTCAGTTATCAAGTGCAAAGCGTTTACAGGTGGGTGCAATTATTGTCAAAGATGACAGAATCATTTCCATTGGTTATAATGGTATGCCTGCCGGTTGGACTAACGATTGTGAATACCGAGATTATAAGTCACCATACGAACATGAATTCCGTGAAGAAGATGGCACCAGTTATAATCTAAAGACCA
>Ga0315906_10002793_pt1 | contig 23810 bp, 54 predicted proteins | sample LakEriMetagenome_4_FD_203526 | JGI IMG/M metagenome (GOLD analysis project Ga0315906, IMG submission 203526) | Freshwater fungal communities from buoy surface, Lake Erie, Ohio, United States - Buoy 2 MA122 | ecosystem: Environmental > Aquatic > Freshwater > Lake > Lake biofilm | place: USA...
TTGTAGTTCATTGCTATGCCGGTGTAAGCCGTAGTGCTGCTATTGCCGAAGTCGGTATCAATATGGGATTCCAAGAAGTTGAAAAATTTCGTAGTCCAAATAGTCGTGTAATGCGATTAATGATGGCAGAACTTGGGTTACCTTATGATGTTAAAGAACATAATTGGCGTGAAGATTATCGTAAATATCTAGGAGCAAAATTTGAATAAAGTTTATGTTTTAGTCGGAGTGCCAGGTTCAGGCAAAAGTACATGGGCTTCGAATCAAGAATGGTTTAAAGACTGTGCTTATGTTAGTACAGACCTTCATGTTGAAAAACATGCTAAACGTAAAGGCAAAACATATAGTGAAGTGTTCGAAAATTTTATGCCAATTGCAGTTAAAATGATGGTCGATGATGTAAACAAGGCGCGGTCAGAAAATAGAGATATTATTTGGGATCAAACTTCGACTACGATTGCTAGTCGTAAAAAAAAGTTTGTTATGCTCCCCGATTACTATCATATTGCTGTTGTGTTTAAGACTCCGAATAAAGAAGAACTGACCAGAAGATTGAATAGTCGGCCTGGAAAATTTATTCCAGATGAAGTTGTAGAAAACATGATTGCCAATTTTGAAATGCCTAGTGAAAACGAAGGTTATAAAGAAATTTGGTATGCAACCTAAACAATTTCAATTACCAATTTTTAATCCTGGTAAACAAATAAATTATAAAAATCAAATTTGTACTGTTGATCACGTTAAAGTAATTGGTAGTACACTTAAAATTAAGTTTAAAGAACTTCCAGATGATGTAGATTCGCAATATATCGATTGCGAACCTACTGTTTTTATGTTAAAATAAACAAAGAAAGGAGGGCATTATGCCTGCTGTTTGGTTAGTAAGTGACACACACTTTGGTCACGAAAAGACCTGCACCGTGTTTAAGCGCGAAGATGGTAGCCCTCTTCGTCCTTTTAGCTGTGCAGAAGAAATGGACGAATATATGGTTAAGGCATGGAATGACCGTGTAAAGCCAACTGACAAAGTTTATCATCTCGGTGATGTTGTGATTAACCGCAAAGCATTAAAGACATTAGAGCGCCTCAATGGTGATAAAGTCTTAATCCGTGGTAATCACGATATTTTTCGTGATGATGATTATCGACAATACTTTCGCGAAATCCGTGCTTATCATGTGATGAATGGTATGATCTTAAGTCATATCCCTCTCCACAGTCATAGTTTAGGACGTTTTGGTGTTAATATTCACGGGCATCTTCACGCTAATCGTGTAATGAAGGCCCGCGGTGTTGATGCCAGAACTGGCGAAGTGTTATACGGAAATGATATTGATACTAGATATCACTGTGTCTGTGTAGAAATGACTGACTTTGCTCCCATTCTGTTTGAAGATGTACAAAAACGTATTCTTGCAGAAGGTGGTGAAATTGGTTTTAAAAACGGTAACGGTCCTGTAGTAATGTAATTTGGACAACTAAATTATTGACATTATAGGATTGTTACTATATAATAGTTTTATTGTTTAATAACAAAGAAAGTTTTTAGGGTAGGTGCAGCAACATCAATAATACTGATGGACTGCGGTAAACAGTTTTACTTAACTGGAGGAACAACATCTTTCCTAGAAAGATGCCGTTGATAGTTTGTAAAATTGCGCGGTCGAGGTGTGTTAGTTTTCACACTTGAAACAAAAAGGCAACAACTACCCTGTTGTTTTTATAGGATGATTACAGCAAGTTAAAATACTGATTCGGATTGAGGCAACTCAATCAACCTGTTGGAGTTAGCCAACTTTGTGTCTAGTCGAGATACTAGGATCGGTCATAGACGATCTATGATATGCTTGTGGAACTTGAACCGACGTACTGGGGATAGGGGCAAGCAGAAAATAAATTACCTGTTCCGTTCATCCTGCTATATCTTAGATTAGGTACAGCAATTTTTAATCTTCATAAAAAAAGCCCGAATCTGGCTGGAGACCGTGATAGGACCAATGATAACTAATCTGTTGAAAGGAAAAAGAAATGAACGCATTTGTTGAAGCAGTTAAGGAAGTTCAAATGGAAACTCGTACCGCTAACGGTATGAAGACCTTTGATTCGTCAAAGTCTGCCCTTGTTGACTTGTTCTTCGCTATCGGTGCAAGCCGTGGTAAGGACTTGAGCAAGGAATTTGTCAAGGCTCTGAAGCAAGACGAAACTCTGGCTCTACGTCTGTTAATGTGGGCTCGAGATGTCCGCGGAGGTGCAGGTGAACGCGAAGTAGTTCGCAATATCCTGTTGAGCCTTGAGAAGAACTATCCAGAAGTTCTGGATCGTGTACTGCCTCATTTGGCAGAATTTGGTCGTTGGGATGATATGCTAATCTTCAAGACCAAGGCTGTGAAGGCCAAGGCATTTACCTTAATCGGTGATGCCTTACGTGAACGTAATGGTCTTGCGGCTAAGTGGATGCCTCGTCAAGGTCCACTGGCAGCGGAAATTCGAGCATTCTTCGGTATGAGCCCAAAGTTCTATCGTAAGAGCCTAGTCGAAATGACCAAGGTAGTTGAACAGAATATGTGTGCAAACACTTGGACTGAAATCAACTACAGTCACGTTCCGTCATTGGCTGCGTCTCGTTATCAAAAGGCCTTCAAGAAGCATGACCAAACTGGTTATGAAGCTTACAAGGCCAAGTTGGTAACTGGTGAAGCTAAGGTAAACGCTGCGGCTGTTTACCCTTACGATGTAATTAAGTCTCGTCGTTTCGGCGGCGACGACACGGTAATTCAAGCCCAATGGGATGCATTGCCTAATTTCATCGGTGACGAACTGGTTCTGCCAGTTGTTGATGTAAGCGGCTCGATGGGATGCCCAGTTGGCGGGAACGCTAACCTGCGATGCATCGATGTTAGTGTTAGCCTTGGCTTGTACTTGGCTGACAAGAACAAGGGTCCGTTTAAGGACATGTTCCTAACTTTCTCTGAAAAGAGCAAGTTGGAAGTTCTTAAGGGGAACCTGCTAGACAAGTTGAACCAAATGGAAGAATCTGATTGGGGCATGAGTACTAACCTTCATGCTGCTTTTGAAGCAATTCTTAAGTATGCAGAAAAGGGTAATGTTCCTGCCAAGGATATGCCACGGTATATCCTAATCATGAGCGACATGGAGTTCAATTCTTGTGCTCGTTACGATGACTCTGCTATGCAGATGATCGAACGCAAGTACAAGGCAGCAGGATACGAAGTTCCTAACATCGTATTCTGGAACCTAAATGCCCGTGCCGGCAACGTTCCGGTCAAGCACGACAAGCGTGGAGTTGCGTTAGTAAGTGGTTTCAGCCCTTCTATCATGACTTCAATCTTGGCTGCTGAAGATTTGAGTCCAGAATCAGTAATGATGAAGACTCTAACTAGTCCGCGTTATGCGGTCATCAAGTAAGCGATTACTTGATTTTCAATAGGGCCTTAGGGCCCTATTTTTTTGACTATTTTAAAAATTGTGTTATAATATGTAATCGGAGAATATCATGGATAAAAAGTTTAAAAAGTTCGAACCTATGTTACCAACTGCTAATCAAAAAATTGATGAACTTGTTAAGCGTGGTGGTAAAATTATTTTAGAAAAACGAGATCATGTATTAGTTCAACGACTAGAAAGTGTTGCTAAAATTGACCAATACGGCCGTGTAGAATGGATGCCTGAAAATCTATGAAACAAAAATTTATAGACTTATACATAGACTTTGCTCAACGTGTATCACAGTTAAGTTATGCACGTAGATTACAGGTCGGTGCTGTTATTGTTAAAGATGACACTGTTATTAGTTACGGCTATAACGGCATGCCTGCAGGTTGGGATAACAACTGTGAAGATAAAGAGTACATGGATCGTGGTGCAGGAGGGTGGCTTGATCCTGAGGAGATTCAAGAACGTTGGCCTTTCGAAGAGGAAGAAAACGGTCCTTACTATGAATATAATAGACGTTATCGATTAAAAACTAAACCAGAGGTATTACATGCCGAATCAAATGCTATTGCAAAATTAGCCAAGTCTAGTAACAGTGGAGTCGGGGCTGACTTGTTTATTACTCACAGTCCTTGTATCGAATGTGCCAAGCTGATTTATCAGTCAGGTGTCCGTCGAGTATTTTATCGTGAAAAGTATAGGGATGACGCGGGAACAGATTTCCTTGAAAAATCAGGTATAGACGTTAAACAAGTTTCTTAATGCAATAGGCATTTTGCTCACTAGTTTCACTTGGAAGCCAATCACCGGTTATTGTAAAGCCTGCACTTTTATAAGTATTTCTACTCGAATATCTCGGAAAACTCCATATAAACTCTGATTGTTCCTTTATGGCTTGATCGATTGTAGCCAATAATAAACTTGTTCCTATTCCTTGATTTCTGTAGTTAGGGTCGACCCAAAGACCTCTAGAACGATAATTGTTATTGGCGCAGCCATGCCCGCTGTTTACTCCAACAATATTATTTTCTTTAAAATAGCCTAAAAATGTTGGGGGAGTCTGCATATTTTTCATATCAAACCCTTCTAAGTAGCACATTGCACTATTTGTTTCTATAGCCGATTTTCTATTAGGCCATAATTTTGTACTCCATATAAAGAGTATCTCATCCCAAGAAATCTGTTTAATCATGTAATTATTTACATAAAGTGTATCTTACTATAAAATAAATAAGGTAGCAGTATTTCAGGAGAGGAATATGGCTCAAAGAAAACCAAAGTTCGATTGGTCCAGTTTAGATAGATACAGCTTAATAAACTATATGTGGGAACTTGAGCCACACATTGTAAGAAAAGAACTTACTGTACAAGAAATACATTCATTACTTTATCAAAAATTAAAATCATTTATTCCGGTTAGAATTAAAAAATACATAGATAAGAAAATAGAAAAAGGTGTTGTTTATATTGGTGGGATGTACTACAGTGAATGGGACCGAACTAAGCAAAAATGTATTGAATTACAATTTTATTACCAATCAAAAAATGACATATACTTTTTAGATTCTAGAAGATTTAAGAGAATGTGTAATCACTTTGCTGACACTATTCTTCATGAAATAATACATATGAGGCAATTTAGACGACGTAAATTTAAGTTTTTGCCAGACTATCCTAGCAATGCAGAAAAAACAGAACAACGCGACGAACAGAGTTATTTAGGTAACTCGGACGAACTTGATGCATATGGATTTAATATAGCATGTGAATTAACAGATAAATTCAAAGGCAATCAAGAAAGAATTATAAAATATCTTTCCGAAAATCAAAAAAATAAAAAGAGAAAGTATAATTCATGGAGAATGTATCTTAAAGCATTTAACTACGAACATTCTCATCCTATAATAAAAAGATTAAAGAAAAAAGTTATACGTTATCTTCCCCATGCAGCTATCGGAAAGCCTTATAAAAATAAAGATTGGATAAACTGGTAATAAGTTTTTTGACTATGATAACGTTTTTTGTTATTATAGTTGCATGATTATACAAGAAAAAATTGGCATTATCGGTCTAGGATTTGTAGGAAATGCTATACGGCAATCGTATACAAATTCATTTGTAAAAGTTGTTTGTATCGACACAGATCCACGAAAAGCAACCGGAGAAACATATGAAGATCTGCAAGATGCTTCGGGAATTTTTATTTGTGTTCCGAGTCCATCCGACTTCGAAGGAAGGTGTGATCCTTCAATTCTATGTTCTGTTTTAGAAAAACTAAAAAATTTTAATGGTGTAATTATTTCAAAAGTTACAGCAACTCCGGAAATATACGAAAACCTCGGATCTCAATTTCCTAATCTTGTTCACTCACCTGAATTTTTAACTTCTGCAAATTCAGTAAATGATTATCTAAATGCCAAATTTTGTATTATAGGTGGATCAATAAAGGCCTATGTTAATGAAGCAAACAGGTTGATTAAACTAAGCGAAAATAATTTAGATATTGTTTATCATTGTACATTAGGAGAAGCTAGCTTTGCCAAATATGTAATTAATTCATTCTTAGCCACTAAGGTAGTCTTCATGAATGAAATGGCTAAATTAGCAGACTCCAATAACATTAACTGGGAAATGATCCGGCACCTAATTGCATTAGACCGAAGAATTGGTAATAGTCACACTCAGGTGCCCGGCAATGATGGCAAATACGGATTTGGTGGTGCGTGTTTTCCTAAAGATACAGAAGCATTAATAAAATATGCCGAACTTAAAAAAGTATCATTAAATGTGTTAAGTTCGGCAGTTAAGAAAAATACTCTACTAAGGTTGACTAATTCTAAATAATTGTATATAATAAACTATCTTTGGAGTACGAATTGAATACAGAAAAAAATCTATCAGAAGTAATTAGAGAGCGAATCAAAAAAGCAAACGCACGTTTTCATAGCAATGATAACATTTCAGAATTCATTAATGAAAATGAGCTCGATGACCTAGTTAAAGAAGTCGCGTGTCAAATGCAAGGCGTTCTTAATGCATTGGTTATTGATACTGAAAATGATCATAACACACAAGATACTGCTATGCGTGTGGCTAAAATGTTTGTGAGAGAAACATTTAGCGGAAGATATCGACCTGTACCTAAAGTTACAGCATTTCCTAATATGGGATATAAGAGTCTGTACACTACTGGTCCTATCTCAATCCGTTCAACTTGTGCTCACCATTTTCAAAATATTGTCGGACGTTGCTGGGTCGGAATTGTACCCCAGGACGAAGTTATCGGACTAAGTAAGTTTAATCGTATTGTACATCATATTTGTGAAAGGCCACAAATTCAAGAAGAAATGACGACGCAGATTGCAGACGCATTAAAACAATACGCAAAAACTGAGCATATTGCAGTCGTGGTTAAAGCTGAACATCATTGTATGACCCAACGAGGTGTTAGAGAACACGAAAGTGATATGACTACTGCAATCATGTTAGGTGCATTCGAAAAGGATCCTGCACTCAAGAAAGAATTTTATGATATTTGTCTTTCCATGAAAGGTCATAATTAAAAAAGGATAAAAATGAAAAAAGGTAAACTAAACATCCCCACTCAAAAGCTGAGCCCCGTTGCAGAAGCAACACAATCAGGCATGTCTTCTCCACAGTCTGGCACTGGATCTCAATCACAAGGACGTCCTCCTAGTATTATGATCGCTGTCCCTGCAATGGAAATGGTTAATGCAGAATTTGCACAACATTTGGCCATGGCTGCTGCTAATCTAGTAGCACATGGTATTAAGATCAATTGTGCATTTAACATTGGCTCGGTTATCACTATTGCTCGTCGTAATCTAGTTGACATCTTTATGAAGTCAGACTTTGATTACATTTGGTGGGTTGACAGTGATATGAAATTCCCTATCGACGCTCCTATTCGCTTGCTAAAGCGTAATAAGCCTATTGTAGGTGTTAATTATCGTCGTCGTCGATTCCCTAATCCTAATTTTACAGGAATGAGTGGCTCTGCTGGAAGTTTTACTGAATTCCAGACTACAGACCTAAGCCCACCGATGGAATTGATTGACGTTTTACCACATGGGTGTGTATTGGTAAAAAGAGAAGTCTACGAAAAGGTTCCACAACCACACTATCTACAAGAATATGTTCCTCATCTAAACTTAGAAATTGGTGAAGATATTTTCTTCTGCCAACAAGCAGCTAAAGCTGGCTACGAAATTTGGTGCGATCAAGAACTTAGCAAAGAGGTATCACACATTGGTATATTCCACTTTAATTACAATTTGAGTGTACCACGATAAGGTAATATTATGATCGAATCTATAGAAATTCGTAAAGTCAAAAATGGTGTCATTGTGACTTTACGATCAGATGACGAAGACTCAGAATATGTCTACGACACTGATAGGAAAGCTTTAAAATTTGTTAAAGATCTTTTAGAATCTAAAAATAATATTAAAGATAAGTCAAATGTAAATTAAAAATATGTCAATCAAAAAAGAATACAAAGCAGGAGACGATGTGTGGATTTACGGAGTCAGCGCTTCAAATAAAATTACAAAAGGTAAAGTTATTACTAGCGTTGATCTTTCTCCTCAAGGATATGAAGAAATTCATTATATTATTGAAATTCCGTCACATATAGAACCGTTATTAGAAATTAGAACATGGCATACCATGAGTCAAGATGATCGTGGTCCTGTAGGTAGCTTGAGAAATATTAACGAAATGCTACCCGCCGATAATAAAAAAATTAAACAATTGGGATATAGCAACGAATATTACGATGCCGAAGATGATCCTACACCAGATGAGATTATGGCCGCATTGGAAAAAAGTACATCTGGCTTAACTCATAAACCTTTGCACATTAAAGAAAATAAACCAAAACGCAAATACTACCCAAGGAAAAAGAAATAACATGAGTTCAGATCCCTGGACTCATGTGTTAGATAATTTTTTTAATTTATATGAGCGGCGTGCCCAACTGTTGTCAAATAATCAAGTAGCTATTGAAGGCTACAACAATGATATGTTTATCTGGGTTCACAACACATTAGATAAATGGAAAAATGTCGAAATTGTGGGTGTAGAATTGTATCAATTTGAAAATAAAAAAGAAGCTGAAAAATTTATCACACTCTTTAATTTAAAATGGGCACAGTGACGTTTAACATTAAAGACGATGATACCATTCAAGAAATTCACAAAGTGGTAGTTCATCGTTTTAAAGTCGGGGACGTAGAAGACCCGGACTTGTATGCTGCACAACCATTATGGGAATGGGAAAAAAGCGAACAAGGTCAATACATTATGGCTAATGCTGTTGATAAACCAGAGTGGAAAAGAAATATCAATCATATGTTATCTGCATATGAATATGTTATAATTGCTAAGTTAGAAAAAAAGAAACTATCAGAATTTTATTTAAGATGGGGTAATATTAAATGACAAATCCATTTCGTGATCAATCCAAATTTATGCGAGCCTGTGATCAAACTACAGATGTTTGGAACGAAGATCAGTTTAAACTTTACGTTAATTTAATTGAAGAAGAATTTAAAGAACTCAAAGAAGCAATTGCTGCGGGCGATAAAGTCGAGATTCTCGACGCACTTGAAGATATTATGGTTGTTACCGCAGGTGCAATGCACTCGGCAGGGTTCGACGGCGAGGGCGGCTGGAAAGAAGTTATGCGTACTAACTTTGCTAAGATTGATAAAGAGACTGGCAAAGTTCGTAAACGTGAGGACGGAAAGGTATTAAAGCCAACTGGCTGGACACCTCCTGACCTTAAACCCTACATTAAAAAAGATTAAATATATACTTTAAAAAGGAGAAAAAGTACTATGTACGCAACTACTATTAGTTATAGAACTGCCAGCGAAATTAACTCTGCTATGGCAGGCGTTTATAAAAACATGGGATTGGCAGTCATGGTTTCTATGGCTGTTAGTTATTTGGTCAGCAATAGTCCTGCACTAATGAGCTTGCTGTTCGGTACAGCACTAAAGTGGGTAGTAATCTTTGCTCCATTAGTTGCTATTTTTGCTTTAAGTTTTACTCTACACAAATTGAGTAAGCCTACAGCCTATGCTCTGTTGTTCGGTTTTGCTGCTCTAATGGGATTAAGCATGGCTACACTCTTTGCAGTTTATACTTCAATGAGTATTGTTTCAGCATTCATGGGCGCCGCAGTTCTTTTCGGTACAATGAGCTTCTATGGGTATTTTACTCGTAAGAGTCTTGATAGTCTCGGAAAATGGATGATTGTGGGGTTGATTGCAATTGTAATTGCTAGTATAATCAATATATTCATAGGAAGTACAGTTGCTCAAATGACAATTAGCGCATTGGCTATTGTTATCTTTATGGGACTAACTGCTTATGATACACAAAGAATCCGTGAAGAACTAAGTGTTAGTGAAAGCGGCAATGCTGAAGTTAGTGGTGCATTAAGCTTATATCTAAACTTTATTAATCTATTCACAAGTCTATTACAACTTTTTGGAAATAAAGAATGAAATATCGAAAAAAGCCTGTTATTGTCGAAGCGTTAGAATTTGAGTATAGTTCCGAGGGCATCGAACGTCTAAAAGAATTCTGCGGCCCTGCATTAGGAAAAACGTTTAAACATCGTCATCCTGATGCTAAAGGTGAAGCAGAACTTGGTACATTAGAAGACGGTATCCACCTCACTGTTAAACATATTGCTACAGAAGGCGACTTTGTTATTAAAGGTGTACAAGGAGAATTTTACGCTTGTAAACCTGATATTTTTTGGCAAACTTACGAGAAAGTATAATGGCACAACGAGCACATTACTGGTCATGTTCTAAATTTGCTAATTGGCTCCGTGGCACATCTAAGCCCGGAGCCCGAACAGGCGACGGGTGGAGACAATGGCACAAAGAAGCCAAAACTGCTCATCCTTTCCGCTATTGGTTAGCAGAAGAAGGTCTCGATAAGATTCAAAATGCTATTTGGTGGCCAGTAGATAAACTTTATGACATTAAGTATTATATCAATAATCGTTGGGTTACTACAACTCATGCTCTCACTGCACATCCTAAAGACATCAAAAGGGGTCAATGGTGTGATCTTACTGGTCGCATCCTCCCTTGTTTGTTTAATGAGCTTGTGGAATTTGTTGAAGTAGAAAAAGCTTGGAGTAATATTGCTTGGGATAAAAAAGCAAGAGAAAAACACAAAGTACCATTTTGGGGGGTAGGTTGGTTCCGTTGGCGTACATGGCGATCAGCCGAAGCCGGTCTTGAACATCTACGTTGGGAAATGACTCTAACCAACGATGAATGGCTAGAAGAAGATGAAAAACATCTAGCAGAACCAACTGGTCAAGCCAAGGCAGCTAAAGAAATTCTTGAACTGTACACATGGTGGAAGGAAGTTTATCCAAATCGTAAAGATCCAATGGAGTTAAGTGGGTGGAGTGCTTGGTGCGATCGTCGTCGTGAAAAACTTGCCGATGATGATGAAGATAGAAAATGGTTAGGTCTACTTGGTAGCGGCGATAACGAATCCGAAGAAGAACGAGCTGAAACTCGCCGTATCCTTGATCTTTCGAACGAAATCGAAAAACAACAACAAGAAGAAGATGAACTTATGATGATACGTTTAATCAAAATTCGTCATCATCTTTGGACTTAATACTTTCAGTTATATACTGCTTTAATCAAGTTTTCATAGTACTTAAATATATGTACTATGAAAACTCTAATCACTTTTATCCTAGCCCTGTTTGCTTCACTGGCACAGGCACAACTACCAAACTCAACTGCACCTTTACCACCTGATATAGCAGCAATTAAGAAGAAAAATGTCTTAGTTGTAGCTATGACCAAAAAGGATGTACCACCATTCTTTAGTGGCGAAGGCGATGATTTTAAAGGTCTTGACGTAGAAATAGCACGTAGAGTAGGTGCTATTTTAGGTGTTCCAGTTGAGTTTAGAAGAGATGCTAACAGCTTTGCCGAAGTTGTTGAGCAAGTTAGAACTGGTGCGGCAGATATAGCTGTAAGCAAATTAAGTATTACAGCCCCAAGATTAAACACAGTTCGATTCAGCGTTCCTTACGTCAAGCTTAAACAAGCATTAATTGTTAATCGTGTTTGGTTAAGTCAAAACAGCAAAGGAAGAGAACCCTACGAAGTAATAAGAACATTCAACGGAAAAATATCATTTATCCGTAATTCTAGCTACGACACATTTGCTAGAACTAATTTTCCCAAAGCTGATTACAAACCAGAAGATAGTTGGGATATTATTATAGATAAAGTAATACGTGGTGATATCGCCGCTGGCTTTAGAGATGAATTTGAAATTAAAAAGATCAGCTTCGAAAAACCAGAAGCAGCAATTAACACTAAAACTATTACCATTTCAGATAGTGTAGATAACATTGCAGCGGCTGTTCATTATAACTCTACTCACTTGCTAACCATTGTCGACTTCGTAATAACCAACGAATTTAACAACATTGATACAAAAAAATTAATGGATCGATATAAAGCAGAAAAGCCACAAGCACCTGCTAAGAAATAAAAGATAGGATATATTATGACAATGAACTTAAAAAGTTTCTTAACAAGTCCGTGGACCATACTAGGGTCTATCATAGTCGGCGTACTCTTCGGTGTATACTTTCCAAAAGAAAGCATCGAAGTCGAAGCCATAGGCAGTATATACATTAGCTTACTTAAGGTAGTTGTTTTACCATTTTTATTAGCAACCATACTCGTAGGTGTAATAAGCCTTCTACAAAAAGAAGGCAGTGCTAATATGATTAAACGTATCATTATTGGCTTTGTTGGTAGTATGTTTATTGCCGGAGTAGTTGGAGTCGGTAGTGTATTGCTAACTGGCACAGAAATGACTCCTGAAAAGAAAGCACAACTAGGTGTATTAGTTAATGATAAAGATACAGGATCGGATCTAAATATTACCCTTAAAGAACCAATGCCCCAGGCAGTAGAAGTTAATCCTCTTCAAATGGCCGAAAAGTTTATTCCCGAAAATATCTTCAAAAGTCTTAACTTAGGAGAAAGCTTAAAGGTCGTTATATTTTGTTTAATATTTGGAATTGCATTAGGACAAATACGTAATGCTGGACAAGAAATGCTTGTCGATATGCTAAAGAGCATCCAACAAGCATGTATAAGTATATTCAAATTTTTAAACTACTTCTTACCATTTGCCTTGCTAGCAATGATTAGTAGCCAAGTTGGTAAAGTCGGTGTAGGTATATTTTTAACCATGGTTGACTTTATCTTCCAACAAGCAGTGGGTGGATTACTAGTATTGATCATAGCAACTTTTGTTATATGGAAACGCAGCGGCGAAAAACTAGTAGAAGTTATTCGTGCTACACAAGAAACATTAATAGTAGCAGTAAGTAGCCGTAGTTCTCTTGCTTGTATTCCGTATGCCCAAGAAGCACTAACAAGATTAAAGTTTGATAAATCTGGAGTTGAATTAACTGTGCCTCTAAGTTTTACTGTTAACAGAATTGGAAGTATTGTTTATTATGCTATTGCTACAGTATTCATTGCTAATATATATGATGCTAGTCCGGCTGTAACAGGTTTAATAATTATATTATTTGGAAGTATTTTAGCAGGATTAGCTAGTGCAGGTACAACAGGTATACTAACTGTTGCTACAGTTGCAATAGTTTGTGATTTATTACAACTACCAAGTGAAGCGGTGTTAATTCTATTAATTGCTGTAGATCCATTAATGGACATGATTAGAACAGCAAGTCACGTTCACGGCAATATTGCAGTATCAGCATTTGTCTGCGGCAAGGAGCAAAGTAATGACAGCGATAAGAGACTTTCTACTTAAACTACTAGAATGGATAGGCGGTAGTGCTTTTAGATTATTCACTGTAATCACACTTCTAGTCGTAACAGCAATAGGATGGTTTCTTTACGAAGAAAAAGATACCTTTATGGCATCTTACAAAGCTTCACAAGCTTTGCCAAAAATGAACGGTGATTACGAAAAAGCAGTAGGATTCATTTTAAAAAATACAGAAGCAGAAATGATTGCTATCTTTGAAGTTAATACACTGCTAAACACTAGGAAATTAGCGTATATGACTTCTCGAAAAAATGGTCGTGTCAAAAACAACGACGGGTTAGATGTAGGGTTGTTAACAAAAAATCATAGCAACAATCAAGATGTTATTAGTCTTATGTCTGGTAGTATCCCTTGTGGCGCATATACTTTACCACAAAGTCAAATAGGATTTGTGTATAAAGACATGGGTGTAAATTATATGTGTAGAATTAGTGTTCCATATGATCCTGGCACATTTATTGGACAAATATCAATTGGATGGAAAGAAGAACCGTCTGATATCGAAAAGGCTAAAACAGTTCTTACAGTAGCAAGTGGAATGCTTTATAATCCAAAACAATGAAAAAACTAGGTGTACTAGGAGGTATGGGGCCGGCTGCAAGTGCCGAATTTATGGTCAGGCTAACTGCGTTAACACCTGCGTCGACTGATCAAGAACACATACCAACAATACTTTGGAGCGATCCACGAGTTCCCGATCGAAACACAAGTATTCAAAATAACGACAATCTACCATTATTATGGCTTCACAATGGCATTAGAGGATTACAAGCAGCCGGATGTGAGCATATTGTTATACCTTGTAATACTGCACATTATTGGTATGACGAATTGGTTAAATTAGGAACCCCTATCACGCATATCGTTGATAGCGTAGCTGAAGAATTATATCAAATAAATGTAAAAAAAGAAACAATAGGTGTACTCGGAACACAGGCAACAATAAATTGGGGAGTATATCAAACTAAATTAAGTGCACACGGTTGGCATTGCATTATCCCTAGCACCATAGACATGACTACTTATGTACAACCAGGAATTGATTTAGTGAAAGGCAATCATTTAGAACTTGCCCATTCATTGTTTATGATAGCAATTAATAATTTAGTACTGAGAGGTGCAAAAGCCATAGTGTTAGGATGTACAGAAATTCCACTAGCAGTAAGAGAAGATCATTACCAAGGTGTGTTTTTAATAAACAGTATCGATAGTTTAGCAAAAGCAGCAATTAAAGAATTGACAAAATAATAAAAAAGTTATATAATAGTGTATCTACTTAAGAAACACTATGAAGCCTGTTAAAATTACTTTTACAAATCATTTTCTCAATACATTCGAGGGCACACAAGAAGAATTAGATGCTCTGGTTGAAGAACTTAAAGCAAAATTTGCCGCTGGCGATTTTGAAGAATATTTTGAAGAACCAGAAAATGAATTTACTGTAGGTACAGGTTCAGAAGACTTTTCCGATCAACAACCTAGAGTGTTACATTAAAATGAATTACGAAAAACCGGCAGAAGGTATACTAAAAACTAATGATTGGGGTAACTCAAAAGCCTACAAAGTTTCCTGTAGTTGTGGCGCCGATGGGCATGATCACGATGTTTGGGTAGAAGCAGATGAGTATGATATAAGTGTTACTATATACACTAAGGTAAAAAGTGATTGGCGAGTTAATCGATTCCGTCAAATTTGGGACTTATTGACTAAAGGTTATTTAGAACACAGTGTAGACATTTCTCTAACAAAACAACAGGCATTTAATTATGCTTATACTCTAAATGAGGCCGTAAAAGATGTCGAACGATTCCAAAAAGAAAATAGCAAGCAGCCCTAAACGTAATACCTTTCAAAAAGAAAGATATCTAGAACGTCAAGCAGAAGCGGGTAAAACTCCGGACAATGATCCAGATACTGCCGATATGCTTGATTACTACTTAAAAATTATCGATGATGATAAAGAAAAAGAAGTAGATCCTGAATGGCGTAAGGATAATCTAGAATACGATCTACGTAGCACTGATTGGATTGTAGAAAAGGCCAAATCCGACGAAACATATGCTCAAAATCTTTATGCAGCGTTGTGCAATAACCAATTTCAAAAATTAGATGTAATTCCTATTCTAAAAGACCAAAAATGGAGTTGCAGTTGGCGTTATGCTGGTGGAATTATTGCCGATATGCGAGAAGAAGGTGACTACATTGATTGGTATTGTAGCGGTATTCGCAACGACGGAGATGACGGAGAAAGTATCGATACAGGATATATTAAAAGAAAATATGTATCCGAAAGTGCAGTAACTGACGAAATCCGTGAAGATCTCAAAAAACTCGGATGGGTTGTTGTTAACGACGACTATGACGAAATCGATTAAACTATCCGAATCAGATTGGGCCACACTACACGATCGTATTAAAAAAGATTATCCAAAAAGCGTTTGGCTTATTAGAGATAAAATGCGGTGTGTATTAGGATTCGTTCCCAGAGAACACCAAGAATGGCTGCAAAGCTATGATGATGCAAGCCCGGAAGATAAAAAACTAGGAAAATACGGTTATAGAGATACAATTTATTTAGATTTCTATGACGACAAAAAGAAAACCATGTTTGTAATGAAATATAGCGAGTACTTAAATGGCTGAATCTAACATTATCGAACATCGAGATCGTTTGGGTAGATTAATCAAAATTGGAGACTTTGTTGCTGCTGCTGATAACAATAGACTATCAGTGGGTATAGTTAATAAATTGAATCCAAAAATGGTTCAATATAAAACCGTAAATAAAGAAAAATATTGGCACGGACGTAGAGTAAACAAATATCCAGATGATGTTGTTGTTATAGAAGGACCGGATGTTAGTATCTACTTACTGAAGAATTCAACTTGACTCAAATTACTTTTGATGCTATAATATAAGTATAGATAGCACTAAGGAGCATTTATGGCAACTGCAACTAAAACTCGAAATACTGCAATCAATCGCGTTCGCGAAAGTTCAAAGCGTGATCCTAGCCCTAAGTGGGATTCTGCAGAATCTATGTCTGCTGAAGAATTTGCTGCTCACTTCCGTGAGGCAATGAAGTACTACAATCTCGAACATTCTGGCAAAGACCTCAAACCTAAGGTCATCGATTGGATGGGACGTAATGGTTACTCCAAAGATGAGATTGCTGATTTCAAGCGTACCAAGGATAGTCGTTGTGGCGTCACTATGGGTGCTATTGCTGCCTGTTTGATTAAAGGCATGCCCGCAGTTCGTAAGGACTTTAATAAAGGTCGTGATACTAGCGAATGGCTACGTAATGAAATTCGAAAGGTAACTTATGATGGCCGAGAAGATGAAGAAGTAGTTGATGCAGTTAAGCCTTCAAAAGCTCTTGTTCCGGTTATCAACATTCAAGATCGCATTCGTGAGCAAGCTGGACAAATGAGCGAAGAGCTTGATGCAGCTATTGATTCTTTTATTACTGATCCTAATGCGTTTGATCCTAAGGCATTTAAGATTGTAAATCTGTTGCGTGGCAAAGGTGCTAAGGCAGCTCAAGCTCGCTATATCCGTAGCTTCTTTGAGCGCGGTTATAATGAATTAATGGAACTAGCAAGCGGCCAAGCTGATGAACAACTACGTGAATCTTATAAGCATCATCCTCGAAAGAACATCAAGAAGTTAATCGAGTTCTATGAAGCCATTGCTCAAGCCTGCGAACAAATTGCAGCTGAAGCTAAAATCCTTAAGAAGCCTCGTGCTAAAAAGATCAAGCCTGCTGAGGAACTGGTTAAGAAACTTAAATTCTGTGTCAAGGACGACAAGCTTGGAATTGTCAGTGTTCCACCAGCTGGCCTGATCGGAGCTCAAGGTGCTGTTGTTTATAACATTAAGACTAGAAAACTTGGCGTATATATTTCCAAGAGCAGTGCCGGTCTAAGCGTTAAGGGCACTAGCATTACAGACTTTACTGAAAAGAGTTTTCAAAAGACGCTACGTGTTCCGGCTACTCAACTTAAAGAGTTTAAAGAGCAGAACACACAGAAGCGAGTTGAAACTTGGTTTGCTAAGAGTATTAAAACTACTGAAACTGTACTCAACGGTCGTATGAATGAAGATGTTGTTTTGCTTAAGGTGTTCAAGTGATTTGGGAAGTTAAAAATGTAGGGTGGCCAATTCCCTACGGAGATACTTGGCCAGTGTCTAATCATAAACCTCAACCTTGGTATCCACCTGAACAACTATCTCAACCTAATGTTCAAAATTATTATAGAGACTGGTTTTATTCGGAAATGTATAAAGGACAAATTGTCAACGGGTGGTATTAAGTGTGGCAAAGAAAATATTTCACAAACTTGATCGACGTAACACTGGATATGGTGAGTGGGCTTATTACATAAACAGACGACCTGATATCAACATTGGGTTATTTAATGCTACTCAAAAATTCTACGAATGGCGCAATTGGTGTTGGCAAACTTGGGGACCTAGTAAAGAACTAGTCAGTTGGTTTGAAGATTTACGAAACCAAATACAAAACCCTAGCACAATAGCAGTCAGTCACAACGAACATTGGTGCTGGCAACATGATCAATATGCTACAAGAATTTATCTACGTACAGATAAAGAACTAAGTATGTTCTTACTCAAATGGTCCCAATAACTTTTCAAGGTATGACTGCCCGAGAGGGATTAGACCATGTAAGTGAATTAGTCGCTTCTGGTTTAACTCGTGACATAGATTTTGAATGGGCTTATAATCAAGAGACATTTGGTGAAGGTAGGCATGGTAAATATTGCGAGTTTCGATTTCAAGACCCGAAGCTTGCAACTTTCTATTCACTTAAATGGCAAACGAGGACAAAGACTTAGATGACGATCTAGACGGACTACTTATACCGTGGCATTGGGTTGATGTTGAAGTCATCGAGCATAATGTAATATTTGACGAATGGTGCGAAAAACAACGATTCGAATTTGGCATAGATTACTATTATGTAGTCACTGACAAATATCCCGCATATTCATCTGAATGGGGCAGATTCAAACTAGGTAAACAACGAGCATTTCACTACTTGTTCAAAGATTCAAAAAATGCTATACTATTTAGACTTCGATGGTCTGAATATATAGCATAAAATGAAAACTTCAGTTTATAACTTTAGATTTGAAAAACAAAACGATCCTTACAGACATTATTCCGTAGACTTGCCAGAAGGTTGGTATTGCCAAGTATACACTGACGATCCAGAATTTGAACCGTGGATGGCAAGAATGTGTCCCACCAGTGATTTTACTTTGCGATTCAACAGTGGCAATCCAATGTATACCGTTTATATCAAAGAAGAAAAAGAAGCAGTCCTATTTCAATTAAGGTGGCGATAATGAATGTTCCCCAAGTTGTTCAGCAAATAAGCAATATAGATCTCGATGATTCTATTGTACCTATGCGTAAAGGTACAAGTAAGTCTTGGATGGGAGAGTATCATTGGGTGTCACCACCTATGCCTCGTAGCCAAGAAGTTAATATCAAGCGGAACAATGATCTAGACAAGGTAGAATGGTGTGAGCAGCAGTTTGGACATAGCGGGCATAGATGGTTTGCTAACCACAATCGATTCTACTTCAAGAATGAGGGAGATATGACCATGTTCGTTTTGAGGTGGTCGTGAGTGTTACTATTGGTATTCCTTATCTAACCGTTCTACAGCAACATTGGTTAGAACAAAATGTTGGACCGAGACTGTATTATCTACATCATTCCGTAGGTGGTAAAGGTTGGCGGGCACAGAGAAATGATGGCTATTATTTTAAGCATGATTGTGCACCTTCTGTTCACTCATGGCATCTTACATTCGAAGATGATAAAATGGCAACAATGTTTAGTTTGAGGTTTTCATGAGCAAAGTGTTCATCAAGAGGTTTGACAATATAGGAATGTTTGAAGGTGGCCATTGGGCTACGATGATCAAGTGGTGTGAAGACAACCTATATCACGGTGGCTACTACGAACCTAACTGGTATGCTCAATATCCAACTTTTTATTTTAAGGATGAACAAGAATATATTCTATTTTTGTTGAGGTGGTCATGATTGAAATTTGTACAAAAGATTGGCCATTAGAGAAATGGTATGAAGTTGTTGATTGGTGCTATAATACCTATGGGATATGGGATAGGGATAAGAGTTGGTACTTTCAAGACGATTACAGTCTCTATATTCATGAGAAATATTTGCCATTTTTTATATTGAGGTGGGCATGAACTTTATTCTAGAATATTACCGAGAGTGGAGTGATCAACGATTTCTAAAACGGCACGGCTGTGAAACCCGCGAAGAATATGATCGCAAATATGATCCCGATGTAGTACATCGTGCTACTCGTATAAAAAACTTTTATCACGGCTATCCCTACGTTTATTGTTTTGAGGACCACAACCATAATATATATGTTTGGGATCTAGGCTATGACGGTGTCTATGTTGCTACTCAATGGTGTAGGAAAAATTTGAAAGGCAAGTATCGTTTTGATTTCCATCGTGCTATGCGGGCACCATCCACTGCCAATGAGTGGGAAGTAAATGAGTTAGGCGGCGGAGACCATGTTTTCTTTGCTTGCCAAGATCCTCGAGATTACACACTATTTCTGTTGAGGTGGTCTTAATGTCTTCTATACTTAGATTAAGTGGCAGTTACTTTCATTGCCCACCATGTTGGCAAAACTTTATTGACAATATTATCAATAATGGGCATGATGGGTACATAAAGATACCCGGAGAGCCTGTTCCTGACGAAGTGATTAATTCTGCCTTGGAAAAATATAAAGCCATGTATATTGTAAAGGCTGCTACCGTTCCTTGTATCATATTTGAAGATGATAAACTAAAAACATTGTTTATACTGGAATGGTCATGAAGATAGAAAGAACTATTGAATTGTTTGATGGACAAAAAATCTACATCATGGGTAAGATATATCCTTTCACATTTAATCAATATCTAAAAGATTATAAAGATTGGTATGAACGGGATACGCAGCAACAAACACATTTTGTCATGCGAAAATACATACAATATCATTGTAAGGAATTATCAGAATGGTTAAAGAAGTATAATTGTGAAACAACCAATTGGGTAAATCCTAACATTAACGCATTTTACAACTCAAATGTAGTAAACTTTGATTGGGGTATTGGTTTCCGGCACAATGATCCTAAAGAAACTATTTTTACATTGAGGTGGGCATGAATAGTGAAATTATCGAAGACGGGCACGGCTGCTATCCTTGGCGACCAGTATTTGCTTGGCGACCAGTAACGACTATTACTGGAAAACGAGTATGGTGGTGTAAGTTATACAAACGTAGAGTTTGGATAGTTTGGGGGGCGTACTTCCATATGGAACCAGAAATTCAGTATGCCACACTATTTGAGATATTGGAATCATAGTATGAAATATTGGAACAACGACAAAGAGATCAGACAACGATCTTGGACTAAAGTTGTAGTTGAAGATAATATCCCACTTTGGGCTCACCGTGTTCATCCAAAAACGGTATGGTGTAAAGAACAATCTAGCACAGGTAAGTTTTATCATTATTTCAATACTTGGTGGTTTGAACGCCCGGAAGATGCTACAATGTTTATATTGAGGTGGTCATGACTATTACCGTACCCGAACTTAAAAATCATAAACCCGTGCTTGTGGCACCCAAAATCACTTATAGATCATATTCTATCCGATCTCCAATACATTGGACTTGGCGGGACTATCTGCGACAGTTAGAAATACGATACGACAAATGGATTAATACTAATAACGTCGATAGAGTGAACATGGCTGATGTGAATGACATCATGCAGGAACTGTTCCCTGGACCATATCGTGTTGTAGAAACAACGGATAGTTTTGAATTAGAATTTGACGATCCTAGACAACAAACTTTTTGGCTGTTGAGGAACTCATGACAGTAACTTATAAACCATTAAAAGGATTCCCAGGCGTTCAGACTCCCGTTCTACATCGTGTAAAGTATGCCGAAACTGTAGACAATATGCCAGCATGGACCCAACGCAGTTACCTGGATCATTTAGTACATGAATGGCTGAAAGAAAATTGTAAAGGTAATTACTACCCTAACCCAGGTTATGTGAGGGAAAAGTTTATTGAATTTGAAGATGACCGTGATGCCGTTTTGTTTGCGTTGAGGTGGGCATGAAGACTATAATTGTTAGTAGAGATGCGTGGGTCAAATTCTTTTCCCATGAATATGTATTGGCCGGAAGGCGTAGCGGTGAGGCAACAAAAGAAGCAGTATTTGAAAAATATAGCATAAAACATTGGGAAAAAATTAATCTAGATGAGTTCAAGATTACTTTTATAGATGATGAAAAAATAACTTTTTGGATATTAAAGTGGGCATGAAATTCAGCAAGGCAAAAGAAAATGTGTTAATAATCCTTGATTATAAATGGTATTCCTCACTACAAGACGAAATTGATAATTGGTGTTTTAATATGTTTAAGTATTATCCAAGAGAAGGAATGGTATTGTCATTTTACAACAAAAAAGATTTGGTAACATTTTTGTTGAGGTGGTCATGAACATTGAATTTTCAAAATCAACTCATCCCACATTGTTTCAAGCAGTTGTGCGGGCCATAGAGTATATATGTGACAATCATCAAACACGCAATGAAAGGGAAGTAATTAATTTGACCCAACAAGAACTTGGAGTTAGACTAATACGCAAAGACGGAAATACTCCGACCACAGTATGGATTGCCCATTTTGCTAGTGAAAAGGCCTTTACCATGTTTATGTTGAGGTGGTCGTAATGTTCAAAGTTCAAACTTGGTATCGTAATCAGTTTTGGGAATGGTGTATGAAAAATCATATTGCTTGTGAATATATGGGCACCACACCAAGAGAGGAAACAGATACATGGTATATCGGAAACGAACGAGATAGAACTTTGGCTATATTAAGATGGGGTTGACAACCAGCATATTTGACTGTATAATATACATATGTTCAACGTAATTACCAGGAGGTGATTATGAATTCCCCTGAAACACCATGTACCGCTTGCGATAAAACTACTCGTAAACCTACGCAACAGTGGTGGCATCTCCGCAACTATTTTGGTTTCAGCGGCGACTTCTGTCCTGATTGTTATGACAAAATCAGTCATGATAGTTATGGTAATCCCCGTCGTCCTAAAGATTACACTTTTATGCTTTTGAAGTTTGGAGTAAAATCATGAACGAACGAATTTTTGAACTGGCTAAACAGGCTGGTTTTCTCGAAGAGGACGGTGGCAACAATCTTCACGTATTTGACGGCTATGAGGCAATAACGTGTACAGAAGAACTCAAAAAGTTCGCCGAGTTGCTTATCAAGGAATGTGCTACTGTTTGTGAGGAAATTGCTGGAATGGCAGAGGCTACTAATACTGGCGAAATGGCCCGCAAAACTAAAGCCACCGCAATCAGTTGTTCAACCTTTATCAAGAACCGTTTTGGAGTAAAATCATGAACAATGTATTTGTAGTATACTACGATGAGGATTATATAGGCATCAGTGAGCGTGGTCCTGGTCAGCGTAAGATTGAAGGTGTTTTTGACACTGCTGAAAAGGCCCGCGAACGGATGCGAAAGTTAGAGTCAATGGCTCATGTAGGCTATGTTGATTTCGATGTTTATGAGGTGGAATGATGGATACAATTCTTTTAATCTCAATGCTCTTTATTCTTTTAGGATTTAGTGCTACAATCTTCATTCTTGCTGATTTGCTTCTCAAGGGTCGGCCTACTGAAATGGTTCTTAAGTTTATTGAAAAGCGTATTGGAGTAAAATGATGACTGAAATTATTCATAATATGGCGTTTGGCATTGTGGTCTTGTCTATGAGCATGATCATTGCCTTGTTAATTAAAGTTTTTTATATTCTAATGTTTAAGATCAAATGATGGAATACACAATTGTCATAGCCAACACTCTGTCGAATCTTGAAACGAGAGTCAACGAGCATATCAAGAAAGGTTGGCGTCCGCAAGGTGGAATTACGCTTCAACGGAACATGCAATTCAACAATGTGGAATTTTACTTCCAAGCAATGATTAAGGAGAATGAATAATGGTAACAATGGCTTTTATTATGGCAATGTTTCTTACCTTCGTGGTAGCAATATTGTGTTGTGGTGTAGTGTTTATGTTCATTGATATGATTTTCAGCCACCGTATCACCGACTCACTTCGTGTTTGGTATGAGCGTAAGTTTAGGACTGAATGATGACATACATCCTTATGATTTGGACTGTGGTTGCTATGAGCACCTATCATACCAAGACTGATTGGCGACCTCTTGGTGAGTTCCATAGTCAACAACTTTGCGAAAATGCTGCCCGAGATATGGGTATCAAGTCTACTGACTATCGTTGTGTGAGGTCAAAATGAACGAACGAATCCGTGAACTT
>Ga0315906_10002797_pt1 | contig 23785 bp, 19 predicted proteins | sample LakEriMetagenome_4_FD_203526 | JGI IMG/M metagenome (GOLD analysis project Ga0315906, IMG submission 203526) | Freshwater fungal communities from buoy surface, Lake Erie, Ohio, United States - Buoy 2 MA122 | ecosystem: Environmental > Aquatic > Freshwater > Lake > Lake biofilm | place: USA...
ATCCACGACTCGACAGTCGTAGTGCTTCGCAATCGCACGAGTCGCGTCATTCGACGCGGCGATACGTCGCGAGACCGATCCCATGACACTTGACCGACGTGAGGGGTCCCCGAAGGCAACGAGCACGACGTCCGCACCGGTGCCACGCAGCGCACGCACCGCGTTCTCGAGATCCGTCGCGGACGCATGCATGTCGTAATTGCGTCGCAGTGCGTCGTTGACTCCTGCCGCGAGAGTGACCAGGTCGGGCTGGAGCTCACACGCCAGGGGCACCTGCTCCGCGACGACCTGGCCCATGAGCTTGCCGCGCACCGCGAGGTTGGCGTACTGGAAGCCGGGTGACGAGCGGGCAAGGGTCGCGGCAAGGCGATCGGCCCACCCCACGTGTCGGCCGTCCGGTCCCGTGACATCCATGAGGCCCTCGGTGAAACTGTCACCCAGGGCGACGTACCTGCTCCACATGGGCCGAGTCGAGGGCTACGCAGCGGGGCCGGAGGCGGGCGGTTGCACCGTCTCGGCGGGCTTGGTGCCGGCGAAGGCGCGGTTGGCCCGCCGGAACCACAGGAGCAGCGCGATGATGCCGATGATGATCTGGGGCAGGTAGGAGGCCATGCGCCAAACAACATCCGCGGCCTGAGCCACTGAGCCGGACACGCCCATGCTCTGCAGCAGGGCGATCATGAGCGCGTCGGTCGTGCCCAGCCCACCGGGCGTGATCGGCACCATGAGCATGATCTGGCTTGTCGCGAAGGCAGCGAAGGCAGCGAGCGGAGAGGTGCCGGCGGCATCCCAGCCTTCCACTCCGCGCAGCGAGGCGTAGAAGATCGCGAACTGCGTGAGGATGACGGCAAGCTGCGCGATGGTGAGGAAGAGCCAACGCTTGCGGAGGACGTCGTACATGTCCGCGCGGAACTTCGAGATGGGCGCGACCAAATCGAGGTCCTTGAGCTTCGCGACATGCTTGCGCAGCGGATTGATGAGCTTGTTGCCGAGCTTGCCGACGGCCACGGCCAGCTTGGGGCTGCGCATGATGAGGACGAATCCCACGATGATGACGACGAGCACCGCCAGGCCCAGCGGCGCAACCCAGTTGTAGGAGCTGTTGCCGCCCTCGATCGTCAGGGCCGCGACGCCAAGGATGGGGAGGCCGAGGCTGACGAAGATGCTCCACAGGCCCACGGCCGTGATCGCGGCGGTCGCGGCCGAACCGGGGATGCGATACGACGCGAGCATGGCGTACTGCACGGCAAGCCCGAAGGCTCCTCCGGCCGGCACACCGTTGGAAATGGCAAAGGCGGCCTGGTTGACCTGCTGCGACGGCCAGTACTTCAAGCCGGGTGTGGCCGCCATGAAGGGGAAGCCGTAGGCGACGAGGTAGAGGAGCACGGTCGCGCCGATGATGATGAGCGCCAGGGGGGTCATGTCGGCCAACTCGGCGAAGGCCGCCTGGTAGCCCGACCCGGTCACCTGCGGGATGACCTTCCAGAAAATCAGGACGATGAAGATGAGGCCGATGATCCCGAGGATGATCGACTTCTTCTTGTCGAGCGCAGCCGTCGGTGGCGCAGCCGCATCGGGGTTGGCTGCCGCATCGGGGTCGGCTGCCGCATCGGGGTCGGCTGCCGCAGGGGTCGTCGCCCCCGTGCTGTCGGTCGTGTCGCTCACGAGACCTCCCTGTCGGCTGAGACCTTAGTCCCTGCCCGGGCCGGGTCGAATCCCTTCCCGGCCAGGAGGGGCCCGCCGGGGGGTGGTTGTGGGGTCCGGGCCCCCCATTGACAGGATGACGGGCATGCGTCTCGACCACGTCTCCTACGCCTGCGCACCGGGTGAGCTCGCCGAGGTCGTCCAGCGCATCGGATCGGAATTGGGCGCGGCCTTCGTCGACGGAGGCATCCACCCCTCGTTCGGGACGCGCAACTTCATCCTCCCGCTTGCCCACGGCGTTTACGTCGAGGTGGTCGCGGCGCTCGACCATCCTGCGGCGGAGAAGGCACCCTTCGGCCGCGCCGTGCGCCACCGAGCCGATGAAGGCGGCGGCTGGCTGGGATGGGTAGTAGGCGTCGATGACATCTCATCGGTGGAAGAGCGACTTGGTCGCGCAAGCGTGGGCGGCCACCGCATCCGCCCCGATGGCAAGGAGCTGCGCTGGCGCCAGATCGGCGTACTCGACCTCATGGACGATCCTCAGCTTCCCTACTTCATCGAGTGGCAGACCGAGGAATGTCACCCCGCGCGCGATGGCGGCCCGGTAGAGCTGGCCTCGATCGAGTTGAACGGCGACCCCGACACGCTCGGTTCCTGGCTCCAGTCCGCGGACGCCCCCCTGGGGCAGATCTCGTGGGTGGCTGACGATGAGCCGGGGATCATCGCCTGCGGATTCCTGACACCCCGGGGTTTCGTCCGCATCGACTAGGCAGGGTCCGCTAGCGTCCCCGCATGAGCCAAGCCTCCCCCTCGACATCAGCGCCGGCACCGTCCGACGACGGCACGAGCGACTTCGGAGTCCCCCAGACTCTGCGAACCTGGGCCGGGATGACCTGGCGCATCCTGGTGATCCTCGCGGGCTTCGGCGTCCTGTTCTTCATGATGGGACAGATCTCCATCGTCCTCATCGCACTCTTCCTCGCGGCGTTCTTCACGGCCCTGGCGTCCCCGATCATGGACTTCCTGCGGCACAAGGCGAAGCTGCACAAGGTCCTCGCCATGATCCTGGCGATCATCTTCATCGCCGTATCCGTCGTGGTCGTCCTCACCATCGTGGTGCGATCCATCGTCAGCGAGGCCCCAGACCTCGCGCAGTCCGTCACCCAGTCGATGACCGAGCTTCAGAAGTGGACCTCGGGGCCACCGCTCAATCTCTCCAGCGATGACTTCAACAACTACGTCACCGAGGTGGAGAACTGGGGCAAGAACTTCGCCCTCGACATCGGCTCCTCTGCACTGGGCTCCGTCGGCGACCTCGTGCTCGGCGGCTCGGTCTTCATCTTCGGCGTCATCTTCTTCATGCTCTCCCCCGGCCCCATCTGGCAGTGGGTCATCAGCTGGATGCCGACCCGCTCACGCCCCTACGTCAACACCGCAGGCGAGCTCGGGTGGGACTCCCTCTCCGGCTACACCCGGGGTGTGGTCGTCGTCGCGCTGTGCGACTCGATCCTGGTCTTCATCGGGCTCGTCATCCTCCAAGTGCCGATGGCGCCGGCCCTCGCGGCGATCGTGTTCTTCGGCGCCTTTATCCCCGTGATCGGCGCACCCATCGCGACCTTCTTCGCGGCGATCGTGGCTCTCGCGGAGCGAGGACCCATCATCGCGCTCCTCGTCATCGGGCTCACCGTCGTGGTCGGGTCCTTCGATGGCGATGTGATGCAGCCGCTGGTCATGGGCAAGGCCGTGAGCCTCAACCCGCTCGCGATCATCATCCTCATCGCCATCGGATCGATCCTGCTCGGCATCATCGGCGCGCTCGTAGCGGTGCCGATCGGCGCGGCGGTCTATCGAGTCATGAAGTACCTCACCGGGCGAGATCCGGACCATCCCCTCCCGGGCGAGTCTCCACCGACGCCCGACTCACCCGCGGACGCTGCTCCCGCGGACACAGCAGCCGCGTCGGACAATCCCCCCGCAGCGGCCACTCCCGCGGCGGCTACCAGCGGGGCAGCGACTTCCCAGGATTGAGAATCCCGCGCGGATCGAAGGCTTCCTTGATCCGGGGATGGAGATCACGGGCGGGTTCGTCGAGTTCTTCTGCGAGGGCATGTCGCTTCAGCAGGCCTACGCCGTGCTCGCCAGTGATCGTCCCGCCGTGGCGCAGCGCCACCGACAGGATGTCGTCGAAGGCGGCCAGCCCACGCGCTGCGGCATCGGCGTCACCACGCGGGGTCACGATCGTGGGGTGGAGATTGCCATCCCCGGCATGACCGAATGTCCCGATGAGCACGTCGTGACGGGCGGCCACCTCTTCGATCTCGCTCACCGCCGCGGCGAGCGCACTGCGTGGAATCGCCACATCGTCGAGCAGCCAGTCGCCCTTGGCCTCCAGCGCCTGAATCGCCATGCGGCGCGCTCCCAGGAGCATCTCGGCCTGCTCCGGATCCTCGGAGCGGTATCCCTCCATCGCTCCCGCCGCGAGGCAGGCGGCCAGGATTGCCTCTGCCTCGTCATCGGCGCCAGAGCCTGCCAGATCCGACTGGGCAAGCAGGAGAGCGCCGGCTTCGACGGGGAGGCCGGAGGGACGCCACTCCTCCACGGCCTGCATGGTCGTGCGGTCGAGCAATTCGAGCATGCTCGGCGTGGAGGTTGCCATGATCTGCTCAACCGCGCGCCCCGCCGCACCGACCTCATCGAACAGCGCCACGACGGTCACCGCCGGCGGTGGCAGTGGGCGCAGGCGGAGCCGAGCCATGGTCACGACTCCGAGAGTGCCCTCGCTCCCGACCATGAGTCCCGCGAGGTCGTATCCGGCGACTCCCTTGACCGTACGCCGCCCGAATCGGGAGATGCTGCCGTCGGCCAGCACGACTTCGAGCCCGAGTACGGCATCCCGGGTGACGCCATACTTCACGCAGCACAGCCCTCCGGCATTGGTATTGACGTTGCCGCCAATCGAGCAGAAGTCCTTGCTGGCAGGGTCGGGGGCATACCAGAGGCCATGCTGTGCGACGTGCTCGCGCAGCTCGGTGTTGAGGATTCCGGGCTCGGTCTCGACGTAGCCGTTGGCCACATCGACCGTGCGCACCTGGCGCATGCGCTCAAGGCAGAGGATCAAGGAGCCGTCGATGGCATTAGAGCCGCCGGTGAGACCCGACCCCGCTCCGCGCGGGACCACCGGCACACGATTGCTGTGTGCCGCGGCCATGATCGCCGCCACCTGCTCCGTCGTGCGCGGGAAGGCGATCGCGATGGGCTGACCCGCTTCGGTGCCGGTCGAACGGTCGAATCGATAGGACTCGATGATGTCGGAGTCCACGACAATGTCGCCGTCCGCGAGCACCGCACCCGCCGCTGCCAGAACGGCGTCTTCGGGGCTCACGCGCAGCCCTGGACGACAGCCGCGAGGGTGTCGATAGCGAGGCTCGTGGCCGACGTGGGATAGGCCGATGGCCGCTGGTTGACCATGATGGCGAAGCTCCGCCATTGACCGTCCGCACCCTCGGTGACCCCTGCGAGCGTGGAGACCCCGGTGAGGCTGCCCGTCTTGGCCGCCACGTCACCACGTGCGCACGATGCAGGCGGCGCTGCGAAACGATTGATGAGAGTGCCCGAGCGCCCGGCCACCGGGAGTCCGTCAATGAGCGCTTCGAGTCGAGGATCGCTCAGGGCGATATCGAGGATGTGGGTCAGTGAGGCAGCCGTGAGACGGTTGCGACCGGACAGGCCACTGCCATCGACCAGGCGCAGCCGCCAGCTCGGCACGCCGATGTCCCGCAGTGCCTCCGTGGCTGCGACGGACGCGCTACTCCACGTGGCGGGGTAGCCGCGAGCCAGCGCGACCTGACGGAACAGGACCTCGGCCACGTTGTTCTCGCTGACCTTGAGCATGACGTCGACGGCCTCGCGCAGGGTGTGGGGCCGGATCACGGCAAGACGCTTCGCTCCGTCCGCCACCAGCGCTCGGGCTCCTGCCCGCGCATCCACGCCCTTCGACCGAAGCCCCTGGACGACGACGGCCAACGCGGATGCCACGGTGTCGTTGGAGTACTCCCCCAGGATCGCCAAGGGGCGAACGGCTGCGGCATAGGTCGGCCGATCCCCGGGGGCCCAGCCCTCGGCGTCTGTGGGCTGCGGGAAGAGGTAGTCGTCCACATCGACCACGACGGACGTGATGCCTGCCTGACGCAACTTGCGTGCGGTCCGCTGAGCAAGGTTGACGAGGTCTGCCCTGCTGAGCAGCGGGTCTCCCCCGCCGACCAGCACCACTCGCCCGGCCTCGCGGCCCAGCATCACGCGCGTGGCGAAGCGGTAGTCCTCTCCCATGCTCGCCAGCGAGGTCGCCGCTGTGATCACCTTCATGGTCGAGGCGGGCACCTGCCGCTCGTCGCCGTGCGCGTCAGCGACCGTGGCGTCCGTCGCCACGTGGCGGACATGGATCGTGGTGTCGCTTCCCAGGGCGGCGGCGCGCAGCCCCGACGAGACGCCCTTCTGGATGCGGTCGTCGGCGGGAGCCGCGAGGCTCGGGCCGGCGAGGAGCGCCGAGGCAAGTGCGGCCGCAAGAAGACTTCCCGCGAGACTCACGCCCCGGAGGGTCCTCACAGGCCGGCTCGCTTGCGGGCGACGTACTCGAAGACGGCCGAGTGACCGGACGGCGCGAGGCGAGCGAGGAGGTCACCCGCGTAGGTCTCCGGGCCGATGAGCACCCGCGGGCGGCGACGGGTGAGGCCCTCGGTGATCTTGCGTGCCGCCACCGCGGGCTCAATGACGAGGAAGCGGTCGTAGGCGCGCAGGCCCGCCTCCCACTCGGCCTCGCTCACGCCGGCGCCACGGCGCGCATGCCTCGCGATGGCGGTCTTGATGCCACCCGGGTAGACGGTCGTGACACCGATCCCACGGGGTCCGAGCTCGGTGCGCAGCGCCATGCTGAAGCCGCGTACTCCGAACTTCGAGGCGGAATAGACGGCATTGCCGACCGGAGCGACGATGCCGAAGAGGCTCGAGATGTTGGTGATCTGCGATCCAGGAGCGAGATTCGGCAACGCCGCGGACGTCACGGCGAGCACGCTGCGGAGATTGATGGCGAGCAGCCAGTCAATGTCGGAGATGCTCACCTGCTCGAAACGGCCGGCTAGGGCGACACCGGCGTTATTGACCACGAGTGTGATCCGGCCGTGCTCGGACAGCGCAGCCGCCACGACCTGGGCGGGCGCATCGGGCTCGGCGAGGTCCGCCACGGTCGCGGTCACGAGACGATCCGGTCGGCGCACGCGCAAGCGTGCGGCGAGGTCCTCAAGACCCTCGGCATTGCGATCGACCAGGGCGACGTGACTGCCGTCCCGGACAAGGCGCTCCGCGAGAGCGGCCCCGATCCCACCGGCTGCCCCTGTCACCAGGGCGACGCCACCGTCCACGCGATAGTCAGGCTGACGCGACACGATGCTCTCCCTTACGACGTCGGATTCGATAGGCCCCCGGGTCAAACGTGCGCATCATGCGCGCGAAGCCGTGGGTGCTGCCGGGCCACAGCGCCACGTTGCGGCCGTGCCCATTCTGATACCAGGAGCGACATCCGCCCTGCTGCCACACCGTCGTGGACAGACGGCGGTCAACCTCGGCGACGTACGCCTGCTGCCGGGCAGGGTCCACCTCATGCACCAGTCCGGAGGCCACCGCAGGAACCAGGTAGTCGATCTGCGCCTCGGACATCAGCACAACAGACGAGTGCCCGAGCCCCGTATTGGGTCCCTGCAGCATGTACAGGTTGGGGAAGCCTGCCACGGTAGTGCCCTTGTAGGCGCTCATGCCGTTGCGCGCGAACGCCTCGGCGAGCGTCTCGCCGTCGCGTCCGATGACTCGGTCGGCGAGAGGCGGCTCAAGGACATTGAAGCCCGTGGCCCACACGATGACGTCGACGTCATGTGTCATTCCTTCGGTGTCTACGACCCCGGTCGGCGTCACCATGTCTAGGCCACCCGCGACCGTGACGTTGTCGCGCATGAGCGCCGGGTAGTAGTCGTCGCTGATGAGGATTCTCTTGCATCCCATGGCGTAGTGCGGCGTCAGTCGAGCGCGAAGCTCAGGGTCGGGAACCTGCGACTCCAAGTGCCGGCGAGCGATGCGCTCCCCCAGGACCCGGAAGGCGCCCTGGCGGGTGAAGGAGAGTAACTGCACTTCGCGTGCCCACGACGAGATCCCTCGCATCGCGCGCTGGGCGGGGGGAAGGGACGCAAGCAGGGACCGGTACCAGGCAGGCACCGCCCGGTCTCCTCGAGGCATGACCCACGGCGGCGTCCGCTGCAGCACAACGACGTGCTCGGCCTCGGGCGCGATGGCGGGGATGACCTGGATCGCGGATGCCCCCGTGCCGACAACCGCCACGCGCTTGCCGCGCAGGTCCACCGAGTGATCCCAACGCGCCGTATGCATCGCCTTACCGCTGAATTCGGCCATCCCGGGGATCACCGGGTAGAGCGGCTCAGTGAGGCCTCCGCATGCGCTGATGAGCACGTCGGCGACGATCTCACCGCTGCTGGTCTCCACTCTCCACTCGGCTTCGTCGTCATCCCATGCCGCGCGCGTGACCTCCGTGTCCAGCCGCAACGAAGGACCCAGCTCGAAGATTTCCACGACCGACTCCAGGTAGGAGCGAATCTCCTCCTGCCCGGCGAACTTCCGCGTCCACTCCGGCCACGGGGCAGCCTCAAGCTCATAGAGCCGACTCTGCACGTCACAGGCGCAACCCGGATAGGTGTTGTCGCGCCAGGCCCCGCCGACCGCATCCCCGCGGTCGACGATGACGAGGTCGGTGACTCCGGCCCGGCGGAGATCGATGGCCGCAGCGATCCCGGAGAAGCCGGCGCCCACGATGCACACGCGCACTCGCTGGCTCACCGCCCCACGATAACCCCGGACAGCACGTGGTGCCGCCCCGACAGCAAAGCGCCGCACGGGCCGGAGGACCCATGCGGCGCTTTTGCCGTGCGCGAGCGGTACTACTTCTTGAGCTCGAAACGGTCGCTCATCATGACCTTGTCCCATGCGGCGACGAAGTCGTTGACGAACTTCTTCTTGGCGTCCGAACTGCCATAGACCTCAGCGAGCGCCCGCAGCTGGGAGTTAGAGCCGAAGACGAGGTCGACACGTGTGGCATTCCACTTGTGCGCCCCGGTCTTGCGGTCACGCCCCTCGAAGGTCTGCTCCGTATCCGACGTGGGCGTCCACACGGTCCCCATGTCGAGAAGGTTGACGAAGTAGTCATTCGTCAGCGTGCCTGGAGCCGAGGTGAGGACACCGAGGTCAGACCCGTCGTAGTTGGCGCCCAGGGCGCGCATGCCACCCACGAGCACGGTCATCTCGGGTGCCGTGAGGTCAAGCAGGTTGGCCTTGTCGACGAGGAGGAACTCCGCCGTCTGCACGTGACCCTTCGCAAGGTAGTTGCGGAAGCCATCCGCGGTGGGCTCGAGCACCGCGAAGGAGGCGACGTCCGTCATCTCCTGCGTGGCGTCCGTGCGACCCGGGGTGAACGGCACCGTGACGTCCATTCCCGCGGCCTTCGCCGCCTTCTCGATCGCGGCACCACCCGCAAGGACGATCAGATCAGCGAGGGATACCTGAGGCCCGCCAGCCGCGTTGAACTCGGCCTGGATGGCCTCGAGATGCCTGAGGACCGACGTGGTCTCGGCAGGGTTATTGGCCTCCCATGAGTTCTGCGGCTCAAGACGGATCCGGGCGCCGTTAGCCCCGCCGCGCTTGTCTGTGCCGCGGAAGGTCGACGCGGATGCCCATGCAGTGCGGACAAGCTCAGCGACGCTGAGGCCTGTGTCGAGCACCTTGCCCTTGAGCGTGGCCACATCGGCCGCACTGATGAGCGGGAGCGTCGGCGCGGGCACCGGGTCCTGCCAGATGAGGTTCTCTGCCGGCACCTCAGGACCGAGGTAACGCGACTTGGGACCCATGTCGCGGTGCGTGAGCTTGAACCACGCACGGGCGAAGGCGTCGGCGAACTCAGCCGGGTTCTCATGGAAGCGACGCGAGATGGGCTCGTAGATCGGATCCATGCGCAGTGCCAGGTCGGTGGTGAACATGACCGGGGCGTGACGCTTCGAAGGGTCATGGGGATCGGGCACCGCGTCTGCCGCCGCACCCCCGGCAGGCTTCCACTGCTTCGCGCCGGCCGGACTGGTCGTCAACTCCCACTCGTAGCCGAAGAGGGTGTCGAAGTAGCTGTTGTCCCACGTGATCGGTGTGGGGGTCCAAGCACCCTCGAGCCCCGAGGTGATGGTGTCGTCACCGTCGCCGGTGCCGAAGGAGTTCTTCCAGCCCAGGCCCATCTGCTGGATAGGGGCCGCCTCGGGCTCCGGCCCCACGTGGTCATTTGCGGGGGCGGCACCGTGACTCTTGCCGAACGTGTGGCCTCCGGCGATGAGCGCGACGGTCTCCACGTCATTCATGGCCATGCGCCCGAACGTCTCGCGGATGTCGCGTGCCGAGGCCAGCGGGTCGGGGACGCCGTTGGGGCCCTCGGGGTTGACGTAGATGAGGCCCATCTGCACGGCGCCGAGGGGGTTCTCAAGCACACGATCACCGGAATAGCGGTTGTCGGCGAGCCACTCCTGCTCGGTGCCCCAGTAGGTCTGGTCGGCCTGCCACACGTCGGCGCGGCCGCCGCCGAAGCCGAAGGTGTCAAAGCCCATGCTCTCGAGCGCGACATTGCCGGTCAGGATGAAGAGATCCGCCCACGAGAGCTGGCGGCCGTACTTGGACTTGATCGGCCACAGCAGGCGCCGGGCCTTGTCGAGATTGGCGTTGTCGGGCCAGCTGTTGAGCGGCGCGAAGCGCTGCAGGCCCTCGCCGCCGCCACCGCGACCATCGCTCGTGCGGTAGGTGCCGGCGCTGTGCCACGACATGCGGATGAAGAACGGCCCGTAGTGACCGTAGTCGGCGGGCCACCACTCCTGGGAGTCGGTCATGAGGGCGCGCAGGTCGGCCTTGACCGCCGCTAAGTCAAGCGCCTCAAACTCCTTGGCGTAGTCGAAGTGCTCCCCCATGGGGTCGGCCTGCGGCGGGTTCTGCTGGAGCACGCGCAGGTCGAGCTGCTCGGGCCACCAGTCCTCGTTCTGCGTGCCGACGCCGGCACCTGCCGACATCGGGCACTTGCTCTCGTTCGCCATGTGATCTCCTCCGGTTGTATGGCGTTGCATGGTGCTGACTAGTTGCGATCGTGCTTGCTGGGAACGCTTGTCGCGCAGGCGGGGCAGGTGCCCCAGAAGGTCACCTCGGCTTCGTCGACGGTGTAGCCGGCGGCATCCGCCGCGGTGAGGCACGGCGCAGCGCCGACAGCACAGTCGACGTCCACCACTCCCCCGCATGCGCGACAGACGAGGTGATGATGGTTGTCACCGACACGTGTCTCGTAGCGGGCTGCAGACCCCGCCGGCTCGATGCGCCGGACGATGCCTGCGTCTACCAGCGTCGCGAGGGCGTCGTAGACCGATTGCTTGGAGATGGCGCCGATCTCGCTGCGCGCGATTTCAGCGACGACATCAGCCGTGGCATGCGGCCGGGCGGACACGGCCTGGAGCACCGCCAGGCGCTGGGCAGTTACCTGCACGCCATGGCCGCGCAGGACCTCCGCTGACACCGACATGCTCCGTAGACTAGGTCCAGATCCTGACTCGGACAACACGGGACCGCCGCCCCTGACCGGGCTTGACCGGTCACCTAGCGTGCCCCCATGACGCACCGCCTCGAGACCACGATTTCCGACGCCCTGTGGGCGGCGATCCAGGCCAGGGCGAAGATGCTGGGACAGCCGACGCGGCAGGTGGTCCAGGAGGCTCTGGCAGAGGCCCTCGACCTCAACCACCACTCGATGTTCCAGGTGTCGACATCCGGTGCGCTTGTCGAAGGGCTCTATCAGGGCGCCCTCACCGTGGGCGATCTCCGCCGCCACGGAGACACCGGCTTGGGCACCTTCGAGGAACTCGACGGAGAGATGATCCTGGTGGACGGACACTGCTACCAGGCACGCGGCGACGGCACGGTGACCGAGGTCGCAGACGACATCCTCACCCCGTTTGCGACGGTGGTCGCCTTCGCCATAGATGAGTCCCACGTCATGACGGAGGTCGTCTCCTTCGACGACCTCACGTCACGACTGGATGCCTTGCGCGACAGCGACAATGAATTCATCGCCTGGCGCATCACGGGCTTCCTCGATGCATTGCGTATGCGCACCGCCTGCCGTCACGCCTCGGGGACCCCCCTCGCCGAGGCCGTAGCCGATCAGGCGGTCTTCGAGTGCGCTGATCTGCCCGCGACCATTGTGGGCTTCTGGTCCCCGGCCTTCTCGCAGGCCATCGCTATCCCGGGCTATCACCTTCACGCCATCTCCGATGACCGCGTCCACGCCGGTCACGTCTTCGACCTCCGTGCGCAAAGCCTCAGGGTCGACGTCCACCGCGTGAGCGACCTCCACGTGGCCCTCCCGGAGACGGAGGCATTCCTTCAGGCCAATCTGGTCGCCGCCCACACCGACATGGACGCCATCGAGCGGAGCCAGGGCTAAGGCGTGGCCTAGGCTCGCCCCACAGACAAGGGGGTCACTGCATGTCGCTCTTCGGCAAGCTTTTTCCACCCATTACGGCGGCCAAGTCGTTCACCGTCGCCGTTCCCATGCAAGAGGCACACGACCGGGTTCTCGCAGCACTCAAAGCAGGTGGATACAGCGGCATCGAGGATGCGGGTGCCGACGTCCACGCTGAGCATGGGGAGGTCGCGCTCTTCAAGTACGGCACGGTCTCGTCGGATATCGGCATCACCCTCGCAGCAAGCCCCTCGGACCTTTATCCCATCACCGTGGACGTGGCGTTCCATGACATCGAGGGTGGCTGCCAGGTGGTTGTCAATGCCAGCTACATCAAGCCGGTCACCTACATGGGTGCTCCGCCGAAGGGTCCGGAGAACACCAAGTGGCATGAGGCATGTGACGCGGCCGTAGCGACCGTCGTGGATTCGCTGAAGGATTCGCCCGCGTAGCGCGGGGCCATCAAGGCAAGCACATCGAACGGTGTGGCCGACGTCTCGACGCGGCCATGTGCCATGAATCGAGAGCCCACCGGCTTCACTGGCCCTGAGGACCGCTACCTTCCCCCCAAGGGCATCGTCGACCCTAGGGAGAGCCATGGAATCGCGCAGGCGACTGAACTCCCGCGCACGGATCATCACCTACGCCGTGCTGCCCATCGTCTTCATGGCCTTCCTCTTCATCACGCTCACTCAAGACCAGGTCGTGTCCATCATCTTCGCTGTCGGAGTCACGATTCTCCTGGCCGTCGAGGTGGTGCGCGCCTACATCAGCAGACGGAAGGCCGACTCCGGAACGTTGAAGGATGCCACCGCCTCGCTGTCTGTTGCCTTCATCACCGGAATCTTCAACAACCTCATCATGTTGCCGATCATGTTCATCTTCATGGGATCCATTGCCATGGTGACGCCACTCCAGCTCGGAGATCGGATCAACGAGCTCTTCGGAGGGCAGCTGAGCGGGTGGGCGATCCTCGTGAGCTTCGCCATCTGCATCCCTCTCGCTGACTTCCTCTACTACTGGGCGCATCGCTCAGCGCACCGGGTAGAGGTCATCTGGGGCTCACACTCCGTGCACCACTCCAGTGAGCACTTCAATCCGACGACAGCCACACGGATCTCGTTTCTCGACCAGGCGTGGGACCTCGTGCTCATGTCCGCGATCTGTCTCTTGGGGTTCAATCCCATCTACGCATTGGTGTCCTACGCGCTCGTCCTGCTCTATCAGTTGCCGCTCCATCAAATGTGGACAGGGAGACTTCCGACCTGGTACGAGTTCTTCTTCAATACGCCTATGCACCATCGGGCGCATCACGCCTATCAGCGCATGTACATCGACAAGAACTTTGGCGGCATCACCATCATCTGGGATCGCATTTTCGGCACCTTCGTCGAAGTTGACGATTCCATTCCGCCGGAGTTTGGCCTCACGCAGAAGGTCGACACGTACAACCCCTTCAAGATCATGACTGCCGAGTTCGTCCATATGGGCTCGAGCATCAAGGAGATGCCTACCCTGCGCGATCGCGTGCAAGTCCCTTTCCGGCCCCCGTACTGGCGGCCGTCTGACGGATGACGACGCTCATCGCCTAAGTCATCTCCCTCGCCGCAGATGCGGCCCTCGGACTGGGCCCCACGCCGGCGAGCGCAACCACCGCACTGAGATCAACCACCGAGTCCTCACTCAGCACGTGGCCACGGATGGCGGCATTGCAGGCGTAGAGCCGGTTCGCGTGCCAAGATCGGCCCCGTCATGAGCTACCTCTCCCTCGCTTTTGCCAGCGCCTTCCTCTATGCCTTCTGGGGGCTAGGCCTCGGTGTCTATCGGGGTCGCCTGTCCAACTGGCTGATCATCCTCATCAGCGCCGTAGGCGGGATCGCGACGTACGCAATCCTCGGCGCGGTCACCGGCGACCTGGCAATCGACTCATCTGATGTCGGCCCGGGACTGCTCGGCGGGCTCCTCAACGTGAGTGCCACGTACCTGCTGCTCATGGCCTACCAGCGCGGCAAGGTGGCGATCGCCTCAGGTGTCGCCGCCACCAGCATCATGGTGCCGCTTGGCTACTCGGTGTATAGCGGTGAGCCCTTCACCACGCTCGCTGTCATGGGAGTCATTCTCATGCTCGCCGGCCTCGCGACCTTCTACGTGATCTCCATCAGGGAACGTAAGGAAGGAGAGACGTCGAGCGGCACGAACATCGCGATCCTCTTCGCCCTCGGCGCTGCCCTGTTTTGGGGTGTCTCGACCGTCGTCATCGACGCGGGCACCCGCGTGAGTCTGACCGGGACCGTGCTCATGTCGATGGTGCCGCAGATCGTGGTCACCGGGATACTGGTGCTGGTCACGGCGCGTGGCCAAATCAGGCAATTGACCTCGCGTGCCTACGCCGTGCTCATCGCCACCGGCATCTGCCTCGCAGCAGCCAATATCGCCTTCTATACGGCGGCCAACGAGGGCAATCTCGGTATCACCGCGGTCATCGCCTCGCTGGATCCCCTGATCCTGGCGGTCCTTGCGATGTTCTTCTTCAAGGAAAAGCTCCGCAGCGCCGAGTGGGTCGCCTTCGCCATCGTTCTCACGGGCTCCTGCGTGGTGGTCATCTAGTCGATGATGATCTGCACAGCAGTCGGGTCCAGAACAATGCGAGGCCAAGGACGGCGAAAGGTGCCGGGTCACTCCCACGAAATGGAGTCTCAGGACTCGCTGGGGCGGTTCCGTTCAGCACGGCGGAGCTATCGCCATCCCTATTGCGTACCACCCCGGTGAAATGATACTAATTCTCTAATCCTGGTCGCGATGACCAAGAGCCTTCAGGCTATGAACTCAACATGGCCCAATCGGCAACCACGAAGGTCCGAAGGGAATATGCGGCAGATGCCAATGTGGTGCCACCTTGCGCCAGGGAGTAGATGCAAATCCATTTATGGGTTTGTGAGTGGACCAGATGAGGAGAGACCTTGATGGCAGGTAGTGACGACAAGCGTGTAGTCATCGTGACCGGCTCGACCAGCGGCATTGGTCGTGGCGTTGCTGAACTGCTGCTCTCCCGAGGCTGGCGAGTTGTCGTCAACTCGCTTAGCGATGACGAGACCGGTGAGAGCATGGCGGCGAGCAGCGACGACATGATCTATGCACGGGGTGACATATCGAGCGCGCAGGATTGCGCCCAGGTTGTCGCGGCCGCGGTGGCCACATGGGGCCGCATCGATGGCCTGGTCAACAACGCGGGCACGACTGCGTACGTCGATCTTGACGACATCGAAGGCGTGACTGCTGAGGTCTGGCACCGAGTTCTCGACGTCAACGTGATCGGCACTTGGCAGATGATCTCGGCGGCGATGCCTCACCTCAAGTTCGCCGCCCCTGGCCGGATCGTGAACATTGCTTCGGTGGCCGGCCTGCGCCCCGTGGGGAGCAGTGTTCCGTACTCGGTGTCGAAGGTTGCAATCGTTCATATGACGTCGATCCTCGGGAAGGTTCTCGGGCCGGATGTACTAGTGAATGCGGTGGCGCCCGGTCTCGTTGAAACTGCGTGGACTCAGGAGTGGGGTGCCGTCAAGGACGACGTGGCCGCAACCGCTCCGCTACGCCGCATAGGGCATCCAGAAGACATTGCTGCCGCCTGCGACTACCTCCTGAACACCACCTACACGACCGGCGAATGCATTGCTGTCGATGGCGGTATGCGCCTCGTCATATGACAAGTGCGGCGGTATCCGGCAAGGCCCATGGGCTACCGGAGAGCTCCAGCGCGGTGCGCATAAGCCTCGACACCTAGCGCTCACAAGCATGCAGAAGGCCCCGCAACCATTTACGGTTGCGGGGCCCTTCTGGCATGTCGCTACTGCCCCAAGGTCATCGATGTCCGTCTGAGCGGTGACATTGCATGTCCATCTACATCAGCTGCAGCCGGAGGTGCTCCCGCAGCCCTCGCAGACGTAGCACGAGCCTGCCGGGCGCATCTTGACGCCGCAGGTCATGCACAGCGGGGCATCGGATGCGGTGCCGGTGAGCGCCTCGAGCAGCTCCGCCGAGGAGTGCACGTTGGCGGGTGCCTCCTGCACTGCCGCGGGGGCGGCGGGAGCGGCCGTCTCCTCGGCCTCAACGATGGCCTCCGCCTCGATCGCCGGCGCCCCGCCGCCGTAGGTCGCTGCGACCGTGGCCGCGCGCTCATCTGCGGTGAAAATGCCAAACTCTGCGCGCTTCTCCTCGGGCAGATAATCCAGCGCAAGGCGGCGGAAGACGTAGTCCATGATCGACTGCGACATGCGCACATCGGGATCGTCGGTGAGACCAGCCGGCTCGAACTTCATGTTGACGAACTTCGAGACGAAGGCCTCCAGCGGCACGCCGTACTGCAGCGCGATCGAGATCGCGATCGAGAAGGCATCCATGACACCGGCGAGCGTGGAGCCCTGCTTGCCGAGCTTGAGGAAGACCTCGCCCAAACCGCCGTCGGGGTAGGAACCCGCGGTCATGTAGCCCTCGGCGCCGGCGACGCTGAAGGACGTGGTGATGGACGGCCGCGACTTCGGCAGACGCTTGCGCACCGGGCGGCCCTCGACGATCACGGTCTCCGCGATATCAGCGGTCTTGGCCTTGGCGTCGGAGAGAGGCTGGCCCACCTTGCAGTTGTCGCGGTAGATCGCGAGTGCCTTGAGACCCGTCTTCCAACCCTGGAAGTAGATCTCCTCGACTTCCTCGATGGTCGCCGTCTCGGGCATGTTGACCGTCTTGGAGATCGCACCCGAGAGGAAGGGCTGTACCGCTGCCATCATGCGCACGTGGCCCATCGGCGTGATGGCGCGCTGGCCCATGGCGGTGTCGAAGACGGCGTAGTGCTCGGGCTTGAGGCCGGGCGCGTCCACGACGTGACCATTCTCGGCGATGAACTCCACGATCGCCTCGACCGTCTCCTCGGTGTAGCCGAGGCGACGCAGCGCGAGCGGGATCGTCTGGTTGACGATCTGCATCGAGCCGCCGCCGACGAGCTTCTTGAACTTCACCAGGGAGAAGTCAGGCTCGACACCGGTGGTGTCGCAATCCATCATGAAGCCGATGGTGCCCGTGGGCGCGAGCACCGAGGCCTGCGCATTGCGCCAGCCGTTGGCCTCGCCGACGCGCAGGCACTCGGCCCACTCCTTCTCGGCGAGCTTCAGGACATCGGCGTCCAGGCTCGTGGAGGTGCGCACCGAATCGGTCGCCGCGGCGTGCTTGCGCATGACGCGCTTGTGCGCCTCGGCGTTGCGGGCGTAGCCCTCGTAGGGACCGACGACACCCGAGAGCTCCGCCGAGCGACGGTACGACGTGCCGGTCATGAGTGATGTGATCGACGCAGCGAGTGCACGGCCGCCATCGGAGTCGTAGGGCAGGCCCACCGCCATGAGCAGCGCGCCGAGGTTGGCGTAGCCGATGCCGAGCTGGCGGTAGTCGCGCGTGGTGCGGCCGATCGCCTCGGTCGGGAAGTCGGCGAAGCAGATGGAGATGTCCATCGCGGTGATGACGAACTCCACCGCGCGACGGAAGGACTCGGCGTCGAACGTGCCGTCCTCCTTGAGGAACTTCAGCAGGTTGAGCGACGCGAGGTTGCAGGAGGAGTTGTCGAGGCTCATGTACTCCGAGCAGGGGTTGGACGCGGTGATGCGGCCGGTCTCGGGGTTGGTGTGCCAGTCGTTGATCGTGTCGTCGTACTGGATGCCGGGATCGGCGCAGGCCCAGGCGGCCTCACTCATCTTGCGGAAGAGCGCCTTGGCGTCGACGGACTCGATGACCTCGCCGGTCTTGCGGCCACGCAGGCCGAAGTCGGTGCCAGTCTCGACGGCCTGCATGAACTCGTCCGAGACGCGAACGGAGTTGTTGGCATTCTGGTACTGGACGCTCGTGATGTCAGCGCCACCGAGATCCATGTCGTAGCCCGCGTCGCGCAGCGCGCGAATCTTGTCCTCTTCGCGAACCTTGGTCTCGATGAACTCCTCGATGTCGGGGTGGTCGACGTCGAGGACGACCATCTTGGCCGCGCGGCGAGTGGCGCCACCCGACTTGATGGTGCCCGCCGAGGCGTCAGCGCCGCGCATGAACGAGACGGGGCCGGACGCGGTGCCACCCGAGGAGAGCAGCTCCTTGGAGGAACGAATGCGCGAGAGGTTGAGGCCGGCACCGGACCCGCCCTTGAAGATCAGGCCCTCCTCGCGGTACCAGTTGAGGATCGAATCCATCGTGTCGTCGACGGCAAGGATGAAGCAGGCCGACACCTGCTGCGGTGCCGGCGTACCGACGTTGAACCAGACGGGCGAGTTGAAGCTGAAGACCTGGTGCAGCAGCATCCAGGTGAGCTCGTGCTCGAAGATCTCCGCATCCTCGGGGGTCGCGAAGTAGCCGTACTCGCGGCCGGCCTGGGTGTAGGTGAGCACGACGCGGTCGATGAGCTGGCGCAGGCTCGACTCCCGCGTATCGCTGCCCACAGCGCCGCGGAAGTACTTGGTGGTGACAATGGTGGAGGCGTTGATGCTCCAGAAGTCAGGGAACTCCACGCCGCGCTGCTCGAAGACGGTCTCGCCGGTCTTCCAGTTGGTCTGCACGACATCGCGACGCTCCCACGTCACATCGTCATAGGGATGGACACCCGGCGTGGTGAACAGGCGCTTCATGGTCAGCCCTGTGCCCGTGCCTGTGATGGCGGGGCTGTTGCTCAGATCGGTCATGCGGGTGTCTCCCTCGGTGGTGTGGGCAATGCGTGGTGCGTGTCAGTGAGTCGTCGGTGAAGCGAGATCAGGTGCATCAATTTCTGTTGGGTCGATATCTGTCGGGTCGATGAGATCTGGGTGCCCGGCGAGCTCGGCCTCGGAACGCAGGAGCGCGATCTCGGCCTCGAAGTCGGCGAGCGATTCGAAGGATCGGTAGACGGACGCGAACCGGAGGTAGGCGATTTCGTCGAGCTCGCGCAACGGGCCGAGGATCGCGATGCCCACCTCCTCGGCCGGCACCTCCGCGGCCCCGGTGGCACGCAGGGCGTCCTCGACACGCTGGGCGAGGAGGGCCAGATCGTCGTCGCTCACGGGGCGGCCCTGGCAGGCCTTGCGTACGCCGGAGACGACCTTGGAACGACTGAAGGGCTCGGTGGCACCTGAGCGCTTCGAGACTGAGAGGACGGCCGTCTCGGCGGTAGTGAACCGCTTGCCGCACTCCTGGCACTCGCGGCGACGGCGGATGGCGGCCCCGTCGTCGGCCGTGCGGGAGTCAAGGACCCGGGAGTCCCCGCCACGGCAGTAAGGACAACGCATGGGGACCTCCCTCCGGCGACAGAAGGGCCACCCGGAGATGGCCCTGTGGGGCTAGCTAGGGGGCCATCGGTGGATGGCCCTGTGGACGACCTGAGGACAGACTGTGCACTTCCGACCACAACCTGTGGAGGACTTACACCCTTGTCGCTACTAGATGTAGGGGGACATTAGACCCTACCTAGGACATCTGCAAGACCCCAAATCGGCGTGTCGCAGTCACCTCCCCCGTCACACCTGCCCCACGAGGCACGGCGTGTGAACGGGCACTGACCGGCTGGTTGCGGGTGGGTTATAGGCAGAGTTAGGGACTACTGGGCCCGATTCCGCGCTCGCGACTGCTGTCACCGACGTGCCATGCCACGAACGCGAGCTGACACCGCCCGAGAAACTGCCCGCTGGCAACTTTGCCCCCACGAAATCTGCAGGCCTGTGGACACGTCCGGCAACCTTGCCCCCACAAAATCCATGGGGCTGTGGACACTTCTGGCAACCTTGCCCGCACGAATTGCACTCGAATGTGGACAGCGCTGGCAACCTTGCCCGCACAACATGCGCTCGATTGTGGACAGTGCTGGCAACCTTGCCCGCACGCAATGCACTCGCTAGTGGAGAGAGTCGGCGCGCTTGCCCGCACGGGTCGAAAAAGCCGGTAAACACGCGCTTATCCAGCGGGAACGACAAGAACCTGTCCGGGCACGAGGCCCGACTGTGTCATCGCGTTTAGCTCGCGGATCTCGGCGATCAGTGCGCGGGGATCGGCACCCGGATCAATCGCCGCAGCAATCCCCCACAGCGTGTCGCCGGGCTGCACGGTGACCGCAACAGTCACCGGGCCCTCGACCTGCGCCGTCGCCATCGCGCGCCATGCACCGGGCAGCAGGACGACCATGAGCGCCACCGCGAGGACGACGAGCCGACCGCGCCGCGTCATGCGCAGGCCCGGTGCCGTGGCACCGCGCGGAGCCACCTGCTGGCGCCCACGTGACCGGGCGTCGCGAGCTGAGATCGCCGATGAGTCCTTGGGCCGGGTCCTTGGCCGGAAACCGGGCAGAGCGGAAGTGGCGTACGCCGGGGCGGCAAAAGTGGTGGCCATGGGGACCCTCCTTGTCTCGTCTCCGCCCGTCGGGGTGAGCCCGTTCGAACGGCTGTACGATCGAACATATGTCCCAATGACCTCATCTGTCACGCGACACGCCGCATCCGAATCGAACAGGTGTTTGAAATCGCCTCGTGGCAGGGCTACGGTCTGGGTCATGGAAGAAGGCTCCCAAGGGGGTCTGACACCGAGATCGACCCAGCCAGACCCGCCCCGCCAGACCTGCCCCGCCAGACCCGCCCGACGACCGGAGGACCCATGGCCCGCCGCACCCCGACCGAAGCCGACTTCGGCGAGGGGCTCACCCCGCGCCAGCGTGACATCCTCGCGGTCATCCGCAGCACCGTGGAGGAGCGCGGCTATCCGCCGAGCGTGCGCGAGATCGGCGAGGCGGTCGGCCTCACCTCCCCCTCGAGCGTCGCCCACCAGCTCGGCGTGCTCGAGCGCAAGGGCCTGCTCCGTCGCGACGCCAATCGCCCCCGTGCGCTCGTCGTCGCCGATGACACGTCAACATCGACCGCGCCGACGACCGACATCACCGGGATCGGCGACGCGACTCCTGCCGCGGCCTACGTCCCCGTCCTCGGCCGCATCGCCGCAGGCGGTCCGATCCTGGCCGAGGAGGCCGTCGAGACCGTCTTCCCGCTGCCGCGCGAGATCGTGGGCGAGGGCGAGCTCTTCTTGCTGCGCGTCGTCGGCGACTCCATGATCGACGCGGCCATCTGCAATGACGACTGGGTCGTCGTACGCCGTCAGCCCACCGCCGACAACGGCGAGATTGTCGCGGCTCTCCTCGACGACGAGGCCACGGTCAAGACGCTCCAACGGCGCGAGGGCCACACCTGGCTGCTCCCCCACAACCCGGCCTACTCCCCCATCGACGGCGACCACGCCACGATCCTGGGCAAGGTCGTCAGCGTGATCCGCCGCGTCTGACGAGCGCCTACTCCCCCTCGCCCTCCCAGGATTCACGCAGGCGAGCGAGCGCGGACAGCGCGACCTCACGGTCCTCCGTGAGCCACAGCGGTGGCATGGCCTCGCGCAGGGTCTTGCCGTACGACGCGGTCGCCAGCCGCGGGTCCAACACAGCCACCATGCCCCGATCACCGGTGTCGCGAATGAGCCGGCCCGCTCCCTGCGCGAGCAGCAGCCCCGCACGCGGCACCGACACTTCGCGGAAGCCCTCGCGCCCCAGCGCCTCCTGGCGCGCTGACACGATCGGATCGTCCGGGCGCGGGAACGGGATGCGATCGATGACCACGAGCGAGCAGGTGTCACCGGGTACGTCGACCCCCTGCCACAGCGACATCGTCCCCACCAGGCTCGTCGCGGGGTCAGCCGCGAAGGCATCCACAAGAGTTGCCGCAGGCTCCCCGCGTCGCTGCACGAGCACCGGCGTCGACAGGCGCACGCGCAGGTAGTCGCCCATGCGCTCGACCGCGCGCCACGACGAGCACAGCACCAGCGTGCGCCCACCCGCCGCATCGATGAGGTCACCTACCTCGTCGAGCGCCTCCTCGGGGATGCCGTCGCGTCCGGGCGCAGGGAGATGGCGCGCGATGTAAAGGATGCCCTGCTGGGCATAGTCGAAGGGACTCCCGACATCGAGGCCCTGCCACTCACCCGGGACGCCGAGTCGCGCGGCGCACTCCCCGAATTCTTCGCCCAGAGTGAGGGTCGCGCTCGTCAGCGCAACCGGGCGGTCCTTCATGAGCGAGTTGCCGAGCACTCCGGCCACCTCGAGTGGTGCAAGCTTGACGGTGCCCCCCTCGACCCAGGTGACCTCGCTCGTCGTCGCCGCGATGAGCCGACCCGCAGCATCGAAGACCTCGTCTAGGCCGCCCCGCGCGCGCTGGCGCGCCGCCAGGGTTGCGAGATCATCGTCGCTGGGAATGTCGCCCAACGCCGCGCGCGCCGCATCCCGCACCGACGTGAGCGCCAGCAGCAGGTCGCGGGGAGCCTCCCGATAACGGCCCTCCTGCCGGGTCGCCTCGGTCAGCCGCTCCGCCGCCCCCTCCAGGTCATCGGCAGTCGAGGGCCGGATGAACTTCCTTGCCCGAGACACCGCCTGCTCGACCGAGCGGGCGGAGAGCTCCATCGCCAGGGCCTGGGTCACGCGATCGACAAGCTCATGGGCCTCGTCGACGATGACGGCGTCGTGATCGGGCAGCACCGGGATGCCCTCGACGGCATGGATGGCAAGCATGGCGTGATTCGTCACGACGATGTCGGCCTGCATGGCGATCTCACGGCGCTTCGCCGTGAAGCAGTCCGGGCCGTAGGCGCACTTCATCTCGCCTACGCACTCGCGGCGTGAGACCGAGATGCCCCTCCAGACGCGGGCATCAATGGACTCGCCAAACTCATCGCGGTCGCCGGTCTCAGTCTCCAGCGCCCAGGCCCGCACGGCTGCCGCCTGCTTGCCCAACTCAGATCTCGGGATGATCGCGTCGCCGTCGTCGTCCGGCTCCTGGCGGTGCAGGCGCTCGAGGCAGACGTAGTTGTGACGGCCCTTGAGCACGGCGTAGGTCAGCGGCCGCGGCAGCAGCGGCTCCAGCGCCTCGGCCACGACGGGCAGGTCGCGCTCCGCGAGCTGGCGCTGCAGGGCGAGGGTCGCCGTGGCCACGACGACGGCGTCTGACTTGATCGCGTGCAGTGACGCAGGCACGAGATAGGCCAGTGACTTGCCCGTGCCTGTCCCCGCCTGGACGAGCAGATGCTGGGGCATCTCGCGCCCGGAGTCCAAGGACTCTGCGACCGCCTCGGCCATAGCGAGTTGGCCAGGACGCGGCTCGCTGCCGAGGGCACCTGCGGCCGCCGCCAGCGCCTCCTCGACGCTCGGCAGCGACTCGCTCACGCGTCGTCCGGAACATCAACGGATACGCCCATGCGAGCAGCAAGGTCAGGCCGCACCCGCGCCCGCAGCCGCGTGCCCTCGGGCAGGTGCTCCTGCGACAGGACCTCGCCGTCGGCGTGCGCCGCTGCGACGAGGTCACCCCGGTCGTAGGGAACGACGACGTCCACCTCGATCTCGGGCCGGGGCAGGCGTTCGTCGAGGCGCGCGAGCAACTCCTCGATGCCCTCGCCGGAGTGAGCCGACACGATGAGCGCATCGGGCTCGCGCCGGCGTAGCGCAGCGAGCTGCAGCGGATCGGCGATGTCGGCCTTGTTGAT
>Ga0315906_10002798_pt1 | contig 23776 bp, 29 predicted proteins | sample LakEriMetagenome_4_FD_203526 | JGI IMG/M metagenome (GOLD analysis project Ga0315906, IMG submission 203526) | Freshwater fungal communities from buoy surface, Lake Erie, Ohio, United States - Buoy 2 MA122 | ecosystem: Environmental > Aquatic > Freshwater > Lake > Lake biofilm | place: USA...
AAACATCGCCATTTATCCCGTCCGCACGTGCTACAAACATATTCCTTCATTCCTTTGTTCAATCCTCTTAGCTTGTACGGCTCGATGCACGGACGACTTGCGTAATTCATCAATTCCGCTTTCTGCTTAGAGCTATATTCTTCCAGGAAAGCCCATAGAATGGCATCCTTGGCGAGGCGCAATTGCTCGCCGCATTCCATGACCCAAATCCTTGGATTTACCTAGCTACGTTAAAACAAAAAATATAAAATGCCGCGACCATATAGAACACTACTGACCACCACAATTCTGATCGAATGCCCGCAAGGAAGAAAACACCAACCAAAGTTGTTGCCACCAAGAAAAGAAAAATAAGCAAAGCCGTGGCCGTGCGCAAAGAGCGCGCCGGTTATATCTTTAATCGGGCAACCGGGCGATGGGTCCTGCGCAACGGAAGGATCGGCATGAAGATCGCCGCCCGTTCCGCGTACAAGTACTCCAGTACAGCACCCAGAAAGAGTTCAGGCGGCACAGTGCGCAAGAGCAGCAGCAAGAGCAAGTTGAAGAGGAAAGGACTTGCCGCGAGTGGGCACATGCGCGGGCGTCGGACAAAGGCCGATAGGCAATACAGCAAAGCTTACATGAAGTTGATGGGGTACGAGTGGGCTTAGGGCTCGTAATAAATAAATAAATAAATAAAAAGGCTCGTATCCTATGAAAAAATACGCTCGACAGCAATGTTTACTGTTTGTTTATTATCTTTAATGTCTATTGTTATTCTTATCTACGTTTGTTGTTAGACTGCTGCGGTTTAATTGCCATGCTGTCTGGCGCTATAACAGCTGCCGGTAGTCGCAACAAGGGTAAAGAGAAAGTTGGTCAAAAGCGCAAGCGCGGACGAACGCAAGCAAGAAAGAAAGAATCGACACTATACTCCAAGTACGACGCACAACAGATACTCGGCTACGTGGCATCGTTGCAGAGACCGAAAAAGTATGGCCGCAAATTCGTCGCCAAGATTCCACAGGAACCTGCATATGGGAACATGCCGGCACACGCCGCTTACGAGTTTGCATGTAAGCTGAAGTGCATGAGATGCATGGCGTACAAAGGGGATGGCCAGCAATGCGGACGGACGACTTGCAAGATGCTCCCCTATTGCTGGCAGCATCTGAGAACGTACATGTGGTTGAAAGTGAAGAGGACGCAGTTGAAGGACAACGCAGGACACACTCTGCCGTTCGAAGGGGTGTTCGTGGACAAACCGGGTGCAACACCAGAGGAGATCGTTTTCCGGAAGGACGACGTGGTGGCCATCTACTTTGGCGAGGTGCTCACCAAAGCGCAAACCAGTCAACGGTACGGCAACCGGACCACCGCCCCTTACGCGCTCACCATACCCGTCACGCAGCCAGGAAAGGCGAAGACCAAACTGATCGTCGACGCCGCTTGCACGAGAGCGGTCGGGGGTCTCATCAACACCTTCCGGAAGAGCGCAAACAAGAACCCGCAGGGAGGAAATAACAATTGCAAATTCGCCAACGGTGTCAGAAAGGATAAAGCGCTTCCCAACACCTACATCATCAACGTCAAGGCCACCAACAACATCCGCAACGGGCATGAGCTCTTGGTGAGCTACGGCAACAGCTACCACTTTGATGTCAAACACAATTGAGCAACCGCGACTGTGACAAGCGATGCATTGTTACCCCTTCATGCAATGGAAGAAAGAAAACTATATTCTGGGCGAAGTAATAACAATTAACCACACAAGATGTCTCTAAAGTGCGGATTCTCATCTTCGCCCAAGTGCAAGCCCGCCGTCGTCAAAGTCGAAGCCGGCTTGATCGCCCCTCACCCCGAACATTGCAAGAGCTGCAAGGCAATGGTGAACGTTCCTTTCCCGGCATCGTCTGTGCACAAGGTGGTGGAATACGATTGTCCTGTTTGCAAATTCGTGAACCGCGTGCATCATAACTGAGACAGAACAAGCGAGACATGTCTTTATCGACAATAAAAAAATTAACCATTGAACATCTACAGTTTTTTATTAGACTGCGCCATAATATGTAGGCTAAGTGCGCAAATGAAATGACGCATCCGAATCAGATAATTCGGCTAGGGAGACAAAGTTGATCTTGCGACAATTCAAAAAACCCCCGTGTTTTACCCCTTCGAAACGGTATGGCAGTTCAAGCGAAGGCACGCAGAGTCCATTCTGGAACATCACCATATGCGCTTTGCAGGAAACATCAATGCCGGCTTCATTCGCGGCATACAATTGCACGGCGGGGTAGAGTGAAGGTATGTATGGTATGTATGTAGGTTGCTCACAAAGCACTCTACGGAGATCGTTATGAAAGCATCCACGGATGTGTAGTTTTGGCGTCGATTCGATGCGACTGTTCAGTTTAACGTAGATGTCGAGGTAATGATACGGGGCGGAAAACCCGGGAAAGGGCCAAGGCATGACATAATTTTTGCGTCTCGCATTTTTGCCTGACCATTTGCAGAGGGTGCTTCCTCCCACAACAAACGTCACTTCCTCTATCGCACGGTAGTCCATTTTATCCGGCGTAGAACTTTCCACCGAGAAGTCCAGCATAAAATCGAAAAACCGCGCGACCTCGAATTTCAGAATTCCTCCGCCCAGTTGAAGTGCCGTTGTAGTATTTACCATCAGCGGTGTGTTGCGCAAGAGCCACAGACGTCGCATGACTACCCGATCGGGCGCTAGGCCAAGTTCTTCTTGTCGTCTCAACCAGAAACTAAACCCAGATTCGTTTTGTTCAAAGTGGTAGTGCCTATTGCGACGCCAACATCTCTGCACGCGAGTGGCTGCCAGGGTCTTTTTCCACGCGCTATCGTGATAGCTGGCTAACGTGTCGTACATGGTGGTGCATGTGATGCGAAAATGAAAGAAATCTTTATAGGTAGATAGTTGGTCGCACAGGAGGTATACGATCTCCACCGGCACAGACTGCAAGATCAAACACGGTTCTGGCATATCGCAATCGACATGTTCGGGATCGCAAACGAAGCCTCCGCCCCGTGTATTCTTCTTATCTACACCCTCTCTTAAACTTGCTTCCGCGTGATGCATTGGACTCTGCACTTGCTGTTGGTGATAGGCGTTGTGGACTTGCTGGTGGGGATATTGGGTTTCATGTACACCAGCGACCTATCGTTCGAGGACGCATTTCTGAACGCATCCATGACGGTGGGAGGGATGGGCTTGCCCAACGTACCGAAAACGACGCTAGGAAAAAACTTTGCTTCATGTTACGCCTTGTTCAACGGCGTTTTCTTCGTGGCCATATTTGCAGGCGTGCTCGTGAATGTGTTGAAGTTGTCAAATGCGGATTTATAAATAAGGCAAACCGTTCAAAAACGCTGACGCCTTCTCCCATTTCTTCTCCCACGAAGGATCCGACTTCACCTTTGCGTCGTCGATAAAAGTCAGGAAGCCGAAGCAGCGCCTGCAGTCGAGGTACTGGGAGATGCCCTGCTTGCGACAGCTCTCGCTGAACACGACATACTCGTGTCTGGGTGTTCGGTCCAGGTAACTTACAAGCGGTAGGTACTTCTTTGGAATAAGGTAGCTGCAATGGACGACCGGCACCTGGACCAACCCCTTCAATTCTCCTTTAACGATGGATTCGTACGTCGCGCAATGTTTGTAATAGCCGTTTTGATCGATGTCCGCGTGGAAGTTGGAATAGAAGCGCCCAGGTTCTTCCACCACGCGCAGGTAAGGGGCGATCACGCCGTCGATGTTCAGCTCCACGGCCTGTTTCAACCAACGCGGGTCCACGAAGTTGTCCACGTCGATGCAGTAATAGAAATCCGAGCCGTTCTTGATGGCGGCTTCGATGGATTCCTGCCTGATCCGCCCCAGGACCTTGAAGCGCTCGACAGTCCAGTCGTGATTGTCGTCGGGGAATTGCACATCGGGAATGTCCGTGGCATCGAATGTGACGCTGGCGAAGCAATCGTGTTTGCTGCACGCCCAGTCGCTCAGGATTGTGGTGGTCTTGTCGTTGTTGTTGTTGGTGCGGATCCATACGTGAATTCGGGAGTGAGGGTAGTCTAGCTGATTGATGTGCTTGGCGAGGAAAGTCGGAAGATATCTGGCAGCATTCTTGGCGATGATCGCAATCGTTACAGTTGGGAAATCGGTGTCCGCGTAGGATGCGTCTGTGTAACCTTTGGCACAATGGAACCCGCGAAAGTGAAGGGGAACGGGGCTCTTGATGACGCTGACGTATTTGGAGCCCCGAAAAGGTTGCGTGTCGTATGCGCACAGCGGGTAGGCATCCCAGCTGAGGTTCGTATAAGCCACCCACGCAACACTACCTGGTTGTGTTGATCGCTGCCTGAATTCGCGTGCCAAACCATCCTCGTCTTCAAACCCCGGATGGGCGAGGAACTGTTTGCCGCCGTTGCCAACCAACACCACCCACCTGTACCTCTCGATCGCTGCGTTTAAGATCTTGCACACGGCTTCCAGTGACCTGCACTCCAACACATTCCAAAGCAACAAGACCGATCCGCCTATTTCGGGCAATCCAAAGAGTACATCCTTCTCGTTGTACGGTCGGGTGACGAGATTCGTGTCCTTGGAGCCGTGACCCATCCAGCTCTCGACGTCGACTTCGTTCGGTTTACGGGCAGTCACCGCAAGCGTCAACACGCTCGCGTCCGAGCGGTGCTCTTCGATGTGCGTATGTTTCATCAAATCAAAAAACCATTTACCTCGCCCTGCGTCGGGCATGTGAACGCTAAACTCTTTTACATCCGGGTATCGTTTGACGAACGCATCGTACAAAGACCGTATGCACTCGCTCGTTTCGCGACAGCGCGGCATCTGCTTACACTGGTTTGGCGGCAGGTTGCAATCTGCACACGTGGTTGTGACGACGGGAACATTCTCTTCTTTCTCGGGGACGCCTTCCATGTGCGAGCGGTAATATGGTTAGGTTTGATCGCAAATAGGCAACCTTTTTTTTTTGCTTTTGTTTTATTTATTTCTGTGCCGAAAACCACTACCGTTTCATATCGCGGCGACGAACCAGAAAACTCATGGCCAAATCCAAGGGTCCGTGTCGCGACTGCGCTCTGGAGTGGGTGCCGGGAATGTTCCGTAAGCATTTGTGGGGCCGTAGTTGACTCGTGTGTCGAAGCTGATGCTCTTGTGGCCTTCTCCTACCGAGTTCATGAAGAATGCGATCAGGAAGCATATGGTGGCTATAACCCCCACCGCAAACAGGACAGTCCAATTCACTTCCGACATTTTGTGCGTTCGCCTTTGTGTGAATTGTTATATTATAAGTCACTCATAAATAAGAGAGAGCGTGAACGAAACCGAAAAAAAAAAGGATGTTGATGAACCCTCACGACAGCTTCAACTTCAGTTCTCAAAACTTTTTGGGAGCCGAAAAGCCGCTCGGTACCGAGTACGCCAGGCATCAGACGGATCCCGCGTACGGACCTCAATTGGCAAACAGACAGGGTGGCAACTTGTTCGATCACGTGGTGCCTCAGGTGGGGCGCAACACGGGATGGAACCTCGCCGACGTTCGTCGGCCTCTTCCTCCGTACCTCGAAAAGAGGCCCAACTGCATGCTCAACACAGACTTCCAGGATCTGATCGGCCCTCCGGTGATCACGGAGTCGGGACCGTACGGCAACCAGGTCTGGATGACACAAAGGGTACGCGACTACGCGAGAGAGAACGCAAAGGTGAACAGCGGACGAGGTGCGCTGGACTACTACAATCTGTTCCCCAACGCCATCGCGACCGGCGGAGGGGGCGGTGCTCCCGGTGAAAACGTGTACGGGTTCACATTCAAGGGCGTGGGTAACGCTGGTCGAGTGCGCGCCATGCCGACCGCGCCCAACTACCGCAAGGAGGTGATTGACAACCGCACGAGGTTGGGTGACAAGGCCTACGCCAAGCCCGGTTCGATGGCGGCGCAGGAACGGTCGCAGCTGGGATTGTTGCAGGCTCCCAAGAATGCCGACCTCTACGAAATCCCATGGCGAACCATGATGCCCACATCCAGTGGCTCGGCTTCTTTCCCCGCGGGGCCTGAGAACATTCTGATCAAGGAGATGCGACGTGGCGATGACACCTCTTACGGTGGGGTGTACATGCCGCCCGGTGGCAGCACGGTAGGTGGGCAGCAATTCCTGCGCAACCAGCAACACAACAGGCTGGACACCAAGCAGAGCGTGCACACCGGGTACAACATGCACATGGGGGGCAAACCGTGGGGAGATTGGTCGCAAAACGAAGCCCTCGACACACGTCTCGCGAAAGCAGAGTTCACGCAGTTCGCGAGCAGACCTCCCAACCCAGGTTTCATCGGAGGGATGGACTTCGTGGCGGATGTCAACCAACCCGTGCGCAACCTGCCCGCCACACCGAAGCACACCTTGCGCGAGGAGAACATCGATTACGAGTACAACCGCTTCAAGGTGCCCACCGTCACCTACGCCCTGCAGTACAACCAGCAGTTCCCTTACTACGGCGACAGAAGGAAGACGCCCGAGGTGCGCATGGATACGGACAGCGCCATCCTGGCTCCCTTCCACAAGAACCCTTTCACGCAACCTCTCAACCCTTACATGAAGAAGGACCGGCGACCACTGGCGGGACATTAAAAACGCGCTTCAATAAAAAAAAAGTTTATTCTTTTCTTGTCCTAACCTCGGCATCTCTACATTTCTTTGAGCCACTCCCTCCCTTTGCTCTTGTGTTCCGCCTTACAATGTAGGCTGCAGTAGTGCCACCTGCCAGCGTATCCGGATGACCAGTAACAAGTATTGCACACCAGCGCCCCGCATCCATCGCATTCCGATGGCCACAGACGCATCTCGTTACATACCGTGCAAAGCTGCTTGCCGGCCTCCTTGTGATAGGGACACACGTAGACCAGCGTCTGACCATCGTCCGTTACGTGGTGATTGCAGTCGCAGTTTGCACCTTCAGGGTCCGCCATGTGAGAGTCGAAGAGGGAAAAAATAAAACCTTGCGTAATTATTAATCAAATTTTAGCAACTTTCCGTAACCGGAAAAAAAAAATGAACTTCAAGTGGCACAAGAACGACATCGAATCGACGGCTTCGTGTTGTGCGCAGCGGGTCAGGACGCCCGATTACTATGGGAGGGCGGTGACCCCGTCGGTGGCTAAACTGGAGATCGTGAATGACATGCATGCAGCCCTGGGCACGATGGCCAACAGAGAGGGGTTTCTGAGGACGAGCAACCACACGAGGATGCGAGGCAGGTGCGATGGCGACAATTACGTGGCCCCCGAAAGGTACATGCAGATGTTGCCGTACGCTTGGCAGCAAGCCGTATACCCTAGGGCGCTCAACGGTCACATCACCAGGAACGATATAATGGATTGCAGAGGGGTTGACATGCCCATATGGAAGCAGAACCTCGTCATCAAACCTCCTTCGGCAGGTAAACCCACCATGGTGCGCACTCTCGGAAGGACCGGACATCTGGTTCCCACGGTGAATTAGGGGCTGTGTTGGGTTCAAAAGAAATCAATTTTATGCGACTAAAAGTAAACGGTCTTGCCTTTGGTGAAAATAAAAGGACAAGTGGAAGTACAAAAGAACATGGATAACAGCTCGTATTTGTTTATCGGTGGCCTGATGGTAATCGCTTTGGGCCTGTTCTTTATGGTTTACACCATGAGACAAAACAACGACAACGCACCGTCTGCTCCTTCCTACCATGAGACGGTCATCTTACATCCGCCAGTGGCGCAGTATGGATATGGCCATGGACGATATTACAGAGGGTTTGGATACCACAGAGGACCACGCCATGTATGGAGAGGCGGTATGCATCATGGAGGTGGTATGCATCGTGGAGGCGGGCACATGCACTAGGGAGGCGAGACGAAATGGAATAAAACGCGCGGTTTGCCATCATAATGTTCTATTTTTTTTTCTTCAGTCGGACAACAATCCCCACGTTCGAAGGACGTTGGACCAAAAATGCATGCACAGATTCGTATACGTCCAATCGAATTCGGGCGTTCCAGTTTCGAAAGTGGTCAACTTCATGCCCATCTCCGCGTGAAAGAATGACATGATCCTGTTTGCGCCACAGCTTTTACAAGGCTGCAATTTATTCGAAATGCAGTGATAAGGTTCAGAGGGGCGACACAGGCGGTCGTGCAGGTGCCACCAACACTGGTTGGGGTTGTTGTAGATGTGTTCGAGCACCGAAACGAGGTACTCGCAGGCGACCTTGTTTTTGTCGCGATACGGCGGCGGGTAGTGGTAAGTCACCGCGAGAGCCAAACGTACGTATTCTTGCAGCCTCTTTGCACATTCTTCGGTAGTCGGTGGGTTCGTCTCCTTCTCTTCCACCATCGGCCTCAGTTGGCGCACCACATCGGCATCCCGTCCACATTCCATGAAATAGGGTGTGCTACGAACAAACAAAATGTATGGAAATGACTTTTGATATATTCAGTTCAAAAAAATATGCAAACAACTCCGGTCGAGTATTGCGTAGACCTATGGGATCACCGTGCACAGTATAAATTCGTATCTGTGGCTCAGGGTGTGCAATTTCATCCAAACCGTTGTCTGTCGCGTATTCCTCGTTTGTAGGCGATGTAGCATTGCATGTCGCAGAAATCGGCAATTGGTCCGGCGAAATCGTCGGTGCGACGGGAGTATGAATATCCGCGGAAATGCGGGTTGCCATGACCACAATACGTACAAAGTGGGGCTATTTGAATCTCGTGAGGCATGCGCGTGTTTACACAACAGATAGTATCTCGTCCAATAAAATGCTTTTGTTCCTTTCTTTTCTTTTCTTTTATTTCTTAAATGAACCTAACCCTCGATGTCCTTGGTAAAAGCTTCAACCAATTCGCCTTGACCTTGGTAGGGCTGATTGGGATTCTCTATGTATTCCGAATTCCCAGATGTGGGTGCGGAAGGTTGGGCATATCCCCCGGCACCAACCTGTGGAGGAGGTCGGAGGTCTCGATGCTGTGTCACATGCATCTCGGTCGGATCGGGCATTTGGCCACTCATCTGCTCCCCGCCTGGCTTGTACGTACCGGGTTTCTCGACGTGCATTGGGGCGGGCATGCGACCCGTCTCCAAGGGCATCCTATTTCCCCATCCTGGTGGCGCTGGGGGTGGTTGTGTGTAACCGGGTTGCTGGATTTGTTGCTGCTGCTGTTGTTGCAGCTGCTCTCTGTACAAATCCCAGTCTCGGCGTGCCGCTTCTGCCTCCTTATCCTCTTTGGTCGCCTTCCTTTTGTTGCTCCACCATATGTAGAAACCGATCCCGGCAACGACAAGCACACCGGCTCCTATCAACCACCACTTCCACGTGTCGAAGAACTCTGTCATCCTCTTTTTTTTCTGCTTGTTGCTTCTATTCGTATGCACACCTGAACGGCTTTATTTTTCGCGGATCCAGATGAACGACCTGAACCCAAAGGGTGCAAACAAAATGCTTATTTTTTTTTCAGCGGCGATCATACATCCACACCTAATCCATGTCCTCTCCATGCATGAACAAGCACATGCAAACTGCCGATCCCAACCCGAGACTCTCCCCTCGCACACCGGCCAGGCGGAAATCGAAAAAGGACTGGCAGATATCGAAGGACTCAAAGAAATCATTGCCCGGCGATATCAACGTTGCCAGATTGTGTCGGATGGCCGTGAGCGACGCCTACGAGCACGTCGACATGGCCATCCACGCTAAAGTCGACAAGCGCGAAAAGAATCTGCAGGTGAAGGTGGCCAAACTGAAGTCCGAACTCCACAGGAGGCGAGCGAAGAAAACGGCGGGCGAGGCCATGGACCCCACATACATCCGTTTGCACACCGAGCTGGAGGAGGCCGAGAAGAAGTTGATCGCGGCCACAGATAGCAACATATGGCACGACTTTCAGATGGCGGTCCTGACCATGAAGAAGGATGTGGAGCTGGAGCTAGACAGCCCTTACACGCTGCGACCCGGCGAAGAACGTCACCGCGAGATCATGGTGATAATGCCCGACAAGAAGGTTTACGGTCCGTACAGACTGGACGCCCTGGCCAACGAGACGGAGTTGCGCAAGTGCGTGATGGCCCTGCTGCGAGCTGAAGAGGCCATGGTTTCGCACTTTCCCGATGTCTACCACTTCTTGATGAACGGAAGGCCCTTCGTGGGGAACATCGCCCGAACCCTGAGCTTGAACGGGAGCTACTGCGGGGTCCTGATGGATAACCAGCTGTACATCGTCGAGGGACCGGAACCATTCAGGGATGTGATGGAGAAGGCACCCACGGTTATGAAGGCGCGCCTGATGAATTACCTGGGGATCACGCGCGACGTCGATTTCCCCACCGCGGACAAGGACGTCACACCCTACGCGAAGGATCTGGCGTACGAAGAGTACATGATCGGGTTGGGCATATGCCCTCAGTGTGACGTGGCGCTCATATGGATGGAGGACGTCTCGGAGACCGTATGCCCGGCCTGCGCCACCTCTCGCAAACAGGTGGACACAGAATTCAGGGCCACGTTCACGACGCACACGTCCGTGACCAAGACGAACCACTACGAAAGGAAGGAACACTTCCTGACGTTGCTGAAGGACTTCCAGGGGAAGGAGAGCAAAGAAGTTTCCGAGGAAATCTACGACGACATCATCGACAAGTTGGCCGAGAAGAAGCTGCTGGATCCGGAACTGATGGACGCCGAATTGATGCGGAGGGTGTTGAAGGACACGGGACACGCCAACTGCTACAAGCACGTGAACAACATCTTGTACAAGCTGTTTGGTATACCGCCACCTCAGATCACCGACGGTCAGGTGAAGGACTTGCTGAGCCGCTTCATGGCCCTGCAGATGCCCTGGGAGCGCATGTCTCCCAAGGAGAAGGAGGGTCGCAAGAACATGCTCAACTACTTTTACGTGATGCGCAAGCTGTGCGAGATCGCCGGCTTCAACTGGCTGATCCCCCGATTCCGCCTGCTAAAGCATCAACCCCGTTTGGCAACATACGACAGGATTTGGCAGAAGCTGATGCAACAGATGCCCGGCACATCGTGGCCTTTCATACCCACAGTTGCTACCAGCCGGGACACCGCCCGCAAGATAGCGCGCATCTGATTTGTCGACGGTGATAAGGAGATGCGAAGGCACGTGCGGGTGGTCTTCCGTCGAAACTTACTTTTCCAAGCTAATTCGTTACCAGGAATGTTGTATTAGTTTCAGTGTGAACCGATGCACAAATAAAAAAAAAAAACAAGGGCGATATGACAGCAACCGAGGATCCGCGTCAGAGCATATGGCACAAGTGGCCCCTCGACAATTACAACTACGACGAAGTGTTCGTCAACTGCAAGACCAAAGGGGGTTCGGAGAGCGCCTGTTTGAGGTACAAAACCAAGAGGGCGCATCCCGATGTCGGAGATAAGGTGGGAATCATCCACCTATATCCGAACCTCCATATCGCGGCGATAGGCGAGCTGTGCAAAAGGGAAGGGATCAGTCGATACGTGTATATTGTGGACGTGCACCCCACGCACACAACGCTGTACCCGCGAAACAAAGAGGTGAATGTGAGGCGAGAGTTCGTTGTAGGCGGACGGTGGGAAGAACGCGATGTGAGTACAGACGACGACGCAGATGATCACGATGATGAAAACGACGTGGAAGGGCCATTGCGACACGGCCTTCAGTCACCCGCTCATCTACTTGCTCCCGACATGTCGGACACATTGAATTTGCAAATGAAACTTCACGACTGGTTTGGAGAATTTTAATGCTTCAAAATATGTATATATTTTTTGTATTGTAAACCAAGCCTTAACCCGTTCCTTGCCCACGTCCTCTACCCCGACCTCTTCCGCCGGGCACGGTGGTAGGGTTGGGTGCCGTTTTTGGCATACGTTCCAGCAATTGGATCTTGCAACGGGAGCCTTTCGCTCGTTTCACGTTGTCGTCGTCCTCGTCGGAATCTCCTTCCCTTTTGTTATCGTCGTCCTCCTCGCCAATCTCCTTAATCAATTCCTCTTCCGTCTTTTGCTTGGCGTAGTGGTACGCCCAGAAGCTAGGGCTTCCCAGACGAAAGTCCTTGGGCTTCCTGACCGTCGCCTTGTACCAGAAGACGCATTCCTGGTAGTTGTTTGTGTGTCGCGTCAAATCCAGCACCAGGCACCTGTGATCCGATGTGGCCCAGTCCATCAGCTCGCAAAAGTCTTCGAACTCTGGTATGCAACCGAAGAACGCCTCGTGGATCTTCCTCCTGTTGGATCGCCCCTGTTCCGCCAATATGAATATGTAGGCCACCACGTTGCGCAGCCCTGCGTGCAAGTTCATCAGGTACTGGATGGCCACGTAGTAACCGATATGCAAGTGCCGACCGTTCATCATTATTTCGCGCACGTTCGTGTCCGAATTGATGTCCCTGCCGAAAGCGTTATCCTCGTCCACGCAAAAGACATCGGGTATGTGGATGTCTTCTTTGCTCGTGTGGGGATTGACCGCCAACTGCTTTTTATATTCCTCGAAAAACAACTTCTTTTGCGATTCCACAAGCTTGCCCGTGGCCTCCTTCGAATATCCTGGATAAACGAACGTGCTGGGGATGCAACCACTCCAGAACCCAGTGAACTCGTCCGTCGCGGACATGGCGATCCCGTGGCTGTACTTCTGCCTCTGGTGAAAAAGTATGTCCAGCATGAGGGTGCTCTTGCCACAACCGGGCCGTGCCACGAAGAGGTTGGTCCTGTTCGGCTCCATCTTCGTCGGATCGAAAGGGTATATCGCAAGCTTGCGACGTCCGCCTGGCACGCTCGATTGTGGAGTCATCGAGATGGGATTCTCGATGGCGAAAACCGGCTCATCTATATCCCCTTGCTGTTGTTGATGCTCTTGTTCATCCTTTTCCACCGAATCAACTTTCGATCCCCGACTTTCCATGACGAGCGAGCTTCTTCTTCTTCTTTACCTTCCCTCTTCCTTTTTCGCCTTCACATGAGGGGGCTTAATTTAGAAACGAGCCATCTGACTCAAAACAAAATAAATGCGTCCATCCGATACAACATTTCATCTCTACCCAACAGTGAATAGCAAGAAAGAACCGGTAAGATGTCGAGCAGCAGAGGACCCAACTACAAGAAATTGCGCGCCGACAGCAAAGCGAGGTTGAGCAACATCCTGGGCAAGGTCATCCACACCCGCCTCCTTCAGATCGTCGACAACGCCGTCCTGAGCTACGATCAAAAGAAGGAGCACAAGGATGCAAAGAGCCCCGAACTGATCACCAAACGAGTTATGTTCACAGTTCAAAAGAAATGGCTGTCCGAAGATTGGGACGACGAGGTCAAGGACCTTCTCAAAAACGCTCCCACTGCGAAGAGCTTGCTGACAAACTACCTGATGTCCTCGTACACCGTGCTGTATGGCATCACGTTGTACAAGGACGACGTCAACATCGACGACGTCATACGCAACCTCATATTCGACACCTACCAGCAAGCCGTCGCTTATTTCCAAAAGTTCCCCGCCCCACTTCTCGCGAACACCAAGTCCGATCCCACCGGCAACGTGTACAAGAGCGGAGAGAAGCGTTTGATCGCACTCGTCAACGAGGAGTTGCTGCATCTGGTGCCTACTCCGGTAACCGCCGACCTACCCGCCAGGGCCGCACCGTCACCCGCAAGCGAAGAGAAAGAGAAGAAGCCTAACGACGAGATCCCCGCCACCATTTCCGAACCCGTTGCACCGGTTGAAAAGAAAAAGAAGCCCGCTCGCGTCGCGTGGGAATGAGTTGCGGTTGAGAGATAAAAATGAATGAAGACCTTCTATCTTTAAGCAGCAATCAACTTTACTAATATACTACATCACATTGGTCCACAAACAAATTAGGCTGTACTGCGCGCTTGTTTTTGCGAAAGACCTTAACTTCTTCCTCCTCCTCCTCCTCGAACAGCGAAGCCCATCGCCATGGTATGCTATCGAAACGATCCCTCAACAATATGTACCTATCCACGCAGACGTAGAACACATACAACTGTAAGATGGCGCTGATGCAAAGCCCGGCCTTGTGTGCGACCTCCACCTCTTCGCCACACGCCGTCATGAAGATCAAGTTGCTGATATAAGCGAGCACGCCCACCGATGGCACCCAAAACCACCCCAACTCGTCCACGTGGGTCCTTTCGATCACTTGCATTTATTATTACCGTTGCGTGTAACCTTAGTCGTTTTCGTCGTCTCCGCCCATGTAGGCTGGCTTTCTGTCCGCAAGTAGAAATAGTTCATAAGCGCGCGAATGGTTGTCCAACCAGCTTGCGCGCGAATCTGTCCAAGGCACGGGTCTGCCCGCGTGCTCGTAAATGTTATCGGATGTCGACAGAGGATCGACCCAAGGTTTTTCGCCGGCAACAGCGGGTGGCAAGTCGGTCACGATGTCTTCGGTGTTGAACACGCGCCAGTTGTTGGGCAGCATGCGATTGAGCTGTTTGGCTCCGTTAGGATTGAACACGCGAGGACCGCCGAACGTGTAGACCAAGACGTTGTCCTCCATCCCCATGTCGAAGGCGCACAGGGTCGCCAGCGCCGCTCCCAAACTGTAGCCCGTTATGAAGAGCCGGTTGGTGCAGCGCTTGAAGCACTTCCATATGCGCAATATCTCGGCCTGTATTTCGCCATAGATCAGATAGAAACCCGAGTGGCAGCGGGTGTCCAACCCGACGTTGGTCAGCGTGGCAGGAAACACCTGCGGGTAGAGCAAATTCTTTGCCCAGTCGTCCGTGAAAGCGGTCCCGGTGAAGCACAGTACTCCCAGCTTCAAACTGGAGCTGTGCAACCAGTAGGCGTACATCCTGCCCGCAAAGGTCATGATACGACGCACGGTGTCGAAGACCTTGGGAGGCTCGAAATCGAAACGGTGCTCCCAACAGTTGGTGGTCGTCACGTTCCAACACAAACGGAAGTAGAAGTTGGACAGCTCGGGTTGATAGACTTTGGGGTTGTAGTATCGGGGGACCTTGACCCAGGGCAAGTAGATAGCTTGGAAGAGACTGCAATCCAAAGGAAGGACCCCTTTCACGGCCGTCTTCGGATCCGCCGTGCGAGGGTCTTCTGTGTCGGGGCCGAGTTCTGGACAATTCACCACACAAGGCTGGCTCTCCCACAGAGCGTAGAAAGCCCACACGAGCGCCACTGTGAGTATACCTACTATGATGGGTTCGTAGCGCATTTTTTTCACGCTGTTGTTGTTGACTAACTCTTTCACAGTAAATAAGACACATTAAGTTTCTCTTTTCCAACACCCGGTCACGAAACAGGCTCCCAAGAGCGCTGTCAGCACGATGGCGACCAAGATCAAGTATCCGCGCCCCTCCGAATGTGAAGGAGGTACATCTCCGACATTTGTCATCTTCTTTTTTTTTTCTCTGCCTTCACTCTGCTTATGGCTGGCGATAAAAAAAGAGATAAACAATGGGGCTTGTTGGGCTTCGATCCCAATACCTCCGACATGAGCCGGCGCTCTACCGAGTGAGCTAGCGCACCCCAGGAAACGACGTTGGAAGTCATGCATATAAATTTGCAAAACGAACCCTCTCCTTGGTTGGTCTACCTTACTGATAAAGCTTTGAGTTCCAAAAAAAAAAAAAAATAACCAGAACCATTGTTTTCCTTCGTTGTCATAGCTAAAGATGGTGTTCATTGCGTTCAAGTATGCCAATGGCGTAGAGATCACCTACGCGAACCCCAAAATATTGGTCACTCGGTCGGACGGGTCGCTGGTTTTGGGCAAGCTGACGAGCGACGCTGTGATCGTGACCCATTTCCCACTCGCATATAACTCGGCCGAAGACATGCTGGGCGAACCGACCATGGAGACCGTCCAGATAAACGTGCAGACTGCGCACCGCATGGTGCTGTGGGACGAACGCGGTGGGATGCACGATTGGGGTACAGATGTCGTTCCGGATCTAGCGTTCGTTACGCCCCGGACGAGTGCCGAGGAAGATGATGAAAGTGGCAAACATGTGAGCGAGGTGTTCAGAGGGATCGCGTACACATGTCGTTCATCCATAAACTACGAAGGTGAAGGAGTCGACACAATTGTTTGAAGGTTAAACATCTGTTCAATAGTATATATGCATTTATGTCACATCGACATCTTATTTACACCCTTTATTGTTTCGACGCATCGACTGTCGCCATAGGTCTGATATTTCTTTGTGACTCGCTAACAAATCGTCTTTTCTTTTCTCTTTATCTTCACTTTCCAACTTCTCGGAGTCTATCGGATCCGAAGTGTTGAGCTTTGCGGCAAGAGAACGTTTTTCGAAATCGTCTATGGTATTTTTCACGTGCTTGATGACGAATGTGCAACCAGGGTCGCTGGCGATCGCGTAGAGGACGCCATCCTTGGTTGACGCCGCGAAGAATGGGTAGTTGGTGGTGTCGCTGCAATCGTTTGGCTTCATCAAGGTGGCATATTCGTGAGGTGTCAATAGGAGAAGGTTGCTCTTCCACCTCAACGAACTGGCGTCGAGCGCTCGTTTCAAATCCTCCGCGTGCAACCATTCCGTTTCCACCGTATATTTCTGCAGCCTGTGATCTATGACGTTAACAATTTCTGGCGGATCGAACTCTTCCTCATCCATGCTCGCAGCTTCGTCAAACAGGCAGTGCGAAAAGTCTACGCCGACCACGAGGCTCATGTCTCCACGCCATTCCACACTCTCTGGAGTTCGCGCATAGGACCTGTTCCCGGTAGGGCGTGCTATTCTGTACAGATGCCTACCGTCCATATTCAAACGGTCGCGGATCCATGAAATGGGTACCACACACCACAAATTCAGTGGCTGACCGATGATATGCTTGGGCAGTGCGAATCTGCGGCTATAATCTGTGACTGGGTGTTCACATGGACACGGTAGTGGGATGTATCCGTTATTCATCTCGCGATAGATCATCCCGTTCACGATTGCGGTAGGTTGCTTCCTTGTGGGAATGAGGATGCTGTAGTAAGTTTGTTGCGCGCAGGCGATGGAATGTATTTCAAAGTCCATCCATTCGCGAACCCTTTTAGGGCACGCATGGTAGGGCGGGTTTTCCAGGATCGCCGATTGTGGCACCATGTCGAGGTCCTCCAAACGGATCTTCTCCACGACCGCGTTTTCTTCGCCGTACAATTCTTCCTCGTGTATATTTATCTCGTCCTCTTCCTCATCTTCTTCACATACGAGTTCAGTCGGGTCCTTTTGGCCTGACGCTTCCACGGTCGGCATCTCGATGGCGTTCTCAGACCAAGCCCAATCTGTGAATGCCCAAGCGGCCAACGTGTATACGATCATGGATAGGAGTACAAACAAAGCCACGACGATACCACCCACGTACATCTTTTCGAGCGCCACCTTCATCGAGATGCATTCCCGGCGCACCCACTGACACCCGGTCTTTTGGTGAACGATGGCGTCCGTCAAACGCACTTCCTGTGACAAGCAGCTCTCCTCGGTGTAGCGATTGCTACAATCTGTCGTCGCCATCTTGGTGGCGGTTTCGTACATGGCCATCCACATGATTTCGTGGGACGCCTGCATTCTCACCGTTTCCATCAATAGCAGGGCAGAAATGAGGCCGAATGTACAGAGGACGTACATACGGTTGCGCTGCAGCCATGTAGCAAAGCTATTGTGCTCGAATCCTGAGTGAGGCAGCCAGACTACAGATACCATGTGGTTTGGGATTTGGTGGTTGGCTTTATTTGGCGCTGTTGTTTTTTTCTTGTGACAACAGCGTTCTTTATTTATGCGAATTCCGAAAACCTACTGCCGACAGGAAAATCGTCCTCGTCCAATCCGAGACTATCGATGGTGCCAGCGCAGGTGTGTAAATTGGGGTAGAGCAGGTTGCGGTTGCAACCGTACGAGTATACCGTTTCGTCTCTCGATATGATAACCAGCTTTCCATCTTCGTAGCCAAGCTGTGTGAGGATATGCTTGATGGGAGGGGTAGCCCAGCCTTCTGGCGGAGGCAAAAGGAGCGTGCCATCGGGCCCGATGTAGTCTGTCACCAATTTGTAGCAACCGGTTTTCGCGTGAGCGCCTTCCGGGTCTCCCATCTTGCGACCTACGACGTATGCGACGCAAGGGTCTGTGTCGCTCTTGGATGATGGGATCCGAAACGTGTGAGGTATCTCCACGCGTTCCGCATCCTTGCGGATGAGACCTCGAACGCGCGCACCGCATCTTTTTCGAATGCAAAGCTCCGTCCGCACCAACTCATCTGCGTGCAATCGCCCAAAAGGTTCGCCGTATAGGGAGATGAATGATGTGGACAGGTAGCCGGTCTTCGTGATGAGGGTGTCGCCACCGGGGAACCACGACAGCGTCTGAGTTCCCGTTTCCACGTCAACCATACGCAGGCATTCGACTTTGACGCCAGGGACATCTCGGTGCTGAAGCCAAAAGCACCACATGACGAATCCACAGACTTCGCGTTTGACGTAATTGCAACAATTTGTCCAGAAAGTACGTAGCGCATTCATTTGTTATTTGTTCCGTCTTCTTTCTTTCTTTCTTTATTTCCTTTTTTTCCACATAAATCGAACTTTTATGCAAACTGAAAACGAGAGCATCAAATATTTCACCCCATGTTCCGAAAAGGGATTGCAACGAGTCTTGGGAGACATCCTATCACAAAAGTTCCCATTATGCAGGCCTCCGACGGTCGACCACCAGCATCCGCCATCGGTGCAATACACGGAGGACGTGAGAAGGCCCCTGAAATATCTTCTGACCCAGCCCGTAACAACTTACTGTCACGTCTCATTCAAGCACGGCTGGGTCATAGTCAGCAGCTCGTACCTGGAAAGCGCCCATCAAGCGATGATCAAGTACATGGACACCACCTTGAACGGCGGCATACCTCTGACGCGTTGGCGCAGAAATCCGGGAAAGATCTTCCACATAAGCAACGCGACGATGGAACGCATGGAGAAGTTGAAATACAAACAGCTGCGCATACGATCGAAACTGGAGGAGGTGTACCGCAACTCGGTGGCGGAGGAGAAGCGACAATCGGAGGAGGAGGGGACAACGAGTTCCTCCTCAGACGACGATTCAGAAAGCGCGTGTGCACAACCTCCCCAGTGGTGAGCGGAGACGAGATCGAGACGGTGGGAACCCCGATCAAACGCCCCAGGTTGCAGGAGAGAAAAGTGCCAAAGACAAAATTCTATGCGGTCAAAGGTGGTGCCGCATCGGGTATCTACACCAGCTGGGAAGGCGAGCGTCAGGCCAAGTGGGCGACTCAGCAGAAGGGCGCCAAGGTGAAGAGCTTCCCCAACGAGGAGGACGCCATCTCGTTCCTAGGGGGTAAGGATGTTTACGCCCACTTCGAGCCCGCGCACTGCCCACCGCACTCTATCGTGGTGTACCTAGACGGCTCGTACGATCCCAAAAACGACGCCGTAGGTTGGGCGGTCTGGTTTGGCAAGGACAGCTCGCACAACGTATGCGGCGGCAACATCGCTGCGGAATGCTGGCCGCACGCCTGCTCGAACCAGCGCGCCGAATTGATGGCCGCCGTATTGGCCGTGGAGTTCTCTGCCAGGTACAGGTGCGCACTGCATTGCATGACCGACAGCACTTACGTCCTCAAGTGGTCGTCGTCCTATGGGCAGGTCAACGCTTTGAACGGGTTTCCCAAATCGGTCCCGCACTGGGATTTGGGCAAGCGATTGGTAGAGGGGTTGGGCCGACCGGAAGTTGTTTGCTCATTCGAAAAGGTCCCTGCGCATCGCGGCGTGTTTGGAAATGAACAAGCCGACCTTCTGGCGAAGAAAGGTGCATCGGATGCGTTCCGCAAAGCTATGAGAGAATTGTAATAAACTATAGACGTGAGAGGATTTGGCTTAGATTGTCGACAATTGATTGGTTGCATGCGCGCACATTTGGGTGGTGTGAAATATCAAGATGTTGAATTCGGAACACCTCAAGTGCTGCAAGTGCAACGGATCCTTCAAACCCGATGAAAGAGTCACATCTCACGCTAGCCAAGGTGGTATCCTGGGCTGTATGGCAGGAGCCACCATGACCAAGTACAGCCACACAGAATGTGCTGACGGTGTAGTTTACGAGGATCACCTGCGACGTGAAGGCGTACGACCCAAATATCAGCAGATATGCACCTACGACCCTTCGCTGACACAAACAAAACCACATTGGTTAAATAAATAAAGCATCAAAGCAAATTTGTAGGGAAAATATCTTTACGCACTTCTTCAGGCCCGAAAGCAACGATCTCCCATGCAAATCATCTTCACTTTTCTTCTGGGCGCATCGGTCATCTGCTGCACCTCAGTCCTAACCCTAGGTCTTATCGAAGAGAAACTCTTGACCTTCACGCGCAAACCTAAACCCCCGTCCCTGTACTTGGCGCTCTGGCGATGGACGCCTTTACGATAAGTGCTCTTCACCGGGACGCGTCGCTTCCCGACCCTCGGTCGCAAACTAGTGCGCTTTCTCTTCCTCCTCCTGGCTAATATCGCCAATCCAACGGCCCCATTCTTTTTGACGTACCTGCCGGTCGCAGGATTTCTGATGCGTCCTAGACGCGAAGTTCGCTTAGCTGCCACCATATTGAATGCCGTGTTTCTAGTGTGTGCAAGAAAGAAATCGAACGGCACACGTTCACTCACTCATTCATAGACCCAACATAAAAGATTTGTGCCTATCTAGTAGGATGAAAGGTTATGTAACGCTACTGGCTTTCTTGCTTATCGTGGTAGTGGCAACTTTTGGAATCACCAGTCTGGCGTGTAAAGTGCAGAACGTCTACACAGCATGTAGCAAGGCGTTTCTGTTTCACGACGAAGAGGGTGGAAAGGAAGAGACTGTACCAACCGTTCGCCCAAAATTTGCGGCCAAGCAAAACCTCAACTCGACTTCGTACGATGCGGACACAGCGCGTGCCTGTGCCGTGGCCATTAAGGAGGTGTGGCACGCGACACCAGACAGCGATCATTACCAGGTGTTGTGCGGGAAATATCCCGACAGCGCCCCCTACGCCATAAAGGTGGTGACGGACGACTACGTAATGCTCGCATTCAGGGGTACGGACGTGCGTTGCTGGCAAGAGATCCAAACGGATCTGGATACTTCGCTCGACAACGTGGGAAATGACTACGGCTTCCACTCGGGTTTCCTGAATCTGTGGAGGAAAGACATGTGGTTCAAAGTGGTCGACGCCTTGTCCACGGAAGATTTGGCTAACAAGAAACTGTACATCACCGGCCACTCGCTGGGGGCCGCTTTCGCTCTGCTGACTATTTTGACCATACCGCCCAAGTACAACGCGCACATCCAAACCTACCTGTTCGGATCGCCGAGGTGCGGAGACTCCAGGCTGAAGAGCAGCCTCTCGAAATTGGATGGCGTGCACATTTACAACCTGCAAAATTTGGACGACCCCGTAATAGCTCTACCGCCTGCAGTGGCGCCCAACTACGCTCAGCCAAAAGACCCACATATTTTCACGCACGTGGGCAGACGATACGTTGCCTGCGGGGATTCGCACGCTTCTCTCTCCCAGCATCATGCAATCTCGACCTACGAGCGCATGATAGACCATTTTTTGCTCGTACCGGAGAACACTTGAGATGCTTCCATCACCAATAATATTTTGTGACACACTTTTGACAAGCGCAAAGAACAACAACTTTACACAAAGGATGAGCACCGTTATTGCAGGACTCGGATTAGTGACAGCCGTGGTTGCCATTGGGGGCTGCTTCATGAAGGAGGACTATAACTCCAAACAATTTCGCCAAGCAATCTCAGCTTACCCATCATTGCCTCTGGTGCCAGTGACGCCACCTAGCATGGGAGCGTATGCGGATGGCGGCGATGACATCGAGCGACTTCACGGTGCAGGAGATTTGTATTAAACATGACCACCGGCACCAAATAAAAAAAAAAGTGAATGATAGACAAATGCACTTACAACACATGCAAAATAAAAATTAAAAAAGGCTTTGGGACTATTTATTTCTGTATAGCACCAAGGGTGTGACGTGTCCAACAACTTTAACGAGAACACGAAGGCCTTTGTATCGTTCAGGTACGGATACCCCGTCAGGAAAAGGCTGTGATAGATTGACAGAGATGACCGGTGCTTTGGGGGGTTCGCCTTCCTTTAGAGGACCCGTGTAGGCAATTTCTGGCATAGACAATCCACAGCTGGTGATGTAGTTGCAGTAGGGCTCCACCACGAAGTATTCCGTAATAAATTGTTCATGTATCTCCTTCACTCCGTTGGCGAGGATGTCCATTTTGTTGACGATATGACAAAAAAAGCTCTTCAAATTTTGTTCTTTCAAATACGTTTCCTTCTAAATTTATTGGTCGCCAAATAGCTTCTTCACCTTACTTAAAACGAAGAAGATAGGAAAGCGGATTGCTGTCCGAAATAGTAGTTGATCCCTTTCACGCTGATGAAGGTCCAGATTATGGGCCAAGTGAGCGCAATGATCCAGGGGGCGTAGGTGTAGGTATCGGGTATCTGTTCAAGGATGTAGGCCCACAAAGCGGTCCAAACGATGGTGGCCACAGCGTCCACGGCAATGTTCTTGGCGTCCGCCTCGATCATGAACAACGAGGCCGCGAAACCCAAAACTGCGAGTCCGAGGTATGTCTGTGTGTACTTCTTGTACTTGCCGAAATCAAACCAGTTGTTACCGCTCATTTTTTTGGTACGGGTGAGGTCGAGTTGTTGTTGTGCAGATGCTCTACCTACTCGCACATAATTTATTTTTTTCGCTACTTCACATCACGAGAGCGGAATTATAACTCCAAACAAACTTTGTCCTCAAAAGTTTGGATGTGCGGACGCACGTGTCGGACTTTGACGAAGACCAGACTTATTTACCCCACATCAAAAATTTTTGGGTTTGACAAGGCAAGTGTCTGACCCAAAAAAAGCAGAAAGAAGTGGAGACGATATTTTGTACTTGAAAAAATTAATACCAATTCCACCTTCATTGGTTGAGGGGTGTCAGCTATTATAAGAGGACTAAAGTGAAACATCAACAACAATTAAAAGGTCATGTCGCAGATGGACGTAGAAGAGGTGAACGAAGTCGATGGGGCCTTCGACCCTTTGGCCGCACCTGACACGGTTGTTGATATTCTACAGGGGGGTCTGGACATGGACACCGACGAGACGTTGATGCGAAGGGTCAAGGAAGTGAAGGAATCCATATTGGGTTCCGGAAACGCCCTAGGCCTTCCTGCTGCATTAGGCGTCTTCGGTATTGGTCCGGATAACCTCTTTCACGCTAACGTGGAGGAGAAATACTTTCAGTTGATCGAGCAGGCGTGGGTTTTGCACCAGGAAGTGCTTAAACGGCGGCTGGAGCAACGATACGGCGAACAGGGGGTGCAGGCAGTCAGCGATTGCGTCATCATCCGACACTTTTTGTATACGGCCAAGAATACGATCATAGGGATACAGCAGCTCGAACGGATATCCAGGGGGGCCCCCGTACCTCCTTACGCTCGACACGCGGACGTGACTGGCATGGAGGAGGAAGGGATGGAGGTGTACACGCGCGTGCATTACCGGGTCCTGAACGAGATCGCGTCGCTCAACCTGCGGAAGAAAAAGGATAACGTCTACCAGCAGATAGTCCTGCCTGGTGGCATAGAGACGCGTGCATGGAAACAGATCGGCACCATCGAAAAGGCCGTGCGAGAGATTATCGCCCCCGAAAGGAACCCGTG
>Ga0315906_10002799_pt1 | contig 23769 bp, 18 predicted proteins | sample LakEriMetagenome_4_FD_203526 | JGI IMG/M metagenome (GOLD analysis project Ga0315906, IMG submission 203526) | Freshwater fungal communities from buoy surface, Lake Erie, Ohio, United States - Buoy 2 MA122 | ecosystem: Environmental > Aquatic > Freshwater > Lake > Lake biofilm | place: USA...
TGAGTTTAAGGATCAAGTCTCGGTCACACGCCATAAAACGCGTGTTAACGGCAAATCAATGGCCTACACCGTCACTTGTGGCACTTGGGTGATGCGGGAAGAACACGACAAGGATGGTGAGCATTTAGGGCACAAGCCTAAGTCAGTAATGTTCTTCACCGCCTATACCAAAGATGGCACCAAAGACCTTGCTGACCGGCCGATCATGTTCTGTTTTAACGGCGGCCCTGGTTCGAGCTCGGTTTGGTTGCATTTAGGCCTGATTGGCCCCAAGCGCGTCGCGCTGGATGACCAGGGCAATGCCGGTGCCCCGCCGTACAAACTTATCGATAACGATTTCTCGATGTTGTCGGACGCGGATCTCGTGTTTATTGACCCGGTCGGTACGGGTTACTCGCGCATGGTTGAGGGCGAAAAAACTAAGGAATACCACGAGTACCAGCGCGATCTTGACAGCGTCGGCGCGTTCATTCGCCTCTACGTGTCGCGACATGAGCGTTGGGCGAGTCCGAAGTTTATTGCGGGCGAAAGCTACGGGACAACACGTGCCTGTGGATTGGCTGGGCTATTGCAGGACAAGTACGGGATGTATATCAACGGCCTGTATTTGGTTTCAGTCGCCCTCGATTTTCAGACGATTCGGTTTGATCATGGTAACGACCTACCGCCGGTGATGTATTTGCCTACCTACGCCGCAACAGCGTGGGTGCATAAGAAATTGCCTTCGGAGCTGCAGAAAAAATCAGTAACGAGCTTGGTGAAGCAGGTCGAGGCGTTTGCAGCGACCGAATATGCGCAGGCCTTGTTTCAGGGGGACAGGCTCTCGCCGAAGGAATTCGACAAGGTGGCCACACAAGTTGCGCGTTACACCGGCTTATCAGTAGCCTACGTCAAGTCGACAAAGTTACGGGTGCAAATCCACCGATTCTGCAAGGAGTTGCTGCGCGACGAAGGCAAGACAGTCGGTCGCCTCGACAGTCGGTTTACCGCGCGTGATCGCGACAGCGCGGGTGAGCAGTTTGAGTTCGACCCTGCGCATGCGGCGATTGGCGGCGCATTTGCAACCACCTTGAATGATTACGTTCGTCGCACCCTCAAGTTTGAAACGGATCTCGATTACCGAGTGCTGTCAGCGCTTTACATGACGTGGGGCTGGAAGGACTTTGCCAACCGCTACGTCAACGTGGGAGAGACGTTGAGACGTGCGATGAATATGAACCCCCATCTGAAGGTTTATGTGGCTAACGGCTACTTCGATATGGCCACTCCGCACTTTGCGTCAGACTATACGGTGAACCATCTTTCACTCGATGCGCCACTGGCAAAAAACATCTCACAGTACTACTACGAGGCAGGGCACATGATGTACATACATGCGCCATCGCTCACAAAGATGGCCGCGGATATGCGGGACTTCCTGAAAAAATCGCTAACGTAAATGCAGCGCAAAATACTCGCTTTCGAGCGCCCCACCTTGAAAGGTTGAGGCGAGGGTGTCAGTCCAGCGTAACGCCGGTCTCATTGATGAGCTTAGTCCAGATGGGAACATCAGCTTGCCAGGCACGAAAAAAAACATCTTTGGCGAGCAGCTTCGGTTCGAAGCCGAATGCGTGCAGGCGTTGCTGCGCCTCATTGGATTCGATGAACTCGCGAACGATAGTGACCCATCGGTCGACGACTAGCTCGGGCGTGCCAGTCGGTGCGACCAAGCCCATCCAACCCAACAGTGCAAAGGCGTGGGCCGTTGCTCCCTGTTCAATCAGCGACGGTACTTGCGGCAAAGCTGGACTTGGTTTGTCGCCAATTACGCCGATCGCCCTGAGCGCGCCGCTGCGAATATGCGGTGCCATTGCGCCGATGCTGCCGGCAGCGATCTGAATTTCGCCAGCCACAAGATCTTGAATGGCCGGTCCTTCGCCCTTGTAAGGGATGTGCTGAAGTGCCAAGCTGTAGCTCTTATTCATCGCTTCGCACAGCAAGTGTCCGTGCGAGCCGCCCCCCCACGAGCCAAAATTCATCGGCTTAGTGGATGATGCCCGCGCCAACGCAATTAACTCCTTGAGGCTGCCGACGGGGATTGATTTGTTGACCGCGACCACCAGTTTGCTTGCACAGAGCATCGAGATGAATGCAAAGTCTCGTTTCGGATTGTAGGGTAGCTTTCGGTACAGCGCGGTGTTGGCAACTAGGGCCTCGGAAAACGTTAGGAACAGGGTATGCCCGTCCGCGGGCGATTTGGCAACATGATCTGCTGCAATGGCCGCACCTGCGCCGGGCCGGTTGTCGACAATCACTGATTGGCCGAGTGACGCCCCCGCTCTGTGGGCAAGTAAGCGCGCGAATGTGTCGGCTGAGCCACCTGCTGCAAAGCCGACTACGATCCGAATCGGACGCGTGGGGTACGCGTTCTTCGCTGACAATCTAGGGCATGTTGATAGCAATGGCACAAGGCAGATTGCACCAGCGCATTGCAGCCAGCGGCGTCGGTCAGACGAGGACATAGGAGTCACATTATGCGAGGAGGTGGGGGTGCTCTACGGGGCGAACCCAGTATTGTCGACTGACGAGATGATCGTACTCTATCAACTTTGACGGCACCGCCACGACACATATTCGGCCATCCGATCTTCACAGCCGAGCCACACCAGTCGCCCAAACAAGTCCCGGTGCATCACAGCACCGGGACGGGCGTCAGCCGTTCAGTATTGAAAAGCCTATTCGAGCTTGATGTTCCGCTTGGCGGCCAGCGCCTTCATTTTGTCAAACTCAGCTTTGATTTGTGCGGTGAATTGCGCTTGCGTGTTGCCGATAGGATCGGCACCCTGCGCCGCGAGTTTTTCCCGCACGGCTGGATTGTTTACCGCTTTGATCGCGGCCGCGGCGATCTTATCGACGATTTCCTTTGGTGTCTTCGCCGGCACCACCAAGCCATACCAAGCTGGGTCATTCACGTCGTTTAAGCCCAATTCGGCAAACGTCGGTACGTTGGGGTAAGCAGGCAGACGCTTAAGGGAAGCAACCGCCAGCAGACGCATGCCCTTGGCGGCATCTTGCATGTTGGCATCAATCTGTCCTTTTGACGATGGCAGGTTGTCAAACAACACCGGAACTTGCCCGCCGACCACGTCTATCACGGCAGGACCGGCACCCTTGTACGGAATATGAACCATATCTGTGCCAGTCGCTGCTTGGAAGAGTTCACCCATCATATGGCCGATGCCGCCGGTGCCAGATGAGGCGAAACTAAGTTTGCCCTGCTCTTTTTTCAGAAGCGCCAAAAACTCCTTGAAGTCGTTGGCCGCTACCTTTGGGTTCACCGTTAAGACGTTCGGTGTTGAAGCAAGATTGGTGATCGCAATCAAATCATTGAAGTTGTTATAAGGAATCTTCGGGTTGGTCGCCGGGTTCACCGCCATGGTCGAGACTGTTGCCATGCCGATGGTATATCCGTCCGGCGCAGACTTCACCACCTCGTTGGTCCCGACCGAACCGCCACCGCCAGCGCGGTTTTCGACGATGACAGACTGCCCAAGCTCTTTGCCGAGTTGGTCGGCAACCAGACGTGCCACGATATCCGTGGTTCCCGCTGGGGCGAATGGCACGATCAACTTGATCGGCTTGTTTGGATAGGCCTGTGCAAATGCAGCGCCAGCACTGACCGCCAGAACCGCTGCCACCGTAGTCATTGTTTTACGAAACATAGATGCCCCTCGATGTGTTTTTGGTGTGATGTGTATGTGCTACTGCTTCGCCGCCAGTCGCTACCCAGCCCAGAAGCTGGAGACGATGCGTTCAGACGCGATACCGGACGAGAAGTTCAACCCTTTGCCAGTCCGGGCGTTATGGTATCAGGACTGTAGAACCGGTGGTTTTCCGGGCTTCAAGGTCGCGGTGTGCTTGTGCAGTATCGCGAAGTGCGTAGGTCTGGTTGACCTCGATCTTGACCACGCCGCTGGCAACGATGGCGAACAGCTCATCAGTTGTCGCACCCAAATCTGCGCGTGTCGCAGTGTAAGTGTCAAGCGTTGGCCGAGTAAGATAAAGCGATCCCTTTGCCGCTAACTCGCCAATATAGAAAGGCTTGACTGCGCCTGAGGCAGCACCAAAGGAGACCATCATGCCGAGTGGCGCAATACAATCGAGCGACTTTGCCCAGGTGTCCTGCCCGACACCGTCATAGACCACCTGACACTTTTTCCCATTCGTGATTTCCATCACGCGGGCTTGAAAGTCCTCGGTGCGATAGTTGATCACATGATCGCAGCCATTCGCCTTTGCCAAGGCCATCTTTTCTTCCGAACCGACGGTGCCGATCACCGTCGCCCCCAGATGTTTCGCCCACTGGCCGAGGATGAGACCGACCCCGCCTGCAGCGGCATGTGAGAGGATTATGTCGCCCGCTTTGACACGGTAGGTACGGCGCAACAGATACTGCGCGGTCATGCCCTTTAGCATCATCGATGCGGCTTGTTGGTCGGAAATCGCAGCGGGGATTTTCACTACACGATCTGCGGGCATAAGTCGTGCTTCGGCGTATGCGCCCATCGGTGAGGACGCGTAGGCAACACGATCACCTACTTTGCAGCTGGTGACATTAGTGCCGACTGCTTCAACGATGCCAGCCCCTTCGCGGCCGATGACCGAAGGTAGCGCGATCTTGTACATGCCGGTTCGATGATAAGTGTCGATGAAGTTCAATCCTGCCGCGGTGGTTTTGAGGCGTACTTCGTCGGGGCCGGGCGCACCGACTTCGACATCTTCCCACTTCAAAACTTCCGGACCGCCGTGTTCGTGAATACGTATTGCTTTGGTCATTCATTGTTCCTCGTTGATGAATGTTTGCATTGCGTTGAATTTGGCAAGGGCGATGGCTGCGGCTACGTTGACACCATGTTTGTTAGCGATGGCCGCAAAATCGATGGACTGCAGACGAACCAACGCGCGCGCAAGATAATCATGGGGGGGATATGGTGTCATCGCAAAGCCCTGACGTCCGTGATGGTCACATGCGGCGGCATCGAGTACCTCAACAAATCTTCCTGGTCGACGAAGTGCATCGCAGCCATCCAACAGTGCCAAGAGCTTGTCGGCTGACAAACCGAGCGCGTTGTGGATTTCTCCATGCCACCGCGCGACCACCACTGCGAGGTCACGGCACTCGGCGGGTATACGCAGGCGCGCGCAGAGAGCATCGATTAACTCCACACTTTTGGCCTCGTGACCGGGATGCCGGGGCAGAAACTGTGAAGGTGTGACCGCCTTGCCAAGGTCGTGTGTGAGCGCAGCGAAGCGAACCGGCAAGCTGGCTTTTGTTTGTGCGGCATAGTCGATCACCATCATCACATGCACACCGGTGTCGATTTCCGGGTGGACGGCACTAGATTGCGGTACACCCCACAAACGATCAATTTCCGGTGCGATACGTGCGAGTGCTCCGCAATCACGCAGCACTTCGAACATACGTGAGGGGGTGGCTTCAGCGAGCCCGCGCGCGAGTTCTTGCCATACTCGCTCGGCAACCAGCGAATCCACTTCGCCGGCATCAACCATTTCCCGCATTAGCGCCATCGTTTCGCCCGCCACGGTAAAGCCCATCTGGGCGAATCGCGCGGCAAACCGCGCGGTTCGCAGTATGCGAACCGGGTCTTCGCGAAACGCATCGCCCACATGCCGTAACAGTTTGTGATTCAAGTCGGCCTGTCCGCCGTAAGGGTCGATGATATGTCCCGCATCGTCTCGCGCCATGGCGTTGATGGTCAGGTCTCGTCGCGCCAGGTCCTCTTCAAGGGTGACAGTGGGTGCCGCATGAAAGGTGAAACCCTTGTAGCCAGGCCCGGTTTTGCGTTCGGTGCGCGCAAGCGCGTATTCCTCATGCGTTTTCGGATGCAGGAAAACCGGGAAGTCTGCCCCAACCGGTTTGAAACCAGCTTCGATCATTTGATGCGGTGTCATGCCAACGACCACATAGTCGCGGTCCGTCACGCTGAGGCCGAGCAATTGATCACGGACCGCGCCGCCGACGGTGTAGGTTTTCATACGTCGATTATGTCGCGAATCGACTGACCAGCGCTTGACACTGGTGGAGAAAGACTGTGGTGGATAAAACTCGACAATTGGCGGGCGCTTTCAGACGTTTTGGCTTGAAAAAGGCCGCTGATCGGGGTGTTTCAATTCTTGGTGAAAGTGCCGGCGTATGGCTCGTCTTCCGCGACAAACTCGGTTTCGGCGAGTGCATCGGTTTGCCAAGCGACGACCGACGGATGCGCACGAACGGCGGCGCAGTAGGATTCTGTGTCTGACGAAAGTGTTGGCGAGTAAGTCATGAAGCGCATCACAACTGGCGCAAACATTGCATCTGCGGCTGAAAACGCACCAAATAAGAATGGGCCACTTGCAGATGGTTGGCCGAATCGTTCGCGCGCTTCCTTCCAAAGTGCCTCAATTCTGGCGATATTCTTGGCGACGTCGTCATTCATGCCGAGACCCGGGAACCTCGCACGAATGTTCATTGGCATCGCCGTTCTCAGCGGGCGGAACCCAGCGTGCATTTCGGCAACGATGGCACGCGCATAAGCCCGTGCTTTTGCTCCTGCCGGCCAGACGTGTCTGTCGGGAAATCTCTCCGCCAAGTATTCATAGATCGCGTTTGATTCCCAAACGCAGATGCTGTCGCCGCCACCAACCTCACCATCCCATAAGACGGGTACGAGTTTCGACGGTGAATAGTGTGCAATTTTTGCATCCCACTCAGCCGAATGAAACTTAAGCATCACCTCTTCGAAGGGGATGTTGAGCGCGCGCAAAATCAGCCAAGGCCGCATTGACCATGATGAATAGTTTTTGTTGCCGATAACCAGTGTCAGCACTTTGCTCTCCGTTACGATTTGTGATCCGGCGAATGACGGCTGTCTGCAGGAATACCCTCGCGGAAGTGTTGGTAGCGGCCCCTTCCGCCGCTGCCAGCGTGCATGTATGCATACACGGTATCTTCCATGGCAGCCGGCTGGCCAAAGATCGCTGGGAACGGTTCGCTTGAGGTATTCGGTGTTCGCATCGAAGCCACGTTATCGCGGGTCATGATCTTGCCCGGCAAGAACTCAAACACAGTTGCTTGTAGCGCCGAAAGCCCGGCACCTAATCCAACCACCATGCGTCGTTTACCCGAAATTTGGATGACGAATTCAATGAGTTGTCGGAGCGTGTAAACCTTCGGGCCAACCAGTGGATAGGTTTTGCCAATGGTCTGCGGAAGATCGATGGCCATCGTTACCGCACGTGCGACGTCTTGCACCCAGACAACTTGAAATGTCGCCTCTGGCGAGCCGAGCGGGATTACCGGAAAGAATTTCACCAGCCCCATGAACATGTTCAGGAATTTGTCATGCTCACCGTAAACCACCGACGGACGAAACACCGTTACCGCGAGTCCGGTACGCTCGGCGATCTCTGCTACCGCCGCTTCACCACGACCCTTAGAACGCAGGTATTGGCTTGGTCCTCCAACGTCCGCACCAATGGCGCTTATATGCACCAATCGCTGCACGTGGTGTCGTGCACAGCATTCTGCTACCAGTGCGGGAAAAGCGACGTGAACCGACTCAAAATCACCATTCAAGATGCCAACAAGGTTAATCACGACATCGTGATTGCGGATGAGATTGTCAAGAGTATCCGGGTCCCGAATATTGGCCGATACAACCTCGCAGGTCGGCAGTAACAACAGATGTTTAGCGCGCTCGCGATCCCGCGTGGGGACAGTGACAAAATCGCCGCGCTTGGCGAGCGCCTCGGCGATCGCGCTGCCGATGAAGCCGCTCCCACCTAATAACAAAATTTTTTTCATGTTCGACAGCTGCGTTTTCTAGCGGGTGACCGCTGCGAGTTGTGGGTTGGGCGGGTTGGACGGGTTCGATATGGCAGGCGCAGTGCGGTCGGTGCCAGCCGTTGTTGCACCCGGCTTGGCCGGTACAACCCCCATCAGCTCTGATAGCGAAGCCGATTTGCCGTGAATTCGATGACCGTAGTACCACTTGTTGAGGATTACTTTTTTGACGTAGTCGCGCGTCTCGCTAAACGGGATCGATTCGGCGTAGATTGCACCCTCAAGAGGCACGGTTGCGCGCCATCGGCGTGCCCGGTTGGGACCGGCGTTGTAGGCGGCGGTTGCAAGCACCGGATGACCAAGGTCATCGAGCACATGTTTGAGATAAAAGCTGCCTAACGATAGGTTGACACCAACATCGGCAACCCGATTCACCGAGTAGTCCTTTACGCCCACTTGTCTGGCAGCCCATTTTGCCGTTGTTGGCATCAGCTGCATCAAACCAATCGCGCCGACGCTCGATCTGGCTTCCGTCATGAAGCGGCTCTCTTGGCGGATGAGTCCATAGATCCACGCCTCGTCCAGCCCAAAGGTCGCCGCGTTGGTCTGTAGCGTTTCACGGTGCGGTAGCGGATAACGCTGGCTGAAGTCATGCATGGTCTTGGTACGCTCGGCGGTGTTGATTGCACGGTCGGGGAGACCTTGCTGTCGCGCAATCTCGGCACCGGCAAGAAGTGTCTCGTCATCTGCATTGCGCATGGCAACTACCCATTCGCGAAACGCATCGCCGCGTAAGTCCTTCACCTCCGGTTTCAGATCAGCTAGGCGATACAGTGCAAATGAACGCTTCACGGCCGCGCGTTCCCGGAGCCTTGCGATGGCATCGTCGGCTGACTTAACAGTTTGGAAATTTGGCTTAAGCGCCAGTTCCAACTCTTCGGCCGCCATTACCGCGTAGAAGTGGTTTTCGCGCGACAAGGTCTCGCGCAACACACGAGCGGTGGTCAGATCGGTGGCATTGGTGGAAGTGGCCATCGCCCGGGCCAGCCAATATCGCCACGTCGGATCACGCCGTTCTACGTCAGACATCTCTTGGATCGTGCGCCGCACATTCGACCACTGTGCCGGGTCGGTTGACGACCCGCGAAGCGCTGCCCTCACCAGCCAGCCTGCTTGCTGGTCATTAAGGAGGTACAGGTTGTCCGCCGCGCGTGCGTTGGCAAACCACGTCAAAGCTTCTGGTTGAAGCTGCATGGCGGCATGCATGCCAATCTGTGCCCAGGCGTGGGATTGAGCGGACCTAGGGAGTCGAGCGGTATTCTTATCCACCCAGTAAGCTGCCGCCTCCGGGTTTGTTCGCGCCAATCGCGTGATGGCAAATAGGGTTAGCTCGACCAGTGCCCGGTCTTCTGGTCTGAGGGCAGATTTGGACAGAAAGTGGCGAGGATCGAGATTGGCGGACGCGGTGGATGCTTCGAAGCCGGCGCGAATGTTCGGAATCAACCCAGTGGTTCGTCGTGCGTCGGCAAGCTGACCGGCATCAAACAGCGCACGCGCTCGCCGCCACAGGTCGTCTTCTGAGATGTTTTGAGCGGCCACCAGCTTGTCGAATAGGTCGTAACAGGGTTCGGCAGCGGGCTTGGCGGTGAGTAGCAGGTTCCTAGCATCCGCAATGGCGCCGCTGCGATCGGTACCGCCCAATTGGAAGCGATAACGCAATCGCTGGCACGCAACCTCGTTGTCGTCGCCCGTGTATGCGGCCTGAAACTGCCCAAACTGCGACCAGGATTCCAGCTTTCCCAGCGCGCGCAAGTAGTCACGGCGAAGCTGATCAGCGAAGGGTGCGTCACCATTCTCTGTGCTGAAACGGATGATGTCTGATTCGAGCGTGCGTGCGAATTGCGCGCTTTGTGCGAGTTGTGCGCTGATCCACCAATACCTGACGTAGGGTGCGAGGACAAAATCGCTGCGCTGTCCAAATCGCTCCTTTGCGGTCTCTAGGGCGGCAATATCGCGGCGCTCGAAGGCCGCACGGGCGTTGAGCCATTCGCGTTCGATCTGGCTGAGCGGCTGAGTGGATTTGGCGGCTCCGAATGGGATTTGACTCACCGAGGGTGCCGGGTCGGCTTGGTTGGCGGTGGCGTTGTTGCCAAAGGTCAATGCCAAGACGACCGCAGCGGCGTAGAACATAAGTCCTGACGATGCGGCGGAGATCGCGTTCGACGATTGTGCTGCGCTGCGGCAAAAGCGGCGGAAGCTCACTGTTGATAGGAATTTTGCCGAGAACATGAAAAATTGATTCACTGAGAATGGGGGTAGTGATTGAGTATTATTGTAGCCGTTCGTTCGCTTCGCGCTATATTCTTGGAGCCGTTGATCCTGTTTTTGCTTAGCAGACGCGCGTCTTCACCGCCGCGCTGTTGCGACCTTCCCCCTGACTTGTACTGACCAATGTTCCTCATGGACTTTCTCGATCCGCTGTTTTTGACTGCGCTGCTGAAAATCATCGGCGTCAATATCATCCTCTCGGGAGATAACGCGGTTGTGATTGCGCTTGCCGCCCGAAGCCTCGAAGGGCGGCAGCAAAAGCTGGCAATTTTCTGGGGCTCTGGCGCGGCGATCATCATGCGTATCGCCCTAACCGTGTTTGCCGTCAAACTGCTCGCCTTTCCGTGGTTAAAGATTGTCGGTGCCGGCCTGCTGATTTGGATTGGCATCAAGCTTTTGGTTCCCGAGGACGAAGACGCAAACATTGCGGGACATTCCAATTTGCTCGCGGCGATTAAAACCATCTTGATTGCGGATCTAGTGATGAGTTTGGACAACGTTATTGCAGTCGCCGCCGCGGCCGATGCTGCGCCGGCGGAATTCAAGATTTCTCTACTGGTTCTCGGTTTGGCAATCTCCATCCCACTGATCATCTTCGCCAGCACCATACTCATGAAGTTGATGGAGCGGTTTCCAATCATCATTACGCTCGGGGCTGCGCTACTGGGCTTTGTGGCGGGAGAGATGGCGATTACCGATCCGGTTGACATTGACTGGATCAACGCCAACGCGGGCTGGATGCATTACATCGTTCCTGCGGCGGCTGCGGCGGTAGTGGTAATGATCGGTAAGGCGCTGGCGAAACGCCAGATTGAACAGGGAGCCGTAGTGCCTTAATCGTGATATTTTGCCAGTGCATTTATGACCTAGAGTTTTTGTTTAGTATCGGCGTTTGATGGTTGGGGCGCTGCTGGTTGAAGTGCAGCGTTTTCGTGGTTCGCAAAAAATAATTCGTTGTTAACAGGGACATTACATTCTTGGAGGTCAACATGCACAAATCGAGTCCGACTCAAAATCGCTTGTCGCAATTTCGCCGCACACTGTTCGCAGGTGCAATCGCAGCATCAATCGGGCTGGGCATCTCGGCTCCTTCCCTCGCTTGGGAGCCAACCAAATCTGTCGAATTTGTCGTGCCGGCGGGGACGGGCGGTGGTGCTGACCAGATGGCGCGGTTCATACAGGGGGTGGTGACAAAACATAACCTCATGAAGCAGTCGCTTATTGTCGTGAACAAGAGCGGCGGTGCGGGGGCAGAAGGTTTTCTTGATGTGAAGGGGTCAGTCAAAGACCCGCACAAGATCATCATCACGCTTTCCAACTTATTCACCACACCGTTGGCCACAGGCATACCGTTCAATTGGAAAGACCTCACGCCTGTTCAAATGCTGGCGCTTGATCAGTTTGTGTTGTGGGTCAATGCAGAAACCCCCTACAAGACGGCGAAAGAGTACACCACTGCCGTTAAGGCGGCGGGCCCGAGCAAGTTTAAGATGGGCGGGACGGGCTCCAAACAAGAAGACCAAATCATTACCGTGGCCATTGAAAAGCTTACTGGCGACAAGTTCATCTACATTCCTTACAAGGGTGGCGGCGAGGTTGCTGTTCAATTAGTCGGCAAACATGTCGATTCCACGGTGAACAATCCAATCGAAGCGGTCGAACAATGGCGTGCCGGCAAACTTCGCCCGCTTTGTGTATTCGATGACAAGGTGATGCCTTACAACGCGAAAGTCACGGCGACGCAGTCTTGGGCTGATATTCCGACTTGCAAGAGCCAGGGCATGGATGTGGACTACCAGATGTTGCGCGGCATCTTTATGCCGGGAGGTGTGACGAAAGATCAGGTGGCTTTCTATGTGGATCTCTTCAAGAAAATCCAAGCCACGCCCGACTGGAAAGAGTTCATGGAGAAAGGTGCATTCGATACGACTACGCTTACGGGTGACGAGTTTGTCAAATGGCTAACCAAAGAAGAATTACGTCATCAGACCTTAATGGCGGAAGCGGGCTTCCTCGCAAAAAAATAAGCTAGAAAATAGAGATAGGTCATGTACATTCTGCCGCGCTGGCGAGACAATGGTTATCGACGTTAGCGCGGCCGTTTTTTTTGTGTTCGAGGCGACGCTAGGCCGTTAGGGCCGCTCGCTTTCGCAAGTTGTCGTTACCGTTGCGCATTCATGGAGGAGTGTCGCGTGAGTCAGCAAGAATCAAACGAAAAATCGGCTGCATCCGTGCGCGTCGTTGACGCCGTCACTGCGGTCATTATCTTCGCCTTTGGCGCGGTGGTCATTTGGGATAGTTACCGCCTTGGGTCGAAATGGGGTAGTGATGGCCCGGAAGCGGGGTATTTCCCTTTTTACATCGGTGTCATTCTCTGTATCGCAAGCGTAATCAATTTGCTTAACGCGCTTCGCGAAAAACCCGAACAAGACGGTGGCGAGTCCTTCGTCAGCCGGTCTTCGATGAAAATGATCATGTCGGTCATGATCCCGACGGTCGTTTATGTTGCCCTGATTGCAGGAATCGGGCCCATACCCGGCGTTGGCATCTATGTTGCATCTGCGCTGTTTATTGTGTTGTTCATGCGCTGGCTAGGTCACTATGGCTGGGGCAAGGCGGTTGGGGTTAGTGTTGCCGTTCCGATTGTGTTTTTCATGATGTTCGAGATTTGGTTCAAGGTGCCGCTGCCAAAAGGGCCCCTCGAAGCCATGCTGGGCCTCAACTAACGGCAGCCGAAATGGAAGAAATCAATAGCTTGATGCATGGTTTCGCGGTCGCGCTCACGCCGATGAATCTTGGTTTGATGATGGTTGGCATTGTCCTGGGGGTTTTGATCGGCGTGCTGCCTGGCTTGGGCGGCGCAAACGGCGTGGCGATCCTGCTGCCACTGACATTTGCGATGGGTAACACGCCGGCGGGCCAGGTTAGCGCGATTATTTTGCTGTCATGTATTTATTGGGGTGCGCTATTTGGTGGTGCGATCACCTCAATCCTGTTCAATATCCCCGGTGAACCTTGGAGTGTGGCGACGACCTTCGACGGTTATCCCATGGCGCAACAGGGCAGAGCGGGTGAGGCACTGACTGCGGCATTTACGTCATCTTTTGTCGGTGCATTTATCGCGGTACTAATGATTACGTTTTTGGCACCATTAGTGGCGAAATTCGCGCTGCGATTCGGTCCGCCTGAGTTTTTTGCGGTGTACTTGCTCACCTTCTGTAGTTTTGTTGGCATGACCAAGTCGCCGCCGATGAAAACGGTCGCCGCGATGATGCTTGGCTTTGCCTTGGCTGCGGTCGGTCTCGATACCGTTACCGGCCAGTTGCGGCTCACCTTCGGTTTTACGGAATTGCTTAAGGGCTTTGATTTTTTGATCGCCGTGATCGGTCTATTCGGCATCGGCGAAATCCTGCTCACCATTGAAGAAGGGCTGGACTTCAAGGGAATGACGGGCAAGATGAAGATGAAGGTGGTAATCGAGACATGGAAGCAGTTACCCAAGTACTGGAAGACGTCGCTTCGCTCGTCGTTGATCGGTTGCTGGATGGGTATTACCCCCGGTGGCGCTACGCCAGCATCATTTATGGGCTATGGCGTGGCGAAGAAGTTTTCGCCCAACGGCGCTAGTTTTGGCAAAGGCGACATTGAGGGCGTCATTGCACCGGAGACGGCGGCACACGCTGCGGGTACGTCGGCGCTATTGCCGATGTTGACGCTAGGTATTCCCGGTTCTCCTACCGCTGCGGTTCTGCTTGGTGGGCTGCTGGTATGGGGTCTACAGCCAGGGCCGATGTTGTTTGAGGAGAAGAAGGACTTTGTTTGGGGGCTGATTGCCTCTATGTACCTCGGCAATATTGCCGGCTTGATCGTGGTGTTGACGACCGTGCCTTTCTTCGCTGCAATCTTGAGAATCCCGTTTTCGATCATTGCCCCGGTCATTCTGGTGATTTGTGCAATTGGCGCATTCACCGTGCATAGCTCGATGTTTGACGTATGGTTGATGGTTGTCTTTGGCGTGATTGGATACGTGTTCAAGAAACTCGACTACCCACTGGCACCGCTGGTGCTGGCCCTTGTGCTGGGCGACCGTGCGGAGGATGCATTTCGTCAGTCGATGCTGTCATCGCAGGGAACAGTGACCATATTCTTCAGCAACCCGCTGGTTGGTTCCATCACCACCCTTGCCCTGCTGATGTTGTTTTGGGGGCCGCTCACGTCGTTAATCAAACGAATACGCGGGTAGTTGAGCACGTTGTTGCATCACCCATGGCATCCAGTATGGCGCGATTGGCAGGTGTCTATGCGCAGTTTGCTGTGATGCGTTAAATTGTGTTTCTCTTCCCACTTCCTTAGAGGATAACCATGACGTTCCCATTTTTTAGTGCGATGGTCGGCATTGTCTTTATGGCTGGAATGGTGAGTTTGGTGTTGAGCATCGCGGGCGTGATTCCACGTGACGAGATGCCGACACTCATCATTAGTCACGCCATCGTTGGGTTGCTTACGTTGGGCATTCATAGTTTTGTCGCACGCAAGAAAGTGCGCTGAACCAAGCGTGGTACCAACTGCATGTTGCCAAGTACGCTGTGCTCAGGGCTGAGTTTGCCGGCAAAAGTCGTTATCTGACGGGCGTCTAGAAGAGAAAATGGCTGGAACTGCCCGTCAATAGGGCGCTTCTGAAATTTTAGCGCGCGAGAATGGCCTGAATCTTGCCTTTTTGTTTGAGTCTTGAGAGTGTCTCTGCGGACAGGTTGAGGTGTGCTGCGAGTTCTTTCATCGGCACTCGTTCGTAAAGCTCCGGATGTTTGCGCAAAAACCGCTGTACGCGCCCCTGTGCGTCCAAAAGATGCAGGGTAATGGTATGCGCCATCACCTCCGACATGAGGTGCATGACTTCGTACTCAAAGTCACCTTTCATGGCAAGATGACCCTCGATGAATTCAACCCAAATTTCCATCCGCAACATCGCCACCCGCGCCTTGGTGACGGCCCGAATCGCGTATGGCGTTGGCGTGCGTAGTCGCCATGCGGCATAACTGGTCTCCATGTCGTCCTCGGAGGAGAAACGTAAGATCATCTCTTTGCCCTCTTGGTTGGAAACCACGCGCTTTAGCACGCCGTCAAGGATGAAATATTGGTACATATCGTGCTCGCCCTGGCCCATCAACAAATCCCCCTTCTTGAAGTCTGCGATCAAAAGGGATTTCTCTAGGTCGGTGAACGCCCGCGGTTTCAGGGTTCGCAACACGATGTTCCGGGCAAGTTGTCCGCGAATGGTTTCACGCTGTGGATGGGAAATGAGCAGGGTCATCTTGTTTTCCGTAGTCAATTGACAGTAGTCAAGGCGCAATTATTTTGTCATTTTTATGATGCACGGTAGTTTCGGGCATTGCCGAATCATCGGGGCTTGCAGAGTGTGTGCTTCCGACAAGACAAACAAACTCTACGACTCGTGCACCACTGACGCTCTAGCGCGGTGTTGAGTCAAAAAATCAAGGCGAGGCGTCCCATTATGACTAGCGATGCAAACACCGAACCAACGACGGATGGCTTTCATCTCGTTATCGACGCGCTAAAGCTCAACGGGCTTAACACCATCTATGGCTTGCCAGGAATTCCCATCACAGATTTGACGCGAATGGCGCAAGCCGAGGGCATGCGTGTTATCTCCTTCAGACACGAGCAGAATGCAGGCAATGCAGCCGCGATTGCAGGGTTTATTACGCAGAAACCGGGCGTTTGTTTGACGGTATCAGCGCCCGGCTTTCTAAATGGGCTCACCGCGTTGTCAAATGCGACAACCAATTGCTTCCCGATGATTCTGATTTCGGGTTCAAGCGAGCGCGAAATCGTAGATTTGCAACAGGGCGATTACGAGGAAATGGACCAGCTTGCGATCGCCAGGCCACTATGTAAAGCCGCGTTTCGTGTCTTGCATGCCGAGGATATTGGCATTGGCATCGCACGCGCGATTCGCGCCGCCGTATCGGGGCGTCCGGGGGGCGTTTATCTCGATCTGCCGGCAAAACTGTTTGCGCAAACGATGGGCGCTGCGGCGGGTCAGCAGTCGTTGATTAAGGTGGTTGATCCCGCGCCGCGCCAAATTCCCGCGCCCGATGCGGTAGCCCGCGCGCTCGATTTGCTTAGGGGCGCTAAACGACCACTGATTTTGTTGGGCAAGGGGGCGGCCTATGCACAAGCAGATGCCGATATTCGTGCCTTAATTGAAAGGACAGGAATCCCGTACTTGCCGATGTCGATGGCCAAGGGGCTGTTGCCCGACACCCATCAGCAATCCGCAGCTGCGGCGCGATCATTTGTATTGCCAGAGGCGGATGTCGTCATGCTGCTTGGAGCCCGCTTGAACTGGTTGCTCTCACACGGCAAGGGTAAGACTTGGGGAGGCAAGGATCATAAGGCTTGGGGCGGACAGAAGTTTATCCAAGTGGACATCTCCCCGACTGAAGCGGATAGCAACGTCGCCATCGACGCACCACTAATCGGCGACATAGGCTCGTGTGTCTCGGCGCTACTCGCCGGTATCGATACGGGATGGGCGAAACCACCAGCCGAATGGCTGTCCGCCATCGCCGAGCGTAAAACAAAAAACATCACCAAACTTGCGGAAACCTTGGCGAAGGATCCCACGCCGATGAATTTTCATAGCGCACTCAATGTGGTGCGCGATATCGTCAAGGCGAACCCGGATGCAATGTTGGTAAATGAGGGTGCAAATGCCCTCGACTTCACCCGCAGCATTGTGGATATGTACAAGCCGCGAAAACGCCTTGACGTCGGCACTTGGGGCATCATGGGTATCGGTATGGGTTTCGCTGTCGCTGCTGCGGTTGAAACGGGAGAATCGGTGGTCGCCATCGAAGGCGATAGTGCATTCGGCTTTTCAGGGATGGAAGTCGAGACCATTTGTCGCTACAACCTGCCGGTTTGTATTGTGATCTTTAACAATAACGGCGTCTATCGTGGAACCGATATAAACCCCACCGGAGGTGCTGATGTTGCGCCAACTGTGTTTGTTAAAGGTGCGCGCTACGATAAATTGATGGAGGCTTTTGGGGGGGTTGGCGTGAATGCGACCAACCCTGCCGCACTGCGCGCCGCGATGGAAGAAGCAATTCGCTCAAGGCGGCCAACACTGATCAATGCGGTGATTGATGAAACGGCTGGTACCGAAAGTGGGCGTATCACGAGTCTGAACCCGACGGCAGCGAAGAAGAAATAGGTCAAAATTGCGCAGGGCAGCCGGCGTTTCGTCTGCGAAAGAATTCCCGGAGAAAAGTATGGAAGCATTAAAAGGCGTACGCATCCTAGATATGACCCACGTGCAAGCTGGTCCAACATGCTCACAGTTACTGGCCTGGATGGGGGCCGACGTCATCAAGTTCGAGCCGCCGCAGGGTGACGCAACAAGGGGGCAGCTGCGCGACATCCCTGGAGCGGATTCGCTCTATTTCACGATGCTGAACTGCAACAAACGCTCGATCACCGTGAACATGAAGTCGGCCGAGGGCAAAACAGTGTTTGTGGATTTGTTGAAACACTGCGACATCGTGATGGAAAACTTTGGGCCAGGCGTCTTGGACCGGCTTGGTTTTACGTGGGAAAAAATTCACGCGATCAACCCGAAGATCATCATGGGCTCGATCAAGGGATTTGGTTCGAGTGGGCCTTACGCGGAATTCAAGGCCTATGAAAACGTCGCACAAGCGATGGGTGGTGCAATGAGCACGACCGGCACACCGGACGGCGCGCCGTTTGTGACCGGCGCGCAGATCGGGGATTCCGGCACGGGTTTACATCTGGCGATCGGATTATTGGCAGCGCTGAACCAGGCGAATCGCACTGGCCAAGGACAGTACGTTGAAGTCGCAATGATGGACGGTGTCATGAACTTGTGTCGGGTGAAGTTTCGTGACCATCAGCGCCTCACACGCGGCGGCCTCAGCGAGTATTCGGTGCCGACCTCACAGGGTATGGGTGACGTGCCTAGGGCGGGCAATGATTCCGGCGGCGGACAACTGGGTAACGCGATTCACTGCAAACCGCATGGCCCGAATGACTGGATTTATGTCGTTGTCCAAGAGGCAGTTTGGGCAGGATTGGCGAATCGCATCGGGCCCGAACTGGGCCTTCCGGAACTGGCGACCGATCCGCGTTTTGCGGTGATTGGTGATAGGCGCAAGAACCAAAACGACATGTGGGAACTCATCACCAAGTTTGCAGCGAACTACACTAAACGGGAGTTTATGGCGATCTTGAACCCTATCGATGTGCCGTGTGGCCCGATCATGTCAACGACGGACCTCGCCAACGACGAGCACATTCGAGGTCGCGAAATGTACGTTGAGTTGGAGGATGAAAGGCGCGGTAAGTGGTGGAATGTCGGCATGCCGATCAAGCTGTCTGCATCGCCGGCAAAGATCGAGCGCGCGCCGTTTTTGGGCGAACACAATGACGATGTTCTTGTGAATGTTTTGGGCTATGACGCCGCCAAAGTAGAGGCGATGAAAGTTGCCGGGGCGTTTTCGGCACCGCCTAAAAGAGCCTAGGCAGTATCGCTTCCGCTAAGTTTACAAACCCACGACCATCCATGGAACGATCACATGAAAATTGCCATCATCGGCCAGCAAGACTTTGGTAAATCAGTTCTGGAGGCGCTGGTCGCTCGCGGGGACGAGATCGTGGGTGTATTTTGTGCGCCGGAAAAAGAAGGTGCGAAGCCCGACCCAATGCGTTTGGCCGCTGAAGCCCGTAGCCTACGCATATTTCAGTTCGCGTCGCTGAAGGCACCAGAGGCAACTGCCGCCATGCGCGAACTCAACGCAGATATCGGCATCATGGCGTTTGTGCTGCAATTTGCGCCGCAGGAATTTGTGAACATTCCGAAACACGGCACGATCCAATACCACCCGTCATTACTACCGAAGTACCGCGGACCGTCTTCAATTAACTGGCCGATCTCTCGGGGCGAAACGGAAACGGGGTTGACCATTTTTCGGCCGACTGACGGACTCGATGAGGGGGCGATTATCCTGCAAAAAACGACACCAATCAGCGAAAACGACACGCTCGGAACGGTCTACTTTGATCGTCTGTTCCCGATGGGGGTTGCGGCCATGCTCGAGGCAGCGGATTTGGTGGTTGCCGGCAAACATACAGAGCGTGTGCAGGACGAATCAAAAGCGACCTATGAAGGCTGGTTCCGTGCAAATGAGTCCAAAATCAACTGGCACAACCATGTCGATGTTGTTCACAATCTCATCCGTGGCTGCGATCCCGCACCCGGCGCATGGACGACACTCGGCGGAAAAAAGGTTCAGTTGTTCGGAGCGCGCAGACACCCCGTTCGTACCTTTGGCGCGGTCAAGGGCAAGCCCGGCGAAGTGGTGTCAATTACTGACTCGATGTTTATTAACGTGCAAGGCGGTCAAATCGAGGTCGCGAAGCTGAAACATGAGGACGGCAAAAAAGTGGGTGCTGCCGAGTTCGCGAACGCCTACGGTGTTATGCCGGGTACGCTGTTGGGGAGTTAAGCGGCAGTCACTGGATAGTTGGCTAATCTCATCCCCGATCACCCGACGCCCACGCCCCGTTGGGGGTATGTCGTGCCCGAGACCCAAGTTACCATTATTTACAACGGCTTGTCCGCGATTGACTTGCGTAAGCCGTTCATCGGCGAGTATTATCTGCGCGGATCTGTGCGGACAACAGTCGGCATAATCGGTTGGTCGAAAAGCTCTCTAAGGGGTTCTTTCTGGGTTGGTCAATTTCCTTTGCCGCGTCGCGTACGGCCAGTTGCCGTCTTGATCGCCCGACTACTTTGGACAATCTTATGCAAAGCGCGGGTCGCATCTTCTTGTTCGCGCTGATCACCGCCGCAGGTTCTGCCGTTGCGCAGCCCTCTTCGACTGTCGATTCGATCGAGTATTTCAATAGTCGAAGTGGCCAGTACTACCGGACAACGGTGCCGGCGGAAATAAGTGCCATTGATCAAAGCGGATCGGCCTCAGGATGGGCACGAACCGGACAGAGTTTCAAAGTTTGGCGAACCCAAGCGGATGCACCCGTCGGGGCAATTCCTTTGGTTAAGCTGACCTCGCTGAGTTTTGCGACGCCATCTGCACCGCAAGTTTGTAGCCTGAGTAAAACGAGCAAGTTGACACCGTTGTCAGGTGCTGCGGCAAATTGTCCGGTACAAACCAGTGTGACGTACGTTTTGCCAGCCGACGCGTCTGGCAATTGTGCGACTGGGACGCAGCCTGTGTTTCAAGCTGCCAGCCCAATAGGAATACGGTTGGCCAATCAGTTGTCCGTTTATCAAGAGATGTTCGACCGCGGCTGGCAGGCGCAAGGTGCTTCCATCTGTGTGCCGGGTGTATCGATGGTGGCCGACGCGGACGCCTACCGCCTCCTAAAACAAGCCTCATTCGGCGCCACCGAAGCGGCGATGAATGAAGTGAAACAAATGGGCGTGACGGCGTGGGTGGACAACCAACTCAATATGGCCGTGTTATCGAAAATGCCCGCACTGGAGTTTTATCCGACCCAAGCGCCGACAACGTGTACAAACGACGGTGTCGCCAATTCAGCAGCGACCCTTTGTGCGCGAGATAACTACTCGATGTTCCAACTGCAACTCAAATTCAGCCAGAACGCGTTGAAGCAGGCGGATCAGTTACGTCAGCGCGTGGCATTTGCGCTCTCGCAGATTTTGGTGACATCCGGTGCCGACGGCTCGATCATGCCCTACGGTATGGCCAAGTATCAGCAAATGTTTCTCGATGGCGCATTTGGCAACTACAAGGACCTGTTGACGGCGGTGACGCTGTCGCCAGTGATGGGCGACTATCTGAACATGGCTAACTCGAATAAGCCAGATGTGGCGCGCGGAATTTCAGCCAATGAAAACTTTGCGCGCGAAATCATGCAGTTGTTTAGCATTGGCCTCTACGAGCTCAATCCAGACGGGACAACCAAGAAGGACGCTCAGGGCAACTTGATCCCTACCTACTCACAAGCAACGGTGGAGAATCTGGCGCGGGTGTTTACCGGTTGGACGTATCCTAGTTTCGGCGGTGTCGCGCCGACTCGCAATAACGGAGCTTATTTCGAGTACCCCATGATGCCTGTGGAATCGAACCACGATACCGGTTCGAAGACCTTGATCAATGGTTTCGTCATTCCAGCCGGACAGACTGCTCGTCAGGACTTGACGATGGCTCTTGACCACTTGTTTTCGCATCCTAATGTCGCACCGTTTATTTCTAAACAGCTCATTCAAAAGTTGGTGAGTGGCGACCCTAGCCCTGCCTATGTCGGGCGTGTGAGTGCCGTGTTCAACAACAATGGCGCGGGAGTTCGTGGCGACCTCAAAGCGGTGGTGCGCGCCATCCTGCTGGACCCAGAAGCGCGTGGACCGATCAAAACTGTTGCGGGTGCAGGTAAGTTAAAGGAGCCCGTGCTGATGGCCTTGAGTGTCTACCGTGGCTTGGGCGGGGTAAACGACGGCGTCTGGGTTCGTACGCAGTATGCGGGTATGGCGCAGGACTTGTTCCGCGCCCCAACAGTGTTTAACTACTACGCTCCAGATAACACGGTTTCTAACGGTAAGTTAGGTCCTGAGTTTGAAATCCTAACGTCAACGACCGCGTTTGCACGCACGAACTTCCTCCGCAACGTGACGAACGTCAACTATGCGATTGATGCAAACGTGCCAGGTGCCACTGGTACCACGGTCGATTGGGCACCTTGGCAGGCGCTCGCAGGTAATCCCGCAGCACTCGTCGACAAGCTTTCGTGGGTCTTTACCGCCGGCGCGATGTCTGCTTCCGCACAGCAGCAGGTGGTGAGTGCAGTAAATGCAATCGCCTCCACGGATACCTTAGGCCGCGCCAGAACCGCCGCTTACTTGGTACTTTCATCCAGCCATTTTCAAGTTGATCGGTAGGTCACACATGAACGCTCCCTACGTCATTACTCGCCGTCGTCTCCTGCAAGCCATTGCCAGCGCTGGAGCAGTTTCAGCCACCGGTGCCATCGATGGATTGGGTCTGTCAGCCGCACTTGCACAAACCGTGCCGCTGAACGATTACAAAGCGCTCGTTTGTGTGTTCCTATTTGGCGGCAACGACGCTAACAACCTTGTTGTGCCGATGGACACGGCCGATTACAACCTCTACGCGACTGCTCGCGGAGCGGTGGCGAATAACGGCCTTGCATTGACACAGGCGCAACTGTTGGCAATAAAGCCAAAAACGTTGAATCTGAACTATGGCTTGCACCCAGCAATGACTGACTTGAAAACGTTATTTGACGCCGGCAAGATGGCGGTAATGACCAACGTCGGTACACTTTCTCAACCGTTAACGAAAGCCGAATACACAGCCTCCACTAAAGCGCGGCCGGACCAGTTGTTCTCACACTCCGACCAACAACTTGCATGGCAGACCTCGGTCGCAAAAGGCATTGAGCGTACTGGTTGGGGCGGGCGACTGGCCGACGTGATGGGTCCTGCCAACGGCAGTAATTTCCCGATGGTCACCTCGATTGCCGGCTCGGCGATTTATACCAACGGCAATACGCCCAGGGTTGTCGCGATTCCATCGACCGGCACATTCGGCTTGAGCACCTTCGGTACGACGGCGCAGACCACCGCTCGCGAAGCTGCGCTGAAGAACATCATGAATCTGGAAGCGGGGAATGACTTTGTGCGCGAGGCCGATGATATTTTGGCGCAAGCGTTGGGCGCATCCGATGTCCTCAACCCGATCATCACGGCCAATAACACGACCATCACACCGATTTTTGCCAATGCCACATCAAACATCGGCAATCAGCTTCGGCAGGTCGCGAAGCTGATCGAGGCGCGAAATACGATCGGTTTGAAGCGGCAGATCTTTTTTGTTTCGCTTGGCGGTTTTGATACCCACACCAACCAAATCGCAGCCCACAATACGCTCTACGGGCAGTTGGCCCCGGCGCTAAAGGCCTTTTACGACGCGACCGTGCAAATGGGTATCGCGGATAAAGTCACAACGTTCACCATGTCGGACTTTGGCCGCACCCTAAAGGCGGCCTCCGGTGCCGGATCCGACCACGGTTGGGGCAGTCATCAAATCATCATCGGCGGTGCGGTTCGCGGCCAGGAGTTCTATGGGACGTTCCCGAATCTCACGCTCGGCGGGCCGAATGACGTGGGCACCAATGGTCGCTTTATTCCGACCACTGCGGTGGACCAATATGGCGCGACGCTTGCCAAGTGGTTCGGTGTGTCGGCGAGCAATATGTCGACGGTGTTTCCAAATATTGGCCGGTTCTCAAACACTGATCTCGGTTTCATGCTTTAGACGTTTTGTATCAATAACTTGCCGGGCCGGGATTTATTTACATCGCGGCCCGTTTCATTTGGGCGTCGCCCCCCGCGTTAACCGCATTCGCGGTAGTGTGATCGAGTTGGGTTCTTGTTAGAATCGATCAAACAATCGTGTCGGCAAGGGGAGGCGCATGAAAAAAGAAGGTTTCTGGTCCAAAGACTGGTTTTTCGGCCTTGTTATCGTCGTGGTTGTGATCGGCGCGAACGTGTTCACCAACTCGTTTAACGA